>Ga0208114_1000059_pt1 | contig 27505 bp, 16 predicted proteins | sample LakWasMeta2_LOW4_2_FD_183854 | JGI IMG/M metagenome (GOLD analysis project Ga0208114, IMG submission 183854) | Freshwater sediment methanotrophic microbial communities from Lake Washington under simulated oxygen tension - Sediment Metagenome... | ecosystem: Environmental > Aquatic > Freshwater >... | reverse complement strand
CGACGATATTGAAATGCGGCAAACCGCCGGCAAGATAGATTTCGACCCGGACTTCCGGCGCATAGACGCCCGTCCGGGCGCGGCTGTAGGCCAGCGCCAGTGTCATTGGAGAGAGTCCGGTTTAGTTTTTGCTGTTGGAAGCAGGCGAATTCAATCGCGCTTCCAGCACTTCGATCGCACGTTCGAGCGTATCGATTTTTTCGCGAGTACGAAGCAGCACGGCACGCTGCACGTCGAATTCTTCACGCGTCACCAGATTCAATTTATTCAAACCCGATTGCAGGGTCGCCTTGAAATTCTGTTCGAGGTCGGCGCGGGCATCATGCAGGCCCGGTGGTACCAGGTCATTCAGGCGGCGGGCCAGTTCATCTATCGCTTTTAGATCAATCATGAGTATTTACTCCAAAGTGGCGATATCAGTGTGAGGGTGAAAATGCGCCGCCAAAATCAGGGGAAACAGCCGTGAGAGGTAGGAAAAATCCTACAGACCCCCTTTTTCAACGGGCCCATAATTAAACACGAAAATCACGAGCATTCAATCCTATTCATGGTGTTTATAAACACCGATAACAAGGGGGTTGACCATGTTCAAGAAATTCATCGCGTTATCCGTTTCTCTCATCGCACTCGTCGCTACACCGGCCTGGGCACAAACTGCGGCACCGACACTCGATTCCGGCGATACCGCCTGGATGCTCACCGCCAGTTTGCTGGTATTGATGATGAGCATCCCGGGATTGGCTCTATTTTACGGCGGTCTGGTCCGTTCGAAGAACGTGCTCAGCGTACTGATGCAATGTTTCGCCATCGTCAGTTTGATTACCGTGCTCTGGCTGATTTACGGCTACAGCCTGGCGTTCAGTACCGCCGGCATGGAAGCGGGCGTGATCAACTTCAACAGCTTCATCGGTGGGCTGGATAAGGCAATGTTGCTTGGCGTGAGCCGGGACAGCCTGACCATGACAGTGCCGGAAACCGTCTTCATCATGTTCCAGTTAACCTTTGCGGCCATCACACCGGCCTTGATTGTCGGGGCTTTTGCTGAACGCGTCCGCTTCGGACCTTTACTGTTTTTCACCGCACTCTGGTTCACCTTTTCGTATCTGCCGATCGCCCATATGACGTGGGCTGGCGTCGGCGGCGTGTTCTGGGATTGGGGCGTGCTTGATTTTGCCGGCGGCACCGTCGTACATATCAATGCCGGTATCGCCGGTCTGGTGGCCTGCATCATGATCGGCAAGCGCAAGGGTTATCCGACTACCGCGATGATGCCGCACAACCTCACATCGACTCTGGTCGGCGCGAGTTTGCTGTGGGTCGGCTGGTTTGGTTTCAACGCCGGCAGTGCGGTGGCAGCGAATGGCAGCGCCGGGATGGCGATGCTGGTCACGCAAATTGCAGCTGCTGCAGCAGCCCTTGGCTGGATGTTTGCCGAATGGATTTCACACGGCAAACCCTCTTTGCTTGGCGTTGTCTCAGGCGCGGTTGCCGGCCTGGTTGCGATTACGCCGGCTTCCGGCAGTTGCGGTCCGACCGGTGCCTTGGTGATTGGTATCAGTGCGGGTGTGTTGTGCTTCCTCGCTTCGTCGCGTTTGAAACGCAAACTCGGTTACGACGATAGTCTCGATGTCTTCGGGGTGCATGGTGTTGGCGGCATCGTCGGTGCCTTGCTGACCGGTGTCTTCGCCGATGCCGCTTTGGGTGGCGTAGGTTTGGCCGAAGGGGTTTCCATGGGCGCACAGGTCGGCAAACAAGCCTTGGCCGTTCTGGTCACCTGCGCATGGACCGGTGCGGTAACCTTCATTGCCTGGGCACTGGTGAATAAAATATCGCCGATGCGCATCGATAGTGATGGCGAAACCGAAGGTCTGGATTTAGTCTTGCATGATGAGCGCGGCTATAACCTGTAATTCGCCGGATTATCTGCAGCCCAAAATATTTTATTGCGAGGAGCAAACCCAATGAAAATGGTTATGGCAATTATCAAGCCATTTAAACTAGACGATGTACGCGAAGCGCTTTCGGAAGTCGGCGTGACCGGCGTAACGGTGACCGAAGTGAAAGGCTTCGGTCGCCAGAAAGGCCATACCGAACTGTATCGCGGCGCCGAGTACGTGGTGGATTTTCTTCCGAAGATCAAGCTCGAAGTGGCCGTCAACGGCGACCAGCTCGAACGCGTGGTCGAGGCGATCCAGAATGCCGCCAATACCGGAAAAATCGGCGATGGCAAAATCTTTGTCTACGATCTGGACCGCGTAATGCGAATCCGCACCGGCGAGCTGGATGGGGATGCGTTATAAAAGTGCTTGATCAACTCAGTTTTTGAAGCAAACCCCGGCCCTCCAAAAGGGGGCCGGGGTTTTTTAACTCGACGTTGGCCAAGCCTGCCTTGCATCATCAAAAGCAATGGCTTCAAGTCTAAACACGGGATTTACTTATTGGCCATGTCGCTGCTTGATCGATGAGCTGGTTTGTTGGCAGATTAAAGGCATTGGAAGCTTCAGCCGGAGCCAGCGGGTGTGCGTATCTTCTATGCATTCGAGCATAATTTGAGTACTCTTCGAGCAGTCTGTCATCGAGTATTGCTCTGTTGATCGAGATTCCCGGCTATACCTTGCTGCGACCACTTGGCAAAGGCGGAATGGCGACCGTCTATTTGGCTGTGCAGCAATCGCTGGGGCGGGAGGTTGCACTCAAGATTCTTTCTACAACGCCTACACAAGACATCAATGCCGGTGAGCGCTTTTTGCGTGAGGCACGTATTGCTGCCAGTCTTCATCATCCGCATATCGTTCCGATACATGATTTTGGTATTCACGAGGGCATGGCGTTTATTGCCATGGAAATGATGCCCGGCGGCCATGTATCGCCCGCTGCAGAGGGTCAGCGTGATACCCGTGCAGCTTTGCGGATTATTCGCAATATCGCATCCGCACTCGACTATGCGCATAGCAAAGGCGTCGTGCATCGCGACATCAAGCCGGAGAATATTTTGCGGCGCGCTGATGGCGAATGTGTTCTGACCGATTTCGGGATTGCGCGCGGCATGGATAGCGACAATATTTTGACGCAAGAAGGCACCAGTGTCGGCACGCCTCAATACATGAGCCCGGAACAACTTCGAGGCGAAGCAGTCGATGGGCGCAGTGATTTGTATAGCTTGGGCGTGGTGTTCTATCAATTGCTCACTGGCCAGCTGCCTTATCGCGGCAGCGACGGCTGGGCCATTGGCATGCAACACATCAGTGCGGCCATTCCCCGTTTGCCGCCGGCAATGGCAAGTGAACAAATCTTGCTGGATGCACTGATGGCGAAAAATCCGGACGCACGCCCACAAACCGGTGCGGACGTTATCAAACAGATTGATGCAATGACATCACTAGCAACTCCTGCAGTTACTTTACCGTTGATATCGCCGCTGCCAAAGGCGCAAGGCGTGTCGTGGTTTAGCTTGAACCGGCTGTTGTCGTTGTCGTTAATTACGGTCCTGATACTTGTCGCATACGATAAATTTATTCGCGTATCGCCTGACAATCCCCCTGTTGCCAATACTCAAAGTGTCTCCCCGCCCCTACCGAGCACGCAAAAATCAATCGCAGTCATGCCGTTTGATGATATGAGCGAGGCCAAAGATCAGGGCTATTTTTCCGATGGCATGTCGGAGGAGTTATTAAGCAGGTTGGCGCAAGTGCGCGAGTTGCGAGTTGCCGGTCGTAGCTCATCATCGTCTTTCAAGGGAAAGAGCGTCAGTGTTAGCGAGATTGGCAAGCAATTGAATGTTGGAGCCGTGCTCGAGGGAAGCGTGCGAAAAGACGGGGAGAATCTCCGTGTAACCGTGCAATTGATCAGTGTTGCCGATGGCTTTCAAATGTGGTCAAACAGTTATGACCGAAAACTGACTGATATTTTTGCCGTACAGGAAGACATTGCCAGCGATGTCGTGGCTGCATTGAAATTGAAATTACTGGCAAGTTCGCCGGCGGCTGCCAAGCATCACGTGCCGGCGTTCGAAACCTACGACCATTTTTTGCTCGGACGAAAAAAACTGGCCAGTGGTATCGGCAAAGACATATCGCTTGCAGTGGAGGCTTTTAGTCGAGCAGTCGCATTGGATCCGCAGTACGCCGAAGCCTATTCAGGGCTCGCCATGGCAGAAAGTTTTTCGGCAGAGTACAGCAACGACGCAAGTACAGCAGAGTCGGCATTTCAGCGGGCACAAATTGCCGCAGAGCACGCAGTGGCGCTTGATCCCATGTTGGGCGACGCCTACGGCGCGCGCGGTTATGTTCGGAGTGTTTACCGGTGGGATTGGAATGGCGCTTCGGAAGACTTTAGCGTGGCGCTAGACCTTGATCCTACCGATGCGAGAAATCAACTTCGTTACGGTTATCACATGGCAACCTTGGGAAGACTGCCAGAAGCCCGCATAGCACTGGAAAGAGGCGCAGAACTAGATCCCCTGTTTGCACCAGTTTGGTATTGGCTGGGCCGAATCAAGGCGGCACAAGGAGACTATCAAGGAGCCCGAATGTCATTGAATCGCGTCTTGGCAATCGACCAGAATTTCAAGAGTGCCGAGGGCTATCTGGGTGTCATCCTTTTACTACAAGGCAAAGCCGCTGAAGCGCGAGCAGTTTTTGTGAAAAATGATATGCCATTCGCGGTGGTGATGGCGGACTACGATCTGAAATCAGCTGATGTTGCCAAGAAAACATTGGAGAATTTACTTGTCAAAAACAAATCACCCAATGCCTACAACATTGCTGTCACCTACGCCTGGATAGGAGACAAAGATCAGGCCTTTGTCTGGTTGGAAAAAGCCGTTGAGCAGCACAATGGATCAATTATGATTTTGAAGCAGGACCCGCTGCTGCGGAACCTGCGAAGTGACCCGCGCTACACATTACTGCTTAGGAAGCTTAAATTTCCGGAGTCCTGAAATGACATCGGAAAACAGGCAGAAAATGACCGTCAGCCCTTACGTTAAATCAAGCGCGCGCCCTACAAAATAGGCACCAGGCCAGCACCAAAAGCGGTAATCATGCGGGTATAAATGCCTTTCAGCGGCAGGTCCACTTCCGGAAAATCGCCTACCTGTTCGTAGCAGTCCTTGAATTTCTTGTCGGTGAACGGCACCGGCTGGCAGGTAGCTTTCAATTCATAGCTGGTCGCATACGGAAACGGCCAGATATCGAAAATCGGCAATTTTTCGGAGAGCTTTCCGAGGTTGTAATTCAGCCCCGATAGAATCGGCAGCTTCGGTCTGGGGGCAATCGTCCAGGCGTTTTCAGGCAACATGTCGCGATGAATGCTGGCAGCCAGGGCCTGGGCAAAATTTTTGTCGGGAATAATCACCAGGCTTTCGGTATTGAAATCGTCCGAACGCGGATCGAAATTGTGGCTTCCGACCACGGCAATATGGCCATCGACGACCATCGATTTCGAGTGCAAACCAACACGCACACCGGCGCGCTTGAGTGGCGGCGGACCACTGGCGGATCCCGCAGAACCCGAACCGAAAATGGGCAGACCTTCCTTGCTGGGTGATCCGCTCATCATGGCTTTCATGTCGAACGGTCCGGAGAGCGGGAAGGGCTTGAATTCATGAATTTGAAAACCCAATTCACGCAAATACAGACGCTTGTATTTGTGCGACATCGCGTAGACGGGAAAGGCATCGGTCGCGGCTAGCGAATTGGTCGAAACAAGAATTTTAGGCGAATTTTTCTTGCGTTGAAGGGTTCTGAAAACCTTGCGGGCCGGACGCGACATCACCAGATACGGCGTTTGCAAAATGATTTCCTGCTGACTGCCGCTCACCAGATCAAACAGTGCCAACGAGGCCTCTGCACGCCCCGGGTTGTTGTCATTGTGTTTGCTGGGCAAATCCCCGAGAAAATCGACTTCGTTGACCCAGAGCAGATATTTTTCCAGTTGTGTCATGACCAAGGCACTATCGTGCACGGTGTCATTCATTCGAGCTGCGCGTTCGCTAAAGGGTTTGGATAGGAACAGGTTCTTGATGTCGGGCGGACCTTCGTGGGCAATCAGCCTTTGCGCCACGTCTTTCAAATTTTGTGCGGGAATGCTTTTCCGGTAATTCCAGAAAGCCTCGAAATTGCTTTCCATTTCCTTTGCGACCGGACCGGCCACCAGCAAGTCGCGATCACGGTAATTGTAGACATCGCTCCAGTCGAAATAACGATCTTCGATATTGCGGCCACCGATGATGGCAATTTTGTCATCCACCAGCAAGAGTTTGCTGTGCATGCGCTGGTTGAGTTTTTTGAAGGTGAAAAAAATCCCGGCGGCAAACTCGAGTTTTTGCGTCCTCGCTTCGTCGAATAGCGGGTTATACAGGCGTAGCTCGAAATTTTCGTGATAGCTCGCCAGATACGCTTGTAAATTCGGATCGGCCAGGCCGTATTGCTGGTCGAGCAGCACTCTCACTTTCACGCCGCGTTTGGCGGCATCCATCAGGGCCTGCAGGGTTAATTGGCCGGAGTCATCCTGGTCGAAAATAAAAGTCTGCAGTTCGACGCTTTTTTTCGCGGAGTGGATCAAGTGCAGACGTGCAATCAGCGAATCCTGTCCGCGGTCGAGTAAAACAACGGCATGCTTTGGATGGATGTCGCTGGATTCCTGCTTTGCCTGGTCTGCCAGATCATATAACGGCGACTTCAGTGCGCAGGCGTCCTCCTGCTGGCAGCTCGTCGTTTTATCGCGATGTTGCTCCACAATCGCGTCTGCCTGCATTCGCTTTTCCTTTGGAAGATGCGAACAGGCGCCGAGGACAAGTAACAGGCAGAGTGCACTAACCGGTTTAAGCCATTTCACGATGAAGGTTCAGCCAGAAGACGAATATGGAATTCAAAGTCGACATTATCCTTGATACTGAAGCGATACGCCTGCATGCCGAAATCGCGTCGCTGGACACTGCCGTGCACGACCAGGTCGCAGTCGACACCCGCTCTGGCGCATTCGGATTTTTCGATATGAAAACTGGCGTTTCGCTGCTGGCCGCGTAAAAACAACCGCCCCTGCAAAACGCCACCTTGTTCTAGCAGGGCTTTGCTGAACGGAGCCGATATAAATTGTATGTTCGGATGTTTTTCGGCATCCAGAAAGGATTCCGAACGCGCCATTCGAGCCAGCCATTGCGGCCCCTTGAAGCTGAGTTTGCGGGCATCGACCTGGACTTCGACTTTCCACATGTCTTTGGTGGCCGCATTCAAAGAGCCACTGACGGATTCGAAACGTCCCTGCGAGGGGATCGGCAAGCGCGGGTGGATGGTAAAGCTTGCTTGTGAGCGCGTGCTATCGATGACCATGGCTTTTGCGTTTACCGGGAGGCCACTGGCCACCAGAAACAGCAGCACCCATGCCGCGCGGATCATTCGTTAGGGCCACCAGAAGGCGACGAGTTCGGCAACGCCGGGTTCCATGTCTGAATCGGCCGGCAATTTCAATACGGCAACGCCACCCGCCGGCATGCCGCGAAAATCACCCGATTGACCCGAGCTAATCAAGGCCACCAATTGTTCCAGACCGGGGTTGTGGCCGACCAGCAATACGCGGGATAACTCTTTATGTTCATCGGCCACCGACATCAAATCGCCCGGCGTGGCTTCATAGATGCGGGGTTCCTGCCGTTGTTCGATATAGCCGATCACTGACAGGACTTGTTCAAGGGTTTCGCGGGCACGCCGTGCGCTGGAGCACACCACGCGATCGGGTAAATAGCCATTGGATTTCAACCATTGTCCGGCGGCTTCGGCTTCGGCCTGGCCCTGGCGTGAAAGTGGGCGATCGATATCATCCTGACCGGCAGCAGCGGCTTCAGCATGGGCATGGCGGAGCAGAATGAGTTCTCGCATTAAATTACCTTCTTAAGCCATTTGAGGATCGGTGCCCAGTCTTCTTGGTGGCTGCGCAATTGTTCGGAGTTGTAATCGAATACGCTCTTGCCCAGCGCGACCATCAGGACATAGGCCTGGGTATCACGCAGCTCGCCGACCACCGAATAGGGCCAGCTTTTCAGTTGTTCAACCGCTTGCTGGGAAGCATTGGTCCAGGGTTTCAGGCGATTGCCGACCAGACCTACCGGCAGCTTTTTCTTTTTGACACGGGCGTTTTTCGCCATCGAGTTCAAAAACGGCACGGTGGCCTCGATATCGATCATCGAAGGCAGCACGGGCACCAGCACGGCATCGGCCAGTTCGATATAGGCATCCAGATCGTCGCCCATCGCGCCGGCTGGGGCATCGATGATGATGATCTGGGTGTTTTCGGGGATTTGTTTTTGCCAGTTTTTGACGGTGCCATCGATCGGCAGCACCGCGGTATCCAGATGGGCCCGCTTTTCGCACCAGCGGGTGGCGGAATGTTGTTTGTCGGCATCGACCAGAACGGTGCGTTTGCCCTCCACGGCGAAATGGGCGGCCAGACTCGTGGAAAGTGTTGATTTACCAGCGCCGCCCTTGGAACTTGCTACTAAGATCGTTCGCATACCCGAACTCCAACACAAGGAACAGGAGCCCCACTGTACAACGGCCAAGGGCCTTGAAGGAAGCAGGCTAGGCGGGATTTGCCCAAATATGGAGCAACTGCTCTATCGGTCTATGTGAGTTTTGACCCATGGCCTTTGCGGGCTTATCCACATTACCAACGAAGGGTCAGGACTATGGCGACGAGCGCTACCGGCCCGGGCCTGTATGCGCCGGGCTTTGAACACGATAGCTGCGGCTTTGGCTTGATTGCCTGTCTCGACGCGCGCCCAAGCCATTGGCTGGTACAAACCGCGTTGAGCGCACTGGCACGCTTGAGCCATCGCGGCGCCGTCGGAGCCGATGGAAAAACCGGCGATGGCTGCGGCGTATTGATCCATCGCCCCGGCAATTTTCTGCGTGCGGTGGCAGCTGAATCCAATATTTCTTTACCGCATCATCAATTCGCGGTCGGCATGATTTTCCTGCCGCAGGATGCCGGGGCCGCTGCACAAACCAGAGAATGTCTTCAGCGAGAATTGACCCGTTGTGGAATCGATACGCTCGGCTGGCGCATGGTTCCGACCGAAAATTCCGTTTGCGGCGAACAGGCACTCGCAGCAATGCCTCGTATCGAACAGATTTTCGTGGCGGCCGAAAAGCCCTTGCCCGAAAACGAATTCGAACGCGCATTGTTTCTGGCGCGCCGTCGTGCAGAAAAGGAGTTTCCCGAGACGGCTTATGTCGTCAGTCTTTCCAATCACACGATTGGTTACAAGGCGATGGTATTGCCGGAAAACATGCCGGCGTTTTATCCCGATCTGGCGCGAGAGGATCTTGCATCACGCGTCGTGTTGTTCCACCAGCGTTTCTCGACCAATACCGCACCGGCCTGGGAACGCGCACAGCCGTTCCGGTTTCTCGCCCATAACGGCGAGATCAACACGATCGAAGGCAATCGCTTGTGGTCAGTCGCACGCGGTGCCGCCTGGAAATCGCCGCTGATCGATTTTTCCGAATTGAAACCGTTGGTCAGTTTGCACGGTTCGGATTCGCAGAGCCTCGACAATATGCTCGAAGCCCTGCTCGCTGGCGGCATGGATTTATTGCAGGCGATGCGGATTCTGGTGCCGCCCGCCACATCATCACTCGAACATCGTGATCCGGATCTGTCGGCGTTTTACGAATACCACAATCTGTCGATCGACCCCTGGGATGGCCCGGCTGGCATTGTCTTGTGCGATAGCGATTACGCCGCTTGTACGCTGGATCGAAACGGACTGCGACCCGCGCGCTGGTTTCTCACGCATGATCGGCATCTGACGATTGCCTCGGAAACCGGCGTCTGGGATTGTCCGGACGAACACATCGTCGCGAAAGGCAAGCTCGGCCCCGGCGAAATGATGGCGGTAAATCTGAAAACCGGTCACTTGCTTGATAGTGCGACCATTGATCGCATCAATGCCGCGCGCGCGCCTTACAAACAATGGCTGAAAGCCGGCGTGCAATATCTCGACGCCGCCTTGTTCGATCCGTCCTTGGCGGCAAAACCATTTGATGCCGACACGCTGCTGCAATTCCAGAAACTGTTTCATCTGAGCCGCGAAGAAATCGAAAACGTGTTGCGTGTGTTGGCTGAAACCGAACAGGAAACCACCGGTTCGATGGGCGACGACACGCCGTTTGCGGTGTTATCGCATCAGCAACGTTCGCTCTACGATTATTTCCGGCAGGCCTTCGCACAAGTCACCAATCCGCCGATTGATCCACTACGCGAACGCGTGGTGATGTCGCTCAGCACGCAAATCGGTCGCGAGGGCAATGTGTTCGAGTCGAGTGCCGAGCATGCGAAATGCCTGGCTCTGAATTCGCCGGTGTTGTCGCAACGCAAACTCAACCAGATTCTGAAATTGCCGGAATTCTGCGATGCCCGTCATCTGCTGCATTTGTATTGCAGGCCGGAAGAGGGTTTTCAGGCAGCGATTCGACGCCTGTGTCTGGAAGCCGAACAAGCGGTTAGAAACGGCGCGATTATCTTGATCTTGTCGGACCGTTATCCCGATGCCGACAAATTGCCGATCCACGCCCTGCTGGTCACCGGTGCGGTGCATAAACATCTGATCAGTGTCGGCCTGCGTTGCGATTGTAATCTGATTATCGAAACCGCAACCGCCCGTGACGCCCATCATTTCGCCTGTTTGATTGGTTATGGCGCAACGGCTGTGTATCCGTATCTCGCGTACCAAACCATTCATGCTCTCGGCGAAAGCGGTGTGATCAAATTACCGCGGGGAAAAGAAAATGCCGAACTGGGAAGAAATTACCGGCGTGGCATCAAGAAAGGCCTGCTGAAAATCATTTCGAAAATGGGCATCAGCACAATCGGCAGTTATCGCGGCGCACAATTGTTTGAAATCGTCGGCTTGGCCGACGAAGTTGTGAAGTCCTGTTTTGAAGGCACGCCATCACGTATCCAGGGCGCCGGCTTTGCCGAGTTGCAGGAGGACGCCCTGCAGCTGAAGGAGCGCGCCTACGACAACAGCATCGGCCTGTCGAACGGCGGCCTGCTGCGTTATGTGCACGACGGCGAATATCACATGTACAACCCGGACGTGATCGCCAGTTTGCAACTATCGGTGCGCACCGGTGAATACGCCGATTACCAGTTCTATGCACAGCATGTGAATGGACGCCCCGCATCGACGCTGCGTGATTTGCTGAAATTGCGTGATGCAAACGCTATCGACATCGCTGAAGTTGAATCGATCGAACATATCCTGAAACGCTTCGACTCTGCCGGCATGTCGCTCGGCGCCTTGTCGCCGGAAGCGCACGAAGCCTTGGCCATAGCGATGAATCGTTTGGGCGCGCGTTCCAATTCCGGCGAAGGCGGCGAAGATCCGGCGCGCTATCACACCGAGAAATCCTCGAAGATCAAACAGATTGCCTCGGGTCGATTTGGCGTCACAGCCGAATACCTGATCAATGCCGAAGTTTTGCAGATCAAGATTTCGCAAGGCGCCAAACCCGGCGAAGGCGGGCAATTGCCCGGCCACAAGGTCAACGAACTGATTGCACGTTTGCGTTATGCCAAGCCGGGCATCGGTTTGATATCGCCGCCGCCGCATCACGACATTTATTCGATTGAAGATTTGGCCGAATTGATTTTCGATTTGAAGCAAATCAATCCCGATGCGCTTGTTTCGGTAAAACTCGTTTCGCATGCCGGTATCGGCACCGTCGCGGCCGGTGTGGTGAAAGCCTATGCCGATCTGATTACGGTATCCGGATATGACGGCGGCACCGGCGCATCGCCGATTTCATCGATCAAATATGCCGGCACGCCCTGGGAATTGGGATTGTCGGAAGTGCAGCAAACCCTGCGGATGAATAATCTGCGACACAAGGTACGCGTGCAGGTCGATGGCGGTTTGAAAACTGGTCTCGACGTTATCAAGGCCGCGATTCTCGGCGCAGAGAGTTTCGGTTTCGGTACGGCACCGATGGTCGCCTTGGGCTGTAAATATTTGCGTATCTGTCATCTGAACAATTGCGCGACCGGGATTGCCACGCAAGACCAGCGTTTGCGCGAAATGCATTTCACCGGCCTGCCGGAAATGGCGATGAATTTCTTTCAATTCGTTGCGCAGGATGTGCGCGAACATCTAGCCATGCTCGGCGTTTCAAGTTTGCAGGATTTGATCGGTCGTGTGGATCTGCTGGAGATCATCGAAGGCCAGACCGACAAGCAGCGTCAACTGGATTTGAGTCCGATTCTTGCCGCCAGCGGATTTGTCTCGGACGAAAGTCACTATTGCACCGATGCGCAGAATCCACCGCGCGATACTGCCGATTTGGCGAACAAAATGTTGGCGGATCTGCAGCACAGCATCGCGAATAAAACCGGCGGCATTTTCAACTACGAAGTCTGCAATCGTGATCGCGCGATTGGTGCAAGATTGTCCGGCGAAATTGCCAAACACCACGGCAATCTCGGCATGAGCGACGCACCGATTACCTTGAAATTATCCGGTGTGGCCGGACAAAGTCTCGGCGCCTGGAATGTCGGCGGTTTGAATTTATACCTGCAAGGCGATGCCAACGATTACGTCGGCAAGGGCATGTGCGGCGGCAAGATCGTGATTGCGCCCGGCAAGAACGCGGGCTTCATCGCGCGCGACGCCAGCATTCTCGGCAACACCTGTCTGTATGGCGCGACCGGCGGAAGATTGTTCGCTGCGGGCCGCGCGGGCGAACGTTTTGCGGTGCGAAATTCCGGTGCAACTGCCGTGATCGAAGGTGCCGGCGATCATTGCGCCGAATACATGACCGGCGGTGTATTGGCCGTGCTCGGCCGCACCGGACAAAACTTCGGTGCCGGCATGACCGGCGGCTTCGCCTATGTGCTCGATCTGGATCGCGATTTCGTTGATCACTGCAATCTTGAGCTAATCGATATTTTGCGAATGTCGCCCGAGGGCATGGAAAGCCATCTGCAACATCTGCGTTTACTGTTGCAAACGCATCAGCATGAAACCGGCAGCGTATGGGCCGGGCAATTGCTGGAAGAGTATCGCGACGTGATCGGAAAATTCTGGCTGGTCAAACCTAAAGCCGCCAGCCTCGAGTCCCTGATCGACGCATTGAGGCAAGCCGCATGAGCCAGAAAAAAGATTTCCAGTTTCTCGAATTGCCTCGCAAGATGCCGAAGGAAATTCCTTCGCAGTTGCGTATCCACGGCTGGGACGAAATTTACGGTGGCTTCGACAGCGCCAATGCCGGCGCACAAGCGGGGCGTTGCCTGGATTGCGGCAATCCGTATTGCGAATGGAAATGCCCGGTGCACAACTACATTCCGAACTGGCTAAAGCTGGTGCAGGAAAACCGTTTGTTTGAAGCTGCCGAATTGGCACATGAAACCAATCCGTTGCCGGAAGTCTGCGGGCGTGTGTGTCCGCAAGATCGCCTGTGCGAAGGAGCCTGCACGCTCAATACCGGCTTCGAATCGGTCACCATTGGTTCGATCGAAAAATACATCGTCGACGAAGCCTTCAAGCAGGGCTGGCGTCCGGATTTGTCGAAAGTGGTCAGGACCGGAAAACGCGTCGCAGTGATCGGCGCAGGACCGGCCGGACTGGCTTGTGCCGACCGTCTGGCGCGTGCCGGCATCCAGGCCGACGTGTTTGATCGCTACGAAGAAATCGGCGGCCTGCTGACCTTCGGAATTCCGCCCTTCAAGCTGGAAAAACACGTGATGGCCACGCGGCGTTCGGTGCTGGAAGCGATGGGCGTGCGTTTCCATTTGCGTACCGAGATCGGCAAAGACATCGTCTTTGAAAAATTACTCGCCGATTACGACGCAGTTTTTGTCGGTACGGGTTGCTATACCGCCGTTGACGCCAAATTGCCGGGCCAGAATTTGCCGGGTCGTCTGGAAGCCCTGCCGTTTTTGATTGCGAATGCCCGACAAATACTTGGCAGTGATGTTCCCAGCTTTATCCCCCTCGATTTCAAGGATAAAAACGTCGTCGTGCTCGGCGGCGGCGATACCGCGATGGATTGCGTCCGTACGTCGATCCGACTCAATGCCGCCAGCGTCACCTGTGTCTATCGTCGCGATGAAGCCAGCATGCCCGGCTCACGCCGCGAAGTCGGCAATGCCCGCGACGAAGGCGTGCAGTTCTTGTTCAATCACGCGCCGATGGCAATTGAAGGCACCGACAAAGTCACCGGCGTGCATTTGCAGGAGACCGCATCGAAAGCGAATGGAAAGGCACGTGCAGAATTCACGTCGATTCAGGGTGAAGAAAAAATCCTGTCCGCCGATATCGTCATTACCGCATTCGGCTTCCGCCCAAGCCCGGCTTCGTGGCTGGAACAACACGGTGTTTCTTTGCAGGATGGTCGCATCCAGGTTTCCGGCACATTGCCATACCAAACCAGCCAGCCGAAAATCTTTGCTGGCGGCGACAATGTCCGCGGCGCCGATTTGGTCGTCACGGCCGTGCATGATGGTCGCGATGCGGGATTGGCGATTGCGAAGTGGTTAAAAAGCAGCATGGGTGCCTAGATAAGTACTGTCATCCCCGAGCGCTCTTTTCGGGGACCCCATGACTTTATGCACCAACGCAACGGCGCTGGGTCCCCGCCTACGCGGGGACGACGAACGCTCTTGAAGCGGATGGAGTCTTCCGCAGGCTCAAACACTGCCTTGGAAACTTCAAAATCCAATATAATTGGGCATGAACGAACTCCAAGATTTAACCGCGCTGCTGCGCTCGAACACCCCTTTTATCCTGATTGAAACCGAAGACGAAGCCCGGGTCATCGACCTGTTTCGGCACGCGTTGAAAAATGTCTGGCGCGCCCTGTATCGCTGGTCGATAACCGAGGGCCTGCGCCGTTTCGATCTGGACCGCGAAGACGATTCCGATGTCGCACCCGATGCCAGTGCGACGCTGCAGGCCATCCATCGCGAAACCCAGCGCGGGATTTACCTGTTGCTGGATTTTCATCCCTATCTCGGCTACGCCAGCACGCAACGCATGTTGCGCGACATCATCCAACGCCGTCATTGTCTCGAGCACACCGTCGTGCTGGTGGGACAGAAAATAGAAATTCCTGCAGAACTCGAAGCACTCGCCGTGCGATTCAAGCTGAGACTTCCGGATGAAAATGTCCTGCTGAAAATGGTCAACGACGAAGCCGATTTGTACAAGCGGGAAAACGAAGGCCGTCGCGTGGTAATAGACCAGGAAGCCCTGAAGCTGATCGTCAAAAATCTTCGTGGTCTGGCGATGAATGAAGCAAGACGCATCGCCCGCCACCTGATTTTCCGTGATGGTGCCATCTGCAGCGGCGATCTGCCCGAGCTGGCAAAACTGAAATTCGAATTGCTTAATCAAAGCGGCCATCTGCATTACGAATACGACACCACGCAGTTTGCCGATGTCGCCGGTTTGTCGCGCCTGAAAAAATGGCTCGGTCATCGCACCGAAGCTTTCGTGAGCGATACTTTGCCGGTCGGTCTCGATCCGCCCAAAGGCATTTTGCTGTTGGGCGTGCAGGGTTGCGGAAAGAGTCTTGCGGCAAAAGCCGTTGCCGGCAGTTTTGGCGTGCCGCTGGTGCGGCTGGATTTCGGTGCGCTTTACAACAAATTCCACGGCGAAACCGAAAAAAATCTTCGCGATGCATTGGCTTCGGCCGAACAGTTGCAACCTTGCGTGATCTGGATCGACGAGCTGGAAAAGGGTTTGGCCAGTTCCGGCTCGAGCGAAGATGGCGGCGTATCGCGCCGCGTACTGGGTTATTTCCTGACCTGGATGGCAGAGCGCAAGAGCAAAGTGTTTCTGGTCGCCACCGCGAATGCAGTCAACGAATTGCCGCCGGAGCTTCTGCGCAAGGGTCGCTTCGATGAAATCTTTTTCGTCGATTTGCCCGACCATGCCGCACGCGGCGAAATTTTCCGTCTGCATCTGGGTAAACGACAAATCGACTGGAGCGCTTTTTCACTCACGCGTCTGGCGGAAAACAGCCATGGCTTTTCCGGCGCTGAAATCGAGCAGGCGATCGTCAGCGCGCTTTATGCCGCGCATGCCGAAAAAATCAGCCTGAGCGAAAGCGTGTTGACACAGGAATTGAAAAACACCCGGCCACTTTCCGTTTTAATGGCGGAGAAAGTGGAGGCACTGCGTGAGTGGGCGAAAGAGCGTACCGTGCCGGCGGATTGATTTTTTTGCACAGGAGCGTCCTTTAGGCGCGATAGATATGGCAGGATTTAGCGCGCCTAAAGGACGCTCCCACAAGCGTTCAGATTCACCGAATGCGATAGCGGCATAGCCGTCGAAGTCGGGTTCGTTGTTGGCCAACGCCGGTAATTAATGCGCGGCTTCTAAAGTCCAACCTGCCGGCGGCGAAAGCGGGATGCCTCGTTCCTGCATCATTGCAGTGATGCGATCCTGCTCGCTGACATCGGGCCATTTTTCAAGATTCACTCGATCTGCACTCGGATCGGATCGAAGTATTTCCAAGTAATTCATGTGCTGCCATTGATGGAGATTTCGTCGGGACGCCCAAGCTTCTTTTTCGGGCGATTGAAGGAAAAGCCCCTTGGCGGTGCTTGTTCCCAAGCCGCGAAATAAAGTGCTGTTGTCCGTTGCGAGCTTTTCGGTAAATTGGCGGCATGCTTGCAGGTGAGCGCTATTTGCCGGCGCCGGTTTACAGTACTTCGTGTAAGTTTGAAGCGCAGGTATGGCGATGGCGATGCTGAAGCCCAACGCGGTGATTTTGCGGTATTCCTCCTGATTCAGCGGTCGAAGGTCTTTCGCATTCTTTCCGAAGATATCTTTCGGATCGTAGGTGATAGGTGAATTCCAGTCTCGCAGCGATTGGTAATACATTGCACCAATGGCATCTATGGGTAGCTGGAAATATTTTTTTTGTCCGCCGTTTGCCATTGCTAGCCATGCAGCATCGCTATTTCCGCCGGAGTCGGCTTCGTTTAGGTGCAGTATGTCAACTGCCGCGTTATTAGGTTCGAGCTTGCTTAGACGGAATAGTGCAGCTTCTTTGTCGCAAGCCGCGCTCATCCAGCCGCAATCCATGGCTTCGAGCCATGCCAGGGTTGAATCATTTTTACCCAGTGCAAGCGCCTTTCTGAGCAAGTCTATCTCCGCCTGCGAAACGACAAAGCCTTGTTCCGGATTATCGCGAGGCTTGTTACTTACCTGAAGAAATGCCGATACCACCAGATCACGGGGTTTGTCGGAGGCTTCCAGTTTTTTTGCATAGGCGAAAAGGCTGGCCTGTGCATTTCGTTCATCGGTTGGATTGCCGGCTGTCGAATGCGCCCTTGCGTAGCGGGAAAAATCACCCGCCAGAATTCCACCGCCAACCATCAATGCAGCGGCAAAGAAAGCGCCATAAGCGAGGGCATCATGTACTTTGTTGTTTTTCAATTTTTTACCATCCGGTTAATTTGTATTGCCGTGCCAAAAAACGTCTCTCGATTACTTGCTCAATATCCCGCCGCCTGCCCGTCCTTGCGACTTTCGCTCGCACCGGTATAAACGCCGGTATCGGAATCACGCATGATCGCCTGATAGCCGCCGTAAGGCCCATCGGCAAATTCGATCTTGTGGCCCTTGCGCATCAGCGCCTGAATGACGGGATAGGAAAATTCCGATTCCAGATTCAATACGCCGCCATCGGTCATCGCGGTATTTTGTCCGGCCGGCTCGGTCGAACCTTCATGCTGGATACGCGGGGCATCGCCGGCTTCCTGCAGGTTCATGCCGAAGTCGACGATATTCATCACGATTTGCGCGTGGCCCTGTGGCTGCATCGCGCCGCCCATCAGGCCGAAGCTGATCCAGGGCTTGCCGTTTTTGGTCATGAAGGCGGGAATGATGGTGTGGAAAGGACGCTTGCCCGGCTCGAAACTGTTGGGATGACCGGCTTTCAGCACAAATTGCTCGCCGCGATCCTGCAGGATAAAACCGAGACCCGGCGGCGTCATGCCGCTGCCCATGCCACGGTAATTGGATTGGATAAGCGACACCATCATGCCGTCCTTGTCGGCGACGGTCATGTAAATGGTGTCGCCCTGATTCAGCGCCGCACCCGGGTCGACGCTTTGCATCGCACGATCGGTAATGAGTTTGCGGCGTTCGGCGGCGTAGTCTTTCGACAATAATTTTTCCACCGGCGTTTTTGCGAAATCCGGATCGGCATATAAGGCAGCACGGTCGGCAAAGGCCAGTTTTTTTGCTTCGGTAAACAAATGCACATGCTCGGCACTGCCGAAAGGAATTTTCGAGAAGTCGTAGGCTTCAAGAATGTTCAGAATTTGCAATGCCGCCAAGCCCTGGCCATTCGGCGGCAATTCCCAGACATCGACGCCGCGGTAATTCGTGGAAATCGGCTGCACCCATTCACCCTTGTGCGAGGAGAGATCTTCCACACTCAAAAAACCGCCTTGTGCCTGAATATAGTCGGCGATGGCTTTTGCGGTGGCACCTTTATAGAAACCATCGCGGCCTTCGCGGGAAATTTTTTCCAGCGTATTGGCGAGATACGGATTACGCCAGAGCTGGCCTTTCTTCGGCGCCTTGCCGTTGATCGTCATTTGCTCGGTAAAGCCGGGAAATTTCGACAGACGCGGCACCGACAGATTCCAGTAATAGGCAATCGTCTCGGCCACGGGATGGCCGTTGCGGGCGTAGCGAATGGCCGGGGCCAGATTCTGCTTCATCGGCAGTTTGCCGAAGCGGTCGTGCATCGCAAACCAGGCATCGACGGCACCCGGCACGGTGACGGGAAGCGGGCCGTGCGAAGGAATCTCCTTGTAGCCCTGGTCGATAAACCATTGCAGGCTCAGATTTTTTGGCGAACGGCCGGAGCCGTTATAGCCGTGAAGTTTTTTTGTTTTCGGATCCCAGACAATCGCGAATAAATCGCCACCTATGCCGTTGCCGGTGGGCTCCATCAGTCCCAGTGCTGCATTGGCGGCAATGGCGCCATCCATCGCGCTGCCGCCTTGCTTCATGACATCTAGCGCTATCTGGGTGGCGAGCGGGTGCGACGTGGCCGCCATGGCCTGCGGCGCAATGACCTCGGAACGGGTTGCGAAATCGCGCCCGGCTATGCGGTCGCTGGCGTTGACATGGCTGCTTGCAAACCCCAGCAAGGCAAAAAGGATGAGAGTCATTCTCGGCGGATTGACCTTCTTGAGGTAATCTTGGCGCTTCATTGTTTTCTCCGTGATCCGCAAAATATGTATCAGATTGTTCCGCATTTCGCCGTGCCATTCGCTTTCGAGCAGCACCCAAACCCGACTGGATTGAATCAGGCGCTACGTGAATTATTCTTGAAGCGCGAAGCCGAGGGTGGCAAGTACGCCAATCCTAATCCCTATACCGTTCGCAACAAAGACTTATTTGAAAGCCATTTCGATCTGTTTGACTGGCCGGAACCTGTCATTGCCGAGCTTCGCGAATTTTGTCTTTCGAATTTGTTGCGCACGGTGGCGCAGCTGAATAATTACGACATGGCGATGATGAAGCGAATCAATATTGCGACCGACGCCTGGTTTCACGTCACGCGACGCAACGGTTTTTTCGGCATCCACAATCATCCGATGGCAAGTTGGTCGGGCGTGTATTGCGTCTCGCCCGGCGAGCACGATGCCAACCAGGTCGATAGCGGCAAGCTGAGTTTCGTGAATCCCAATATTGCCGGCAACATGTATGTTGACGCCGGATCGGCGATGCTGCAGCAGCCCTTCAGCATGGGCAATATGGGCTATGCCCTGTCACCTGGGCAATTGGTTCTGTTTCCTTCCTGGGTTCCGCATTACGTGATGCCGTTTTTCGGTGAAGGCGAACGCATTACCGTGGCGTTCAATTGCGCATTTCAGGTACGCGGATAATTCGCATCGACGAATTGTCGCAAGCGTTCGGCGCAGGTATGCACATCCGCACATAGCGGCAAGAGTTGCGGCCAGTCGGCGGATTTGCTTGCAAGTTCAAGCTCCGTGGCCGCATGCGCCAACTCGGTGGCGCCCACCAGTTTTGCAGCGCCTTTTATCTTGTGTGCTTCGCGGCCCAGTTGAATCAGATCACCGGCTTCGCGAGCGCGTTGCATCGCAGCGGTATCCTGATCGGTCGCCTTGAGAAAATCATCGAGCAAGGCACGATTTTCATTAGCGTCGCCGCCGGTAAGTTCATTCAATACGGTTTTATCGAGCGGTGTCGGCGGCAAATTGACCTGTGGCAAAAGCACGGCTGCCGGTATTGTTGTCGTGCCCAAATCTTTCGTCTGATCCGCCGGCCTGGTATGTGGCAACCATTTCTGGAGGCAGGCCACCAGCTGCGAAATGCTGACCGGCTTCATCAGATAATCGTCCATGCCGGCCGCGATGCAGCGTTCGGATTCGCCTTTCAGTGCGGCGGCCGTCAAGGCCACGACGGGGATTCTCGGTTTCTGCGTCGATTGTTCGAGCCGGCGGAGTTCCTGTGCCATCTGATAGCCGTCCATGACCGGCATATGGATGTCAGACAAAATCAGCGAGTAGCGACCGGTATTCCAGCGTTCGATACCTTGCACCCCGTCTTCGGCGGTTTCACACAAATAGCCGGCCAGTGCCAATTGCCGCGATACCACAAGCCGATTGGTGGGGTGGTCATCGACCAGCAAAATCAAACTATGCTCGGCGATCGCCTGGTCGATGCTGGGCAGTGCGCGCGCAGTGAAGCTTTGCGGTGCACTCAGGGGAATTTCATTTTCTATGTCGGCTTCATCGGCAATCGGCAGGCTGACGCTCAGGCGCATCGTGGTGCCTGCACCCGGCGTGCTTTCCATCGTCACCTGGCCACCCATCATGTCGGCCAGACGGCGGCTGATAACAAGGCCCAATCCGGTCCCGCCGAATTTGCGCGTCGTGCTGCCTTCCGCTTGCTGGAAGGCCTGAAACAATTTTGCCTGTTGCTCGGGCGTGATGCCGATGCCGGTGTCGGTGATCCGGAAAACGATTTTCTGCTGGTTGTTTTTCGTTTCAAGCAGCTCCATCGCCGCTTCGACGAAACCGTTTTCGGTAAATTTGATCGCATTGGAAAAAAAGTTGGAAAGAATCTGTCTCAGGCGCAAACCATCCGCCAGATGCGCAGGCTTGATCTTCGGATCGATAGTGACCGTGAGAATCAGGCCTTTGCTGGAGGCCGAGCCGGTGAAGTTCGCGGCGGTCGATTGCAAGAGCCGCTGCAGACTGGTCGGTGTCGGAGAGAGTTCCATGCGCCCGGCTTCGACTTTCGAAAAATCGAGAATATCGCCGATGATTTGCAGCAGCGACGCCGCCGATTGCTGGATCACGTGAACGGTGCGGCGTTGTTCGGTGTCGAGATTCGAATGCGTCAGCACTTCCAGCATGCCGGTCACGCCGATCATGGGCGTGCGGATTTCATGGCTCATCGCGGCGAGAAAGCTGCTCTTGGCGATATTGGCTTCGCGCGCGGCAATTTCACTTGCGCGCAGTTTTTTCTCCAGTTGTTTTATCTGGCTCAGATCGGTTGCGATGCCAAGATAGCCAGTTGTTTTGCCCGAACCGTCGCGCACCGCCGATGCGGCCAGCAGGACCGTGACGTGGCTACCGTCTTTTCTTGCCAGCGTCCATTCCAATGGCTCGGATCCGCTTTCGATCAGCAGCGGCAGCAAGCTGCTGTCGGCGGCCACTTTTCGATCCAGTGCGGCAGTGAGTTGATCGGCGACTTTTTTCACTTCTTCCAGCAGCATGATTTTGACCAGACTGCGTTTTCCGATCATTTCCTCGGCGCGATAGCCGGTCAGTTTTTCGGCAAACGGGTTGAAACTGGTCAGCCTGCCTTCCAGATCCATCGACATCACGGCCACTCGTGCAGCGGCAAACAGCGAACGCTGGAACACTTCGCTTTGCTGCAAACTTGCGCGGACTTTTTCATTGTTCAGCAGTTGTTCGTTCAGTTCGTTTTCAAAACGCTGGACGTCGTCGCGCATCAACAGAAAAGTATCGAGCACTTCGCCCAGTTCGCCTTCGGAACGAAAGCGCGGCACCGCCGTGTAATCATGCCTTCGCATCTGGGTGGCGAGATCACGCAGGCTTTCGACGCCCTTGTAGATATTGCGAACAATGGCCTGCGTGACCACCACGAAAATCAGCAGGAAGACCAATACCAGCGCAATGCGGAACCATGCAGACTGCCGTGATCGTTCCGCTTCCGCGCGAACCCGGCGGTCGGCCTGGATCAATTCGAGATCACTGAGAAATTTCAGCCGTGTGGTAACCGGATCAATCGCGGGATACAAGGTGGTATCGGCAAACTGACCGAGTGCCACGATGTCTTTTTTCAGCAGTATCGAACGCAATTGCGCTGTCGCCTTGTCGGCGGTCACTTTTGCCTGGCTGATTTGTTCGACCAGAACGGCCTGCTCGGGTGTTTGTCTGGATTGCAGCAGCGCCGCCCAGTGCTCCTGGATTCGCAGGTTGGCATTGTCCACGACTTGCACGCCTTCTTCCCAGCTGATCAGGGAATTTCTGACCCGAAAGGTGGTGTCGACGACATCCAGGCCGTAGGAATCGGACACGGCTTTGATACGACGCAAGGAACTGAGGGAATCGTTTTTCAGTTGTTCCAGAGCTGCGGTATTTTTTTGCCGTTCCGATTCATCGAGCAGCAACAAACCGGCAAAGGCAAATACCATCAGGCTGAATACGCCCAATAACTGCTTGCGGATGCTGAACTTTTTTTCGAGTTTCAGCATGGTGAACTCTTAGTGATGCGCTTTGCGCCAGTTCTGGATGGCATCGGCGAGTTTATCGCCGTCGACCGGCGGCGAAATCAGATAACCCTGCGCGTAATGGCAGCCGAGTTGGGCAAGCAGCTGCCACTCTTCCATGGTTTCAACGCCCTCGGCTACCACATGCAAGTTCAGCTTGCGGGCAAGATCCAGGCTGGCTTCGATCACCGCACGCTTGCGTGGCTGGTTTGGCGAATCATTGACGAAGCCGTAGTCGATTTTCAATTCGGTAAACGGAATTTGCGATAGCTGCGCCAGCGAGGAATAACCGGTACCGAAATCGTCCACGCTCAGGCCGAAACCCTTCAAGCGCAGACGCGCCAGCATGCCCAGACCGCGCGCGGTGTCGCTCATGACCGAACTTTCGGTAATTTCAAGAATGATGTCTTCCGGCGATACGCCATGTTCGCGCAGGATTTTCTCGTAGCGATCGGCCACTTCGGGACCGGTGAGATTGTGGGCCGAGACATTGACCGAGATCCGCAGATTCAGGCCCGCCAACTTCCAGCGACGATGCCATTCGCAACTCTGCACCAGCATCAAGTGGGTCAGCTCCTCGATCATGCCGCTGTTTTCGATCATCGGGATGAATTGGCCTGCCGGAACCATTTGGCCATCGGGCAGACGCCAGCGCGCTAGCGCTTCGACACCCACGACCTTGCCATTACCGAACTCGACCTGAGGCTGGAACATGGCGAAAATCTCGCCATTGAGAAAGGCTAGGCGCAATTGCTCCAGAGTGACCGTCACGATGGGGGCTTCGCCCACCGCCACCGGACCGCCTTCGAACAGGGAAAGAATATGGGTCAGCTTGCCTGGAGTGAGCGGCTTTTCCACAGCCCCCAACACCCTGAGCCCCGAGGCCTTCGCCATCACTTGCACCGTATGCAATAAAGCGGGGTCCATGGCACTGACGACGGCTATCGATTTGGCCAAGTGCTCCTGTGCCACGAAGCCCATGAATTCGATGCCGTCCATGCCGGGCAGGTCCAGATCAACCAGTATCACGTCCGGCTTCTCGGCGGCGGCACGCAGAATTTCGACGGCCTGAAAGCCGTCGGCAGCCTCAATGAGGTGGGTAACGCCCAGATCCGCCAACAGGCGCAGGCCCAGACGACGCTGGAAAGCGTGGTCTTCCACCAACATCACTCGCAATTCATGCAGGCTCATCCGTCAGCTCCCTATCCCCTGCGGACACTGTAACGCGGCTTCACTCAAAGTTGCATCCTTTTCACATGGCCTCCACAAAAATACCGGTCGCTGGCGCGGGATCGCTAATTGCTCGTATGCATCACCGTGACGGGCGTCGGAAGCCCGCTCGGGTTATAATTCCGAGTCTTTGCTCTATGCCACACGGGTTTGCCATGTCTGTACCAATGATTGATAAGGAATACACGCTCGAACACAAATACACCCGCAGTGAAGGGCGGATTTATTTATCGGGCGTACAAGCCCTGGTTCGATTGCCCCTGATGCAGCAAATGCGCGACCGCGCGGCTGGCATCAATACCGCCGGTTTTATTTCCGGTTACCGCGGCAGTCCGCTCGGTGGCTTCGATCTCGAATTGTGGAAAGCGAAAAAACATCTCGCTGCATCCAGTATCGAATTCACGCCGGGTTTGAATGAAGATCTTGGCGCGACGATGGTTTGGGGCTCGCAGCAAACCAATCTGTTTGATGGCGCCAAATATGACGGCGTGTTTTCAATGTGGTACGGCAAGGGCCCCGGCGTTGATCGCTGCGGCGACGTGTTCAAACACGGCAATGCCGCCGGCACTTCGAAATTCGGTGGCGTGCTCGCACTTGCAGCCGATGATCACGCCTGCCGTTCTTCGACTTTACCGCATGGTTCGGAACTAGAATTTGTGTCCGCGATGATGCCGGTGCTCAATCCGGCCGGCGTGCAGGACATTCTCGACATGGGCCTGCTCGGTTGGGCGATGAGTCGCTTCACCGGTCGCTGGGTCGGTTTCAAGACCATCGCTGAAACCGTGGAATCTTCAGCATCGGTCAACGTGAATCCGCATCAACTCGATATCGTGTTGCCCGGTGATTTCGAAATGCCGTTTGGCGGCTTGAATATCCGCTGGCCGGATCCACCGCTGGATCAGGAAATGCGTTTGCATCAATATGCGGTCAAGGCCGCGATTGCATTCGCCCGCGCCAACAAAATCGACAAGACGATTTTCGATTCGCCGAAAGCACGCCTCGGTATCGTCACCACCGGCAAGAGCTATCTCGATGTGCTGCAGGCGCTCGAGTATCTCGGCATCGGTCATAAGGAAGCCGAAGACATCGGTATCCGCGTCTACAAGGTCGGCATGACCTGGCCGCTGGAACCGGTCGGCATTCGCGAATTCGCGCGCGGCCTCGAAGATATTATTGTCGTCGAAGAAAAACGTTCGTTCATCGAATCACAGATGAAGGAATACATGTACAACTGGGATCACCATACGCGCCCCAGCATCGTCGGCAAATATGACGAGAGCGACGAATGGATTCTGCCAAGCACGAATGAACTGACGCCAGCGCGTATCGCACGCGTGATTGCAAAACGCCTGTCGCGTTTCTTCACCAGCGAACACATCGTCGATCGTTTGAACTTCCTGGCCGCGAAAGAAAAAGAATTGGCGATGCCGCGTCCGGTATTCCCGCGCCCGGCGCATTACTGTGCCGGTTGCCCGCACAACAGCTCGACGGTCGTGCCGGAAGGTTCGCGCGCACTCGGCGGCATCGGTTGCCATTACATGGTCACCTGGATGGATCGCAAGACCGATACCTTTACGCAAATGGGCGGCGAAGGTACGACATGGTGCGGCCAGGCGCCGTTCACCAATGAAAAACACGTGTTCCAGAATCTTGGCGACGGTACTTATTTCCATTCCGGCTCACTGGCAATTCGCCAGGCGATTGCCGCGAAGGTCAACATCACCTACAAGATTCTGTACAACGATGCGGTCGCGATGACCGGTGGCCAGCCGGTCGACGGCACGCTGACCGTACCGGATATCGCGCATCAGGTTCGCAGCGAGGGGGTGCAAACCATCGTCGTGCTGAGCGACGACATCGAGAAGTGGAGCGATCGCAGCATCTTCCCGAATGGCGTCGAATTCCTCAATCGTGACGAACTCGATAATGTGCAAAAGCGTCTGCGCGAAGTGCCCGGCACCACGATCATTATTTTCGACCAGACCTGCGCCGCCGAAAAACGCCGTCGTCGCAAGCGCGGCAAGATGGTCGATCCGGCAAAACGCACCTTCATCAATCCGGCCGTCTGCGAAGGCTGCGGCGATTGCGGCGTGAAATCGAATTGCGTTGCCGTATTACCGCTGGAAACCGAATTCGGACGCAAGCGTGAAATCGACCAAAGCAATTGCAATAAGGATTTCAGCTGCGTGAAAGGTTTCTGCCCGAGCTTCGTGACGATCGAAGGCGGCGGTCTGAAGAAGAAAAAAGGCAGTGCAGCCGAAGTAAATTTCGATGTGTTGCCGATGCCGACCTTCAAAACCGATTTGAGCGAACCCTGGAATATCCTGATCACCGGCGTGGGCGGTACTGGCGTGGTGACGATTGGCGCCTTGCTCGGCATGGCCGCACATCTGGAAAACAAGGGCGGCAGCGTGCTCGACCAAACCGGTCTCGCACAAAAAGGCGGCGCGGTAACGACACATATCCGTATCGCCAAATCACCGGCCGATATCAATGCGGTTCGTATTGCCGCCGGTGAAGCCGATCTGGTGCTGGGTTGCGACATGGTCGTCGTCAATGACTATTGGGCATTGTCGAAAATCCGTGCCGATCGTTCCGAAGTCGTATTGAATACCTACGAAGCAATGCCGGGCTCGTTTACCCGCAACACCGATATGCAATTCCCGGCGAACGACATTATTGCCGCGATCAAAACCGCACTCGGCGACCGCGATCCGATGCTGGTCGATGCCAATGAGTTGTCGATGGCGTTGATCGGCGATGCGATTGCCACCAATCTGTTCATGCTCGGCTATGCCTGGCAAAAAGGCCTGGTGCCGATTTCGCACGAAGCCCTGATGCGCGCGATTGAACTCAACGGCGCCGCCGTCGAGATGAATCGCAAGGCTTTCAACTGGGGTCGCATGGCGGCACACGATATCGATGTGGTGAAAACTGCCGCCGGTATCATCGCTGCACCGACTGCCGCGAGTTTTGCATTGTCGAACGAAATCGCCACTTCGGCGGCTTTCATCGGAGAAGGCAGCATCGCCAAATCACTCGACGAAACCATCGCCCTGCGCGTGAAATTCCTGACCGAATATCAGGATGCCGCGTACGCCGAACAATACAAAACCTTCGTCGAAAAAGTCCGCAGTGCCGAAGCCCGCCACACGCCGGGCAAGACAGGCCTGACCGAAGCAACCGCGAAATACCTGTTCAAGCTGATGGCCTACAAGGACGAATACGAAGTCGCACGCCTCTACACTACCGGTGATTTTGAAAAACGCATCAAGGAAACCTTCGACGGCGATTTCAAAATCAACTTCAATCTCGCGCCGCCGATGTTCAGCAAGAAAGACAGCAACGGCCATCTTGTGAAACAGCAATACGGGCCGTGGATTTTCACCGCGTTCAAATTGCTGGCGAAAATGAAAGGCCTGCGTGGCGGTACCTTCGATATTTTCGGCAAAACCGAAGAACGCAAAATGGAACGCCAGTTG
>Ga0208114_1000058_pt1 | contig 28038 bp, 25 predicted proteins | sample LakWasMeta2_LOW4_2_FD_183854 | JGI IMG/M metagenome (GOLD analysis project Ga0208114, IMG submission 183854) | Freshwater sediment methanotrophic microbial communities from Lake Washington under simulated oxygen tension - Sediment Metagenome... | ecosystem: Environmental > Aquatic > Freshwater >... | reverse complement strand
TGGGAAATCATTTCGCCTAAGGAAGCATTTTTACCTCCGACTGAAGGTACATCTACATTGCGCAAATTTTCAAATGGAATAACGTGGGCTGACATGATCGTTCCTTAGATGTTCAAACAAGTAATTAAATTTTGAAATTTTTAGCCCGCTTTTAAAACATATTGCCGCTGATTTTTGGAGCGTGAATACGGAAAGGGGTGATAAATTTTTATTATATATCTCTTCGTTAGGGCTTATTTTGCCTAATTATGCGCCTGTTGTCACCTGAATAATTTTAAGAATGGATAAAATCTTTGCAATAAGAATGGCGGGCATGTGCTCCGGATGGCTTATTTCGTATATGAAAAAAGATAGCTGTCATATAAAATGGGCATGCGTAACGGGAAACAATATTCATCATATGCAATATCCTTACAATAAAAACAGCCAGGTCGGCACACATAAAATCCGGATTCAAAAATGCCTGCTAGCATAGTTGTGCGATCCAGCGGCCGTCTGCACATGGGTTTTTTTGACCTGCATGGCGGGTTGGGGCGTAAATTCGGCAGCATAGGTTTAAGCCTTGCCGAGCCTGCCCTGGCGATTGAAGCGCATGCAGCAGGACACTTGCATGTGAGTGGTGAAGCGACTGTACCCGGCACGGTACTTGCCAAGGCTACCGCAATTGCACAGCAATTGATTGCCAGGCTTGATTTGAGCAGCGCTATTGACCTGCACATTACCCAGCATATTCCGGAACACGCAGGGCTGGGGTCGGGAACGCAGGTGGCACTTGCCGTGGGCTCAGCTATCAGCCATCTGTATAAGCTTGATTTGAGCACGCGCCAGATTGCCGAACTCGCAGGCCGGGGCAGGCGTTCTGGCATAGGTATTGCCGCATTTGACGGCGGCGGGCTCCTGATCGATGGTGGACGCAGTGTTTCACCTGATGCTCACGCTGTGCCGCCTTTATTGGCGCGCTATGACTTTCCGGATGAATGGACCATATTATTGATTTTTGATGCAACCCAGCCAGGCATCCATGGCGAACAGGAAAAACTGGGCTTTAACCAGCTGCCGGTTTTTTCGGAGAGCCTGGCGGCACTTTTATGCCGGCATGTGCTGATGCAGGCAATGCCAGCGCTGGTTGAGCGCGATTTAACAGCATTTGGGCAAGCCATACAGGTATTGCAGCAGCATGTGGGTGATTATTTTGCACCTGTACAGGGCGGCCGCTATGCCAGCAAGGCTGTCGGCGAGGTGCTACATTACCTGCAGCAGGCGGGCGTTGCCTGCTTTGGCCAGAGTTCCTGGGGGCCAACAGGTTTTGCCGTATTTGAAAACGCCGATACAGCCCGACAGTATGCCAGCGAGCTGCGGGCAAAATTCAGTAACCAGGCATTAAGCTGGAAAATCTGCAAAGCCAGCAATAAAGGCGCAGATATTGTCGTGCAGGGCTGATTGTGTGGATTCAGGTTATGCGGTTTAACAGGCAAGCGCTTACAAGCAGGCTTTTATAAAGATATTTAAGGGTAGTTACCATGGAAAAACCCAGTATTTTGCACTTATTCACCGCTGCTAAAAACGCCAGCCCATTCGACGTGAATATGGCGTATGACGCAGGCTTTGACAAAATCATGCCTTATACCAGTGTTGATTTGTCCGAGGTGGCCGGTTTGACCCAGGATGCCATTTTTTCACGCAGCCCGTCCGGTGTGCGCCGCGAAGGCATTTTTATCGGCGGCCGTGATATTGACCTTGCGATGGATATGCTGGGTGCTGCCAAAAAATCCATGTTTGCACCGTTTGCATGCTCGGTGTTTGCAGACCCTTCGGGTGCGTTTACTACAGCTGCAGCAATGATCGCCAAGGTGGAAGCGCACCTGCAGAAAAATTTTGCTACAGGGCTGGACGGTAAAACGCTGAGTGTATTCGGTGCTACCGGGCCTGTGGGCGGCTGTGCCGCAATCATCGCAGCGCTACAGGGTGCAAAGGTGCAGCTGGTTGCGCATAACGCTTTGGCAAGGGTAGAGGCTAAAGCCATTGCCTGGAATGCCAGGTACCAAGTCAATATGCAGGCGATTGACGGTTCAACCGATGCCGCAAAGGCAGATGTTCTGGCACACAGCGATATTGCCATCTGCGCTGCTGCGGCAGGCGTGCAGGTGATCAGTCACGAGCAGCTCGCACAGGCCGGGCAATTGAAAATCGTAGCCGATGTGAATGCAGTAGCGCCAAATGGTGCGCAGGGCGTGGATGCAGGCCATGACGGCGTGCTGGTTGCAGGCACTGCTATCTATGGCATCGGCGCGTTGGCGATTGGTCAGCTGAAATACGCAACACAGCACCAGCTGTTAAAACAGATGCTGCCGGCAGGGGAAGAAAAGCCAAAGTACCTGGAATTTACCGCAGCATTCAACCTGGCGCGTGCGCTATTAAAAAATCAGTCCTGATCATCGCGCTCTCGGCCCGGCCTTTTGTCGAGGCTGCGGTAAGGGCGGGTTATTCTGTCACGGCAATAGATGCATTTGCTGACAGGCAGACCGCTGATTTGTCAGAGAACACACTGACCATAGGCTATGATAGCCGCGGTTTTAATTCCAATCAGCTGCTATCGGCGATACAGCAGCTCGATTCCAGCCGATTTGTCGGCTTTGCCTACGGCAGCGGTTTTGAAGCCCAGCCTGAATTACTGCAAAAAATATCTGAATTTATTCCGCTTATCGGCAATGCAGCATCTACAGTTGCAGCTATCAAGAATCCGTTAGCTTTCTTTGCGGCCCTGCAACAATTAAACATCAATCACCCCAAGATTTGCAGCGCATTGCCTGCCCATGATGCAGAGGCATATCTAATCAAATTTTCAGGCGGCAGCGGCGGCTGGCATATCAGATATGCCAGCGCCGGTGGCGGCGGTTTGCCTGCCGGGCATTATTACCAGCACATGGTTGCCGGGCGTGCTGTCTCACTACTGTTTTTAGCAAGTGGTGATGGCATTGAGGTGGTAGGGTTCAATGAGCAATGGTGTAGCCCAGCAGCCGGCATGCCTTTTCGATATGGCGGGGCGGCGGGTAATGCAGAGCTTTCCCACAGCGTTTGTCAGCAATTGGTTTCATCTGCTACAGCATTAGCCCAAAAATTTCATCTGCGGGGCTTGAATAGCCTGGATGCCATAGTGTTGGATACCATAGTGTTAAATTCCCTAGTGCAGCCTGCGTGCAGACCGACAGAAGATGAACGTGTATTAGTTCTGGAAATCAACCCCAGATTGAGTGCAACGCTTGATTTATACAGTCTTCTGGACCACAGTCTGTTTACCAGACATGTGTCTGCCTGTTTGAACCAAGCTGCGGTTGACAGCGACATTCGCCTGAATGGCCGCAGCCATGCCCATGCAATCGTTTATGCCAGCCATGACCTTGAAATTACGGTTGCTGTTGATTGGCCGCAGTGGGTGACGGATACCCCCGCCTGCTTTGGGCCGCAGCTGACGTTTCTGACTGGCGAGCCTGTATGTACGGTACTCGTAGATGCTGATGATGTTGAGACGGCAAAAAAAATAGCGCAGGGCAGGGTGGAAATAATACAAAATTTATTACAATCACTTAATCAGAACAATATCAGCAGTTAAAAGGGACGCAACGTGCAGAATATTCAAGCAACGCCGACATCAAAAAAGCAGGCAAGTGTTAACCAGCTGGCGCAGCCGCTGATTGAAAGATTGCTGCAGCAGGCTGATGCATTGCAGCTGGGCATCTCAAAACATGAGGCCGGCTGCACCGTTATTGACGCCGGCATTGTGCATGCAGGCAGTGCCGAGGCCGGCCGGCTGATTGCCGAGATATGCATGGGTGGCCTTGGGCATGTGTCTTTGCAGCCGGATGACCGTTTTGCAGGCTGGCATGAGGCGATTGCTGTCACCTCATCACAGCCAGTGCTGGCTTGTCTGGCAAGCCAATATGCAGGCTGGGCACTGAGCCATGAAAAATTCTTCTCGCTTGGTTCCGGCCCGGCACGTGCACTGGCCCAGCGTGAAGAGTTATTCAAGGAGCTCGATTATATTGATAGCGCAGACAGTACCTGTATCGTGCTGGAGACAGATAAAGTGCCGCCAGTGCAGGTCATTGAAAAAATCGTGCGTGATACCAAGGTTGCTGCTGAGAATTTAACGGTGATACTTACGCCAACCACCAGCATTGCTGGTGTGGTGCAGATTGTAGGCCGCGTGCTGGAAGTGGCGCTTCATAAAGCGCATACCTTGCATTTTCCGCTGCAAAATATTGTGAGTGGGTCCGGCCTGGCTGTGCTGCCGCCGGTTGCACGGGACTTTATGACGGCGATGGGGCGCACCAATGATGCGATTCTGTTTGGCGGTGATGTGAGCTTGCAGGTGCGCGGTGATGATGAATCTGCCGCCAGGCTGGCGCTGAACTTGCCCAGCAGTGCATCTAAAGATTACGGCAAAACCTTTGCCGAGGTTTTTAAATTCTATGAGATGGACTTTTACAAAATAGACCCCATGCTGTTCAGCCCTGCCAAAGTGACGGTGACCAACGTGGATACCGGAAATGTATTTGAAAGCGGTTATCTGAATGCGGATTTAGTTAACGTCTCATTTTCATAATTTTTATATTACCGCCGATAAACGCCGATGCACGCCGATAAATCAATAAGCCAAGTCATGTTCTTGATTATTTAGTCATGCATACTGCTTTTGCCTATGGTTTTATCTGCGTTTATTGGCGGTTAATCTTTTGATATTAGGTTGCTGATTTGAAAATCCCTATTTTTACCGATGATGCCGGCTGGCAAGGTAGCCAGCTTAAGCAGGCCTTTGCCAGACATGGGGTTGAAGCAGTTTTTGTGTCGCTGCAGGATTGTGTGATTGACCTGTCAAACCGTATTCCGCAAATCCATATTCCGCATTTTTATGCTTTGCCTGCGGCAGCTTTTGTGCGCGGTGTGGCAGGCGGAACCCTGCAGCAAGTCATTACCCGCCTTAACGTGCTGCACATGCTAGGCCGGCAGGGTGTCAGAATCTACAATCAGACGCAGGCGATAGAGCGCACTGTAGACAAAGCCATGACCAGCTTCCTGCTGCGTATGCATGGTGTTGCAACGCCGGCCACCTGGGTATGTGAATCAAGGGCGCAGATTGAAGCTATCCGTGAACAGGCCATGCAGAACAATCAGCAGTTGGTGCTGAAACCCCTGTTTGGCTCGCAGGGGCAAGGCGTGCGCAGATTGCTGGCTCATGAACCAATGCCGGTGCCTATGCAGCAGTTTGTAGATGGCGTTTATTACCTGCAGCAGTTTGTTGAAACGGCAGATGTGCCACATGATTACCGGGTGTTTGTGGTGGATGGTAAAGTTGTTGCTGCAATGAAACGGCTGGGCAGTAGCTGGGTCAATAATGTAGCCTCGGGCGGGCGCTGTGAGGCAGCAGTGCCTGATTGGCAGATGGCAGCGCTGGCGGTCAATGCAGCAAAAGCTGTAGATATCGATTATTGCGGCGTGGATATTATTCAGGCTGTTACTGGAGAATATTACGTACTGGAAGTGAATAGCATCCCTGCCTGGCGAGGCTTGCAGAGCGTAACGGATTTTAATCTTGCCCAAGTCTTGGTGGATGATTTTATGCGTAAATCAAATCTATTTAAAAGTGACAGGAGTGACAATGGCATCGCCTAAGTTCACTTCAAGTCAGTTAGCCAAAGCCTATAAAACTGCGTGCATGGCGGAGCTGCAGGCGTTGAAGCCGGGCAATGTGCATGCGTTTGCAGATGGCCATGGCATGACGATAGATGATTTTATTAAAAGTGCCGATGTCACGGCAGAGATTGTTGCCCGTGCTGACATGAGGGTAGGCGAGCGCATCTTTTACGCGGTTGAGGCCACAAAACAGGCCGTCGGACAAAACACTAATCTCGGCATGCTGCTGTTGTGTGTGCCGATTATTGATGCTGCCTCGCATGTTGATAGTGGCAGGTCGTTGGCCGATTGTCTTAAGGGCACATTGGCAGCACTTAATGTTGAAGATGCGCGTATGGTGGCTAAGGCCGTTGTGCGTGCCAACCCTGCCGGGCTGGGACAGGTCAGCCAGCACGATGTGCATGATGAGCCGCATGTGACGCTGCTTGAACTCATGAAGGCAGCACAAGACCGTGACCGCATCGCGAGGCAATATGCGCATGGCTTTGAAGATATTTTGCAGTTTGGTGTAAAGCGTTATGCGGATGCGATGCTTAAATGGGGCAATCCGGCATGGTCAGCTACAGCCTTGTATCTGGCATTTTTAACCCGCTATCCTGATACGCATGTGCGGCGTAAATATGGTGAAGCTGCTGCACAAGCGCTGATGCAGGAGGCGGCCGGGATTGAACAGCTGCATTGCACCAGCGACAACCCTAAACTCGTGCAGAAAAAACTTATTGATTGGGATGCATTGCTCAAGCAGCGCGGCATTAATCCTGGCACTAGCGCAGACCTGACAGTGGCAACCATACTGGCAAGCTACCTGCTTTAAACCGTTGTACCGGAAAAAGACTACAGTAAGCTGGTGAGAGGTGAGCGCAGGCTGAATCTTGATTTAAATGTGAGTACATATGTGTTTGACAGATATGCCAGACAAATTTTATAAACTTAAAATTGGTTTCGTGATAGCCTAATAGACCAAGTGTCTGCAATGCGTTTTTATGCGGTTATGCTCGAGTGCCGTTGCACTTGATGCTGGTTGAAGCCGCCCTGAAATTTTAGATTAGGCCTGTCTGCATAAAATCAAAAAGAACAAAGAGGCTTGTTCATAGTTGCCTTGAGTTTTTTGATCAATAGAAAAATGGATATTTTTAATCTAGCCTGCCGGTTCAAGCTTCAGTCTCTGCTTATTAGCAGGCTGGCATTGCTTTGTTTTATTACGTTTGCAGCAATGTCTTCTATAGCGGCTGAGGAGCTTATCTACCCTGGCCACGATAACAATATTCAAGGTTCACATATCAGGTTGACGCCTAAAGAAAAAGCGTGGCTTGAAAACAACCGCACGATTCGGGTTGCGGTAAAGAGCGGATGGATGCCCATCGAGTTCAAGCTGGAAAGTGAACAGCATCGTGGCTTATCTATAGATTACCTGACTAAAATTGCCAATCTGCTGCAAATCAAGTTTGTTGTTGTTGAGTATTCAGATGACAGCGACTTACAGCAGTTCGATATGATTTCCGGTGTGGCAGGCAATAGCCTCAAAACCAGTCAATTTCACATTGTTAACCAGCCCTTCCTTGTTGTTCCATTTGTCATTTACACGAATAAGCTTATTCGCAAAGATAAAGAATTATCCAGTCTTGATGATCTTAAATTCAAACGGGTTGCCGTCTTTAAAAACGGGACATTAGGCCGCAAGATTCATGAAAACTACCCTGACATTAAAATTGTTTATGTTGATATTGCCGATGAAGCGCTGGAGTCGTTGCGGCTGGGGCTTGTTGATGCGTACGTAGGCAATGAAATTATTGTGGATTACCACACATTGGTTCATCGCATGAGTTTTGTGGAAAAAAATGCACCAACGCCATTTACTTCAAGTATATCCATGGCAGTGCGGAATGATCATCCTGAGCTTGCTTCTATACTGGAAAAATCGATATCAGTAATAGGGCAAAACAATCAGGAGCTGCTTGATAACTGGCGTATTGCAGAAGGAAAGAATGATACCCGCCTGCTCGTCTTGCTAGCGGTCATTGTCGCTATATTTGCGTTAGTGCTGTACAAGCTTTATCGCTTAAGCCAAAAAATTAAGCGGCAAAAGGCCGAAAGCCAGCTGCATATCTGGCAGCAGGCAAACTTTGACCATCTGACTAAGCTACCTAATCGCCATCTGCTGCAAAATAGGCTGGAACAGGCCATCAGCCGCGCTGATAGATCACATTTGCCGCTGGCGATACTGTTTATCGACTTGGATGATTTTAAACATGTGAACGATACGTCAGGGCACTCTATAGGTGATAAATTGCTAAAAGAAGCTGCTGACCGCATCACGCAGTGTGTGCGGCAGGAAGATACGGTTGCCAGGCTGGGCGGCGATGAATTCATGATTGTGATGTCCGATATTAAAGACGTTTTTAGCCTGGAAAAGACCTGTCAGAAAATACTGAATGCACTCGAGCAGCCGTTTCAGATTAATGGCGATGTTTTCTTTATCTCTGCCAGCATAGGCGTGACGCTGTACCCGGAAAATGGCCGTAATCAGGAGGACCTGTTAAGCCATGCCGACCAGGCCATGTATGAATCAAAAAAACTGGGCAAGAATCGTTACCAGTTTTTTACAGAGTCGATACAAAGCGCCTCACTGAAACGAATGTCCATGTCTAAAGATTTAAGGGATGCGCTGGGTAAAGAGCAGTTTGTGCTGTATTACCAGCCTATCGTTAATCTGCAAAACTCAAGGATATTCAAGGCTGAGGCTTTGGTCAGATGGCTGCACCCGACCAAAGGCATGATAGAGCCTGTAGAGTTTATTCAAATCGCGGAAGAAACCGGCTTGATTCACGAGCTTGGTCAGTGGGTGTTCAACCAGACACTCAGGGACCTGCCATTGATCTCCCAGTCGTTTGGCGGGCAATTTCAGCTCAGTGTGAATGTTTCTCCGGACCAGTTTCAGCACCCCGGCAATTTACTGCAATGGATAGACACGATTAAATCATCGGGAATTCCCGGTGACTGCATCTCTCTTGAGATTACAGAACGCTTGTTATTAGAACCGAGCAGTGCGGTTATTAATACGATTCAGCAATTAAGAGCGATAGGTGTAGAATTGGTAATCGACGATTTCGGCACCGGCTATTCTGCATTGGTTTATCTCAAGAAGTTTAATATTGATAGCGTCAAGATAGATAAGTCCTTCATACAGAATCTTGAAACCGACAACTATGATGCAGTGCTGTGCGAGGCTATCATCGACATGGCGCATAAGTTGAAGATTAAAGTTGTCGCTGAAGGTATCGAGACTATCCTGCAAAAAAATCTGCTGCGTGATTTCAAGTGTGACTATGGTCAAGGTTACCTGTTTGCAAGGCCGCAGCCTCTGGATGAATTTCTGATTTTATTAAATTCACGCAGGAAATTTAAAAAGCCATAGTTTTAAATTGTCCCAGCTACTTGCTGTTATGAAATATCATCTCTATTCAAAAGGCTGAATTGGCTGTAGCACTTCAACCAGAGCCAAGCTTCATAGCTAACCTGAATATATAAATAGCTGCTTGCCGCATTATCAACCCAGATTAAATCGTGATATGAAAACAAAAAAAATTATTGTAGTGCTTGGTATGCATCGGTCAGGAACAAGTGCAGTTACGCGGGGCCTTAAGTGTTTAGGCGTCTCGCTGGGTGATACCCTGCTGCAGCCATTTGAGGGTGTAAATGACCGTGGCTTCTGGGAAGATATCGATATCGTCCTTTTGAATGAAGAGATTCTAAGTTTTTTAAAGACTACATGGCATGACATTTCAGAAATCAGCGCAGCAGATTTTAATAAATTAATCGACAGCAGCTACTTCGGGCGAGCTACAGAGTTATTGAATACAAAAGTTAAAGGTACTACTTTATTCGGCTTAAAAGATCCCCGTCTGGCTAGGCTGCTGCCTTTCTGGAAGGCCGTGATAAAACACTGCGGTATTGAAGTTAATTACCTGCTGATTTACCGTAATCCTCTCAGCGTAGCTAAGTCACTGAGAAAGCGTGACAATTTTGATGAGGGTAAGTCCTACCTGTTATGGCTCAGCTCGATGCTTTCTATTTTTAATGAAACTTCAGAAGAGGTCCGCATTCTGGTGAACTATGATCACTTGATACATGATCCTGATGCTGTGCTGACAAGGATATCCCAGCAGTTTGGTTTAGTTATCAATCCGTCATCAGCTGTAAAATACAAGACGGAGTTTCTAACAAGTGAATTAAGGCATGATATTTCTGATATTTCTGACTTAATGTCTGATGCCAATTGTCCTGCTCTGTTAAAGGAGATGTATGCAGACATCGAATCTCAATATTCACTTGGTCAATCGGTTTTTTTTGAAAAATTACCTCTGTGGGCAAATGAATTCAAGAAGCAGGAAGCCGTGTTTAAATTGATAGACAGAATATATGAGCAAAAAATAATTAATGAATACCAGATTAAGCAGCTGATGCAGCGCAATATGGATCTTGAACCGCAACGTGCTGAGTTGGAGCAGCATATTGAAGGTCTGGCAAAACACAGCTTCAATCTAGAGCAGCATAGCGCACAGCTGGAACAGCAGATTGACGAGCTTGCGAAGCACAACCTTAATCTCGAGCAACATGGCGCTCAGCTTGAACAGCGTGTTGCTCTGTTAACTGAACGGATAAATGCACTAATATCGTCTACAAGCTGGAGGCTAACCGTTCCGCTTAGATGGCTTGGTACGCAAAGATTGAAAATCATTAATAAGAATAAGCAATAAAACCATCTAAAAATTCAGCTTGATACCCAATATGTCGGTATCATCTTACGTAGAAGTTTCTGGTCTGGTTCATTGGTTTAAGTTTAAATTTTGCCAGCGCTTTGCGTGCCAATTTTTGTGCTTGTTACCAATGCTTGAATGTTACGTTGATGAATTAAAGATAAAAAAGACAATAATAGAAATGCGATAATTTCTAGTATGTATGCGTTTAAGGCAGGTTTTTGGGATTAATTAATGATCAATAGTTATGCTGTTATTTTATGTGGCGGGTCTGGCACCAGATTATGGCCACTTTCTCGCTCTTTAAGGCCCAAGCACCTGTTGCCTCTTAATGGCGATAGTACACTGTTGCAGCAAACAGCGCGCCGTATCTGCTTGAAAATTGACGCCAGCCATTTGATTACAGTGACTCACGAGAGTCACTGCTTTGAAGTGAAAGGGCAACTTGCTGACGAGTTTCCCCGGGCTGTGCATGGCGTAATTGCTGAACCGATTGCAAAAAACACCCTGCCTGCAATTGCTGTCGCAGTAAAGCGTATCTTTGAGACAGATCCGCAGGCGGTGATTGGCGTATTTGCTTCCGACCATGCGATTGATAACCAGGCGGAGTTTCTTCGTGCCTGGCAAACTGCTGAAATGGCGGCTCAAGAAGGGTATCTCACGCTGCTGGGCATCAAGCCTACAAGCCCTGCTACCGGGTACGGGTATATTCATGCAGGAGCTTCATTGGGGCTGAATCAAACTTCAATGCCAGTGCTATCAGTTTCATCTTTTGTTGAAAAGCCAAACCGTGAGAATGCCGAACGCTTTGTAGAGGCTGGCTATCTCTGGAATAGCGGCATGTTCGTGTTCCGGGCCGATATCTTTATGCAGCTTCTGGCGCGTTACCAGCCAGAAATTTATTCAGTTGTAGTTGGCATCACCGATGAGAACCTTGAAGATCAATACCGGCTATTGCCCAGTATATCCATGGACCATGGCTTGGTTGAGCTCGCCGATAATGTTGCAGTAGTACCGGTGGATATGGCATGGAGCGATTTAGGTAACTGGGAGTCCATTTATCAAAACCATAGCAAGAATAAAGACAGCAACGTAATCAATGGCGAGGTGGTCTGTATGAACACGCAAGATAGCCTGCTGTGGAGTGAGTGCGGCGTGCTAACTACGGTAGGCGTTAATAATCTGATTGTGATTCGTACTGCCGATGCGACCCTGATTTGTAATCGTGATTCTACTGAAGATGTAAAGCTGCTGGTCGATCAGGTTAAAGCCAGGTATTCGTCGTTGGCAGAAACCCATCTGACCGTTCAACGTCCATGGGGAAGTTATTGCGTGCTTGAAGAGGAGTCTCACTTTAAAATCAAGCGTATTGTAGTAAAGCCCGGTTGCAAGTTAAGTTTGCAAAGTCATCAGTATCGAAGCGAGCACTGGGTTGTGGTATCCGGAGTTGCAACAGTTAATCGCGGTGATGAAACGATTATCATATCCACGAACGAATCCACTTACATACCGGCAGGGTGCAGGCATCGGCTGGGAAATGAAACGCAGGAAGACCTTGTTCTTATTGAAGTGCAGACAGGCAGCCTAGTAGATGAGTCTGACATTGTGCGCTATGAGGACCTTTACGGCAGATTTTAGAGTGTCAGACAAGCTGTGTATGTCATTCTTCGTAGATATAATTTATTAAACTCATGATTAGTTAGTATTGATTAAACAACGATGTTAAGTATAAAAAATAAAATCAAGTTATTGATCGGGCATGCAAAACTCTATATTAATTTAAGGCCAGAACTCCGCCGGCGCATGCTGCATTCATCAGTATTAATAATGCTTTCAAGTTTTGCTGTATTTTGCTTTCCACGCTTAAAACCGGTTCTTAAGGATATGATGGGTATTTACCATGCTGAAGCATGCGGTTTGCAAAGCCTTAAGTCAGTAAAGATCATGGATGCAATTTCGGAAGCGCGCTTGACTAATCAAACTGATTCAGTAATTTTCTTACAGATAGCAAATGAATAATAAAAATATTGCCATCATCATCCTGACATGGAACGGCTTGAGGTACACCGATAGATGTATTGAAAGCCTTAAAGTCGAGTCTTTACCAGATAATGTCCAGATAATTGTAGTTGATAATGGAAGCACAGATGGAACAGTGGATTATCTGCGCAAGATTAAAAATATTACATTAATAAAAAACGGAACCAATCTCGGTTACTCCCGTGCTGTCAATATCGGAATTAGAGCCGCAAAGCTCGATGCAGATATTGTCCTGCTGAATAATGACGTTGAGTTGATTGAGGCAGGCTGGCTGAGCCGCCTCACGGAGTCTGCATATGCCAGTGATGACTTGGGTATCGTGGGCGTTAAGATTCTCCAAGACAATGGGATGCTACAGCATTGTGGCGCTTATCTCCCATTTGATACATTCTGGGGGCAGCAGATTGCCGGTGGCGAAGTGGATATCAACCAGTATAGCGGCCTTAATGAAACCGAAAGCGTTGTTTTTGCCTGTGCCTATATAAAGCGCTCAGTCATTAACAGTATTGGGTTGTTGTCGGAGGATTTTTTCGCATATTTCGAGGATACGGATTACTGTCTGCGCGCCAGGCGTAGCGGGTTAAAAGTTGCAGTCTGCGGCGATATTCGGGTCAGGCACTCCGAAAGTGCAAGTACCAGGGAAAATGGCGTGAGCCATAACGAGATTTTCTTAAACAGCCAGCAAATATTTAAAGAAAAATGGGGGGCAATACTTGCTGAAGAGCGGTATTCTCTAGCCATAGACTGGCACTCGATTATTAATTTTCCCTCGGGCTATGCTTCATCTTCGCGAAGTTTTGTTGAGACGCTGGATGCACAAGAGGTTTCAGTCGCATACAAATACGTTTATGGAGCCGGTACGGTATTTCCGGTTGATGAGCCGGAACATTCAGACTCTTATATTGTTAACATGGTAAGAAGCCGTTCCTTTGGCAAGGCGCCGGTGCAGGTGGTATATGCACAGGGAGATGTGTTTTCAAAGAATACAGGGAAATACAAGATCGGTTTCACCATGCTTGAAGTTGATGGCTTGCCCAAAGAGTGGGTCAGGCAAGCGAACCTGATGGATGAAATATGGGTGCCATCATCATTCAATAAAGAAACGTTTGTAAATTCTGGAGTAAAGCCACCGATAAATGTTATTCCATTGGGCATAGACCCCGCCTATTTTTCACCCAATATATATGGCAAGAAAAATCCAGATTGTTTTACCTTTCTTTCTGTTTTTGAGTGGGGTGAGCGTAAGGCACCGGATCTGTTGCTACGCGCTTTTTCTGATGAATTTACGTCTGGTGAGCCTGTGAGTCTTTTATGCAAAGTGAATAATTTTGATGGCAGCATCAGCCTGCGTGATGAAATCGAAAAACTGAATTTACGCAAGGGCGGCGGGCGCATTGCGATTGCAGAAAACCAGATATTGCAGCGTTACGAATTAGGGGTTTTGTATCGTTCTGCTGATTGTTTTGTTTTGCCAACAAGAGGTGAGGGCTGGGGGATGCCAATTCTGGAAGCCATGGCTTGCGGGCTTCCGGTTATTGCTACTAATTGGAGTTCCCAGGTTGATTTTATGAATCAGGATAATTCACTTTTATTGCAAGTTGACTCCCTGGTGCCGGCAGTGGCCAAATGCCCGTATTATCAAGGGTACCGGTGGGCCCAGCCATCTTATGAGCATTTGCGGTATCTGATGCGCTGGGTGTTTGAGCATCAGGATGAGGCCCGCTTGATAGGTCAGCGTGCAGCAACTGATGCTGCCGCGAGATGGACTTGGAACAATGCTGCGGAAGCTATCATTAAATCTGTAAGTTGCCTGTAGGGCTTGAGATTTGCCGTGGTAATGTTGCGTAAACGTAGTTAAATGAGTGGCCGGGTTCTGAAATTATATGAAGCTATAGGAGTTTTTAATGCGGGTTTCTAACCGAAAAAGAGTAATGGTGACAGGTGGCGCTGGATTTTTAGGCTCGCATTTATGTGAACGTTTGCTAAAAGATGGCAATGATGTGCTTTGTGTAGATAATTTTTATAGCGGCACCAAAGATAACATTACGCATCTGTTGGGTAACCCGCATTTCGAGCTGATGCGCCACGATGTGACATTTCCCCTTTATGTGGAGATTGATGAGATTTACAACCTGGCGTGTCCTGCTTCTCCTGTTCATTATCAATGGGATCCTGTGCAAACCACAAAAACCAGCGTGCTGGGTGCAATCAACATGCTTGGGCTCGCCAAAAGAACCAAAGCCAGGATTCTTCAGGCCTCTACCAGTGAGGTTTACGGAGACCCGGAAGTGCATCCGCAGAAAGAAGATTATTGGGGACATGTTAACCCGATTGGTATCCGCTCTTGTTACGACGAAGGCAAACGTTGCGCAGAAACGCTGTTTTTTGATTATTACCGGCAGCACCACCTTGATATTAAGGTGGTGCGGATTTTTAACACCTATGGCCCGCGTATGCATCCCAACGATGGGCGGGTGGTGAGCAACTTTATCGTGCAAGCCCTGCGCGGTGAAGATATCACCATCTACGGCGATGGCTCACAAACCCGGAGTTTCTGTTATGTAGATGATTTGATCGAGGGCTTTGTGCGCATGATGGCAACCGCCAATGAAATTACAGGGCCAATTAACATTGGCAATCCTGCCGAGTTCACAATCAAACAGCTAGCCGAAACCATATTGAAAATGGTCGGCGGCGAATCCAGGCTGATATTAAAACCATTGCCGCAAGATGACCCCAAACAGCGCCAGCCGGATATTGCTGCTGCCAGAAAAACCCTGGCATGGGAGCCGCAGGTGGAACTCGAGGCCGGTTTGCAGAAGACTATCGGTTATTTCAGGGAGTTGCTGATGCCATGAATGCAGATAAGCAGCATTTGATTATAGTGACACCTGTCTATGAGGATGTAGAGGCAAGCAGCCGCCTTTTCGCAGAATTGTCAGCCCGGTTCAAGCATGATGTTTTTGTGGTTGCTGTGGATGATGGCTCGGTACATCAGCCTTTGACCGTCAGCCATCTTGAGAATGCGGGTGTTGATGGCGTACTGCTTAAGCTGCGCCGCAATGTCGGTCATCAGCGTGCGATTGCTATCGGGCTGGGATACGTGTCGGAATACATCCAGCCTGCACAAACAGTCGTAGTGATGGATTCGGATGGCGAAGACCTGCCGTCAACGATTTCTGATTTACTCGCTAAATTGCAGGCGCAGGATGTTGATGTGGTTGTAGCACAGCGCAGGAACCGTGTTGAAACAATGCGCTTTAAAGCCTTTTATAAAATCTATAAGCTGTTTTTCAGCCTGATGACAGGGCGTGCGATCAGCTTTGGTAATTTCATGGCGCTCAAGCCGCATGCGGTCAAGCGCCTTGTGGCTATGCAGGAATTGTCTATACATGTCGCGGCGGCAGTGCTCGCTTCAAAGCTGCGTACAAAAGTCTGCCCGCTGGATCGCGGCGAGAGATATGCCGGACAGTCCAAAATGAATTTTGTGGGCTTGGTTTTGCACGGGTTCAAAGGCTTGATGGTTTTTGCAGAAGATGTACTTGTGCGCGTGGGAATTGCCTGCGCGTTGATTGCTGGCCTTTCAGTGATAGGTGCTATTGCGGCCATTATCCTTAAAATACTTGGATTCTCGACACCTGGCTGGTTCTCTGTAGCTTTGGGCATACTGGTTCTAATGTTGCTGCAGACAGGCGCGCTGGCATTGATGACACTGATGCTCACGGGTGTGGTTCGCGGTGGAACGGTGGCCACATTGGTGGCCTACCGTGATTTTATCGAGCAAGTATCTGAAACCGGCAGCAGGGAATGCAAACCGTGAAGATTCAAACCTCTGAATTAACGCGCTATGTGATGAACGGCCTTTTTGCCACGGCAGTGCATTATGGCGTCCTTTCATTTAATTTAAATATGCTTGCTTTCCCCTCTGCGGGTGCTGCCAACATGGTTGCTGCTATTTTTGGAATCACAGCTTCATTTATAGGTAGCCGCTATTTTGTTTTTAAAAAGATAGAAGATGCCATATTAAAGCAGGCTTTAAAATTCAGCAGCTTGTATGGCGTCATTGCCGTTCTGCACGGATTGGTATTGTTTTTATGGACAGACTTGATGGGCCTGGATTACAGGGCGGGATTCCTGATTGCAACAGCAATGCAAGTATTTATCAGCTATTGGGGTAATAAAAGACTGGTGTTCAACGTATGAAACTGATGCGCGCAGCGATGGCTACTGTTGTTTTTATGGTGTTTCTTTTTGCCATCTATTACCTACACATCACTTTTTTCAAAATCAATGTGGTTTTCTATGCGGCAATCGCTGACGGCGTTCTAGCGGCTTTTGCCACGGCTTTAGTTTTGTCGATGTGTGCGTATTTTCGTCTCTTCAATGGGTTTGAGAAAACGCAGCTGGTTATTATCTGGCTGCTTGCCGGATACGCAATCGCCATTTCAGTGCCAACAGTAATCGATCGTTCACTGTCATTTTATATACTGGAAAAACTGCAGCAGCGTGGCGGCGGCATCAAGCTTGATAGCTTTGAGCAGGTATTTACTAAAGAATATGTCAAAGAGCATAGGCTGGTTGACGTCAGGCTTACCGAACAGGTCGAGTCAGGGACGATACGCATAGAGAATGGCTGCGTGAAGCTGACTGATAAGGGCGATAAAATGGCCACCTTCAGCCGTACTTTCCGGCAAAACTTTTTGCCTAAACATCGGTTGTTAATGGGTAAATATACGGATGACCTCACCAACCCATTTAAAAATAGTGTGGCTGAAAGTGATTATACATGTCATTAAATAGCCGGATAAATGGATTGGCCAGCCTGCCGGTGAAAATCAGAATTGAGTTGTTTTTGCTTTTATTCGGCTTGACTCTGATCACGTTTACATTGCATCCGGTAGTGAGCAGTGATGGCGCTGCGCGGTACGAATTGGTAAATGCTTTACTGAATCATCAAGAAATCCCGAAGATTAAATACTCACTTATTCAGCCGTTGCTGACGTTGCCTGTCGCATATATAGCGACTTATCTTGGATTCGATGCAATTAAATATGTAGCCTATTTTAATTTTAGTATTTTTATAATTTTTGGCTTGATTATAAGCGTGCTTGTAAGCCGTATCTATTCTCCAAGAATGGCATTGCGGTTTTTGCTGCTACTGCTTTCTGCATCGATGCTGCCCCACCATTTAGGCCACTATTTCGGTGAAGTGTTAAGTGCAATGTTTATTGTTACAGGCTTTCTGCTGCTGATTCGCGGCAGTAAGCTGCCCGTTATCGCTTTAATGTCGCTGGGTGTGGCTAATACTCCCGTGATGATAGTTCCCATTACGATAACAATCGGGAGTTTGTTCCTGATGAAAGTATTGAGCCCTCAGCGTCTGGCTACACTGTTAATGAGTGTTGCATTAGCCGTGCTATTTGTATTAATCGACACATATCTCAAATTCGGTTTTGCCACCAACCCATATTTATCAGAGCTGGATAAAGGCTTTCAGACCGTCATGCCTTACTCAGGAAGGCCCGGTTTTAGCTATCCATTATTTTTTGGTGTGCTATCGATTGTCTTTTCATTTGGTAAAGGATTGCTATTTTTTATCCCTGCATTGGTTTTGCTCTTTAACCCTGTAATTTTGCAGAAATTACGTTTGAACGCATCGTTGAGTGCTGCCATATTTATCTTTTGCGCGTCGCTGATTCTTGTTTACAGTAAATGGTGGGCCTGGTACGGCGGAAATTTCTGGGGGCCGCGCTTTTTTCTTATTTTGATTTTTCCTGCAACTTTGGCGCTTGCTGTCTATGTCGATGAGCATTCAAATTTCACACCTGCCAGAACGATTCTATTCAGCATTGTATTGATACTGTCGACCTGGGTAGCGATCAATGGCTATGTTTTTGGCCAGAATGATCTGGACGTATGCTGGACTAATAACTATCAGTTGGAATTTTTGTGCTGGTATGCCCCGGAATTTAGTGCTTTATGGCGTCCATTTGTATCGCAAACGATTCATGCAGGACATGGGAAATTAATCTTTGGTCTGTGGCAATTTTCAGTGCTCATGTATTTTTTATTCAGCATTATTAGCCGAGAATACAAAGCCGGTTTGATACAGAAGAAACCTATCAGAAAGATGCTTGGTAATGGTTAGTCAATATTATCATTCAATTAAAGGCGCTGCGATTGTTTTAGGTTTCTTTTTATTAAGCTTCATTGCACTTCCGTACGCGCAGCTCAACCATTTACTTTTGATGCCTGGAGATATAGGAGATGCTCGCTTAAATAACTATTTTTTAGAAAATATCTATCTGTTTATTCAAGGCAGCTCCCATTCTCTCATCCACCTGAATTTCTTTTACCCATTTCCATATGTACTTGGTTTTAGTGACAATCTGTTTGGGTCATCACCTGCCTACCTTATTCCCAGATTCTTGACTGGCGAGCCGGATACAGCTTTTCAGATCTGGTTTTTATTCGGTTATTTTGTTAATTACATTGCAGCTTATTACGCACTGCGCAGGCTTGATTTCAGTGTGATTGCATCTATTGTCGGCGCCTTAATCTTCACATTTGCGCTGCCGGTAACTGCTCATTCCGGGCATGCCCAACTTCATTATCGCTTTGGTGTTCCATTATCCATCACCACGTTCATCATGTTTCTTGATAATAAGGATTGGCGACATTTCGCAGCAGCCATGGCTTGGCTGGTGTGGCAGTTCTATTGCAGCATCTATATCGGCTTTTTTGTGTTTTTACTGCTCTGTGCAATGTCTGCTGTCTATGTTTATCAAGATTCAAAAATAAATGCCGGGACTCTGAAATCAATACTGACAAGGTTCATCGGCCAGTTTTACAAGCTCGCACGGCGAGAAAGAATCATGCTGATTCTTGTTTTTGCAGTGCTGGCTGTTTTAATGGGGGTGCTTTTTTACCCTTATCTTCAGGTCAGTTCGCTATACCATGCCAAAAGACGCTGGGGTGAGATATCATCGATGCTGCCCAGAGTTCAAAGTTATTTCTTGATTGCAAATTCCTGGTTATGGACCTCTCAATCTGGTTTTTTTTCCGGTATTCCAATGCAGCATGAACATCAGATGTTTATTGGTGCCGTGCCGATGCTGCTTGCCATCAGTGGTTTTGTGATCGGTCGCCGACAGAGTGCAGGCTTGGCATTCCCCTTGATAAGCGGGTCTTTAGTCCTGGTTGTTTTGATGACTCTGTATGTGGGAGGGTTCAGCCTATGGTATGTTTTATCCAAGTTGCCGCTGGCTTCTGCGATTCGTGCGATGTCACGTATTATTCTGGTTTTCTTGTTTCCAGTGGCATTTTTAAGTGCGGTAACAATAGATAAACTGAGCATGCAAGTTACCTTGGCATGGAAAATCTTGCTTTTTGCGGTTGTTTCAGCGCTGTTATTTGAGTTTTCTGTAAGCCATCTTAGTAGCAGCCCAAAAGCTGAATGGCGTGATAGGGTGGCTGCCAGTATGCACCGCATTCCTGCCACACTGCCAGATGGCGCTATATTGTTTCATGCGCAGCAGTCAGGACTTTTCTATGCGGATGAATTGGATGCAATGTGGGCTGCTTTGCTGAAAGGAGTGCCTACATTAAATGGATACAGCGGCATTTATCCAAAACATTATTCTGTTGAGTATGAAGATAACTGCGTCGAGGTACCAGTGCGTATCTTATCTTACTTAAAGTTTTCGGGGCAGCAGGGTAATGAGGAAGCTTATCTGAAGTTGATTAAACGTGTTGTGCCAATCGGCTTTTCAGGGTGCAACCCCGATTGGCTGGTACATCCTTTAGCACGCACAGCCGCTGAACGTGAATATACCGCAGAAGAATTCCAAAAACTGTCTTATGAGTATATTGGGCATGTTAAAGTTTTTGGCAAGGAATATGTAGATCTCAAAATTATCAATAACGGCAACACCGTCATTTCTGCTGATTCCAAGATAGATAAAACCGTTAATCTGGCGTGGCGTTTTATAGATGCTGAAGGTAAGCCACTGTCAGATTGGAATAATCGTAAAAATCTGCCTTTTGATATACCGGCTAATGGAAATCTGAAAATAAGAATGCCGATTGATACAAAGCCTGCAGGACAAGCTGTAAAATTACAGGTTTCAATAGTACAAGAGTCTGTTTTCTGGGGGCATGACATTGGTGTCAAACCGCTGGTTATCGACTTGGTTTCAGATTAATTTTTAGGAAATATTGGTTAATGAAAATCGCTATAGCAGGTACGGGTTATGTAGGCATGTCTAATGGAGTGCTGCTGTCACAGCATCACGAGGTCGTAGCGCTGGATATCGTTCCTGAAAAAGTAACCATGATCAATCGCAAGCAGTCTCCTATCATTGATCCTGAGCTGGAGGATTATATTGCGAACAAGGCGCTTAACTTCAGGGCAACTCTGGATAAGCACGATGCTTACACCGGTGCAGATTACGTCATCATTGCCACTCCGACTGATTATGACCCTGAAACCAATTATTTCAACACCAGCAGCATAGAAGCGGTAATCCGTGATGTGATGTCTATTAATCCTGATGCGGTCATGGTAATAAAGTCCACTGTGCCTGTGGGTTACACCCTTAAGACGAAAAAGGCATTGGGTTGTGACAACCTTATTTTCTCACCTGAGTTTCTGCGCGAAGGGCGGGCGCTCTATGATAATTTGCATCCATCGCGCATCGTGATTGGAGAGCGCTCAAAGCGCGCAGAGGTTTTTGCCGGACTATTGCAACAGGGTGCTATTAAACAAAATATTCCTGTTCTGTTTACTGATTCAACAGAAGCCGAGGCTATCAAGCTTTTCGCCAATACCTATCTGGCAATGCGTGTATCGTATTTCAATGAGCTTGATACCTACGCGATTACTCACAATCTTGATACCAGGCAGATCATTGAAGGGGTCTGTCTTGATCCCCGCATCGGCAGCCATTACAACAACCCATCATTTGGCTACGGCGGCTATTGCCTGCCTAAGGATACCAAGCAGTTGCTTGCTAACTATCGCGATGTGCCGCAGAACCTGATTCATGCAATTGTTGAATCAAATACGACCCGCAAAGACTTTATTGCTGAGTCAATTCTAAAGCGCCAGCCTAAGGTGGTAGGTGTGTATAGGCTCATTATGAAAAGTGGCTCCGATAATTTCCGAGCCTCCAGCATTCAGGGTATTATGAAGCGGATTAAAGCCAAGGGTATCGAAGTGATTATCTTTGAGCCTGCACTTGATGAAAAAGAGTTCTATCATTCTAAAGTCATCAATGACTTGCAGCAGTTTAAGGATAAAGCCGATGTCATAGTAGCTAACCGCTTTGCCGATGAACTGGCTGACGTCAGTGACAAAGTGTTTACGCGTGATTTGTTTGGCAGTGACTGATTTTTCAATTTGAGGTATCAGCGAGATTTTTTGCTTGTTTAATTTTTGCTTTTTTCATTATATTTATTGTGTTTGGCGGTACTAAAAGTATGATTTTTTATTATTTATTCAGGAGTTCTCATAGATGAAGAAGGCAATTGTCACTGGCATTACTGGCCAGGATGGCGCCTATTTAGCAGAACTTCTGTTGGAAAAAGGCTATACGGTGTACGGCGCATATCGCCGCACCAGTTCAACGAATTTCTGGCGTATTGAAGAGCTGGGGATCAATACGCATCCTGAACTGCATCTGGTTGAGCATGATTTAACTGACCTTGGCGCAAGTATCCGATTACTGCAGAACACAGGTGCAACCGAGGTTTATAATCTTGCTGCCCAGAGTTTTGTCGGGGTATCGTTTGACCAACCCATCACTACTCTGGAAATCACCGGTGCAGGTGCTGTCAATCTGCTCGAGGCAATTCGTATTGTTAATCCTGAAATACGTTTTTACCAGGCCAGCACTTCTGAGATGTTTGGCAAAGTGCAGGCGATTCCACAGGTTGAAAGCACGCCTTTTTACCCGCGCAGCCCTTATGGGGCAGCCAAACTTTATGCGCACTGGATGACGGTTAATTATCGCGAGAGTTACGGTATTTTTGGTTCAAGCGGTATTTTGTTTAACCATGAATCACCACTGCGCGGGCGAGAGTTCGTTACACGTAAAATCACGGACGGCATGGCAAAAATCAGGCTTGGCAATCTTGACGTGCTGGAGCTCGGCAATCTTGATGCCAAGCGTGACTGGGGCTTTGCAAGGGAATATGTTGACGGTATGTGGCGCATGCTGCAGACAGATACGCCGGATACCTATGTGTTAGCGACCAATCGTACGGAAACCGTCAGGGATTTTGTAAGTATGGCGGCAAAGGCAGCCGGGTATGAGCTGGTCTGGCAGGGTTCAGATGCAAATGAAGTTGGTATCGATGCTAAAACTAACAAGACGCTGGTACGTGTCAATCCAAAATTCTACCGCTCAGCTGAAGTAGATTTGCTTATCGGCAATGCTGAAAAAGCCAGACTGGAATTGGGATGGGAGCCTAAAACAACGCTTGAGCAATTGTGCCAGATGATGGTAGAGGCTGATATTCGCCGCAATCAGGCTGGTTTTTCATTTTAAGCATGAATCAGAGGCGTGCACTCATTACCGGCATTAGTGGTTTTACCGGTAAATATGTCAGTGCCGAGCTTGAAAAAGCCGGCTACAAAGTTTATGGAACAGGTGTAGCTGCGTCAGATACAGCTGATTATTTCCAGCTAGACCTGCTCGATAAAGCGTCAATGTCAGATGTCGTTTTGAAGGTACAGCCACATGTTGTTGTGCATCTGGCCGCTGTCGCTTTTGTAGGGCATGACCATGCAGATGATTTTTATCATGTAAACCTGATCGGTACCCGCCATTTACTAGAAGCTTTGGCTAAGCATGCTAATGTCTTGGATGCTATATTGCTTGTCAGCAGCGCTAATGTCTACGGTAACTCTGTAGAAGACCCTATTGCAGAAAGCGTGCAGCCACAGCCTGCAAATGATTACGCTGTGAGTAAACTTGCTATGGAACACATGGCAAGGCTCTGGATAGATAGATTGCCCCTGTTTATTGTCAGGCCATTTAATTACACCGGTGCCGGCCAATCACAAAATTTTCTGTTGCCCAAGATAATTGCGCATTTTAGGCAGCGCTTACCTTTTATCGAGCTCGGTAATCTTGACGTCTGGCGTGATTTCAGTGATGTGCGCACGGTGGCCAAGATTTATATGCGTTTGCTTGAAATCAAGCCCATAGGCCAGACCATCAATGTTTGTTCTGGCACAGCGTATTCACTGCGTGAGATAGTTGCGATGGTAGAAGAGATTGCCGGACATAAGATAGAGGTGAGGGTAAACCCGCATCTGGTGCGGGAAAATGAAGTGAAACGCCTTAGAGGGGATACAGCTCGATTGAATTCACTGGTGGGGAACATGCAGAAACCAGCGCTAACAGAAACATTGCGTTGGATGCTGGAGGAATCAGAATGAAAGTCATTGTTTCTGTAGATTCAGTAAAATTTCCACTTACTGGAATTGGCCGTTATGCCTACGAACTTGTCACTAGATTGCAGTCACAAGCGGATATTGATTTATTGCTCCTTGCAAATGGCTCACTGCTGCGTGAACTGCCGGTAATCAATAAAAAAAACCAGCCCGCCAGAAAAGCCACGTCCGGCATCAAGGATTGGCTCTATGGCAAACTGCGTGCGAATTATCTTGCTGTTTATGTATTTCATGCGCTCAAAACCTTTAAAACTCAGAAGCTGCTGCAGCCGCATAAAGATGCGGTTTTTCATGGGCCTAATTATTACTTACCCAAATTTAATGGCCCATGTGTAGCCAGTTTTCATGATCTTTCAATATTTACATTGCCACATTACCACCCCCCTGAGCGTGTAAGGTTTATGCGGCGAGAGCTGATGCTGACCTTAAAGCGGGCTTCAATGCTGATTACAGGGTCTGAGTATACAAAAAATGAAATTGTCACTTTACTGGGGTACCCGGCAGATAGAGTCAGGGTTATACCGTTGGCATGCTCTGCTGATTTTCACTCCAGGGAGGCCGCAGAAACTGAACAATGCTTGAAGCGTTTAGGTTTGGAGCACGGTGCTTATACGCTGTTTACGGGGACAATAGAGCCGCGCAAGAATATCGATGCGCTACTGGATGCATACGCTGCATTGTCTTCTGCAATACGCAGCCAATGGCCGCTGGTGATAGCCGGGTTTCGCGGTTGGCAGAGTGAAGAATTGCACAAGCGCATCGAGGCTGCTGCGAGTGCCGGCTGGGTACGCTATCTGGGATACGTAGCAGATGAAGACCTGCCACTATTGTTTGCTGGTGCAAGGCTGTTTGTTTTTCCTTCGCATTACGAGGGCTTTGGTTTGCCGGTGCTTGAGGCCATGGCGAGCGGGGTGCCGGTAGTGTGTTCAAACTCATCGTCATTGCCTGAAGTGGTGGGCGATGCCGCATTGATGTGTAATCATGACGATACAGAAGGTTTGCAGCATTTGGTTGCGAAAGCACTGGCTGATGAGGGCTGGAGAACTGATGCTATCCGCAAAGGCTTAAGTCAGGCTGCACGTTTTAGCTGGGAAAAATGTGCAGCAGAAACGATGGCTGTTTACCGTGAGCTTGCCGACAGGAATTAAACTTTGATTAAAGTGCTGCATTTTTTTAAGACTTATCACCCTGATACCATGGGCGGAATTGAGCAGTTTATTTTTCAGCTGGCACGCGGTGGTGGGCGGTTCGGCATAGAAAGTACTGTGCTTTCTTTGAGTGAACATGCCGATGATCAAGTAATGGAAATGGATGGGCACCGCGCCTATCGAGCTAAAATCGATTTTCAGATAGCATCGACCCCATTTTCTTTTTCATGCTTCAAGAAGTTTAAAGCGCTGGCGGAAGAAGCAGATGTGATTCATTATCAGTTTCCGTGGCCGTTCATGGATATTGTGCACTTTGTTACCCAGGTAAAAAAGCCGACCATTGTTTCATACCAGTCAGACATCATCCGTCAGAAAAACCTGCTTAAGCTCTACCGTCCTTTGCAGCGTAAGTTTTTGTCCAGTGTCGATATGATCGTTGCTTCATCACCTAATTATGTTGTGACGAGTGACGTATTGGCAGAGTTTCCGGATAAGGTACGTGTCATTCCTATCGGCCTTGATAAGGCTTCTTATCCTGAGCCTGCTACGAATCGCCTGCATTACTGGCAGAGCCAATTCAAAGGGCGTTTCTTTCTGTTCGTTGGTGTGCTGCGTTATTACAAGGGCTTGCATATCCTGATAGAGGCTGCACGCGGCACGGATTACCCTATTGTGATTGTTGGCGCTGGTCCTATAGAGGCTGAGTTAAAAGCTCAGGCAGCTGCGCTTGGGGTAACGAATATTCATTTTCTCGGTTTTCTGGCAGATGAAGACAAGATTGCCTTACTGAGGCTATGCTACTGCATGCTCTTTCCATCACACCTGCGCTCTGAGGCTTTTGGTATTTCCCTGCTGGAGGGCGCGATGTTTGGCAAGCCATTGATTTCCAGCGAAATCGGAACCGGCACTACTTTCATCAATATTGCAGGTGAAACTGGTCTGGTTGTGCCGCCAAGTGATGCAGATGCACTCAGGCAGGCGATGCGCTATTTATGGGAGCATCCGCAGCAGGCAGAAGAGATGGGGCGTAATGCAGAGATAAGGTATTGGCATTATTTTACTGCCGATAAGATGGTTGCCTCTTACGCAGAGCTGTATCGAGAACTGGTTAAAGTTTGATTGCCAGACCAGGGCATGTCTGAGTGAGCCGGCTTAGGAGCATAAGGCCGGCGTTTCAGCTTGGCAGTATTTTTATTCGATGCTGGCAGTGAGTACTCTTATCAAGTTGACCACTGACCATTCATTCACTTTGATGTAAACACAGATTTAGCTAAAAAATTATATTAGATTTTATCTTTACTCAAACAAATCTGCATGAGTACCGGCACGAACAAATACAATCAACTCAGACTTATTGCTATTGTCTAGTTTGTAAGCCAATAAGAAATCGCCACCTACATGGCATTCTCTATGACCCTCCCAGTCTCCACCAAGAGGATGATCCAACCATTCCGGCCCAAGTGGAGCATTATTGGCTATTAAGAGAAGCATAACTTCTTTAAGCTTATTCATGTCGTATCGACCGGAATGCGATAGGCGCTCCCAGTCTTTAAGAAAAAACTTTGTATAATCCGCTGAACGCGGAATCCTGGCGCGTTTACTTGACGCTGTTTTTTTCGAGGTCATAGAACAACTCATCAGCAGTTGCAAAACGCGCTTTGTGTCGGTTGGCAATGGCATCTGCTTCTATCATTGCTGCATGAGTTTCTGGATTGGGCACTTTAAGAGTAAAAGGAAGTTGTTTCTCAACGACTACTCTCGTTAAGAATACGCGCACAGCATCAGAAACAGAAAGCCCCATTAGTGCTAATGTTTCCGTGGCCTCTATCTTGATATTTTCATCAACCCGAACATGTACCATGCTTGTAGTAGCCATAACGTACTCCTTATTAATTGAGTTACATTGTATCTCAATTATTTTTACAGTTCAAGTGCAATGAATATCAAATACTCAGATTAAAGACCAAATCTTTGACGCCCATTACATGTAAATCAGCCCATCACAAAGCTGGCGTTCTAAATATGCATAGCCTTAATTAATGGTCAGAACTCGTGAGAGCCACTGGTCAATTTAAATGAGAGTCAGTGGTCAGTTGGTATGAGAATATGCAGGCAGCGGTGCTGAAGGATGACCGTGGTGCTTAAACTGAATCAGTCACCAAAATAGGCTGTCGCAACTTTAGCAGCATCGTCATCCATCACAATCTTGCCATGTTCAAGCCAGATAGCACGGTTGCAGGTTTGCAGTATCTGCTCCTTTGAATGGCTGGCAATGATTAGGATATTGGTTTTGCGCACCAGATCATTCATGCGCAATTTGGCTTTCAGCTTGAACCCTTCATCCCCTACAGATAGCCACTCATCCATCAGCAGAATTTCAGGCTGAACGATGGTAGATACCGCGAATGCCAGACGCAAGTGCATCCCGGTAGAGTAAGTGCGCACCGGCATGTCGACAAAATCACCCAGCTCTGAAAACTCAATGATTTCTTCCAGTTGGGCGCTGATTGTTTTTTTGCTCATACCCAGCAGGCTGCCACGGATGTAGATGTTTTCTCTGCCAGTAGCCTCGTGGTCTATGCCCAGTGATATGTCGATAAGCGAACCGACTTCACCTTCGATTCTTACCGAGCCGGCAGATGGAAAATAGACTCCGGATAACAGGCGCAGCAAAGTGCTTTTGCCGGCACCATTGTGGCCGACGATGCCGACGCGGTCGCCATCATTGAGTGTGAAAGTGAGGCCTTCCAGCGCCCTGACCAGCACACGCCCTTGAGCGTCGGTATTCAGCTGGCCGCCGGTAGCTACGTTGAGGAGACGGTTTTTTAACGAGCGGCTGTTCGCATTGTAAATAGGAAAATCCACACAGGCGTTGTTAAATTCAATTCTTGCCACTATGTCACCTCAGTTACAGCCAATAAGCGATACGGCGTCTGTAGTG
>Ga0208114_1000057_pt1 | contig 28483 bp, 17 predicted proteins | sample LakWasMeta2_LOW4_2_FD_183854 | JGI IMG/M metagenome (GOLD analysis project Ga0208114, IMG submission 183854) | Freshwater sediment methanotrophic microbial communities from Lake Washington under simulated oxygen tension - Sediment Metagenome... | ecosystem: Environmental > Aquatic > Freshwater >... | reverse complement strand
GTAAATTTTATCGTTAAAAATAAATATATTGTAATTTTTGCAGTTTTATTTTACTTATTATGCAAATTAATTTAAAAATCCAAATATATAAAACAATTTCAATTTACAAAGTCTTGAGATACTAATTTTATTTTAAAGTTTTAAACTCTAAAAATTATATCCCAAAAAGACATTATTTCTATTTCAGGCAAGCTCTCAAAATAGTCACAGGATGCAAGGCTTTTCTATTGGTTCCGTCAAAAATTTGGTGACGACAACTGGTTCCGGCTGCAGCAATTGCTGTTTCGGAATTTGTTGCGCGAATTTTCGGAAATAAAGTATCTTCGCCCATTTGCATACTAATGTCGTAGTGTTCTTTTTCGTATCCAAATGAGCCCGCCATTCCGCAACAACCCGAATTGTATATCGTAACGACACTGTTTTTGGGCAAATTTAACATCGCAAAAGTAGCTTCAACGGAACTCAAAGATTTTTGATGACAATGTCCGTGAATTTTTATGCTTTTTTTAACAGCTGAAAATTGGTCTGAATGAATTTTTCCTGAAGTGATTTCTTTTTTGAAAAACTCTTCAATAGTAAGTGCATTTTTGGATAGTTTTTCGGCACTATCTTTGTCTTTTGCCAATCGAATGTATTCATCTCTAAAAGTCAATATTGCTGAAGGTTCGATTCCTATCAAGGGCGTATTTTCAGAAATTAAATCTTTGAAAATGGCCACGTTTTTATTGGCAATAGCCTGCGCTTCTTCCAAAAAACCTTTGGAAATATATGCTCTTCCACTTTCTTCGTGGTTGATTATTTCTACTTTATAACCTAATTCCGTCAATAATTCAAAAGTATCTATTCCGACGGAAACATCATAATAATTGGTAAATTCATCGCAAAACAAATAGACTTTTCCGTTTGGAAAGGAATGCTTTTGCGCTTTTGATTGGTGGTTTTCGTACCATTTTCTAAAAGTGATTTTGGCTAAAAGCGGCACTTCTCGTTTAGTGGCTACACCCATTATATCTTTTACAAAATTCAAATTAGAAACAAAATTGGTTATAGAAGGCATCAAACTTCCTAAACTGTTCATTTTTGCATTGTTCGCAAAGATTCGGTTTCGCAGCGAATATCCATTTGACTTTTGATATTGGTACAAAAATTCTGCTTTCAACGCCGCAACATCCACATTACTGGGACATTCACTAGCGCAAGCTTTGCAACTCACACACAATTCAAAAACTTGGTAGAGTTCTTTATGATTGAATTTGTTGTCTTTTTCAGAATTTGTTAAATATTCTCGTAGCGCATTGGCTCTGGCTCGAGTCGTATCTTTTTCGTTTCGTGTGGCGCGATAACTTGGACATAAAGTTCCTCCAGCCGAAGGTAATTTTCTGCAATCACCGGAGCCATTGCATTTTTCTGCTGCCCGCAAAACGCCCATACTATCCGAAAAATCCTGAATCGTCTGAATATCCGGTTCCACTCTACCCGCTTCCACCCGAAGGTTTTCGTCCATTTTTGAAGTGTTTACTATTTTTCCAATGTTCAAAACAGCATTTGGATCGAAAGCCGATTTTATTCTTTTTAACAATTCGTAATTTTTATCGCCAATCATAAAAGGCAAAAACTCTCCACGAACGATTCCGTCGCCGTGTTCTCCGCTGAGTGAACCTCGGTATTTTTTTACCAAATGGGCTACTTCGGTGGCGATGGTTCTAAAAAGTACGACGTCCTCTTTTTTCTTTAAATTCAAGACCGGACGCAAATGCAATTCTCCAGCTCCAGCGTGAGCATAATAAATCGCTTCCTGGTTGTATTTTTTCATCATCGCTGCAAATTCGGCGATGTAATTGGGCAAATCACCCAATTCTACGGCAGTGTCTTCAATAGAATCGGCAGCTTTATTGTCGCCAACGATGCTTCCTAAAAGACCCAAACCTGCTTTACGGAGTTCGATAATTTTATCAATATCATCTCCATATAATTTTATTACCGCATAACCAAAATTATTTTTTTGTAAATCATCCACTAAAGCATTGGCTTGGTTTTCGGCATCTTCCATCGAATCTGAAGCGACTTCAAACATCATAATCGCTTTGGGATTTCCTTCTATAAAAAGTCTGTTTTTGGCCTGTTCCCGATTGTTTTTGGTACAATCCAAGATCGTGTCGTCCATCATTTCACAAGTGTACAAATGATGCTTCATCGCGATGACAACGGCTTCTAAACTTTCTTGAATAGTATGAAAATGCCCCACAACCATAATATTATTGGTTGGTGGCAAATCATCTACTTTCAAAGTGATTTCTGTGGTAAAAGCCAAAGTTCCTTCGCTTCCACATAATAATTTCCCTAGATTTATTGTTGGTTCAGTTCCGGAAAACAAATCTGATTTCAATAATAAATCAACGGCGTATCCTGTATTTCGTCTGTGAATTTCAGGTTTTGGAAATTCCTTGACAATTTCTTTTTGGTTTTCTACATTCGAAAGTTCCTCATAAATAGTCTTATAAATTTTGCTTTCGAGCGAATTACCTTTTGTTTTTTCGATAAAATCAGCTGAGGAAAGTTCGCTGAATATCGCCGAAGAACCGTCACTCAAAATAGCTTTAATTTCCACAATTTTATCACGTGTCACTCCGTATCGAATGGATGTCGTTCCCGATGAATTGTTCCCGACCATTCCTCCCATCATACAGCGATTTGAGGTGGAAGTATTGGGACCAAAAAATAATCCGTGAGGTTTTAAATAGATATTCAGCTCATCGCGAATGATTCCAGGCTGGACAGTTATTGTTTTTTTTGCCGAATCGAATGAAATAATCTTGGTAAAATGCTTCGAAACATCCACAATAATTCCTTGTCCGACGGTTTGTCCTGCCAATGAAGTTCCGGCAGTTCTTGGCGTAAGCGAAATTTTATTTTGGGTTGCAAAACGAATCAGTTTAACAATATCCTCATTGGTTTTTGGATAAGCTACGGCAAGCGGCCTAATTTTATAAGCTGAAGCGTCAGTAGAATAGATCGTTTTATGAAGGTCGTCAAAAAGAAGTTTTCCTTCTAAAGATTCGGATAATTGCTGTAATTGAGATTGGCTTGGCACTTAGTTTAGAGTATTTTGATTTTGTATACAAAAGTAAAATATAGCTTTATAATTTAATGATATTATCGTGGAAATTTTGTATTTTCCATTAATTCCATTTAATGAAATTGATTTTAAAAAACTAATTTACAAAAGTCTAACCTTTGGAATTAAAAACATTTATTTAATAATCAAAACGTTTGAAAGCTTCGATTGCTTGATATTCCGCCAAACCTAAATCATCGTATAATTTTGCAGTATTCTTGTTACGATCTTCCGCTCTTACCCAGAACTCTCTAGAGTCATTCCCTTGAAACATCACTCTGTCTTTTTGAGATTGATGGTACAAAATAGCGTGTCTTTTCAACAAAACTTCGTCTGGACTCAATGGAACTGCCATGTCAATCTCGTGAATATCCCATTCGTGCCAAGCACCTCTGTACAACCATAACCAACAATCTTTCATGTAAGGTTCCGATTTGAGTTGTTTCATCGCGGCAAATATGGCATTCAAACAAACTTCATGTGTACCATGCGGATCGGCTAAATCTCCGGCTGCAAAAACCTGATGTGGTTTTATTTTTGCAATAATATCTTTTACTATGGTTATATCTTCAGCTCCTAATGGATTTTTCTTTACTCGGCCTGTTTCATAAAAAGGAAGGTCTAAAAAGTGTGCGTTTTCATCTTTTAATCCAATATATCTTGTGGCTGCATAAGACTCGCGTCGTCTGATTAATCCCTTTAATTTTCTAACCTCTAAAGAATCAACTTCATTTTCTTTTTTATTGTTTATGAACTCGATAATTTCTTGAAAATTAATTCCAAAATCTATTTTACCTACAAAATCGTTGCATACTTCGGCAAATTTCAATGCCTCGTCGTCCGTAACAGCAATATTTCCTGAGGTTTGATAAACTACATGAACATCATGACCTTGTTTTATTAATTTTGAAAACGTTCCTCCCATGGAAATAACGTCATCATCAGGATGGGGACTAAAAAGGATAACTCTTTTCTTGGCTGGATTAGCTCTTTCTGGTCTGTGAGAATCATCTTTATTTGGTTTTCCTCCTGGCCATCCCGTAATGGTATGTTGCAACACGTTAAACATGTTGATGTTCAAATCATAAGCGGAGCCTTCTTGTGCCAAAAGATCGGACATTCCGTTATTATTGTAGTCTCTATCTGTTAATTTTAAAATCGATTGATTGTTTTTTTGGCAAAGCCAAACAATCGCTTTGTGTTTTAATTCTTTGGTCCAAACACATTCTCCAACCAACCATGGCGTATCAAATCGGGTTAATTCTGAAGCTGCCGATTGGTCTAAAACGAAAGAAACATTATCATGATTTTGTAAAAATGTAGCCGGAACTTCTGGGCTTATTTCTCCTTGAATGGTTCTCTTGATGATTGAAGCTTTATTTTGACCCCAAGCCATCAATACAATTCTTTTGGATCTGAGAATAGTAGAAACTCCCATTGTGATAGCTCTTTTTGGAACATTGTCAATACCGTTGAAATCAGAAGAGGCATCAACTCTGGTAATGTAATCTAAAGTAATAATACGGGTTCCCGAATTAATGTGGGAACCTGGTTCGTTGAATCCTACGTGACCTGTACGACCAATTCCCAACAATTGAAAATCAATTCCTCCAGCATTTTTTATTTTCATTTCATAATCAACGCAATACTGATTCAGGTTATCAATGCTTATCGTTCCTTCAGGAATATTGATGTTTCCCGGTTTGATATCGATATGATTAAAAAGATGCTGATGCATGAAATAATGATAACTTTGATTGTTTTCTTTTGTCATTGGATAATATTCATCCAAATTGAAAGTGACAACATTGTTAAAACTAAGTCCTTCCTCTTTGTGAAGTCGCACCAATTCTTCGTATACTTTTATGGGTGATGAACCTGTGGCTAACCCTAAAATACAAGGTTCATTTTTGGCTTGTTTCGATTTTATTAATTGTGCAATTTCTTGTGCAACAATTTTTGAAGCTTCTACAGAATTTTGAAAAATTATATTATGAATTTTTTCAAATCGTGTAGTTTCGTATTTACCAGGTTCTGTATAAGATAAGGATTGAATTGTGCCCATATTGTGTTCGATTAAAGATTTACGACACAAATATAAACAAGAAAAACACAAAAAAATACATATTTATGCATTATTTTAATGAAAATACATAAATAATGCAAAATAACGCAAATTAAATATTTTATAAAACTTGAACACCTGCTTTTAAATACTCCTCCAATATTGGATTATTCGGATTTAAATCGGTAATAATCGTACTAAGTTGATTGAGTTCACATACCAGATAAGGCATTTTAGTGTTTAGTTTTTCGGAGGTTACCATACACACCACCTTGTCAGAAGCTTCCATCATAGCTTTCTTAACTAGCGAAACCTCGTAACCCATTTCCGTAAGCCCTAATCTTACATTAATACTACTTGATCCCATAAAGCAAATATCTGCTTTTACTTTTGACAAGACCTGCACTACGTCCATACCTATTGTAACCATTGCCTTTTTTTGCATTTTTCCGCCAATAAATATAAGTTCCACGTTAGGATGTTGGGATAATTGCATGGCTATTGGTAAACTATAAGTATATATAGTCGCTTTTAAATCGTGAGGTATTAATTTTGAAAAAGCCAAGTTCGTAGTCCCTCCACTTATTATAATAACCTGTCCGTCATGAATTAAGGAAAGTGCTTTATTCCCGATACTGTTTTTTTTATCTCCATTAACAATGGTAATGTCAAAAATATTAGTAGGCTTGTCCACAATAGGAAAAGCACCTCCATACACTTTTTCAAGAAGCCCTTTTCGGTTTAATTCGTTTAGATCTCTTCGTACACTATCTTCTGAAATATTCAAATCTTTCGCTAAATTAATGGTGTTAACTTTTTGTTCTTCAACAAGTTTATCCATTATATATTTATGTCTCTCGGCTTTTAACATATCTTAATTTTTAAGTTCTATCGACAAATATATTAATTATTATTTGATATATGACGCGCTATATGCGTATTCAGAATATCAATATGCATAATTGGTAATTAAACATAAAAAAAACATAAGAATTTAACACATAAATGCATTATTGTGCGTTATTTAAAAATAAAATAAAAAAATATAAACAAATATCGCAATTATATGCAAAAAATAAATATATTTGTTTAACAATCAAAAAACCATTATAATTATGAAAAAATTATTTCAAATTTCTTTATTGTTTCTGTTAGTACAAACTGCATTTGCACAAGCACAAACAATTACCGGAACTGTTAAAAACAAAGCAGATGGAATTCCTATACCAGGGGTTTCTATCTTAATTCAAGGAACCACTAAGGGCGGTGTGACTGATTTAGACGGAAAATTCACTATTTCTGCATCATCCGGACAAACACTAATCTTTAGTTACATTGGTTTTGAAACCAAAGTAGTAAAAATCACAAAAGAACAAATACTCAATGTTGACCTCTCGGAAAGTACTTCGCAGCTAAACGAAATTGTGGTAGTTGGTTTCGGTTCACAGAAAAAAGCAAATTTAACCGGTGCAGTTGCCAATGTTGATGTAGCAAAGGTTTTCTCAAGCAAACCTCTTACCGATGTTAGCAGATTATTGCAAGGAACTACTCCGGGTGTAAATATTACTTTCAATTCAGGAAACATTAGTAGAGGTGCAAATTTGAATATCCGTGGTTCTGGAACCATCAATGGATCTGACGCTCCTTTAGTATTGGTTGACGGTGTTCCTTCCGATTTAGCTCTTATTAATCCAAATGACGTAGAAAGCATGTCTGTATTGAAAGATGCGGCGTCAGCATCTATCTATGGAGCTCGTGCAGCATTTGGTGTAATCCTTATTACTACAAAAAGCGGTAAAACAGGAGAAGGACAAGTTAAATTCTCATACAGCGGGAATTCAGCAGTATATAATCCAATTTCAACTCTTAAATTTCTTGATCCAACAGTAGAAATCCCTGGATTGTTAGCAGCAGGGAATCGTACAGATGGTGCCGATCCAGAGTTTTTTGGCGCAAACTACAGAACATTGCTTGCAGGAATAGAAAATTGGAAACAAAATTATGCAGACAACCGTACCAGTCACGAAATGGTATATGGCGAAGACTGGGAAATTAAAAATGGCACACCTTATTTTTACAGAGTTTGGGATGCTAATAAAGAATTGTTTGCCGAAAATTCGTTGCAAATCTTCCACAACTTCTCGGCACAAGGAAATCTTGGAAAAAATAGTTCTTTTTATGCCTCTCTAGGATATTCTTCTCAAGACGGTATGCTTAGAGTTAATCAAGAATCAAAAGTAAGAACTAATATCAATTTAGGATTTACTACAAAATTAACGGAATGGCTAACCGGAGATTTTAAAGTAATGACAATTCGTAGCAATTATAAACAACCATTCAATTATTATGGAGGTTCTGGAACTGATGACACTGGCTACGGTGGTTATTTTGGTTATGCTCTTCGTTGGGGACAATATACTCCAAATTTTGGAACATATAGAGGATACAATTTCCGTACTGCGGGAGGATATTTATCTAATGCTTCTATGAATGAAAATACTCAATATAACAACAGATTGAGTGCAAAATTTACTGCAGCAATCACAAAAGATTTTAATCTTATAAGTGAATTTAGCCAGGTAGCTGATTTTTATAATAGAAAACAAAACGGTGGTAAATTCCAAGCATGGGACAGCTGGTCAGCTATGCCTTATAATGCGACGACAATACAAACTGCCGTACCCACTACTCTTGAAAGTGGAAATGATTTTGTGGCACAGTCTAAAGCGGAATCAACAACGAATGTTGCCAATATTTATGGTAATTACACCAAACAAATCCAAAAACATAATATTAAAGTATTAGGAGGTTTTAACTCTGAGTGGCAAGATTATTCTCGTTCTTACGCCAGAAGAAACACACTTTTAGACAAAACAAAACCAGAATTCAACCTAGCAACAGGCGAACAATTTGTATCTGGAGCAGCTAACGGTTCTTTGAATCCAGCTGAAACATCCTATTCTATTGCAGGTTTCTTTGCTCGTGTAAACTACAATTATGATGGAATCTATTTATTAGAAATCAACGGTCGTTATGATGGTTCTTCAAAATTTCCAACAGATCAACAATGGGGATTCTTCCCATCAGCATCCATAGGATATAAAATTTCTAACGAAAAATTCATGGAAAGCACACGTGGTTGGTTGAACGACCTTAAATTGCGTGCTTCTACAGGATCTATTGGAAATCAAAACGTAGGGAACAATGCCTTTTTATCTGTATTAAATTCTGCTACTCCTTGGTGGGTAAACAGTGGTGTTATTGCTCCTCCTTCAATGGGTTTACCTACGAATGTTGATCCAAATCTTACTTGGGAGAAAGTTTATACAAATGATGTGGGTTTTGATGTAAGAATCTTTAATATGCTTGGTGCCTCTTTTGACTGGTACGAACGTAATACTAAGGGAATGTTGGCACCAGGTATAACTCTTCCAGGTTCTTTTGGACAAGCTGCTGCACAAACAAACTCTGGAAACATGAAAACTACAGGTTGGGAATTAGCTCTTAATTTTAATAAAGAAATCAATAAAGACATTTCTGTTTTTGCCGATGTAGCTTTGTCTGATTATAAATCAGAAGTAACTAAATGGAACAACAGCTCCAAATTATTGACTACTTATTATGACGGCTATGAAATTGGCCAAATATGGGGCTTAACAAGCGACAGACTTCTTCAAGCAGATGACATAATAACAAACAACGGAAAAACTGTAAATGGAATTGACTATTCAAAAACTATGGGTGGTAATTTCAAATATGGTGCAGGAGACATTCACTATGTGGATACAAATGGAGACGGAGTAATCTCTCGTGGAGCTGGAACTGAAGCTGACCATGGAGATTTGACCAAAATTGGTAACTCAACTCCTCGTTACAGATATGGATTAACTGTGGGTGGAAATGCTTATGGATTTGATTTATCGATATTCTTCCAAGGTGTAGGTAAACGTGATTACTGGGCTGCTTCAGATGCAGTATTACCTTTCTATCGTGCTCCTCAACAAATGTATGCAAACCAAGCTGATTACTGGACACCAGATAATACTGATGCCTACTGGCCTAATCCTTATTATGGCGATGAAGCAGGAGGTTTTGGAGGAAGTACTACCGGTAGAAATAACTTCATTACCCAAACAAGATATTTATTGGATATGTCTTACTTGCGTTTGAAAAACACTACTCTTGGTTATTCTATTCCAAAAGAAATTATAAGCAAAGCAAGATTAGACAAAGTAAGATTTTATGTTTCTGGAGAAAACTTGATTACTTGGGCTGATAGCCGTCTTCCTGTTGACCCTGAAATTAACGAATCTGAAATCTTTTGGGGAAGAACTTATCCTTACACCAAGACTTGGTCTTTTGGACTTGAACTTTCTTTCTAATATCAACTATTAAATTTACAAAAATGAAAAAATCAAACATAAAATCTAAATTTCTGATGCTGTTCGCTACCGCTGTTGTAGCAATGTCATCAGTTAGTTGTGCGGATTATTTAACAGAAGATCCTGCGGATAAATTTACAAACGACAACTTCTGGCAAGGAGAAGACAATGTGAAAACATTTTCTTGGCTTAATTATGATACTTTCTATGGATATGGAAATGGTACTACAATTGGATTATCATTTTTCTATTACCATGGTTCTGACAATAGAATAGACGACAATTTATCGGCTTTTAGTTTTTATCAAATGCCAATAACTGCGAGCACAACCAATACCTATTCTTGGAACGAATATTACACCCTTATTCGTCGATGCAATTTAATGCTTGAAAAAATTCCAACAATTACGACTATGAGTGATATTAAAAAAAATCATTACATCGGTGTTGCCAAATTTTTTAGAGCTTATACTTATTTCCGTTTAGTACAAAAATTTGGTAATGTACCATACACTGATAAGTATTTAGCGCAAAACGACCCTTTAGTTTATTCGCCTTCCTCTCCAAGAGGAGAAGTGATCGATAAAGTGATTGCAGATTTAGAAGATGCAGCCAATTTAATGCTCGTAGCTGATGACAAAAATGTAACTGTCAACAAATACACGGCTTATGCAGCATTGAGCAATGTTTGTCTCTATGAAGGAACTTACAGAAAATACCATCTTAACCAAGACGGAAGTGCTTATTTGAACAAAGCAAAAACTGCATCTTTGGCAATTATGAACAATTCAAGTTATAAACTTAATACAGAATGGAAATCATTATACAATTCAGTAGAATTGATGGGTAATACAGAAGTTATTCTTGCAAAACGTTATGTAACAAATGTATTAATGCACTCTCTCCAGAATTACACCAATACATCTACTAGATTATATGGTTTAACAAAATGGGCTGCCGAGAGTTATGTAACTAAAAACGGATTGCCTATAAAACAAGCAGGTAACACTGAATTTGTTGGAGACAATACTGTTGCAAATACATTTACAAACAGAGACCCTCGTTTAGCACAAGTGGTAAATCCTACTGCTTATGGATACGTAGGAAACCCTTTTGGAACTTTAAAATTGACATCCATGTCTGGCTATGTTTTTGAACTATACAACAATCCTGCAACAACTGGTCCAGATGTAACAACAGGAGGACGTAACTACACTGACTGTCCTCTATTTACTCTTAGCGAAGTTTATTTGAACTATGCTGAGGCTTGTGCAGAGCTTGGAACTGTAACCAATGCTGATTTAAATCTGTCTCTAAACAAAGTTCGTGCGAGAGCAGGAATTGCAACTCTTACTACTGATGGGACAAATGCTTTTGCAAATGGAGTACAAATAAATGACCCTGTAAGAACCTCTGCTTTAGAACAAATTTCAGGTGTTGTAAATCCTATTATTTGGGAAGTGCGTCGTGAACGTAGAATAGAGTTTATGAGTTGGACTACTTTAAGACAAATGGATATTTTTCGTTGGAAAAAAGGAGATTATTTAGACACTACAAAAAATCCAGATGTGAATCTTGGAGCAAGAGTGGGTACCCCTGTTGGAACTCAAATTAAAGTAGATGCCAATGGATATGTAATAATCTATCCGACAAGCACAAGAAACTTTGAAGCGAAACATTATTTATTGAATGTTCCTACAAACGATATTGATTTATATAAAGCACAGGGAGTTGAATTGAAACAAAACCCAGGTTGGTAATTTAGTTTTTGGTTAGAGAAGCTGTCTGTGTTATGCAGATGGCTTCTTTTTTATTTTACAGCATATTAATTATCTAAAAATGTTAGTTATGAACTACATAAAGTTTGTAATTCTATTGTTATCGTTACAAACAAATCTTTTTAGCCAACAGTCCCCAAAAAGAGAAATGAGAGCGGCTTGGATTTCTACTGTTGAGAATATAGATTGGCCTTCAAAACCAGGATTGTCAGACAAAGAGATGAAAGCAGAAATGATAAGACTTCTGGATAATTTACGGTCTTGTAATTTGAACACTGTAATTTTTCAAATTCGTCCCACGGCCGATGCCTATTATAAATCTACAAAAGAACCTTCGTCTCATTGGATAACAGGCATTCAAGGAGTTGCTCCAGGTTTTGACCCGCTCCAATTGATGATTGATGAAGCCGGAAAAAGAGGAATGAATGTCCATGTTTGGCTCAACCCCTATCGTGTACAAAAAGACACTACCAAAGATGTGCTTTCCAAAGACCATTTATACTTCAAGAAACCGGAGTTGTTTCTTACTTATGGAAAAACAAGGTATTTTAATCCAGGCTATAAAGAAACAAGAGATTTTGTTTCGTCTGTAGTGGGCGAAATTGTCCGAAATTATGATATTCAGGCCATACATATGGACGATTATTTTTATCCTTATAATATCACGGGGCAAGAATTTCCCGACCAAAAAGCATTCGAAAAAGAACCGCGACAATTCAAAGACAAAGAAGAATGGAGAAGAGACAATGTAGACTTAATAATTAAACAAATTAGAGACACCATAATTGCAAACAAACCGGATGTAGAATTTGGAATTTCACCTTTTGGAGTGTGGAGAAATAAATCCAAAGATTTGGAAGGTTCAAATACCGTGGCTGGAGTTACAAATTATGATGATTTGTATGCCAATATTTTGAAATGGCAAAAAGAGAATTGGATTGACTACGTTACCCCGCAACTCTACTGGCATATTGGTTTTGAAAGAGCCGATTTTGAAGTCTTGGCAAAATGGTGGAGCGAACACAAATACGGAGCAAATGTTTACGTAGGCCATGGTGATTATCGGATTTCCAAAACTTCGAAGGATGAAGAATGGAGAACTCCAGATCAAATTGTTAAACAAATAGAAATGATTCGATTGTTGCCATTAATAGACGGTTCGATGCACTTCACGGCATCCACTTTTTTAAAAATGGGTGATACTTTAAGAAAGCCCATCATTCAAAAACAATATAAATATATAGCATTAGCACCTGAAGCAAGCAGAATTACCAAGATTGTTCCCCAATCCCCTATCAAAGCCGTAATGGTCAAAAAAGGGAATAAAACACTTCTTGCTTGGCAGCTAGGAGCGAACAATCATAAGTTTGTGATTTATAGATTTGTCAAAAGAAAAATAACTGATTTCTCCAATTCCGAGAATATTTATTATGTTACAACGGCTACAAAATTAGAAGTATCAAATCGTGATTCGAAAAATTATGTATATGCAATCACTGCTTTGAGTCAAACACAAACAGAAAGTACACCCATACAATTTATATCTAAATAGAAAATGAATCCATACACCGTTTTAGCTGTTATAGCAATTTATTTTATTGTTATTTACACCATTTCTTATATCTCGTCGCGCAAGGTTGATAATGCAGGTTTTTTTGTTGGAAATCGCCAATCTTCTTGGTATGTTGTGGCTTTTGCAATGATAAGTTCCAGCATATCAGGAATAACCTTTATTTCTGTGCCGGGAATGGTTGCCGAAAAAAGTTTTTCCTATCTACAAATGAATTTAGGATTTGTTGTAGGACAATTTACTATCGCATTTGTTTTGGTGCCTCTATTTTACAGAATGAATGTCGTCTCCATTTATGAATATTTAGAAAATAGATTTGGAATGTCCTCTTACAAAACAGGGGCATGGTTTTTCTTTATTTCTAAAATGTTGGGAGCTTCTGTGCGATTGTTTTTAGTTTGTGTGGTATTGCAATTATTGGTTTTTGAACCATTACATATTCATTTTATTTTCAATGTTATTTTCACGATAGGACTCGTTTGGTTGTATACTTTTCAAGGAGGGGTGAAAACACTGATTTGGACAGACACCTTAAAGTCAGTTTGCTTAATCGTGTCATTGGTACTTTGCATTTATTTTTTGGCAAGTAGCTTGAACTATACTCCTGTTACGATGGTTTCGTCAATCTTTAATCACAAATATTCTCAAATGTTTTTCTTTGACGATGTAAACGACAAACGTTTTTTCTTCAAACAATTCTTGGCAGGTGTTTTTGTAATGATTGCCATGACAGGTCTTGACCAAGACATGATGCAAAGAAATTTAAGTTGTAAAAATTCGAAAGATTCCCAAAAAAATATGGTTATAAGTGTTATATCACAATTTTTCATAATTGTGCTATTCCTAATGCTTGGCGTTTTGAGTTATACTTTTGCCGAACTAAATGGAATCACTGTTGAAAAAAGTGATCAATTATTTCCAAAAATTGCTACAGGAGGTTATTTTCCAATAGTCGTGGGAATTTTGTTCATAGTTGGGTTGATTTCGGCGGCTTATTCTGCTGCAGGTTCCGCACTTACGGCTTTGACTACTTCTTTCACTATTGATATTCTTGGTGCCACCCGCAAAAATGGAGAAGCCGGAGTAAAACGCATCCGAATGGCTACCCATGTTGCCATGACTGTTGTAATGGGAGTTGTAATTTTGATTTTTGAAGCCTTAAACAAAACCAGCGTTGTCGATGCCGTTTATATTCTTGCAAGTTATACTTACGGTCCAATTCTGGGAATGTTTGCCTTCGGGATTTTGAACAAAAGCAAAATCATGGACAAATATATTCCGTACATCGCAATTGCGTCACCGATAGTATGCTATATTTTGGATAAAAACTCTGTGGAATGGTTCAATGGCTATCAATTTAGCTACGAATTACTGATAATGAACGCTTTGTTTGTTTACATCGGAATGTGGTTTATTAAAAAAAGATAATCAAAATGAAAAAGATCATTGTAATAATAGCCATATTATTTGGCACTTTGAATGTGTTAAATGCTCAAAAACTGGATATAATTCCAAATCCCGTAAAAATAAAACAGAAAGAAAAGGTATTTGTAATTCCTGTATCTATACAAATTGTTGTCGACAAAAAACTGGAAAAAAGTAAGGAATACATCGGAAGTAATTTTTATAAAAACACAGGGATTGTTCCAACAGTTTCTATTGGAAATAAACGAAAAAAAAATGCAATCTTATTTTTGGTAGATGAAAAAATGAGTCTTACCAATGATGGTTATAAATTGAGCGTTACAAAAAAATGTGTTCTAGTAAAGGGAAAATCTCCTAGAGGAGTCCTGAATGGTTTTCAAACTTTGTTGCAAATTTGTTCAGCAAAAGAGGTGAAAAAAGGCACAATTCCTTTCGTAAAAATAGAAGATTATCCTCGTTTTGAATGGCGCGGAATGATGCTCGATGTTTCAAGACAGTTTTTCGACAAAGAGACGGTCAAAAATTATATCGATTGGTTGGCAGCGCACAAAATGAATGTTTTTCATTGGCACCTAACCGATGACAATGGCTGGAGAGTTGAAATAAAATCAATGCCTGATTTGACTTTGAAAGGTGCTTGGAGAGGTCCGGGAGAAGTGTTGTTGCCTTCCTACGGTTCCGGAAACAAACGTTACGGAGGCTATTATACGCAAAACGACATCAAGGAAGTTGTGGCTTATGCCTCGGCTCGCGGAGTCGATATCATGCCGGAAATTGAAATCCCGGGACACTCCCGTGCAGTGACCGCAAGCTATCCGGAAATTGGTTGTGTCACCACCGAAGAAACAAAAAGTGTCCAAGGGGAAGTGAAAAATGTTTGGTGTGTTGGTCGAGAAGAAAATTACGGAATTTTGGATTCGATCATCAAAGAACTCACTGGAATGTTTCCTTTTGATTACATTCATGTTGCAGGCGACGAGGTAAATACTTCAACTTGGAAACAATGTCCAAAATGCAAAGCCTTGATGGAAAAAGAAGGTTTTACAGATCCTTATCAACTTCAGAATTATTTCTTTAAACGTGTCGAAAAAATCGTGGAAAAATACAATAAAAAAACCACGGGCTGGAACGAAATCATGGAAGGCGGCGAATTGAGTCCCAATACAGAAATTTTTGCTTGGCAAGGCATAAGCTACGGAATAAAATCGGTAAAAAAAGGTCATAAAACAATCATGATGCCAGGTCAATATCTATATTTTGATATGGCTCAATCAGAAAACGAACGTGGTCATCGTTGGGCTGCCATCACGGATACAAAAAGAGCATATTCGTTTGAACCGATTCCTGAAAACGATTTAACATCGGAGCAACAAAAATTGATAAAAGGTGTCCAAGGCGGTTTGTGGAGCGAATATCTTGACCGTCCAACACGCTTTATGGAATATCAAAGTTACCCCAGGATTTGTGCTTTATCAGAAATTGGCTGGTCTCTAAAAAAAGCCAAAAATTGGGATGATTTCTACAGTAGATTAACAAATAGTCATTTGCAGCGTCTTGCCAATATGGGAATTGCTTTTAGAGATTTTCCGCCAACAGCAACTTATAAAAATGGAAGCATTACAGTGACTCCGCCTTATGAAGGAGCTGTTGTTCGCTATGATGCACAAGGAAATGAGCCTACAAGACAGTCACATTTATATACAAACCCAATTCCAACAAAGGAATATGAAAAATACTTGTTCCGTACTTTTTTCAATGAAAATTCCGCAAGTCCGGCTGTAAAAGTCGAAAAACCTGCGGTTGCCAATTGGAACACTTCTAAAGTTGAAATTATCAAAATTTCAGAGAATATTTCTGAAAATGTGGACAAGAACGGAATTTGGTACTTGAATTTTGAACCAACAACAGATAATTCTAATAATGGACTCATTAGAGAAGTTTCCCTTTTTGAAAATGATAAATTGATACAAACATATTCGGAAGAAAAAACATTAAAATCAAAACCTCGAATGCGATTTTTGATAGACAATTACAATGAAAAAAACACCTATCGTTTGGATTTTACTGTCGAAAATAAAGAGGCAAAAGAATCGTCTGCCAAGGTAAATTTTAATTGTTCGCCTTATCTCGAACCAGAAGTAAAAGTCACTTCATCGATGGTGGAAAACCCTAAATTTCCTATTGCCAAATTAGAGGATTACAATATCGAAACGTACTTGCGAACTAGTGTTCCTTGTGCAAATGGCGACTGGATTTTATACACCTTTACCAACCCAATTACTACTTCCAAAATTGATGTTTTGACAGGAATTCCGCACCATCCTCGATTCATCGTGAATGATGGTTATGTTGAATATTCATACAACGGAGTTGACTTTGAAAAAGGCGATAGTTTTGATTATGGAAATGCTTCAATCTATCCAAAAGAACCCGTAAAAGCAGTTAGAATAATGATTACGGGAACCAATAATGAGCCTCTTGTTTCTGCTCAAGATTTAAGAATTAATCCTTAATTTTTGGAATAAGATGAAAAAATTAACGATTGGAATAGTACTTGTTTTTTTGGTTCTTACAGGAATCGGTTGTCGCTCTGCAAAGAATTCAAAAACGTCTTTTGACACCAATAAAAAAGAAGTTTACATCGATTCGATGATGAATAATGCGCTTGAAAAAGGTTTTTTCCCGGGAGCACAAATTATTGTGGGAAGTAAAGATGCTATTTTTATATCCAAAAATTATGGTTACCACAATTACTCAAAAAAACAACCCGTAACAACGGATGATGTTTACGATTTGGCTTCTATGTCGAAAGTTCTAGGAGCTACCGTTGTGACAATGCGTTTGGTTGGAGAACATAAAATAAAGTTGGACGACAAATTGGGCGAGATCGTTCCAGTTTACAAAAACACGCCTATTGCCGATTTGACTCTTTTTGAATTACTGACGCATACTTCGGGACTAAAATCAGGAATCACTTTTTATCAAAGTCTGCTCTCCACATCTGACGGATTGCCTTTTCTAAACAAAGAAAAATCGGCCAATTATCCAGAGTTATTTGACAATTTGTATGTTAACAAAAATATAGTGTATGATTCGAAATACCTCGCTTTCGAACCAAAAGAGTATTATGTCCAAGTTTATAAAAATATGTGGTTGAATCCTGATTTTTACAAAACGGCGTATGAAAAAATAGCTTTGGCCAATACAAATCCACGTGGCCAATATTTGTACAGCGACCTGAATTTGATTCTTGTTCAACAAATGATGGAAACAAAAACAGGTGTAACTCTCGACAAGATGGCGAAAGAAATTTATATCGAATTAGGGATTACAAAAATGGGTTACAATCCAATAAAATGGACTTCGAAAGATGCCATAATGCCCACAGAAATTGACAATTTCTTCAGACGAGATACCATTCAAGGTTATGTTCACGATGAAGCAGCTGCCATTTTAGGAGGTGTTTCAGGGAATGCAGGCTTATTTTCGAATGCAAAATCCATCTCGATAATTTGCCAAATGTTGCTTAATAATGGAAAGTATAAAGGAAAAGAAATTCTAAAATCCAAGGTGATAAAACAATTCACAAAATCGCCTCTTGCCAAAGAAGGAATTTATCGTGGACTCGGTTTTGACAAACGAAAACCAGATGAATTTTATCAAATAAATCATTTTGGACATACTGGTTTTACGGGAACTTTTTTCTTTATAAATCCCGATAACAACAGGTTTCTAATTGTACTTACTAATCGCGTAAATCCAACCCGAACGAATAGGCTAATGTATAAAGATGATTTTTGTCCAAAAATTTGGAAAGAAATAAACAACTAAAAGAAGGAATTATAAACAAATTAAAGATTCATTCCATGAAAAAACTAATACTAATCTGTTTGCTGATTGTAACAGTTTCTTTAGCACAAAACATAAAAACTGGAGCAGAGAATTACGAAAAATATTTGCCTTTATTGAAAGGTAAGAGCGTTGGAATTGTAACCAATCAAACGAGTATTGTTGGCGAGAAAACACATTTAGTTGATTTTTTATTGGCTAAAAATGTAAAAATCAAAACCATTTTTGCTCCAGAGCACGGTTTTCGTGGTATTGCTGATGCTGGCGAACATTTGAATGACGAAATTGATGCCAAAACAGGTTTGCAAATTATTTCTCTTTACGGGAAAAACAGCAAACCAAAACCCGAACAACTTCAGGGAATTGACTTAGTGGTTTTTGATATTCAAGATGTAGGTTCCCGGTTTTATACTTTTATTTCGACGCTTCATATCGTAATGGAAGCCTGTGCTGAAAATAATGTTCCAATTATTGTATTGGATAGACCCAATCCAGTTGGAAGTATAGTTGACGGCCCTATTCTTGAAAAAGAATTTTCAAGTTTTGTTGGAATGGATGTTATTCCAATTTTACACGGAATGACTTTTGGTGAATATGCAAAAATGTTAAATGGAGAAAAATGGTTGAAAAATGGCGTTCAATGTAAATTGACTGTCATAGAATGTAAAAATTACAAAAGAGAAATGCCGTATAGTTTGCCTATAAAACCATCTCCAAACTTGCCAAACGACCAATCCATAAATTTATATGCCAGTTTGTGTTTGTTCGAAGGAACAAATGTAAGCATGGGACGTGGAACAGAAACGCAGTTCCAAATTTACGGTTCTCCCTACCTGCCAAAAAGTGATTTCGTGTTCACTCCAAAACCTAATTTTGGTGCAAAAGACCCCACTTATAATGGCGTTTTATGCTACGGAGAAGATTTGACCAAATACCAAAAACTGGATAACATTGAGTTGAAATGGCTTATAAAAGCCTATAACACCACGTCGGACAAATCTCGTTTTTTCAATAAATTTTTCACAAGATTGGCCGGAACCAAAAAATTGCAAGAGCAAATTGAAACTGGAGTTTCGGAAGAAGAAATTAGAAATAGCTGGAAAGAAGGATTGGACAATTTCAAAAAAATCAGGGCGAAATATTTAATTTACAAATAAACGATTTCAATTAGTCGAAATATAACAAGAGCATTTTTTATGAATCAAATCACTAAAAATATCGCAAGTCTTTTTTTATTCATTTCCCTATTTGGATATGCTAATCCAATACTGGAAGCTGGAAAATCAGGGAAAGAAATTGTTACGGGTGCCGATAATCTCAAGGTTTATTTGCCTTTGTTGAAAAATAAAAAGGTTGGAATAGTGACCAATCAAACGGGAATTTTGACCAATAAAAAACATTTGGTTGATTTTTTGATTGAGAAAAAAATCAAAATCAAAACCATTTTCGCTCCAGAACACGGTTTTCGTGGAACTGCCGATGCAGGTGAACATGTTTCTGATGATATAGACAAAAAAACAGGTCTGCCAATTGTCTCTCTTTTTGGAAAAAACCAAAAACCAAAACCAGAACAATTAGAAGGCATTGACATCATGGTTTTTGATTTGCAAGATGTAGGAACCCGATTGTATACTTACGTTTCTACCATGCATAGAATTATGGAAGCGTGTGCAGAAAACAACATACCATTGATTGTATTGGATCGCCCCAATCCAAATATTACCATTGTTGACGGTCCGGTTTTGGACATTGCTTTCAAAAGTGGAATTGGGATGCACCCTACTCCATTGCTTCACGGAATGACCTTGGGTGAACAAGCTAAAATGATCAATGGAGAAAAATGGTTGAAAGATGGAATTCAATGTAAATTGACTGTTATTCCTTGCCTCAACTACGACAGAAGCAAGAGTTACAGTTTGCCTGTTAGGCCTTCTCCAAATTTGCCCAATGACCAATCCATCAATTTATATGTCAGTTTATGTCTTTTTGAAGGCACTAACGTAAGCATGGGACGCGGAACTGAAAAACAATTTCAAATTTATGGTTCCCCTTATTTGCCAAAAAGCGATTTTACATTTACTCCCAAACCTAATTTTGGAGACAAAGCGCCTTTATACAATGGATTAGAATGCAATGGTGAAGATTTATCGGCAATTTCAAGAATTAACAGATTGGAAATTAAATGGCTCATCAAAGCCTACCAAACAACGGAAGATAAATCTAAATTTTTCGACAAAAGAAAGTTTTCTATACGTGCTGGAAATGAAAAATTACAACAGCAAATAGAAGCTGGACTTTCTGAGGAAGAAATAAGAAATAGTTGGAAAGAAGACTTGGAAAACTTCAAAAAAATGAGACAAAAATATTTAATATATAAGGAGAAACAATAAAAATATGGACAGAAGTGCTTTCATAAAAACAGCATTGCTTACCGCTGCTGTTCCTTTGCTTGGTTTTGGAGAAGTAAAAGAAAACAAAAAATCGACTCCATTGCGTTTTGCCCACCTTACAGATATTCATGTAAAAGAAGGCGTTATTCCTGAATCTGGAATGGCAAAAGCATTGCAAGCCGCAAACTCATTAAAAGACAGCCTTAGTTTCATTATCAATGGAGGTGACTCTATTATGGATTCACTTGAGGCAAATAAGGAAGCAACCCAATTACAATGGGATATTTTTAAGAGAATTCTAAATGAGAACAACAAATTGCCTATCCATCATTGCATTGGAAATCACGATATATGGGGATGGTTTTCGAAGGTTCCGGGCATAGACAATGAACCTCTTTACGGAAAAAACTGGGTAGTGGAAGCTTTACAAATGCCTAAGCGTTACTATAGTTTTCAAAGTGGTAAATGGCATTTTGTCGTTTTAGACAGCACCCAATTAAATCCTCTTGGAGGATATATTGCAAAAATTGACGATGAACAATTCATTTGGCTTAAAGAAACTCTAAATACCATCCCAAAAGAAAACCACGTCTGCATCGTTTCACACATCCCGATATTGTCGATTTGCGCTGGTTTGTTTTTTGAAAAAAACCAGCCAAATGGAGATAGATTGCTAAAACGTAATTTAATACATACTGATTTTATGCAGTTGAAAGAACTTTTTATACAACACCCAAACGTGCGATTAGCAATTAGTGGCCATATTCATTTGCAAGATGAAATTGAATATTTAGGAGTTAAATATTATAATAATGGGGCTGTTAGTGGCAATTGGTGGAAAGGTAATTTTCAAGAATTTGCACCGGCTTATGCCGTTATGGAATTGTATGATGACGGAAGTTCCCGAAGAACAATGTATGAGTATTAATGGCAAAAAAAATATAATGTTATGAAAAAAATCTTTCTTTTTTGCTTTTTGTTTTTATCATTCACATTTTCAGCTCAGCAATTGGACTTGATTCCTGCACCGGTAAACGTAAAACTGAATACCGAAAAAAAACCTTTTTTATTGGACGCAAGTACAAAAATAATTGCTTCGGATTCTTTGAAAAATAGCGTTTTGTTTTTGAATAATTATTTGAAAAAATACTTGAATGTAAATTTAAACAGTACTGCCAATACTACTGAAAAAATAGCTTCAAGCATCAAACTGGAAATTGATCGTGAATTTTCGGCTAACTTGAATGAATATTCGTTAACCGTGAATAAATCGGAAATAAAAATTCGTTCGGCATCAGCCAATGGAGTTTTTTATGGTATCCAAACACTTATCCAACTGTTACCTTATACCCAAGGAACTGCCATAAAAATCCCTGCAGTTGACATTACCGATTATCCTCGATTTGATTATCGCGGAATGCACTTGGATGTAAGTCGCCATTTTTTTGATGTTGCTTTTATCAAAAAGTATATCGATTATCTCGCCTTGCACAAAATGAATTATTTTCATTGGCATTTGACCGATGACCATGGCTGGAGAATAGAGATAAAAAAATATCCCGAATTAACAAATATCGGTTCTTGGCGCAACAGCAGCATCATTGGATTGTATCCAGGAACAGGAAACGACAATATTCGATATGGAGGTTTCTATACACAAGAAGAAATCAAGGAGATAATAAAATATGCGTCAAATAGATACATCACAATTATTCCAGAAATAGAAATGCCGGGACACAGCATGGGAGTTTTAGCAGCTTATTCACAATTTGGAACGACTCCTTCAATCCCGACAGAGGTAGCCAAAACTTGGGGGATTTTCAAAAAATTCAATAATGTGCTGCAGCCCACAGAGGAAACATTCCGCTTTTTAGAAGATGTTTTGACTGAAGTAATAGAATTGTTTCCTTCAAAATACATTCACATTGGAGGCGATGAATGTGATAAAAAATGGTGGAAAGAATCTGCTGTTTCCCAGCAAATCATGAAAGAGAATAATTTAAAAAACGAAAATGCTTTACAAAGTTATTTTATAAAACGAATTGAAAAATTTGTAAACAGCAAAGGGAAAAATATTATTGGCTGGGATGAAATTCTTGAAGGTGGACTCGCTCCAAATGCAGTCGTAATGAGTTGGCAAGGAGAAAAAGGAGGCATAACTGCAGCAAAAGAAAAACACAAAGTAATTATGACTCCCAGTGCATCATTATACTTTAACCATGCCCAATTTGTTAAAGAGGACAGTTTGACGGCAACTAAACCTCTTTTGCTTGAAACAGTCTATAATTATGATCCCGTTCCAAAAGAATTAAATGAAGAAGATAGCAAATATGTATGGGGAGCGCAAGGTTGCTTGTGGTCAGAATACATTTCTAACCCTGCAAAAGCGGAGTACATGTTGTTTCCAAGGCTAGATGCTTTGAGTGAAATTTTATGGAGTCCAAGAAAAAATAAAGATTATTTAGATTTTTTATCGAGGTTAAAAACCCAGAATAAAAGACATTATTTGATGAAAATAAAGTACAATAATCGCAATCCTATAGAATGACACAAATAGAAAATCCTAATCCTTCAAAAAAAATAATTATGAGATTTGTTTTTCTGATGTTTATACTTGTTTTTAATCTAAATGCCCAAACACCATTTGATAAAAAATTCCAGTTTCTAACGCAAATTAAATTGGATTCCGGAGTAACTGTCACTTTTGACGAACCAATTAAAATTCACATTAAAAAGCCGTTTAAAGTCATTATTTATGCCTTGCCCAACGGAAATACAACTGCACAGACATTTGGAAAAAATTTATCGAAAGACGACGATTGGCATTATGACATACAACATATTCACGCACAAACACAATTTATTAGGCAAACTGATTCGGCAACTAATTATGTTGTGGCTTATTTGGAAAACAATCTTAAAAGCTGGCCTGCATGGAGAAAGAAAAATCCAAATAATTCGGCTCAAATAAATGAAATTGTAGAAAAAATCAGAGAAAAATACAAACAACAACAGCCTAAAATTACCTTGTCAGGACATAGTGGAGGAGGCAGTTTTATTTTTGGTTATCTAAACGGACATCACAAAATTCCTGATTACGTGGAAAGAATAGGATTTTTAGATGCCACTTATGGATACGAAACAGAACTACACGCTAAAAAAATTAGCCATTGGCTCAAAAACAAGAAACACCATCTTGCAGTCATCGCTTATAATGACAGTGTGGTAGTTTACAACGGAAAACCTTTGGTGTCGACAATCGGAGGAACTTGGTATAGAAGTAAATTAATGGCTATGGATTTAGAGAAAATTGTTTCGATTAATAGAAATGAAAACGCTGAAAGAATTTTTTTGAAAGGAAAAAATGAGGAATTTATCTTAATCAAAAATCCGGAAGCAAAAATTTATCACACCAAGCTTGTTGATAAAAACGGATTTATCCATGTTATTTTCAGCGGAACTTGTTTTGAAGAAAAAAACTATAACTTCTGGAGCGAAAGAGCCTATCAAAATTTTATTCTTGATTAAGCTTTTTCAAAATAGTTGCAAGATTAGGCAAATTTAAACCAATACAAAAAATGAAAATAAAAAAATTTAAAGTCTTATTTTTCCAAGGAAGGTCTCATTAAAATGAATTAGAATAGGAAGTGAAAAATCTCCTGACAAAAAAACAATTACTTAATCAAAAAAAAATCAATACTACTTTAAGTATAAAAACAAAAATCAAATGAAAAATATTAAACCAGATACCGAAATTGACTCATTATATTCAGATCTTGAAAAAATGAGTACACTTGAACTGCTTACAAACATCAATGCAGAGGACTATAAGGTTGCCGAAGTTGTTAAACAACAAATTCCAATTATTGAAAAACTTGTTGATGCCATTGTTCCAAAAATGAAAAACGGAGGACGTCTTTTTTATATCGGTGCAGGAACTTCAGGAAGAATAGGTGTTCTAGACGCATCGGAATGTCCGCCTACGTTTGGTGTTTCCCATGAGATGGTTATCGGAATTATTGCTGGAGGAGATACTGCCATTAGAAAAGCAGTAGAAAATGCAGAAGACGATGCAGAGCAAGCATGGAAAGACTTACAGGCTTTTAATATTACAGAAAATGATGTCGTAATAGGTTTGGCAGCTTCAGGAAATACTCCGTATGTTGTTGGGGGATTGCAAAAAGCCAAAGAAAATAATTTGATAACGGGAGCCATTTATTGCAATAGCCAAGGAATTATGTCGAAAATTGCAGAATATTCAATCGAACTGGTTGTTGGTCCAGAATTTCTTACCGGTAGTTCCCGCATGAAAGCAGGGACTTCCCAAAAATTAGCCTTAAACATGATTTCGACTTCAGTGATGATAAAATTAGGTCGTGTCAAAGGAAACAAAATGGTCGATATGCAACTTTCAAACAAAAAATTAGTCAATAGAGGAGCCGAAATGATTGTTGACGAGTTGAATATAGATATGAAAAAAGCTACCGAGTTACTGAAAAAATACGGTAGTGTTCGACAAGCATTGTCTATATATAAAAATGACAATCAATAGAAAAAGTATCGGAAAACATTTTCCAAGATATAAAGTTGGATTGGAACTTATGTCAATTACCATAAAAAAGTAATTTCTAAAATAGAATATATGAATGCAAATATTCAAAAATTGTTTACCATTGCTCAAAAAGAAACACGAAGTATCATTGGATTAATGTCAGGAACATCTTTGGATGGACTTGATGTGGCATTTTGCAAAATTTCAAATTCAGGAGAAAACACGGTAGTGGAATTGGTTGATTTTGAAACAATTTCGTATTCCTCGGAATTTAAAGACCAAATCCGAAAGGTGTTCACAAAAAAAGAAATTATTTTCCAGGATCTTGTTTTACTCAACGAAATTATAGGAACAGTTCACGGTGAAATGGTTTTAGAATGTTTAAAAAAATGGAAAATTACTATCAATGAAGTCGATGTAATAGCATCACATGGCCAAACTGTTTTTCATGCTCCTAAAAACTTGCATCAACTCGAAGGATTTCCAAATGCAACGCTTCAAATTGGAGATGGTGACCACATTGCAGTAAAAACAGGAATTATCACCATTTCGGATTTTCGTCAAAAACACGTCGCTGCTGGTGGTGAAGGTGCTCCATTGGCAGTTTATGGTGATTATTTTCTTTTTGAAAAAAAAAATGAAAATCGAATTATGCTCAACATTGGCGGCATCTCGAACTTCACTTTTTTACCCTCCAACAGGAATCCAAGCAACATTATCGTAACCGATACCGGTACCGGAAATACCTTGATTGACAATTTTGTAAAAATGTATTTTCCGGAAAAAGCTTATGACAAAGATGCTGAAATTGCTAAAAAAGGAAGTGTTAATCAAGCTCTTTTACAGTTTTTGAAAGGCGATGATTTTTTTAAAAATAAATTTCCAAAATCAACAGGACAAGAACTTTTTAGTGTAGAATATGTTGAAAATGCTTTGGAGAAAAGCAATAGCAAAGGAATTTCTGTCGAAGATTTATTGGCTACATTAACTCGTTTTACAGCCGAAACTATCGCAGAAGCTATCGAAATAAATATGGCAAATATCAATCAAGACCTTAAAGAAATTACCATTTATACTTCAGGTGGTGGTGTTCATAATCCGTTACTGATGCAATGGTTAACATCATTATTGCCTTGCAAATTCAGAAATATAAATGATTTGGGATTTTCGGGTGATGCAAAGGAAGCCGTTCTTTTTGCAGTTTTGGCAAATGAGACTTTGGCGGGAGGCAACTCACAATTTGATTTAAAAAATGGAATACCATCAGTTTGCATGGGTAAAATTTCTTTGCCACAATAGTGATTTATAAAACGAATTAGTTACGAAAAATTAAACCATAAAAAATTTAGATATGAAAGAACGCATAATTTCGCTCGATGTATTGCGAGGAATTACCATTATGATGATGGTTTTGGTAAATAATCCAGGGAGTTGGGGAAATATTTTCGCACCGCTAGAACACGCCGAATGGAATGGTTGTACTCCCACCGATTTAGTTTTTCCTTTTTTTATTTTCATTCTTGGCGCAGCAATTCCTCTTGCAATTGTTACCAAAGTGTTGAATCAGCAAACTTTTTTAAAAATATTAACTCGCTCCTTGCGAATCATTTCTCTTGGACTGTTTTTGGGTTTTTATGGAAAAATAGAACTATTTGATTTAGCGGGCTATCCCCTACTAATCTCAAAACTAATTATTACGGGAATTGTAGCCTATGCTTTGCTTGGGAATTTTGAACAAAAAATTAAATTATATTTGGTTTTAACCTTGTTTTTTATTTTTATGTTTCTGGCCTTCAGTGGCATTGAAGCTTATCGCGAGGTTCGTTTGCCTGGAGTTTTACAACGAATTGGTCTCGTTTATTTTTTTACTTCATTAGTGTATTTAAAAACGAAAATCAAAGGTCAAATAATTACTGTTGCCCTATTATTACTCGGATATTGGGCAATAATGACACTAATACCCGTACCGGGTTTTGGACCTGCAAATTTAGAAAAAGGAACTAATTTAGCGGGTTGGATAGACAATTTATTGTTGAAAAATCACCTTTGGTCGTTTTCCAAAACTTGGGATCCAGAAGGTATTCTTAGCACAATTCCGGCTATTGCAAACGGAATCGTAGGTTTGTTAATCGGTCAATTGTTAAATAGCAATTTGACTAAAAATGACAAAGCCGTAAAAATGTTTGGGGCAGGATTGACTTTGGTAATTTTAGGTTTAATTTGGAATCAATTTTTCCCGATGAATAAATCATTGTGGACCAGTTCTTTTGTACTTTATACAGCTGGTTTTGCTACGTTATTTTTAACTGCTTTTTATTATATGATTGATATAAAAGGATATAAAAACTGGACAACACCCATATTGTTTTGGGGAGTAAATCCAATGATTGTTTTCTTTCTTTCGGGAATATTGCCGCGCGTCTTATCATCCATAAAAGTTGCCAATCCAGGGTATATTACAGGTAATTTAGAGGAAATCCCTGAGCAAATAGGGCTGCAAGAATACTTGAATAAGTTTTGCATTATGCCTTATTTTGATGATCCAAAAGTTGCCTCTCTTATGTGGGCATTGTTAAATATCACTTTTTGGTCTATAGTATTATGGTATTTTTATAAAAAGAAACTGTTTTTTAAAGTTTAATGTTGTAAAAAAGGCTAAACCGCTCAACCATCAAAAAAGTTTTTTAATAATTTGGCAAAGAAATTGCTGCAATGAAAAAAGTTGAATTTTATCAAAAATTTATAGGATAGATTTCACTAAAAAACTACTTTTGACTTTTACATAATTAGATTAAAAATGAATAAATACAAGTCTTTATTGTTACTGCTTTCCTTTTTTATGCTTTCCTTTTCGAATGGAAATGCGCAAGAAATAAGTGCAAATCCCAAAAACGAATTCAGGGCAGTTTGGATAGCCACAGTGGCTAATATTGACTGGCCAAAAAGCAATATTGACGCTGTCGAAAAAGAAAAAGCCGATTTTATTGAAATTTTAGACACTTATAAAAAACTAAATTATAATGCCGTGATTGTCCAAATCAGGAGCATTGGCGATGCTTTTTACCCAACCGAATTAGCGCCTTGGTCGCGATATTTGACCGGAAAAGAAGGACAGGCACCAAATCCTTATTATGATCCGCTGGAATGGATGATTACCGAAGCTCACGCCAGAGGTTTCGAATTTCACGCCTGGCTCAATCCGTATCGAGCCACAATGGACTTGAAAACCGAAACTTTGAGCCCAAACCACGATTTCTACAAGCATCCCGAATGGATGATTAAATATGGCGGCAAATATTACTACAATCCTGCTTTGCCAGAAGTTCAAAATCATTTAATTGCCGTTGTGAGCGAAGT
>Ga0208114_1000050_pt1 | contig 30882 bp, 31 predicted proteins | sample LakWasMeta2_LOW4_2_FD_183854 | JGI IMG/M metagenome (GOLD analysis project Ga0208114, IMG submission 183854) | Freshwater sediment methanotrophic microbial communities from Lake Washington under simulated oxygen tension - Sediment Metagenome... | ecosystem: Environmental > Aquatic > Freshwater >... | reverse complement strand
GGCTGGAAATCCGGATAGAGATCGAGCGCTTTTCGGTACGCCGCCAGGGCATTGTTTTCCCCGCCACCCTTTTCCGCAGCATCAGCCGCCAGAATTATTTTTCGCTGCTCGAATGCCAGCGCTTTTTGACACCAAACCTCTGCCTGTTTCGCGCGTTCAAGTTCGACAGTTAAATTCGCAATATCGGGATGATCCCGTGCACCGGATTTCAGCACTCGCAACAAACGGGAAGCCTCGACCAGATTACCTTCGCGAATCCATTTTTGCGTGAGAGCAGCCAAGGCCTCGATGGTATTTTTCAGGCCTGCCTGTGCCGTGGTGTTATTGCCGTCAAAACGCAATGCCGCCAAATACCATTCAAGTGCACCGGCCTGATCTTTGCCTTGACCTTCGAAATTTCCGGAAGCAAACGCCGCTTCGGCCTTTAGCATCGCATCCTGAAAATTTCCGGCAGACACCACGGGCAATACCAACTCAGGATTCTCCAATGCCGCGCTTGGCAGAGATGCGACTGTCTCGGGTAACGGCGCATTTTCTGCAGACACTGGCGCTTTTTGAGCTGCCTGTTCACCCTGCTGGCATCCGGTGATGAACAGAAAAAAAGCGGCAACGCTAAGTATTGGCGAGAATTTCGGCATGCGCGGTTTTCGTTTCGGCCTTGTCGATTGAATTATAGGAAGCACGCGATGCGAAGGTAGGCTAATCTGTTGGCACAAGCAACCGCAGGACACCAATGAATCACTGGATAGACACGCCCGAGCGCCTGAAAGCGCACTTTAGCGCTTGGTCGCATCACAAAATAGTCGCACTCGATACGGAATTCGTCCGTGAGAAAACCTATTACCCTCAGCTGGCGCTCGTGCAGCTGGGCGTACCGGGCGAGGCATTGCTGATAGACCCGCTGGTGCCTGGCATGGCGGAGGAATTGAAACCCCTGTTGCTCGATACGAGCATACGCAAAATCATTCACAGTCCCAGCGAGGACCTGCAAGCTTTTTCGCGTGGCGTGGGTGCCGTGCCGGTCAACATTTTCGATACGCAGGCTGCTGCAGCCTTGTGTGGGATTGGTACCGGCCTGGGCTACCAGAAACTGGTGGAAATAATTACCGGCAACGTGCTAGAAAAGGGCGAAACCCGTTCCGACTGGCTGAAGCGGCCCCTGACCGATTCGCAATGTCACTATGCTGCCGATGATGTGCATTATCTGCATGAAGTCCATGATGTTTTGTCCGGAAAATTAATCGAACTTGACCGACTGCATTGGCTTGAAGCCGACGGTGAACGTGCCGTACGTAATGCCAATCATGATGTTGACGACCCGTTCCCGCATCTGAGCTTGAGCCGCGCCCAGGGATTGGATCAGAACGCACAGGCCCTGCTCTGCCGGTTGTTGAAATGGCGCGATAGCAAGGCACGTAGTAGCGACAAGCCAAAAAGCTGGATCCTGGACAACGAACTCGCCGCTTTCCTGGCGCGCAGCGCGCCCACCCAATACAACGCGTTCATCGCCATTCTGGATCGCAGTCCGAAAGCGCCGCGCAAATTCCGCAGCGAACTCTGGGAAGAAATCACCCGCCCTCTGCTTGATGAAGAACTTGCGATACCGGCGATCAAGAACGCCGATACCATCGACAAACAGAAGCTGCGTGCATTGCAGGAAGCCGTCGCGCAACATGCGGCCGCCTTGAATATTCCAGAAGGAATGCTTGCATCAAGAAAACATCTGGAAGTCCTGCTGGAGGGCCGCTGGCCGACGGCATTGGAAGGCTGGCGTCGCGAGCAGCTGGAACCCGTGCTTGGCCCCCACATACCGGTGCCGCAGGCATAGCTCATGGACAAAAACCTGATATTCCTGCCGGCTCTTGCCCAGATATTGCTGACGATATTGATTTTTGTCTGGCTGGGTATCGTCAAATCCAAAGCGGTGAGGCTTGGACAAGTCGATCTGGAAAAACGCGCCTTGCATCCCGAAGCGTGGCCCGATTCGGTCCTGAAAATTTCCAACAACATCAACAACCAATTCGAGACCCCGGTTTTATTCTATGCCCTCACCATGATGCTCTGGGCATTGAATGCCGTGGATATATCGGCATTGGTTTTTGCATGGGGATTTTTCATGACGCGGGTAGCTCATGCCTATATTCACACCGGCACAAATTATGTTCCGATGCGACGCCGCATTTTTACCGTCGGCTGTATTTTCCTGCTGTTGCTGACGCTGCTGGGGTTCAGGGCGGTACTTGTTCCGTCATCCTGAAACGCCCTTTGAACTTGCCCGACACTTGCCTGATCGGCATCAGGAATGACATTGCGGACAATAAAAAACGTCTTTCCGAAACGGCAGCGGAATCGGAAGCAGGACGTGCAACGAGAACAAGGCGAATTTCCAGCTGGCCGATGTTTTTCTGGCCAGCCTGCCTCCGCAAACGGCACAGGCGTCTTCCAGCCCCAACTCGGCAGAAGCATCGAGAAACTGACCGGAATCTATGTCGGCAATAATTTCACGGGCATCGGATATAAACTCGCGCGGCACCAAAATACGAACGCCGCCCAGAGCTTGTGAATACATCCAGTCGGCAGCCACCAGATGCCGGTTACCAAGTATTGCCGGGATACCCTCTGCCTCAAGCCGCCCACGCACAATTTCAGCCTGCATGACATCAGTGAAGCCATCAATCACCACCCAGTCACGGGAGTGCCCTTCGCTCAATCCTCGCAACCTTGCAAGCGTATTTTCTGGCCAGGCTGCAACATGTAATTGGGCCCACGCAATTTATTGGCCTTGGCGACCTCGGTCAAATCGCAATTATGCTCCTTGACGATGGCCAGCAAGTTATCACCCTTGCGTACTTTGTATTGTTTTACCTTGGGTTCGCTTTTTTTCTTGCCGGATTTAGTCGCAGATTCGACGGGTGTTGCCGATGCCACTTGTTCCGCCAGACTCGGATTAGTCCCCGACATAGTGTTCGCCAGCGGATTCATGCTCGCATTGCCAGTGATGCCGGCGATTGAATTGGGCTGAAACACCGGAGAGAAATCCTTGTTCGCCCGCATCAATTCCGATGCCAGCTCGGCGCGAGGTCCTTGTATGCAATGCTCGCGATACGATGCCGTCAACTTTTTGGGTGCGCGCAACACTGTGCCGGCAGGAATAAAGGCATCGGCGTCGTAACGTGGGTTCAGGTTGCGCAGCACGCGAAACCAGCCATCCCGATTATCGGTATTTCCCAGACAAATGGTCAGCTCGTTGATCGAGCTGGCGCGTGCCAGGGTGAACAGGTCCGGGGTCGTATCGATTTTAGGAAAAGCCAGGCCGTATTTTTTCGGATGCAGGAAAATCCATGCAGCGGCAATCACTTTTGGCACATAGTCGCGTGTTTCCGCAGGCCATTGGTTATAGACCTCCGGAGACCAGAAGCTTCTGCCACCGCTCTGATTGTAAATTCTCAGTGCACGGCCTTCGCCACCGTTGTAGGCTGCAATGGTCATTTCAAGATTGCGATTCAATTCCGAGAACCGCTCGTTGATATAACGTGCATTCGCACGTGCAGAATGCTCCGGATCAAAGCGGGTGTCGAAACCGGTACCGTCGCGACCCAGGCCAAAACGGGTGCCGGTGGCGTACATGAACTGGAGCGGGCCGCTCGCACCCGCGCGAGAAATCGAATGTACCCGTCCGCCGGATTCTTTCGCCATGATGCCGAACAACAGCGCCTCGGGCAGACCGGCTTTTTCATATTCAGGCGACATCAGGTAACGCATGTATTGATAGTTTTCCCAGGAATCGATGAGGAACGCACGTTGCTGAGTCAGCCAATCACGAATGGCCGCCTGGATGGGTTCGTTCATTTCGACCATTCGTTCCAGGCTGCGTCCGTTATCAAGCAAACCCATGGATTTTTGCGCTTCGGCTGATTGCGACAAGATGGGCGAACCCTCGTCGGCAAGGCCGGGCTCGGATTCAAGCTCGCCCAGATCATGCGCTTTCAATAGGCTTTCATAGACGGTAATCACTTTCGTGATTTCGCAGCCTTTGGTCTTGAAGCATTGGGTGGCGATATCTTCGATATCCTCCAGCGCCTTGTTCATTTGCGCCATCCCCTTGTTGTCCCCGTTGGCCAGAATGACTTGCGCCTGACGATAACGTTCGCTGGCCTGCTCCATTTGCGCATACAGGGGAGCCAATTTATCTGCCTTGGGAGCTGCATGTGCGAAAGTGGCCGGCAGTGCAAGACAGATAGAAAAAACAATACGCGATTTAAACATGGAAACTCCTTAAAACATTGCTGTGCAGGTTATCGGCTGGCGCCCGGAACTACAAGGTTTAACATTTCCCGTGAAGGCACTAGAATCGATTCATCACAGGAGTGCTACATGAATCAAATTCTGCTGGGCAAAGGCGATATTCCGGTACAGCTGCTGGCCAAATACGGAAATCGACACGGATTGATCGCCGGTGCCACCGGCACCGGAAAATCGGTTTCCCTGATGGTATTGGCAGAGGGCTTCTCGAGGCTCGGAGTTCCCGTCTTCATGGCCGATGTAAAAGGCGACGTCAGCGGTCTGGCAATGCCTGGCACAACGAACGAAAAAATAACGTCACGCGTTCAGCAAATCGGCATCGAAGACTATGTCAACGAAGCCAATCCGACGGTATTTTGGGATTTGTATGGCAAAAAAGGCCATCCCATCCGGACCACGGTCTCCGAATTTGGTCCGACTCTCTTCAATCGGATTCTCGAGTTGAATGACACACAAAGCGGCGTTCTCGATATCGCTTTCAAACTGGCCGACGATGAAGGCTTGTTGCTGCTGGATTTGAAGGATCTGCGTGCATTGCTCAATTTCGTCTCGGAAAACAAATCCGAAATATCAAGAAAATACGGCTTGGTAAGCCCTGCCTCCGTTGCTGCCATTCAGCGAGCCCTGCTCCGGCTTGAACAGGAAGGCGGCGAAGAGTTTTTTGGCGAACCGGCACTGAATCTTGCCGACATCATGCGTCAGGATATGAGCGGACGCGGCATCATCAATCTGCTCACTGCCGACCAGCTGATACTGAAGCCACGCCTGTATTCCAGCTTCCTGCTTTGGCTGCTGTCGGAATTATTCGAAAATCTTCCCGAAATGGGCGATCTGGAAAAACCCAAATTGGTCTTCATTTTCGATGAAGCGCATTTATTGTTTGAAGACTGCCCGCCTGCCTTGCAGCAACGCGTCGAACAAGTGGTTCGTCTGATTCGTTCAAAAGGCGTCGGCGTTTATTTCTGCTCGCAAAACCCGGATGACGTTCCCGACGACATCCTTGGCCAACTGGGCAATCGAATTCAGCATGCTTTGCGCGCGTATACTCCGCGCGACCAAAAAGCCGTCAAGACCGCGGCCGAGACCTTTGTGCAGAATCCGAAGCTTGATGTTGCCAAAGTCATTTCCGAATTGGCGGTCGGTGAAGCACTGGTCTCGACCTTGCAGGAAAAGGGAATTCCCTCGCCGGTCGAACGCGCCTATATTTGCCCGCCGCGTTGCCGCATGGGAGCCATCACCGACGAGGAACGGGCAGCGGTTCGCAGCCGTAGCCCGGTCGATGGCAAATACGACACACCGATTGACCGGGAATCTGCCTACGAAGTACTTAACAAGGCCATACAGGGCGAACCGGTGAAGAAGGAAAAAATTGGCGAAAAAACCAATCCTCCCGCCGCACCGGCCAAAACACCCGAAGAACCGCCTTCAAAACTCAACGAGTTTTTATGGGGCACCAAGCGTCGCCAGGGTGCCGTTGAAGCTGCGGCAAAATCGGCAACGCGTACCGTCGCCAACGGTCTTGGCAGGCAATTATTGCGCGGCTTGCTGGGCGGGCTTCTGGGCGGTAAGCGACGTTAGGCATGACGGCAAATCTGCACCCGAAATCCCGACAAAAAATCGCCCCTTGGCATACACAACTAGGGGCCTTTTTCCTGTACCCGATGCGACCTGCCGTGTTACCGGCGCTGGTATTGCTGACTTTCTGCAGCATGATTTCCGGTTATTTATCGGTACTGGGCCTATTCATAGCCATCGCAGCAACACTGACTGCCTATAAATTCGCTTTTGAAATCCTCAGCCACCATTCCAATGGCTGGGAGGAGCCGCCCGAAGCCATGATGACGGTCCGTGATGGACTGGTTTTTCGATATCTCATTGTACTGATGGTGGTTGGCGCTTTTTATTGGGTCATCGACCATTATTTCGGGTCCACGGCGGGCTTTGTCGTTTTAGCCGTCTTCTGTCTCATACAGCCTGGATACACCATGTTGGCAGTTATCGAAGGCAGCGTACTGTCTGCAATCAATCCGGCCAAATGGCTGCGCCTGATGCAAATCCTGGGTAACGGCTATTTTCTGCTGGCCATTCTCCTGCTTAGTGGGCAACTTCTCGAAACCTGGCTTTCCAATAATGTTTTTTCATTCATGCCCAACATTATTGCAACGGCAATCGTGAAAATATTGAGCCTGTGGGTCTTGTTCACCAGCGCCTACTGGATGGGCTACCTGATTTATCAATATCACCGCGAGCTCGGTTTCGAGCCCGATGCCTACGGTGACCAGGCCATACGGGCACTGGATCGCGACGGCATGCTGCTGCAGGCCATCGATATCGCCATGGCAAACGAGCAGTACGATGAAGCCATTGAAAGAATGAAATACGAGTCTCGTGAGCGTGTCCCCGGCATTGCCCTGCATGCGAAGTTTCGCGAATTGCTGGTTAAAAAAGGCGATGTCGATGAAATACGCCTGCATGCGAAAACGTTTTTGCATCAACTGCTGACCGAAAAAAATCTTCCGCGCGCCTTGTCGCTTGCAATACAACAATTCAGTATCGATCCCGATTTCATCCCGCTGGATGGTGAAACGACCGATACGCTGGCAAAGGAAGCTCGCAGAGTCGGTCAAGTCGCACTGGAAAGAAAATTATTGATTTCCCTGCTGGCCAACTTTCCCGATGAAACCATGACAGGTGACTGGGCTGTCCGGCTCAGCGAGTTGCTGAGGCAATCCGGCGAAACAACTTCCCTGGCGATGGAGTTGCTGAATGCGGCAACGGCAGCCACGCGAAGCGAAAATCAGCGACAGCGTTTGCAATTGGCACGAGAAACGATGGCGGCGAATTGATCATGTCACGATATCGTCCGCCATCGGCCGCATCAACCGCACTGATTACCCGCGAAGGTTTCGAACGACTTCGCGAGGAATTGAATTTCCTCTGGAAAGAAAAACGGCCCGAAGTCGTGAAGGCCTTGTCGGCCGCCGCAGCCGAAGGTGACCGCTCGGAAAACGCCGAATACACCTATCGAAAAAAGCAGCTGGGCGAAATCGACCGTCGCGTTCGCTATCTAAGCAAGCGGTTGGAAGTATTGAAGGTTGTTGAACACGCACCGAGTGATTCCGAGGTCATTTATTTCGGCGCCTGGTTTGAAATAGAACACACGCAAACCGGCGAGGCCACGCGTTATCGGATCGTAGGGCCGGATGAAACGGATGCCAAAGCCGGTTTTATCAGTATTGATTCCCCACTTGCGCGAGCAGCATTGAAAAAGCGCATTGATGACGAATTCGAGGCCTTGTTGCCAACCGGATTATGTAAATTTTTCGTGACTGATGTTAGTTATTCTCATTCAGACAATGGCGTTTGAATTGCCGTAGAACTTAATGCGTTCCGATGTGTCTGACGCGTCGGGGATTTTCAAAAAAAAGGGTAATCGATGCCGGTACAACAAACGATGTATTCGCGACAATTGATGTTGTGGTTGCTGCTTGCTGCCAGTGTGATCATGGCATTTGCCTTCCAGGGCACACGGGGGTTGTGGGACCCCGATGAAGGCCGATATACCAATGTTGCCCTGCAGATGATGCGCAGCGGCGATTACTTCACGCCGCATCGTCACCATGAAACCATGCACGTCACCAAACCGCCGGTGACCTATTGGGCCATCGCCGGCAGTGCAATGACTTTCGGAAAAAACGAATGGGCGCTCCGTGCACCGATGGCACTCGCCTTCATTCTGACGGTCTTCCTGGTCTATGGGCTTGGAAAATCATTTGTACCCCAACGCCCGTGGTTGCCGGCACTCATCTATCTGAGCAGCCCGATCCCGATGCTGGCGACCAGTGCAATTACCACCGATACCTTGCTGGCATGCGCCGAGACTGCCGCGTTGCTGGCGTATGCCAGATATCGTTTTTCCAACAAGAACATCCGCTGGCTGGATGCCATGTGGGCGATTTTTGGCGTGGCTTTCATGATCAAGGGCCCCCCCGCACTTCTTCCATTATTGGCAATCCTGGTTTGGGAGTGGCGGACATCAAGATTGAAGGTACTCGCCAGACCCCTGGGCTTGCTCTTATTTGTGGTTTTGGGTTTTTCGTGGTTCGCGGCGATCACCTATCAAAATCCCGAGTTGCTGACTTACTTTTTCGGCCACGAAGTCGTGGATCGCATCGCAAGCGCCAATCACAATCGCAATGCCCAATGGTACGGCGGCTTTCTGGTTTATCTGCCGACACTGGCGCTCGGTGCATTGCCTTGGCTGGGTGTCGTTATCTGGCGAAAATGGCTTAAGCAGGAGCAAACCGAACTTCCGGACTCCTCCAAATTTCTCTGGCTCTGGTTACTGCTGCCGCTCGTCGTGTTTATGATCTCCAGATCAAGGCTGCCCTTTTACGTACTTCCCCTGTTTATTCCAATTTCGCTCCTGCTGGCACAACGTCTGCAACACACCGACATCGGGAGAAAACATATCATTTTCGCCGCCATCTGGCTTGTCGCTCTGGTCGGCACCAAAGCACTGATTGCCTATGCACCAAGTGATCAGGATGCCCGACAGTTAGCACGGGAAATTTCACCTTTCTTGTCGAAAAACCCAAAAGAGCTGGTATTCATCGACACCAAAGCCTCATACGGCCTGCATTTCTATCTCGGCACGGAAATCGAAAAAATCAGTATCGAAGACCTCGTCGGCCCCCAGCTTCCCTCTGACGCCGAGTATGACCATGATTTGAATAACGAACTGTTTGAAGCCGAACCCGATCGTTATTTTCTGGTGCCCCCCGGGAAGCAGGATGCCTTTGTCCGGGCAGTGGCGGCAAGAAACATGCGTGCAAACCTCCGCGGCAGCACAAGGAAACTCGCCGTTTACGACATCACCCGCAATTCCAGATGAAGTGGATGCCGTCATCCATACACCTGCCCTTTTTTCGCATCACTTTGGGCTGGCTTGCCCACTTTGTCTGCCTGCTATACGCCGGCTTTTACCAGATGGACATGCAGGTTTTCATCGACAATATTTTCAATACGCCCCTGATGTGGCTAATCCATTCGCTTCAGTCAGACATCACAACCCGCTATTTTTTTCTGGTCAATCATTTCGGCAGCGGCAATGTGGCGACAGTTCTGATGCTGGTCTTTATATTGGTCGCATGGCTCAGAAAAGACAAAGCACTGGCATCCAAAATTTTCCTGTTCGCATTGGGATCCGCCCTGATGGCAGGCGCAGCCAAAGTGATTGTCAGCGCCACCAGGCCGCAATTGTGGCCGAGTCTTGAACATGCAAGCGGCTCCAGTTTTCCCAGCAGCCATGCCATGGCCAGTCTTGGTCTGGCCTTTATTGCCGCCTGGGTTTTGCACGATGCGAAATATCAGCTTTTGCGATATTGCATTTTTTTTATTGCGATCAGCACCGGCATCGCAAGAATTTATATCGGCGTACACCGACCCAGCGACATTCTACTTTCATGGCTGATCGTGATCAGCTGGCAGTACTGGATGGCGAGCTGCTATTTGCAGCCTGATCCCGAAAAAACGAAGGTCGCCTAGAATCTATGGCGCCGCACATCGGCAGGCTTCCCGACATCCGCTATTTTATTGATTGAACCGGTAATTTCCGACAGTGTCTTTTTGATCCCTGATAAAGCTGCCCGAATAAGCGGCTCCGCTACATTGTCCCTTTCGCACGACGTTGACCCGATTGGCGGCGAAGCCGAGTCGCAACCGGCATAAGTCGAGTGCGTTTTTTGCCCCTTCGGGCAGGTTCAAATCGATCTGGATACTGCCGATCGGCACATCTGCGGTTTCCTTGCCGGAAGAACGTACAACATTGAGATCACTCTTTAACGCCATCGCACCGAGCCGCTCCGACGTATCGAGATACACCACGATCTTGTCGCCATTGGCTTGGTTGTAGACACCGGTCAATGGATAGGCCGGGCTGCTGATGTGGCGGTTGCGTTTGCGATAGCGTTCTTTCAGCTGTTTCATTGCCATTACCGGATCGGTTTGCCCCTGAAATTCACTCGACACGTCTTTGAGCCACGCACGCTGGTCGTTCAATACATATTCGCGTGCCCTACTATTCCATTGTTCGCGGGCGGTCTTGAAAGCCACATTCAATTTTTCATCGAGCAAAGACAAGGCCGGATCGCTGCAAATCGCTTTTTCCGTTGGCGTTCTGGCCAAGCGACAATCGAAGCTGGCCGCCTTGACGGGCGATGCCATCGCCAAAGCCAATAATGCGGCAATCCACGGATTGAACTTCATGACCAGCTCCTTGAAAGTCTAGGCGAGCGCTTTTTTTCTTTCGGACAGCGGCGAAAAACAGGCGGCCGTTTTTACGAACGAGGCACTGTCGGCGGCGGAATGCCAGCCGGGAATGCCACACAGGGGCAGCGTACGCAGTTCACGATTGGCCTGCAAATATTTGCCCGCCTGAATCTCGTCGGCCAAGTCCTCAATGCAATCAGGCAAATTTTTCTCGTCGGCAAAGACGATGCATTTTGCGACCAGCAAGGTTTCGGTGACCAGCGCGTGGTCCAGCAAAGCATGTCCAAAAACCGCCACGCGGGCCTTGCCCGTTTGCCAGTTGGCAGCATGGTCTATAAACAATCCATGCCAATCGTGCAGTTTCCAGCATGCGAGCATTACGGCCGGCATGCAGACTATGGCACCGGCCTCATCGAAGAGTGTCATGGCGCATTGTCCGGGCGTTCTGGCTTTCATCCCGTGCCGTTCAATGTCGTTCCATTGCCGGGCATTCAATGCCGATTTAATCCGCGGATATCTCAACCACATCATGGCATTGAATAAATCATGCCAGTTGCTTTCACGAGTCGCTATCTGGCCTTTCTGATAAATGCGTTGTTCGTAATGCATGCCGTCGTTCAGCAGCTCGGCGGTCTGGCGGACGAATGTCAACGGCATGCCGGTATAAGCATGCCGTAATTTTCCCGATGTTTGGTTGAGGGTTTCAATCTCCGGCCAGTCGCCGCTTTGCGCCCAAGGCAGGAACTGGACGACATCGTTAAAAACCGGATGTCTGAAAATATTCCTGTCGACGTTTTCGCGTAAGGGCGAAACAAATACGCGTTTGGGTTTGGCAGCCGCCTTCATTGTGCAAATCAGTTTTCAACCAGACCGAACAGATCGTGTTCGTCACTACCCATGATGGTGACATCGACAAACTGGCCCACTTTCAATCCGGCTTCTTCGCCATTCTGGATCTGCACCAGTCCATCGATTTCAGGAGCATCTGCCATCGAGCGGCCAATCGCCAGTTCGCCATCAAGCGAATCAATCAACACTTTTTGCACGGTACCGACTTTGCGCTCGAGCTTTTCGGTGCTGATTTCCGCCTGCAGCTCCATAAAGCGGGCAAGGCGTTCCTGTTTGACTTCTTCCGGCACCGCACCAGGCAAATCGTTCGCCTTGGCGCCCTCAACCGGCGAGTAGGCAAATGCGCCGACGCGATCGAGTTCCGCATCATCGATAAAATCGAGGAGCTCTTCGAATTCGTCGTCGGTTTCACCGGGAAATCCGACAATGAAAGTGCTTCGCAAGGTAATGTCGGGACATATCTTGCGCCAGGCCTGGATGCGCTCCAGATTTTTCTCGGCCGCTGCAGGCCGTTTCATCAGCTTCAGGATGCGCTGGTTGGCATGCTGCAGGGGAATGTCCAGATAGGGCAAGACCTTGCCTTCTGCCATCAGCGGGATAATGTCATCGACGTGTGGATACGGATAAACGTAATGCAATCGCGACCATACGCCCAACTCCGACAAACCGCTGCAAAGATCTTTCATGCGGGTTTGATACTTTTTGTCGCGCCACATCGCTTCGGCATATTTCGTGTCGACGCCGTAGGCACTGGTGTCCTGTGAAATGACGAGCAGTTCCCTGACGCCACCCATGACGAGTTTTTCGGCTTCTCGCAGTACTTCGTCGATCGGGCGGGAAACCAGATCACCGCGCATCGACGGGATGATGCAGAAGCTGCAACGGTGATTACAGCCTTCCGAAATCTTCAGATAAGCATAATGTTTCGGTGTCAGCTTGATGCCTTGAGGCGGCACCAAATCCAGATACGGATCATGTTTGGGCGGCAGGCTTGCATGGACGGCATTCATGACGGTTGCATAATCCTGCGGTCCGGAAATCGACAGGACACCGGGATGCGCTTCGCGAATGAGATCGGCCCGTTTACCCAGGCAGCCGGTGACGATGACCTTGCCGTTTTCCGCCATGGCCTCGCCGATGGCATCCAGTGACTCGGCAACGGCAGAATCAATAAAACCGCAGGTGTTCACCACCACCACATCGGCATCGTTATAGGTCGGCACGATGTCGTAACCTTCGACCTTTAATTGTGTGATGATGCGCTCAGAATCCACCAGGGCTTTGGGACATCCCAGACTGACAAAGCCGACTTTTGGTTGTGTTGTGGACATAAATGGTCGCCAGAATGAACTCTGTGCAATTATACTGTCTATACAGGTCCCCCGACCTCATAATCATTTTTGCTGCACGTACGATAATGGGAGAGTTTCATGGGGCATCATGTAAAAATCAGCACCTTGCATGGCACGATTGGCGGCTGGCGTGCAGACCCCGCCATCCCAGCCAAGGGTGCCGTCATCGTCGTCCAGGAAATTTTCGGACTGAACTCCCATATTCGTTCAGTGGTAGACCAGTTTGCCAAGCACGGTTTTATTGCCATCGCACCGGCCTTATTTGACCTGATTGAACATGACATCGAGCTGGGCTACACCGAAGCCGATGTCGAGCGTGGCCGCGAGCTTCGTGATCAACTGGGCAATGACAGGGCACTCGATTGTGTCCGAGCCGCCATGGAAGAAGTCGAAGCGGAAGGTTTCGTCGGCGTTGTCGGTTTTTGCTGGGGGGGCACGATCGCCTATCTGGCATGCTCGCATCTGGGCTTGCCTGCCGTCAGTTATTACGGTGGCGGCACCGTGCCTTACCTGAATGAAAAACCGAGCGGCCCGCTCATGCTGCACTTTGGCGAAAACGATCCGCTGATTTCCGCCGAGGATGTGGCCAAGCATCGCGAAGCCCTGCCGGAGGCACAGATCTACGTCTGGCCTGCAGGCCATGGTTTCAATTGCGACCAGCGTGCCGACTACAATCCTGCCGTTGCCGCCGATGCCATGCACCAAACTTTGAAGTTTTTCGACATCAATCTGGAATAAGCGCGGCTGCTCGCGTCATGCCTTCAATGAATGCCGAATTCGATCTTGATGGTCGGCTCGAGGCCGACTCGATTTTCGTGGTGGACGGTCCACTTTCACAATTCCGGCTTATGAATGACAGCCGATACCCCTGGCTTGTTCTGGTGCCGAAACTGGCCTCAGCACGTGAGTGGGTGGATTTGCCCATTGATCAGCAATGTCTTTTGCTATCCGAAATCAACATCGCCGCAAAAGCACTTCGCGAATTTTTTCCCTGCGAAAAAATCAATATCGGCGCCTTGGGCAATATTGTCCGCCAGTTGCATGTGCACGTTATTGCCCGTACTTCGCAGGATGAAGCCTGGCCAGGACCGGTATGGGGACAGGGAAAAGCTGCGCCCTACCCGGCCATTGCGCTGGATGCCTTGATTAAAAAATTGAAAGCGGCGCTGGAACGATACTGATCAAGGCAAAAAAAAACGCCGCATAGCGGCGTTTTTTAACTGCAGATCAAAACCGCCTACTTGATTACGATAACTTTGGTACCGGCGAATTTATCGTGCAGACATTGGCGTTGATCACCAAAAAAGATAAAGATGACATTCACGAAGCCGAATATCGTGCCGAGAATCGGAATCTGGGAAATCGCCTGGATGCTCAGATAACGCAACAGGATCAGCTTGACGAATTCGGGCTTCTGATTATCCATCGTGACAATTTTGGTGCCGAGAATTTTCTTGCCGATGGTTTGGCCAGACGCATTCAGGAAATAGCCCTGGACCAGCAGAAAAACGACGAAACTCATCAGGGAAATTTTCAGATTATCCAGAAAGCCTGGCTGGATACCCGACATCATGTTGCTGACGTAGCCGGTGGCGAACAGCAGGGGAACTATCAGGACAACCAGAATGAGGCCATCGATAATTGCACCCAGCAGGCGGATGCCCAACGATGCCAATTCCGGACCTTCGGGAGGCGCATCGAGCACCTGAGCAGTGGGAGTTGCGTAGGGATTGGAATTTTGCTCTTGCATTTTATTCTCCTGTTTAAGGTATGCCTGTCATTTCATGCCTGGAAAAATCGACTCATGTTTTCGGCAAGGTTACGCCGGTTTGTCCCTGGTATTTACCGCCGCGGTCCTTGTAGCTGGTTTCGCAGACTTCATCGGACTGGAAGAACAGCATCTGCGCCACACCCTCGCCTGCGTAAATCTTCGCCGGCAATGGCGTGGTATTCGAGAATTCCAGTGTGACATGGCCTTCCCATTCCGGCTCAAGCGGTGTCACGTTGACGATGATCCCGCAACGCGCATAGGTGCTCTTGCCGAGGCAAACAACCAACGTATCGCGCGGGATACGGAAGAACTCCACGGTGCGGGCCAGCGCAAAACTATTCGGCGGAATGATGCAGACATCGGAAACCACATCGACGAAACTGCTTGGGTCGAATGCTTTCGGATCGACGATGGTCGAATTGATATTGGTAAAAATCTTGAATTCGCGGGCACAACGGACGTCATACCCGTAACTCGAGGTTCCGTACGACACAATCCGGTTACCATCGGCGCCGTGCTTCACCTGGCCGGGTTCAAAGGGCTCAATCATGCCGTGTTGCTCGGACATACGGCGAATCCACTTGTCAGATTTGATGCTCATAACTGCTCGCTAATTAAGGAAATATTTTTGCTTTTTTTAACTGGCCACAAAAGCCAAATCACGACTAAATTGATGCTCAGGACGCCAAAGGTGGTCCAACCGGGACTCTTGATAAAATAATACAACTCGAAGGGCACATACAGACACGATGAAATCAAACCCAGCCAACGTGCCCAGGCGCGGGCAAACCAGAGTCCGTAAGCCTCGGCGAAGCGAAGGGCGGCATACGAAGCGGCAAACGCCATAAGCAAGCCGTGTTGCAGGTCCGCGGCGTGTAGAAACAGGATAAGTTGGTGTGCCGCGCCGAGATTTTGATTTAAATCGAGCATTCGCATCAGGGCTTGCCCGCCATGTTCCAGCACATGGCTTTGCGCCTGCAAGATACCCAGCCCTACCGATAAAATCGTGACTCCTTTGATGATGTCGATAATGGCGACGATCCGCAGTCGTCGGCGCGGGTTAAGTGCCATTGTCATCGCTGATTTGGGCCCGCTGTTTTAAACCATCGGTAGTGCCCGACGATTCGCCACGAAAACAGCACATCCTCTTCCTGCGCACCCTGGCCGATATTGTGAATCACCAAGGGTCGGCTTCCGAACATACTTTTCTTGCTTGATACGATTCCGATATGGGCAAGTCCGTTGTCGAGACGCCAGCTGACGATATCACCGGGCTGAAAACTTTCAGCCGTCAATCGATCGGCAATGGCTTTGCCCTGTCGGCTAAAAAAAACTTCCAGATTCGGCACCCGTCGATGGTCGATATTGCTGTCCGGCTTTTTCAAGCCCCATTTTTTCGGATAGGCGGAAAAATGCGACCTCATGTCCTGATGCAGCAGTTTCTGGAAATCGACACCGGCTTTTCGATAGGCACGGATTACCACATCCGAACAGACGCCGCGTTCCAGCGGCACATCCCCCATCGGATAGGCAAGCCGGCTATAGGCGGGATCGTACTGCGTCGTAACGCCGATCTGAGCACTTGCCGCGGACGCCACTTTCATGGCGTCTGCGGTTTGCGCCGGCGCATTACCGGCAACCGCCAGCAAGCATGCGAGAAACAGCTGGCGCATCACGTGTTTTGAATCACGATGTTGGGGAATCCAATCGACTTGTTCTTCGCTTGCAACGCAAGTTTCGCGCCGACTTTTCGTGCGATTTCACGATAAATCAGTGCCACATCCGACTCGGGGTCCGAAGCTACCGTCGGAGTGCCGCTATCGGCCTGCTCGCGGATCGACATTTGCAAAGGCAATGACCCCAACACCGGCACTTCGTATTGATCGGCCATTTTTTGCGCTCCGCCTTCGCCGAAAATATGTTCGGCATGGCCGCAGTTCGAACAAATATGTACCGCCATGTTTTCAATCACGCCCAATACCGGCACTTCGACTTTCTCGAACATCTTGAGCGCTTTCTTCGCATCGATCAGCGCGATGTCCTGAGGCGTGGTCACGATGACGGCAGCCGAGACCGGCACACGCTGCGCGAGCGTCAATTGAATGTCGCCCGTGCCCGGTGGCAAATCGATAATCAGGTAATCCAGACCCTGCCATAAGGTCGTTGTCAGCAGTTGCTGCAAATATTGAGTCGTCATCGGGCCGCGCCAGATGGTCGGCGTATCTTCATTGAGGAAGAAGCCAATCGACATGGCCTGCAAGCCATGGCCGATTTTGGCGTGAATGGACTTTCCGTCCGGCGAATCGGGCTTGCCGTCCAGACCCAGCATCATAGGAATACTAGGCCCGTGGATATCCGCATCCATGATGCCGACCTTCGCGCCTTCTGCCTGCAAGGCCAGCGCCAGATTGACCGCTGTGGTGGATTTTCCGACGCCGCCCTTGCCCGAGGCAACGGCAATAATGTTTTTAACTTCCGGCAACGGCGTGAGTTCTTTTTGAACGCGATGGGCAGAGATTTTCGTACCAATGCTGACGCTGATATTTTCCACACCGGGGAGTTGCCCGATGCTTTCTCGAATCAAGGCTTCGAGAGTCGAATGCCAGCCTTTTGCGGGATAGCCCAGCTGGATTTCAATCGCAATACGGCCTGCATCGACACCGACACCGCGAATGGCTGAACTTAAATCGGTTTGCGTGTAGGGGTCTTGTATCTGCGCCAACGCGGCGCGCACGGTTTCGGTACTTGGGCTCATCTGCGTATTGTAGCGAGGGCCGACCACCATGGGTATTGAAACAGCTCAAAACTGCTCCCAGTCTGCGATAATTGCCGGATGAAACCGACCCCTACCCTTGTTACTACCGCCCTTCCCTATGCCAATGGCCCCCTGCATTTGGGCCATTTGGTGGGCTATATCCAGGCCGACATCTGGGTGCGCGCTCGCCGCATGCACGGCGTCACCACGCATTTTGTCTGTGCCGATGACACCCATGGCACGCCGATCATGCTGGCGGCCGAAAAAGCCGGCATGACGCCGGAGCAGTTCATCGCCGGCATCCAGGCCGGCCATGAAAAAGATTTCGCCGCTTTCGGCGTGAATTTCGATCACTACGATTCCACCAATTCGGTCGCCAATCGCCAATTGACCGAAGAAATCTATGCAAAATTGCAAAAACGCGGTGCGATTGCCGTGCGCAGCATCCAGCAGCTTTTCGATCCCGAGCGCCAGATGTTCCTGCCGGACCGCTACATCAAGGGCGAATGCCCGAAATGCGGCACGCTGGATCAATATGGCGACAATTGCGAAAACTGCGGTGCGACCTATTCACCGACCGACCTGAAGAATCCGCGCTCGGTGGTATCGGGCGCAACACCCATACTCCGTGATTCGGAACATTATTTCTTCCAGCTCGGGCAATTCACCCAATTCCTGAGCGACTGGATGGAAGGTGATGTCGCCAACAGTGGCGTGAAGGCAAAATTGCGCGAATGGATCGATGCCGGCCTGCGCGATTGGGACATTTCCCGCGATGCGCCCTATTTCGGTTTCGAAATTCCCGGCGCGCCGGGCAAATTTTTCTATGTCTGGCTGGATGCACCGATCGGTTATTTGTCGAGCTTCAAGAATCTTTGCGCGAAAGCGAATATCGATTTCGACCAGTTTCTGGAAGCCTCACGCAATCAAAATGGCGAAACCCAATTGCATCACTTCCTCGGCAAGGACATCGTGAATTTCCACGGCCTGTTCTGGCCGGCGGTTCTGCATGGTGCGGGCTACCGCGCTCCGACAGCTCTACACGTGAACGGCTACCTGACCGTCAACGGCGCGAAAATGAGCAAGTCGCGCGGCACTTTCATTCAAGCACGTACCTATCTTGATGCCGGATTGAATCCCGAAGCCCTGCGTTATTATTTCGCGGCCAAATCCAGCGCCGGCATCGATGATCTTGATTTGAATTTCGACGATTACACGGCGCGCGTCAATTCCGATTTGGTCGGCAAGTTCGTCAATATCGCCAGTCGTTGTGCAGGTTTTATCAGCAAACGCTTTGACGGCATGCTGGCCTCGGAATTGCCCGATGCCGATTTATACGCCCGCGGCTTTGCAGGATTTTCCGAGATTCAAACCGCCTATGAAGCCGGTGACTTCAATCATGCGATCCGCCTGATCATGACGCTGGCCGATGAAGCCAATCGCTATATCGACGAGAAAAAACCGTGGGTGATTGCCAAGCAGGAAGGCGCGGATGCCGAACTGCAAGCGGTATGTACGCAGGGCATCAATCTTTTCAGGCTGCTTGCCGCTGCACTGAAGCCCATATTGCCCCATGTTTCCGAACAGGCAGAACGCTTCCTCAATGCACCCATCGTGCATTGGCACGATGCGGAAAAGCCGCTACTCGCCCATAAAATTGGCGAATACCAATCACTGTTAACACGAATCGACCCAAAGAATATTGAAGCCATGATTGAAGCATCGAAAGATTCACTCGCGCCGACCGAAGCCGCAGCTCCGGCAAAGAAAATCGCGGCTAAAGCAGCTCCTGCAGCAGCCGTCAGTCCCGAAGCTGCAACTTCAAGCCCGGCCAATATCGGCATCGACGACTTCGCCAAGCTCGATCTGCGCATCGGCAAAGTACTTGAATGCGAATTCGTCGATGGTTCGGACAAGTTGCTGCGCTTCAAACTGGACGCAGGCGATATCGGCGAACGGCAGATTTTTTCCGGCATTCGTGCTGCCTATCAGGAACCCGAAAAACTGGTAGGCCGCAGCGTGGTTTTTATCGCCAATCTGGCACCGAGAAAAATGCGTTTCGGCATTTCCGAAGGCATGATCCTGTCCGCCGGCAGTGGCGGTGATGATTTATTCCTGCTCGATGTCGATACCGGCAGCAAAGCCGGCATGCCGGTCAAGTAAGCCGTATCAAAAATTTGTTCGCCATGCTGACAGGCAATAAAAAAACCGGACGTGCCGAAGGTGAAGAACTGATCCGGCAAATCGATGCCTTGTTGCCACAGACACAATGCGGCCAGTGTAATTACCCTGGCTGCAGGCCCTACGCGAAAGCGATTGCCGAGGGCGACGCGGATATCAACCAATGCCCGCCCGGTGGCGACGAAGGCGTTGCGGCGCTGGCTGAATTGCTTGGCCGCGACATCAAACCGATCAATCCGGAAAACGGCATCATCAAGCCGAAGTTGCTGGCCATTATTCGCGAACCGGAATGCATCGGCTGCACAAAATGCATTCAGGCCTGTCCGGTCGACGCGATTATTGGCGGACCCAAGCTGATGCACACCATCATTGCCGAATTGTGCACGGGCTGCGAACTATGTATTCCGCCCTGTCCGATGGATTGCATTGACCTGATTCCGATGGAAGACAATCGTCAGGAATTTTACGTGGCGTAGGGGCGATTGGTGAATCGCCCCTACGCGGCAAGGATTACACTTTTGGCTTAAACGGCTTTTTCTCGCCGGCTTCTACCCGAAGATCCATACGGTTTTGCAGCGGAGGTGTCGGGCAAGTCGAGAAATTGGTAAAGGCGCAGGGTGGATTGTAGGCCTTGTTGAAATCCACTACCGTGATGCCGCCTTTCGGGCCCGGATTATCAGCATAAAGAAAACGGGCTGCGGCATAGGATTCATGACCGCTGGTGCGATCGGCAAAGATAATGAAAAGCCGTCCATCACCCTCGTCGACCGTTTCAAGACGAAATTCCTTTCCATCCTTCGTGAAAACCACCTGGCCCGGGTTCGCCATTTGCTCGACCATGCCGAGAATATTCATGATCTCGATTTTTTTGCCCGGCTCATGCGGTACAAACGTCGCCTGGAAACGATAATCCTTGCTGATATCAAAATAGGGAATGCCGGGGAATTGCGTTCGCGTTGGTGCAAGCGCATCACGCACGCGCAAGGCATAACGGTCACCGCGTTTAATCACGATGAAACTTGCGCCGCCATCGTTGAAGCCCACCACCGTTGCCTCACCTTCGGTATCGGGTATCAGCGTCGCGGGGCCGGAAGCGGCTACGCCATCAATTGTTATGTTGCTGCCGCTTTCGGGTTGCAGGGTAATTTTCCCTTCCTTGGTCAGCGTCAACATTCCGATCCGGTCCGGCCCGACGGCCAGCTGGGTTCCGTTGTCGGCGCCTTTACCGACTCTCGTAGTACCGACCTCAATCCAGTGCATGCCCACCAATGACAGCCAGCCTGTCGGTAGTTGCAATCGTTCAAGCCGCTCGTTGCGGTATTTTCTGATTTCCTTTTCGTAGGCAATCTTTGCCGCCTTCTGGGCCGAGCTTGCGCCTGCTTCATCGGAGCCAGATTCACTGCTGCAGGCATTCAAGCCCAGAGCCAGCAAGGCAATCAAACCAAAACCGCTTAACTTGTTCATCATTACCTCAACGACCGCGTAAAAAAAGTTTGTCCAATTCCGACTTCGTCAATTGCACCCAGGTCGGTCGGCCATGATTGCATTGACCTGAACGCTCGGTAGTTTCCATATCACGCAAGAGTGCATTCATTTCGTGAATGCTCAGCCGGCGATTGGCGCGCACCGAAGCATGGCAAGCCAGCATCGATAATAACTCGTTGCGGGTTTGTTCGAAGGTCTGGCTACTTCCGTGCTCGCGCAAATCGGTCAGCACATCGAGCACGATGGTTTTCGGGTCGAGATCGGCGAGCAGCGAAGGCACCGAACGAATGCTGAGGGCCTGCGGGCCGCTGCGACGAAGCTCGAAGCCCAACTCGGCCAAGGCTTGTTGATGTTGATCGGCGACATCGGCTTCGCGTTCACTGACGGAAATGGCCACTGGTACCAGCAATGTTTGCGAGCGAATACCCTCGGCATCCTTGGCGGCTTTGAGACGCTCGTAGGTAATGCGTTCGTGTGCGGCGTGCATATCAACCAGAATGAGACCCTGTTCGTTTTCAGACAAGATAAAAATGCCGTGCAATTGCGCCAGTGCAAACCCAAGTGGCGGGGCCTGGGTTTCATCGTGAACAGGCAGCGAAGAACGCATCGGTTCACTGCTTGAACTCGGTGCACGATAAAGCGATGCATATTGCGAAAGATACGAGGCCGGAGCCTCGTTGACCGGCAAGCCCAGGCCGGACTGGGCAGGCGCCGTATCGGCCAGCGCATAGCTCCCAATCGTATCTACCCTGCTCGCAACGGCGCCGGCCCGCGCACCTGCCAGTGCCTCATGCAACGTGCGATAAATAAAATCATGCACAAGACGACCATCGCGAAAACGCACTTCGTGTTTGGCCGGGTGCACGTTGACATCGACACGCCGCGGATCAAGTGTCAGAAACAGGACAAAACTCGGATGGCGTCCGTGGAATAGCACATCGGAATAAGCCTGACGCACCGCATGCGCGACCAACCTATCCTTGATCGCACGACCATTGACATAGAAAAATTGTTGATCGGCCGATGACCGGGATGCCGTCGGCAAACCGACCCAACCCTGCAAACTCAAACCGGCACCGCTGTGATCAATCGCGATGCTTTGCTCGGTAAAACCTTGACTCAAGGCTTCGGTAATGCGTTGATGATGTTCGGCCCAATCAAGATTCGGGCGATAGTGCTTGATCAGTTTTCCGTTGTGGGAAATGCGCAGTTCGACCAGTGGTTTCGCCAATGCAAGCGAGCGTAGCCAGTCTTCGATATGGTTGAGTTCGGTGCGCTCGGCCTTCATGAATTTACGACGTGCGGGGACATTGAAAAACAAATCCCGAACTTCAATCGTAGTGCCTTGCGGATGCGGATGCGGCACGACGCCGTGCACTTCGCCACCGGTGATTTCAATACGCGCACCATTGGCCTGATTTGCGGTTTTCGAACTGATGGAAAAATGCGATACCGAAGCGATTGATGGCAAGGCTTCGCCGCGAAAACCAAGGGTTGCCACTTCTTCCAGATCTTCGAGCGACGTAATTTTGCTGGTGGCATGCCGCTGGATGGCCAGCGGCAATTCTTCCTGTGCGATGCCGCCACCATCGTCTCGTATCCGGATCAAGCGAAGACCGCCTTCTTCCAGTTCGATATCAACGCGTCTGGCACCCGCGTCCAATGCGTTTTCGACCAATTCCTTGACGACGGATGCAGGTCGTTCGACCACTTCACCGGCGGCAATTTGATTGATAAGGGTATTGGGTAATTGGCGAATCGGCACAAAAGACAACCACGAATATGCAGCCGCCATGATACATAGGGTGCGCCCGGGGCGCACCCAACGAGTTATTTTGGAGCTGCGGCTGCCGGAATGATGAGACGCTCGCCCACACGCACTTCGTCATTGCGCTTGTTGTTGGCCAGCAAAATCGTGCCCATCGGCACACCATGGCGTGTCGCGATCTGGCTCAGGGTCTCGCCGCGGCTGACGACATATTGGCGTTCACGACGAATTTCGCCGTTTTGTTCCTGCCGCGCGGCAAACCAGGTGCCCGGAGGAGCCTGATCAGAGAAGTAATCGCGAATACCGCCGACTACCGCAGAGGCAAGACGCTCGCGATGGGCAGGATCGGACAGTCGGCGCTCTTCGTTTGGATTGGTGATGAAACCGGTTTCGATCAACATCGAAGGTACGTCCGGAGAACGCAACACCACAAAGTTGGCATGCTCGACATTGGGTTTATGCGTTTTGCCCAGATCCTTGAGCGAACCGAGCACTTCGTCGGCAACGTCTTCGGAAACACGCATGGTGGCGCTCTGCGACAGATCAAGCAAAACGGCAGCAAGATTCTTGTCTTTCGCATCGAGAGAAACGCCGCCGACCAAGTCAGCGGCGTTTTCCTTGTCAGCTAACCAGCGTGCAGCTTGCGAGGAGGCACCTTTTAACGACAACACGTACACCGATGAACCGTGGGCTTGTCCGTTCAATGCCGCATCGGCATGAATGGAAATAAACAAGTCGGCTTGCGCCTTGCGCGCACGCATGTAGCGTTCCTGCAGGACGACGAACGAATCGTTGTCACGCACAAGATAGGCTTTCATGCCGGGTTCGGCATTGATCTGACGTGCCAGTTCGCGCGCGGCTGCGAGCGTAATATTCTTTTCCTTGACGCCCGTAGGTCCAATCGCGCCCGGGTCTTTACCGCCATGGCCGGCATCGATGGCAATAATCAAATCGCGCTGGCTGTCTCCCAGCACGCTGTGCACTGTTTTCGTGGCGGGCAACCGGGCCGAGGATTTGTTGTCGATTTTGACATCGGCCTGATGTGTTTCCTGAATATCGTTCGCTACAGGTTTCACTTCGACTTTGGGATCAAGGGCAAGCACTTCCTGCATCGCCGCCTTGATATCGGCCACTTTGCTATCAGCCACTTTGTTATCGGGCGCCTTGCTTTCAATGACCTTGCTTTCTGTCGTCCTGACCGGCGTTACTTTGTTGCCTGCCATCATCGTCGGCGAAACAGAGACCGGTATGGCTTTCGGGCTCACCAGTTCAATGACCAGACGGGTGTTGGCACCGGAACCTTCAATGCGGGTTTTGGTTTGTACGCTTTCATAGAGATCAAAAACAACACGCAGGGTGCCGGGCGATGGCTGACCAGTACGCACTTTGCTGATCACGCCATTAGCACCCGGCAGTTTGAAGCTGCCTGCTGTCGCTGTTGCGGGCAGGTCCAGTACAAGTCGCTCGGGATTGCTCAAGCTGAAAACCTTATAGCTGGCCTTGTCGCTAAGGCTCAATTCCGCCTGAGTCTGGCCATCGATAGCCAGTAATTTGAGATCGCTCAATTGCGCCGCGCTCGCAAAAACCGGAGCCAGCATCAGCAATAGGCCGGTTCTGCAAAGGTTTCGAGATGTTACCGAGGTGCGCATGGTCTGGATTGAACCACCGCACCCAACAATTTGCAATAGTTTTCCCTTAAAAATCCGATACCTGGGCGCTATTGTTCGCAAATATTTAAGAAGAGGCCCGGAAACCCGCCATTTTACTGGTGCGGGCTAGCCAAGCCGCACCTGTTTCAGTCTCTGAGTGCAGGGATGCCACTCTGCCGTCACCCTGAGCCTCCAGTACAACGACCAAGTCGGCCTTTGGCAGGGCGCCCAGACCACGTTCCGGCCACTCGACTAGCCACAGGACCGTGTTTTCCGCCACTTCGTCCAGGCCAAGGAAATCCAGCTCAGCTGCAGCGGCAATACGGTACAAGTCCAGATGCGCCGCCTCGCCTCTTGCCAGAGGGTAGCGCTCGATCAAAGTGTAAGTCGGGCTTTTGATGGGTCCCGTTACGCCGAGCTCGCGAAGCAAAGCACGTGCGAGAGTGGACTTTCCCGCCCCAATCTCGCCATGCAAGTACATAACGCCCAAGGGCGGCCTTGCCTGCGCCAGAAGTTGACCCAGATTTTCGGTCGCTTCAGTGTCTGCCAATACAAGCTTCATGCAGGATTCGCGAGCCTTCTCAGATGCGGAAACAAGTCCGAAGGCAGTAAGCCGCGTTCACCACCGACCTTGGCGGCAGCATCACCGGCAGCACCATGCAGCAGGGCCCCCAGACTCGCGGCATCGAACAGGGACAGATTCTGGGCATACAAGGCGGCAATGACGCCCGTGAGGACATCCCCCATGCCACCGGTTGCCATGCCGGGATTGCCAGCATCAATCACTCGCGTAATCTGGCCTGGCGCACCGACCAGAGTGCCGGCGCCTTTCAGCACCACGACACATTGGTATTTTGTGACCAGCGCATCCACGGCATCGAAACGATTTGCCTGAACCTGCTGGTTCGTCAGTCCCAACAGACGGGCCGCCTCACCCGGGTGTGGCGTCAAAATGGCTTGCGGCAGCGGCTGCGGATTCTCTGCCAAAAGATTCAAGGCATCGGCATCCAGAATCAGGGCTTTCCCCGAGTCAATGGCGCAGTCGTACAAGGTTTGACCCCACTCGTTCTGTCCCAGTCCGGGACCGACAGCCAGAACATCGGCCTTTTCGATCAGGGGCAAAAATGCCTCCACATTTTCGACCGCGTGCGTCATTGCCTCAGGTCTCGCAGCGACTAGCGCCGACACGCCCTCGGTACGGGTTGCGACGCTAGCCAACCCGGCACCAACGCGCAATGCGGCTTCCGCGCAAAGTCGTACTGCGCCGCCCATACCGACTTCGCCGCCAACGCAAAGCACGTGACCGTATTCGCCTTTATGCGAGTTGGCATGACGCGGCGCCAGCCCGTCGGCGAGATGTTCCGGCGTGTAAAGAAAAGCGGCTGGTTCGAAACTGCCTTGAATGCTTTTCGGCAAGCCAAGCACATCGTGCTGGACTTTACCGCAGTAATCGCGGGCCGAGCCCGTGTAAAGGCCGCGCTTGGCTGAAATGAAACTGATAGTGCGCGTTGCACGAATGCTGATGCCGATGGCATGGCCGGCATCGGCATCAACGCCTGAGGGAACATCCAGCGCCAGGACCGGCAATCGGGTTGCATTGATACGTTCAATGATCGTTTGTGCGACGCCTTCGGGCGGACGGGACAAACCGATCCCGTAAATGGCGTCTATCCAAAGCTCGACATTCGGCAGATGCCCGTCAAACACTTCGACGCGCTCACCCAGCTCACGCCACTCGTTATAGGCACGGCCAGCTTCTTTGGTGCGAGGCGTGCCACCGGGCAGGATGACGACCTTGACGCTGATTCCTGCACTTTTCAGTAACTGCGCCAAAACATAACCATCGCCACCATTGTTTCCCAAGCCGCAGGCAATGCCGACCATGGCGACTTTGGGCCAGCGCTTCTTGATGAGCTCCTGTGCGGCAGCGGCGGCTCGGCCCATCAAGTCATAACCCGACAGACCGTATTCCTTCATGGCAAGGCGGTCCATGGCACGAACTTGTTCGGTACGGTATAGAGGCAGCGGAGAATTCATTGAGTTGATTCTATACTGACAGGCCATCCTTGATTAAACGTTCATGCCCGATTACGCCCAGCTAGCTGAAAACATTCGTCTTTGGAGTCGGGAACTGGGCTTTGCCGATGCCGGCATCAGCGGCGTACAGCTTGGCGAAGACGAACACTATCTCAACACCTGGCTAGCCGAAAACCAACATGGCGAAATGCACTACATGGCGGCGCACGGCAGCAAACGCGCGAGACCGGCTGAATTGATTCCGGGCACTTTGCGGGTAATTTCAGTGCGAATGGATTACGGTACCGGCGACGATGATGCCGCTTGGCAAACGCTCAACCATCCAGACCAGGCTTACGTTGCCCGTTATGCCCTCGGACGCGACTACCACAAGGTTTTACGCGCACGCCTGCAAAAACTGAGTGACCGTATCCAGTCGGAAATTTCACCCTTGGGTTATCGCGTATTTGTCGACTCGGCACCGGTGCTCGAACGCGCGTTGTCACGCAATGCGGGGCTTGGCTGGATCGGGAAAAACACCTGCCTGATCAATAAAAATTCCGGCAGCTGGTTTTTTCTCGGCGAAATTTTCGTCGACATTCCCTTGCCCGAGGACAAACCTGCCGAAGCGCACTGCGGCACCTGCATGCGCTGCATCGATGTCTGCCCGACCAAAGCCATCATTGCACCGAACAAACTCGATGCACGTCGCTGCATCAGCTACCTGACCATTGAATTGAAAGGTTCGATACCCGAAGAGTTTCGAAAACCGATGGGCAACAGGATTTTCGGCTGCGACGACTGCCAGCTGATTTGTCCCTGGAATAAATTTTCGAAAAAATTTGACGAACCGGATTTTCGGGTTCGCAATAATCTGGACAAGACCACCCTGCTCGATCTGTTTGCCTGGACCGAAGCAGAGTTTCTTTCGCGTACCGAAGGCTCGGCCATTCGCCGGACCGGCTACGAAGGCTGGCTTCGCAATATCGCGATTGCCTTGGGCAATGCGCCATCTTCCATCGCCATTATCGCGGCACTGGAAGCACGGGCCCATCACGAATCGGAAATCGTTCGCGAACACGTGGCATGGGCACTGTCCCAGCATACGATGTCGTAGGGTTGGCGTATCGCGCTACCATATCCCCCTTTGATTGAACCCTCAGGAACGTCTTCATGATCATCCAACCGAAAACCCGCGGCTTCATCTGCACGACCACGCATCCGACCGGATGCACGGCGCACGTCGCCGAACAAATCGCCGTTGTGAAAGCGCATGGCAAGATCGAGAAGGGTCCGAAAAAAGTATTGGTGATCGGCGCCTCTACCGGCTACGGTTTGGCCTCACGCATCACGGCCGCTTTTGGTTCTGATGCAGCAACGATTGGTGTTTTCCTGGAAAAGCCTGCATCGGAAAATAAACCCGGTTCGGCAGGCTGGTACAACTCCGCCGCTTTCGAGCAGGCAGCCCATTCCGCCGGCCTCTACGCCAAGAGCATCAATGGCGATGCCTTCTCGCACGAGATGCGTGCCAAGGCGATTGAATTGATCAAACAGGATTTGGGTCAGGTCGACATGGTCGTGTATTCGCTCGCATCGCCGGTTCGTAAATTACCGGATACCGGCGTGCTGGTTCGCTCGGCACTGAAACCTATCGGCGAGACTTATCAATCGACCGCGATCGACACCAGCAAGGACCGTATCATCCATTCCGAAGTCGAGCCGGCAAGCGAGCAGGAAATTGCCGACACCATCACAGTGATGGGCGGCGAAGATTGGGAGTTGTGGATGAAGGCCTTGCTCGATGCCGGCGTGCTGGCCGATGGGATCAAGACGATGTCCTACAGCTATATCGGCACCGAAATCACATGGCCTATTTATTGGCACGGTGCGCTCGGCAAAGCCAAGGAAGATATGGATCGTGCCGCCGCCGCGCTTCGCAAGCTGCTCGCGCCATTGCACGGCAGTGCCAATGTTGCAGTACTCAAAAGTGTCGTGACCCAGGCATCGGCCGCGATTCCGGTCATGCCCTTGTACATTTCACTTTGCTTTAAGGTGATGAAAGACCAAAAGCTGCACGAAGGCACGATCGAACAAATCGATCGCATGTTCCGTACCCAGATTTATAGCGATAACACCAGCCGCGACGATCATGAGCGCATCCGCATGGACGACTGGGAATTGCGCGATGAAGTCCAGAAGACCGTAATGCAAATCTGGCCGCAGGTCACGACCGAAAATCTGTTCGATCTGACCGATTACAAAAGCTACAAGGAAGAATTCCTGAAGCTGTTCGGCTTCGGCGTGGCTGGCGTGGATTATGCCGCCGATGTGGACCCCATTGTGTCGTTCGAACCGGTGAGTCTGGTCTCGGAGTAACCGCAGCTAGCCAGCACACAAGAATATAGGCCCGGCCCACGATGAGTGGCCCGGGCTTAGTTGTTATTGCCGCCCGCATTTTTACGGACGATGAAACAAGAATTAACGTGCCTCGGGCTATCGGGTACAAAAGTGCATTATCCTTTCACGAAGGCGGCCACCTGATTGAGCTAGACTGCGCGCTGTTACGGGGATTTTCCTGATGCCGATTCGCCGCGATTCATTTACCGACTTTCGGGCAAACATGCGCTGGCGCGTGGGTATCGTGCTCGGCGTTTTGGTGATGTTGCTCATGATCGCACTGGCCACGCTCAACACGCAGCTGGGTTTGCAGGACACGGCGCAACTGGCATGGATTGTCTTTGCCGTCTCCGGCATCAGCGTCATTGGACTTTTGCTGTCTCCGCGCCATGTCGGTGGCACCGTATTTTTTTCGGCAGTTGCCCTGCTTCTGGTGTTCGTGCCGATTTTCGGCATGTATCACGGCCGCCCGATGCAACATTGGGCCTATATCTTTCCGCCATTGCTGGTTTTTCTGATCCGTTCAAAACCTGCGCTCGTCGGCATGGTGCTCTACGGCATCTATGTGGTGTTTACGCTGAAGCCCACGCTCCCGATGATAGATATCGTGCGATTTGCCAGTGGTTATGGATTGCTGGTCTGCTTTATCTATACCTATGCCCTGCTGGAAGAACGTGCTTCGGCAATGCTCCGTTACTATTCCGACCATGACGCATTAAGCAATTGCTTTAACCGGCGCACATTCAATGAATCGCTGGAACGACTGGCACTTACTCGCGCAACTGGAAAGCCCTGCACGTTTCTGCTGATAGATATTGATCATTTCAAGGCAATCAATGATGAACACGGCCATCTGGTCGGTGATCGCATCATTACGCAAGTGGCAGCGGAAATGGGGCGCGTGCTGGATTCCGGCACGCCGTTGTTTCGTTATGGTGGCGAGGAATTCGCGATCATTCTTGACGATGCGACGGAAAATGACGGCACTGAATTGGCAGAACGATTACGCATGGCCATCAACGACCATGATTTTCAGGAAGTGGGCGTCAGCATCAGCATCGGCGTTGCCGAATGGCCGGCCATCCATTCCAACGTCAATGTCGTCATCGGCCATGCCGATAAAGCCCTGTATTCCGCTAAACATGCCGGACGCAACCGTGTCGTCCCGGCATCGCAGATCGGCTAGGCAATCGCGGAAACGTCTGCGGGTTCCGCCGGCGCGGCGATTACAAAATCACCGGTTGATCGGATAATTCGCGCGGATTATCGGCAGCCATCGGAAAATGCGTCGTCAATAGCGCATTTATTTTCCCGATACAGGCTAGCACCGCTAAATCTACCGGACCCTTATTGATGTCGTCGACCAGTTGTTCGCAGATAAGCTCCCATTGCCGGTTATCCACGCGGGCAGCGATGCCGCGGTCGGCAATGATCTCAACCCTGCGTTCTGCCAATTGCAGATACAGCAACACGCCACTGTTGTCTTGCGTGTCCCACACCCGTAGTTGCGAAAACAACTGGTTGGCACGGTCACGCGTCTGCAATCGGGCCAAAACAGTCGATGGCCAATACCGAGACTCGACGGCAAAGCAAATTTCACCGCCGTGGCCAAGTTCGCCTTCGGCAATCGCATCGTGAATCCGCGTCATGACTGCGGCAGGGAACCAGCGTGAACGAAGAAACCACCCGGAAAAAATATTTTGCAATAAACGTTTCATCACCAGCTCCCCGATGAGCCGCCACCACCGAAAGAACCACCGCCGCCGGACCAGCCTCCACCGCCACCACTACTTCCGCCACCCCAGCTACCGCCGCCAAACGAGCCGGAACCGCCGCGTCCAGAAGTGAAATTTCCGGGGTCGGCGCCCGCAATAAAATAGGCGATCAAGGCAAACACGAATGTCGAAAAACCAAGGCCAATAATCAGTGCAGCAACAAGCGCCGATGCACCGGCAGCCCCCAGTCGCCTCAAGAGTACCGGCTTGATGCCAAACGCCGCCGCCTGGCTGGCGAAAAAAAATGTCAGGAAAGCGGTCACGACAAACCTGGGAATGGCGTCGTCATCGATGTAGGCATCCGATGTCATC
>Ga0208114_1000046_pt1 | contig 31469 bp, 25 predicted proteins | sample LakWasMeta2_LOW4_2_FD_183854 | JGI IMG/M metagenome (GOLD analysis project Ga0208114, IMG submission 183854) | Freshwater sediment methanotrophic microbial communities from Lake Washington under simulated oxygen tension - Sediment Metagenome... | ecosystem: Environmental > Aquatic > Freshwater >... | reverse complement strand
TTGGTAATATTGTTTTTAACTTTAAAACGATATGCCAAAGTTCCTACAACACCTGTTGGAACTGTACATTTGATAACAGCATCAATAGCAGGCATTGTTAATCCACAATAGGTATTGATAGAACTTGTATAATAAGTCCCTGTAACGGTATTAGTAATTGTGTTACTAGTAGCAGTAGTAGCTGTTAAACATGTTCCTCCTGTTACCGTAATATCTACACTAACTTGATTACCATTGGCTAAATTGCTAACAGTATATGTATTAGATGCGCCACTTTGTACTGAACTACCATTCAATTTGAAATTGTAGTTTGAAACTGTGCTTCCACCTAATGTAGCTCCAGTAGCTGTAAACGTTACTGAAGTACCAAAAGCAAAAGTGTTATCTGAATCACTACTAGTTAGTCCAACAGTTGGAGTTGATAATGGTGTGATTGTTAAATTCAACGTTGCAGTATTACACCCTACGGTATGAGTAAGATTTGTTTGAGCCGTTGTATAAGATGAACCATTTGCTGGCCAAACATATGTATCTCCAGCACAAATTGATGTTGTAACACTTCCTGTTGTTGTTAATGGATTAATGGTTACAGCACGATTTACGGTAGTCCCAACACAACCCGCGGTGTTTGTTTCCACCACGCTTACATTGCCTGGACCCGCTGCATCCCAATCAACAGTAATACTATTTGTTGTTCCTCCTGATGCTTGTGTACCGCCTGTAATTGTCCATGCATAAGAACTTCCCACAGTATTGGTTACATTATAAACAATTCCTGTTGAACTTGCACAAACACTATTCGATCCTGAGATAGCTGATGTAGATGGTAATGCATTTACAGCATAAGAATAATTTGAGCCTCCATTATTACCAAAACGAAGTGTAATTAAATCGTGATCCGAACTATTAACGGCAGCAACTGTTGTAGTATATGCATAATAATTTATGGTAGTACCCGCAACATTATCTATAGCAGGAATTGTCGCTGATGCCGTAGTCCATGTACTTCCAATACCCGTAGCTTCTACCACTTTTGAGCTACCAAAATTACCATTAACAGCATAACGAACAAAAACTCTCTCTTGTGGAGATTTAGCACCCGCCAGTGTAATATTAATGGTAACTGCAGTATTATTACATACGCCTGTTGGTGTTGACACAGCTGTACTTCCTGTTGAATGAAAAGATCGAGGGGCATTATCCGTTTCCATAATCACACCTTGTCGGTCAGCATAAGCTAATCCTTTCATTTGAAGTGTGTAACTTTTACCCGATGTGAAACCTCCTGTTAATTGACTATCCGGTCCATTAAAACTACCACCACCCCATGTTAATGTGGAGGCAGTATTTTTAGCCGTACTTGTATTGTACCACTTATTTGCAAAACTATCCCATTCAACAATATAACCACTAGCAGTTCCAGATGCTACAACTGTTGTTGATAAATAACCACTCGTTGGGGCATTATTAGTCAAGACATAAGCCGTTCCATAATTACCGTTAGATTGTAACCGTAATGCATAGCCTCCCGGTTGAGCAAAAATTAAAGCCGAATTAAGCAATGCAAAAAATAAAAAAAGGATTAGTAAATTTTTTTTCATGATTTGTGTTTTAAATTAATTTTATACTAAAAATTTACAACAGCATATAAGTAATAGAATGTACCTAGTAGAATAATGGGTATGTAAAACTATAAAATTATGTTAATCAAATTGCAAAAAGGAATCTTACAACACGTACGAAAACGTTTTCGTGTTAATAAATAGCTGATTTTAAGTTAATAAAATGCATAATCTAAAATCATTCTTGTCTAAAATTGCCAAGTTTACAATTGAAAATCCAGGAATATCCAAAAAAAATACCCGCAAAAGCGGATATTTTTAATCTATAAATCAATTGTATTTATTGGTACTGTTTCTCGTAATAAGCTTGATAGTCTCCAGAAGTGACATTCTGAAGCCACTCCTCATTTGACAAATACCAATCGATTGTTTTTTCTAAACCTTGTTCAAAAGTTACTGATGGTTTCCAACCTAATTCTTTGTTGATTTTTGTGGCATCAATAGCATAACGCAAATCGTGTCCCGGTCTGTCTTTTACATAAGTAATCAACTTCTCTGATTCGCCAGCTGGACGACCTAATTTAACATCCATTTGTTTGCAAAGTAATTTTACCAAATCTATATTCTGCCATTCATTAAAACCTCCAATATTATAAGTCTCATGATTTTTCCCTTGGTGGAAAACCAAGTCAATAGCAATAGCATGATCAATAACATATAACCAATCACGGGTATATTTTCCATCACCGTAAACGGGTAATGATTTGTTATTAATAATATTGTGGATGAAGAGTGGAACCAATTTTTCAGGAAAATGATTTGGCCCATAATTATTAGAGCAATTCGTAATCACATAAGGTAAACCATAAGTCTCGCCATAAGCTCTCACAAAGTGGTCAGAACTTGCTTTTGAAGCCGAATAAGGCGAATTGGGATCGTAAGGTGTTGTTTCGGTAAATAAACCTGTGGCACCCAAACTTCCATAAACCTCATCGGTAGAAATATGGTAAAAACGCTTTCCTGCAAAGTTATCCTTCCAGATAGTTTTAGCAGCGTTCAATAAATTCATGGTGCCTATAACATTCGTTTTTACAAATGCTAAAGGATCTTTTATAGAGCGGTCAACGTGCGATTCTGCTGCCAAATGCAACACACCATCAAATTGATATTTTTGAAATAAGTCATTAATAAAATCGGCATCAACTATATCGCCTTTTATAAAAGTGTAGTTGGGTGCTTGTTCAATATCGGCAATATTTTCAAGATTACCCGCATAGGTTAAGGCATCTAAATTGAATATCTGATAAGAGGAATAGTTGTTTACAAAACGGCGAACCACATGCGAACCAATAAATCCTGCGCCGCCAGTTATTAAAATCTTTTTCATAAATAAACTCTTTTTACTCGTAAAGCAATGAATGATATAAACTAAGTTTCAACAGTTTTATTGTTTAAATAAGGAACTTATAATCTTCCGTCTGCTTTTTCGTTTAAAACACCTTTAACATCAAACAAAATTCCATTGGCCTTTTTCAATTTTGACAAATCAATAGTGGAGAATTCATTATGAGCAACGCCAAGAACTATAGCATCAAAAGTATCATTTGGCAATTCATTGGTAGTCTCTAATTGGTATTCGTGATTTACTTCACTCGGTCTAGCCCAAGGATCAAATATGGTAATTTGAATACCATACTCTTTTAGAGCGTGAACAACATCAACGATTTTTGTGTTTCTAACATCGGGACAGTTTTCTTTGAAAGTAATTCCTAGCATCAATAATTTAGCGCCATTAATGACTACTCCTTTTTTAATCATTAGTTTCACTACTTGAGAAGCAACATACTCACCCATACTGTCATTCAATCGGCGACCAGCCAAAATAATTTCGGGATGGTATCCTTTTTCTTGTGCTTTTTGCGCCAAATAATAGGGGTCGACACCAATACAATGTCCTCCAACTAATCCAGGTTTGAAAGGCAAGAAATTCCATTTGGTTCCTGCAGCTTCAAGCACGGCGTGGGTATCAATTTCAAGTAAATTGAAAATCTTTGCCAATTCATTAACAAAAGCAATATTAATATCACGTTGTGAGTTCTCGATTACTTTGGCAGCTTCGGCAACTTTTATAGAAGGTGCCAAATGCGTTCCCGCAATAATAACCGATTTGTATAAATCATTCACTTTAATTCCAATTTCTGGATTGGAACCTGAAGTTACTTTTAAAATTTTTTCTACTGTATGTTCTTTATCTCCAGGATTAATTCTCTCTGGTGAATAGCCCGCAAAAAAGTCAACATTAAATTTTAATCCGCTAATGCGTTCCAAAACGGGAATACACTCTTCTTCTGTAACACCAGGATAAACTGTAGATTCGTAAATAACGATATCGCCTTTTTTAAGCACCTTTCCTACTGTTTCACTCGACTTGTACAAAGGTGTTAAATCGGGGCGATTATTTTTGTCAACTGGAGTTGGAACGGTAACGATATAATAATTACAATCGCGAATAGCATCAATATTATCACTACAATAAAGGCCATTAGCATCTGATGATGATGAAACTAAAACCGCTTTAAGCGTAGCTTCGTCAATTTCTAATGTGGTATCGTTTCCGGAAATTAATTCACCAATTCTTTTTTGGTTAATATCAAATCCTACAACAGGATATTTAGTAGCAAAAAGTCTTGCTAATGGTAATCCTACATATCCTAATCCTATGATTCCAATTTTTATAGCCATGAAAATTTATTTGTGGTATAATTTAAAGTTTGTTAGTCTCGTTCGCAAAGATAGTAATTAATTAAGAACCAATAGATTGGTAAACAAAACCAATAGCTTCCATCTCCTCTGCGTTCAAAAGATTTCTGCCGTCAAAAATGAAGGCAGGTTTTAACATGCTATCATATATTTTTTTCCAATCATACTCTTTAAACTGATCCCATTCTGTCAAAATTGCAACGGCATGTGCATTGGAACAAGCATCGTATGGATTTTCAAAAGACTCGGTATACTTACTGTTTTTAGCAGCGCTTCTTGTTTCAAGATAATCCAAATCAGCTAAAACTTGCTCATAAGAAACTTGAGGGTCAAAAACAGCAATGCTTGCTTGTTCATTAATTAAATCATCTCCTATATATATAGCAGCAGATTCTCTTGTATCATTGGTGTCTTTTTTGAACGCCCAGCCCAAGAATGCAATTTTCTTTCCGGCAACAGTATTGTATAATGTTTGAACAATATTTTTTGAAAAACGTCTTTTTTGATGATCGTTCATAATGATTACTTGTTCCCAATAATCGGCAACTTTGTGCAATCCAAATGATTTTGAAATGTAAACCAAATTAAGAATGTCTTTTTGGAAACAGGAGCCTCCAAAACCAACGGATGCTTTCAAAAACTTAGCTCCTATCCTACTGTCCATTCCAATTGCCTTGGCAACCTCATTTACATTAGCACCTGTTTTTTCACACAATTCAGAAACTGCATTGATAGAAGAAACTCGTTGTGCTAGGAAAGCATTGGCAATTAATTTTGATAATTCAGATGACCAAACATTTGTTTTTAAGATTCTGTCATTCGGAACCCAATTCGCATAAACCTCAACCAAAGCTGCGATTGCTTTTTGTCCTTCTGGCGTTTCATCGCCACCAATTAAAACTCTATCAGGATTTAATAAATCTTGTACTGCGGTTCCTTCGGCCAAAAACTCTGGATTAGAAAGAATTTGAAATTGCACACCATTTCCAGTATTGTCCAAAATACTTTTTAAAGCTTCGGCAGTTCTTACAGGCAATGTTGATTTCTCAACAATAATTTTATTGGTTTTTGCTACTCGGGCAATTTGACGAGCACATAATTCGATGTATTTCAAATCGGCCGCCATACCTTTTCCAGTTCCGTAGGTTTTGGTAGGTGTATTTACAGAAATAAAAATAAGTTCTGCTTCATCAATGGCTTTATCTACTTCGGTTGAAAAGAAAAGATTTCTACCTCTTGCTTTTCCAACGATATCAGACAAACCTGGTTCATAAATTGGAATATTATTCACATCGGCATCATTCCAATCCGCTATTCTTTTTTCGTTTAAATCAACAACAGTAACTTTAATATGAGGGCATTTTGCAGCGATTACTGCCATTGTTGGGCCTCCAACATAACCAGCACCGATACAACAAATTTTAGTTATTTTCATTCTTCTTATTTTAATTCAACCTTTTTATTTCTAATTCTTTTTGAATACTATCTCAAATTTTCCCAATACCACTTCACGGCCTCTTTCAATCCATTTTGAAAAGAATATTGTGGTTCATAATTCAATAATTTTTTCGCTTTATCGATACTTGCCAATGAATGGGGAATGTCTCCAGCGCGATTGGGTCCATGAATCACAGCAACATCTGCAATTTTACTATCGAATTCCGAAAGATATTGTTTTAAATAACCTGTTAAGTCATTCAATGTGTTTCTGTCACCAAAAGCAGTGTTGTAAACGGTATTTAATGCCTCAGGATTATTAGTCGTCATGGCCAATTCATTCATTTGAATGACATTATCAATATAGGTGAAATCTCTGGAATAATTTCCGTCACCATTAATAATTGGACTTTCATGTTGCATCAATTGCAAAACAAACTTCGGAATTACTGCAGCATAAGCACCGTTGGGATCTTGACGTCTTCCGAACACATTAAAATAACGCAATCCAATAGTTTCTAATCCATAGGATTTACTAAAAATATCGGCATATAATTCATTTACATATTTGGTAATGGCGTAGGGAGATAATGGTTTTCCAATTTTGTCTTCAACTTTTGGCAAACTTTCAGAATCGCCATAGGTAGAGGAACTTGCTGCATAAACAAATCTTTTTACACCAGCATCTCTTGAAGCTACTAACATGTTTAAAAAACCAGAAACATTAACGTCGTTGCTCGTAATAGGGTCATTAATAGAACGTGGCACAGAACCTAAAGCGGCTTGATGCAAAACATAATCAACACCTTGTGTAGCTTGTTTACATTGCTCTAAATTTCGAATATCACCTTCTATCAATTTGAAATTTTCGTTTTTCAAAAATCCTTCAATATTGTGACGATGTCCTGTGGCAAAATTATCTAGACAAACTACCTTGTAATCTTTAGATAAAAAATATTCACATAGATTGGTACCTATAAAACCAGCTCCACCAGTTATTAATATTGTTGTTTTTATTTTCATCTTGATTTATACCACTTTAAAAAGAAATAATAGTTTTTAGCAAAAAACCCTGTTGGCACTACATCGTCATGGTAACCACTCGAATAACCGTAGCCGTATCCATATCCATATCCATATCCGGCGCCATATTTAGCTTTATTTTCATAACCATTTAAAATGATACTTATATTGTTAAGTTCTCCTCTTTTAAATCGGTTATTCAATAAGGTTATCATTTCTTTTTTGGTGAAATTTTGTCTTACAACATATAATGTTACATCGCAAAATTGAGCTAACTCTAAAGCGTCAGAAACCAATCCTACAGGCGGTGTATCCAAAATAATATAATCATATTTTGACTTCAAATTATCCATCATCTCTTTCATACTATCGCCAAGAATCAATTCGGAAGGATTTGGAGGAATTGGTCCTGAGGTTATAACATCCAAAAAAGGAATATGTGTTTTTTGAATAACTTCATCAACGGATTTTTGTCCAATTAAATAATTTACTACTCCAAAATCGTTATTGATTTTAAAATCATCAAAGATTTTTGGTTTTCTCAAATCTAAACCTACAATGATTGTTTTCTTTTCGCTTAAAGCAAAAACAGTTGCAATATTGATAGCACAAAACGTTTTACCTTCCCCACTAATGGATGACGTTAACATCAAGGTTTTGGAACCATCCACGTGTTGTTTTTTGTATAAAAACTGTAAGGAGGACCTGACGGCTCTAAAAGATTCGGACAATGCCGATTTTGGTCTTTCAAAAACAGACAAATTACTATCTGAATGTTTTACACCAATTATACCTATCAAAGGTAGCTGCGTCAATCTAGAAATATCCTCTGTGTTTTGAATGGTGTTACTAAGAAAAAATAATAAGAAAACAACCAATAATGGACCTAATAACCCAACAAAAAAAGCCAAAACATAATTTACGCTCGTTTTTGGACCTATTAAACCCTTGCCAATATCTTTGGCAGGATCTATAAACAATATGTCGGATAAATTAGAAGCTTTTACAATTAGTGCTTCACTCCTTTTTTGTAAAAAAGTGTTATAAATATTTTCGCTTAAATTATATTTTCTTGAAATTTTTAATAACTCTTGGTTTTTTTCAGGCAATTCTCTGATATCATTTTCAACGGTTCCAAGTTTATTATTTATAAAATTTAAATCATATTGCAAAGAACTGTTAAGTGAGTTGACATTTACAAGAAGTACTTTTTTTACGGCATTAATTTCATTATCGATATTGTCAAACATTAATTGACTTTTGACAGAATATACCATTTCTGATCTTCGTACAGAAAGGTTAATCAATTTTGAAATATTACTTTGAATATTTGGCTCATCAATTCCTACTACTGAAGGAGCTGGTAATTTAGAAAAATCGACGCTGTTTTTCAAGTACTCTGTAAGTGATTTACAATAAGCTAGCTTTCGATTGATAAGGTCTTTTTTAACATCATATTCCAACAGCTGACTGTTGTAATTCATTCCTTTTTTTTCTATTTCATTAACATCATTATTTTTACTAAAGTCTTTCAATTCATTCCCTGAATCTTTTAGTTGTTCTTCCATTGAAATTAATGTCTTATCAATAAAATCGATGGTGTTTTTAGCAAATAAATTTTTATTATCTAATTGCTGTTGGATGAGCATTTCAACAGTAGCATTAAGATAATCGACCATTCTACTTTTATTGGTTCCATCCAATGAAAGCTTTAAAATAGAAGCACTAGTTTCATTAATATCGACTCTTATATCTTTATAATGCAATACTGTTTCGTCAAAAGAATTAAACCTTATAAAATACTCTTTCCCTACATAATTGTCAAAATTATTATTTAGTAATAAAGTAAGATTTAAAAAAGGAACCGTCACGTGTTGCCCAATTTTATATCTTTTTTTGAACTCTCCTGGAACAACCGAAGTTTTACCTATATGACCACTACCATAGTTTATTGTGGGAATGCTATTACTTTCAAAAGTGGTTTTAATCTCATAACTATCATTTGAAACAAACTTTATACTTACTAAAGCATCATAAACTTGGTCTTTATCAACGTCTGCTTTTATGATAAAAGGAGCTTCACCATAAACATCTTTTATATAGTATTTCTTTTGTTCTAAATAGTCAATATAAAATTGTAATTTTTCTACAACTAATTCATTGTGTGAGCGGGATTTTAAAGTGGTTGAAATATTTTGCACTTTATCCGATGAACCTCCCCAGTTAAAAACTAAACTTGTTGTGCTGGAAAAATAAGGGTTGTTTTCTTCCTTAACTGCAATGGTAGTTTCCATTCTATAAACTTTTTGTTTACGAATATTAACTTGATAGGCAATAGAAAAAGTGATGAACAATCCTATTACAAACCATTTCCAGTAACTCAGTGTTTTAGTTAAAAACCCTTTGAAGTCAAAGCTATTTTGGGTTTCAAAAAAAGAAAAATCTTTTATGTCTAACATCTCAAATAAATATTAATTCTTAAGAAGTAAATAGGTTGTAGTGGCAACTGACAGCAAGGTAATGATGGTCTGTAAAGATTGTATCCCTGTTGTACCCGTACCCCATGATTTTTGCTTCAATGGCTTTACATAAATATAATCATTGGGTTGCAAAAAATAGCAAGGTGAATTCATGGCGCTTTTATCTGTCAAATCAATACTGAAGGTTTCCGAACCTTGCGGAAATTGTCTAATAATTTTAACATCTTTTCTATCGCCAGTAATTGTTATATCTCCTGCATTTGCAATAGCTTCCATTATATTTACTTTATCTTGAAACAAAGTTTTTGTACCAGTGCTAGCAACTTCACCATTTATAGTATATCGAAAGCCCGCTAATTTTACAGTAACAAAAACTCCCGATTCCTTTTTTAAATACTCCTGTAATAATTGATTTTCAATTTTAATTCTAGCTTCTTCCAATGTATATCCTAATACATTAATTTCTCCTAAAACTGGAATTCTAATATTCCCATGGTCATCAACCGAATAACCACTATAATAAAGAGTCTGCTCGGAAACCAATTGCTGATTTTGTGTATTATTCATTGAAAAAATCTCCACCAATTTAGGATCAATAGCTTTCATGGTAACATTTATAATGTCATTTGTTTGCAAACGATAAGGTTTTAATTCAACCTTTGTTACCGATTCGTTATTGGATTTCCCTTTGTCTTGTAAATATATTATATCTTTTACTGGAACACAGGCCGTGAAACCCAGCATAATTATTAACATTAGTCCTATTATGGATTTATTCATTTTTCAAAATTTTAGCAAACAAAGATAGTTTTTCAATTCTAATTACAAAAATCATGTTTACTATTAATCATTTAAATATTTTTTAGGGAATTTTCAAAGGGCACTCTATTCAAAATACTTCTACCAAGGGTAACCTCATCGGCGTATTCCAATTCATCTCCAACCGAAATCCCTCTTGCAATAGTTGACGTTTTTATTTCAAAATCTTTGAGTTGCTTATAGATATAGAAATTCGTTGTATCCCCCTCCATTGTTGAGCTCAAAGCAAAAATAATTTCCACAACCGTTCCCAATTTTACTTTTTCAATCAAAGTAAAAATGTTCAGCTGACTCGGACCAACGCCGTCAATAGGAGAAATTTTTCCGCCAAGCACATGATAAATTCCCTTAAATTGTCCTGTGTTTTCAATTGCCATCACATCACGAATATCTTCAACCACACAAATTATTGTACGATTTCTCGAGGTGTTTGCACAAATTTCACAAATTTCAACGTCGGAAATGTTGTGACAAGAAGTACAAAACTTCACTTCTTCACGCATTGTTGTCAAAGCTTGCGATAAAAATTGAGTTTGTTCAACGGGTTGTTTTAACAAGTGTAAAACCAATCGCAAAGCCGTTCGCTTTCCAATTCCTGGCAATTGCGCCATTTCGTTGACTGCTTTTTCAAGCAATTTTGATGAAAATTCCATGTGGCAAATTTAGAGAAAAGAAGAAAGAAGAAAGAAGAAAGATATCATAACTTTTCATTCAAACATTTGTCTTTGTTCTTTTCTCTTTTATCTATTTCCTTTTTTTGTATTTTGGCTAACTGTAAAACCAAACTTATGTCACCAACAACCATTCTTATTATCATCGTTATTTATTTTGGATTATTGATTTTGATTTCCAATTTAGTAAGCAAAAAAAGCTCCGATAATGATACTTTTTTTAAAGCCAATAAAAACTCAAAATGGTATTTGGTAGCTTTCGGAATGATCGGAACAGCCTTGTCTGGCGTGACTTTTATTTCTGTGCCTGGTGAAGTTGGAAATCCCGATTTGCAATTCAAATATTTTCAGTTTGTTTTGGGGAATGCGCTTGGTTTTATCATCATTGCCAAAGTCTTACTTCCACTCTATTACCGGATGAATCTGACCTCCATTTATGGCTATATTGAACAACGTTTGGGCGTTGTAAGTTATAAAACGGCTGCTACTATTTTCTTAATCAGTAGAACAATTGGTTCTTCTTTCCGATTGTATTTAGTGGTTATTGTTTTGCAGCGTTATGTGTTTGATGCCTTTAATGTTCCGTTTTTCTTAACGGTTTTGATTTCTTTGGGATTAATCTTTGCGTACACCTATCGCGGCGGATTGAAGACGATAATTATTACCGATACGTTGCAAACTTTCTTCTTAGTTTCCTCTGTTTTTCTAACTATAATTTTCATTTGTCACAGTTTGGATTTTGGAGCTGTCGAAGCATTTGAAGCCGTAAAAAACAGCAATTATTCTAAAGTATTTTTCTATGAAGATTATTTGAAAGGCAACTTTGTATTGAAACAAATTCTGGGCGGAATGTTTGTAACCATTGCCATGGTTGGTCTTGATCAGGATTTGATGCAAAAGAATTTAAGCTGTAAAAACATCGGGGAAGCACAAAAAAACATGTTTACGTTTACTACTGTTTTTGTGATTATTAATATTTTCTTTTTGAGTGTTGGTGCTTTACTGTACATCTATGCTGAAAAAAATGGCATTGCGATTCCAATGGTTGATGGTGTAGCAAGAACTGATTATTTGTTTCCCGAAATTGCCTTTCATCATTTGAGCATTGTTCCAGCAATCATCTTTTTATTGGGTTTAACCGCAGCAACTTTTGCCACAACCGATTCGGCTTTGACCGCTTTAACAACTTCCTTTTGCGTCGATTTTTTAGGAATGGATAAAACTGAAAATCAAAACAAACCCAACATTGTAAGAACGCGCCATTTCGTGCATGTTGGCTTTTCGATGCTGATGTTTTTGGTAATTATAATTTTCAATTCGCTGAACGACAAGTCTGTTGTTACGATGATTTTTAAAGTGGCGAGTTATACCTATGGACCACTTTTAGGACTGTATGCATTTGGATTGTTTATGAAATCGAAAACTGTGCACGACAAGTTTGTGCCTTACATTTGCTTGCTATCGCCAGCGATTTGCTTTTTGATTAGTAAAAATTCAGCAACTCTTTTTGGAGACTATGTAATCGATAACGAATTGATAATCATCAATGGTTTGATTACGTTTATTGGTTTATTGCTGATAAGTAAACCGGCAACTGAAAATACGAGGTATTAATTCTGAAATAAATTCAGAAATAAATTCAGAACTAGTACTGATTAGTCGCCAATAAAACCAAAGTACAAGCTATTTCCGCTTTAATTCCGTTGCTTTGCAATAATTGATAAAACTCTTGATTTTCGGTGCCTGGATTGAAGATAACACGCTTGGGTTTGGTTTCCAAAATATAGTTGTAATACTCCATTTGGTGCGTAGGATTAATATACAAGGTAACCGTATTTATATTGGACAATGGAATGTTTTTGGTTCGGATGTTAACCCCTGCCACTTCTCCTTTATTGGGACCAATCGCAATTACAGAATGTCCTTTTTCAACCAACATGGTAATGGCTTTGTAAGCATATTTTTCTGGCTTTAAAGAAGCACCTAGCACTAAAGTTTTCTTATTTTTCATTTGGCAAAAGTACAAAAATTGATTGTTTTTTTTACTCGTATTTAACATTACGTTGTTTTTAATTTTAACTTTGTTCTTCTCAATCCTACTAATTTTACAGAAAAACCTATGGAAGTATTTATCTTTTTATTAGCAGCTTTATTTTCGGTATTGAATCCTATTGGAACCGTACCTATATTCGTTGGTTTAACCCAAGATTACACCAAAGAAGAAAGATCAAAAATATCTCTTTGGACCGCCATTAATGTGTTCATTATATTAATTATCTCCTTTTTTATTGGGCAATATGTTTTGAAATTTTTTGGAATAACCATACCAGCGCTTCGTATTGCTGGTGGAATTATTATTGCCAGTTCTGGATTTTCATTACTAAATGGACGGTTTAACAAAAATAAAGGAATCAATAAAAAAGTGGAAGAAGAAATCCAAAGTAGGAATGCTATTGCGCTTACGCCTTTAGCTATGCCAATGTTAGCTGGTCCGGGTTCCATTTCGCTTTTAATTGCTTATTATCAGGAGCACAATACCACCACCGATATTATTTATTCGTGCTTGGCCATTTTAGTAGTAGCCTTTTCTATCTTTATTATTCTTAAAAGTGCTCATTATTTGGCTCGAATTCTTGGAACATCGGGGATTGTAGCTATTTCAAGAATTATTGGATTTCTGACAATTGCTATCGGTATTCAATACATTATCAGTTCTGTTTTGAGTATTATTAGAGGAATCTAATTCAATTGTGAATTGTGAATTGTGAATTGTGAATTGTGAATTCTTAAAAATAAAAAAATCCCAAATTCAAGATTGAGTTTGGGATTTTCATCTTTTATATTTTTAAAGGACTATTCTTTCGGAAGGAAAATTTCAGCCATCATGCATCGAGCACTTCCGCCGCCACAAGCTTCAATAGTATCAAGACTTGAATGAATAATTTCAACGTGTGCTTCCAATTGAGCAATTTGCTTTTTGGTTAATGATTTGTATGCCGAATCGCTCATCACTAAATAACGTCTGTCTTTAGCTCCTTTGACTTCAAGCATATTTCCTGCGAAATTATTGACTTGGTCTTCGGTGATTAAAATAACTTCTTTGTCATCGCCTTTGAGGCTATCTAGAACCATTTTGCGTTCTTTTTTATCATCAATACAATCCGCACAAATGACAGCAAATGTATCGCCAAGACACATCATTACATTCGTATGATAAATCAATTTGCGCTCGCCATTTACGGTTTGAAATGCTTCAAAAATCACGGGTGTATATTCAAAATCCTCACAGAATTCAATCATCAATTCTTCATCAGCTCTTGGAGAAAGCGCGCAATAGGCTTTGTCATTTTCTCTGTCTAAAAGCAAACTTCCTGTTCCTTCAAGGAAATAACCATCATCTTCCGCCGAAGTATAATCCATTATTTCATTGATGACAAAACCTTTATCTTCTAAAACATCCAAGATATCTTCTCTTCGCTCTGGTCGGCGATTTTCTGCAAACATTGGATACAATGCCACATCACCATTACCATGAAATGAAATCCAATTATTTGGGAAAATACTATCTGGAGTATCTGGATCTAAAGTATCTTCAACCACGGTAACGTCTACACCAACGGCTTTCAACTTCGTAACAAAAGCATCAAATTCGGCTTGCGCTTTTGCGTTTACCGTTTCAGGCGAAAGGTTGTCTAATACTTTTTGATAGTAATTATTTACGGCAGTTTGTTCGTTCATTCTAAAAGCCACCGGGCGAATCATTAGAATGGAATTGGTAGTTTGTTTCATTTTTTATTTTTTTGTTGAGACGTTGCAATGCAACTTCTATACGTAAATTAGTCTCTAATTAAAGGTAAAGTCGAGCATCGCAACAATCCTTCTTGTTTGGCAATTTCGGCGTATGGAATTTCTTCTACAATGAATCCATTTTCACGAAGCCAATTGTTTAATCTTGTGAAGTTTTTTTCGGAAACTACTACATCGGGAGCTATCGAAAAAATGTTGGAATTCATATCATACATTTCTTCACGTGTGATATGAAACAGATTTTCTTTGCCAAAAAGTTTTACCAAAAACATATAATCGGCTTCTTCGCGGAAACCACTTTTATAAATAATTCCTTTGTTGATTCCAACAGGCTGAAAACAGCAATCCAAATGTAATGCATTATCGCGTGCTTCAATTTTGGATTTTACTAAATCAAATTCTTTCACGATTTTATTTGGGAATAGCTCTTTTAAGTATTGAACACCTTGCATATTGGTTCGTGCGGTGATGTAATCTTTATAATCGGAACCTTTATAAGTTCCAACGAAAATATAGTCATTCCAAAGCATCACGTCTCCACCTTCAATATGTACTTCTTCGGGCGGACGCACCACTTTTGCTGGATTTATTTGATTTATAATATATTGAATGGCATCTAATTCTCTTTCTCTATCGGGAAGAATATTGGCTTTGATGAACGTATCGTCAATGACAAAACCAATGTCGCGAGAAAAGATTTGGTTGTAGTTTTCAATCATTTCGGGACGAAAAACTTTGACATCGTATTTTTGAAATACGGCATTAAAAGCTTCCATTTCGTTAATCATATCAGATTCTATTGGATAGGTTCCTGCTAGAATATGTTCTAATGATTTTGGGTCGTAGGCTTCATCAACTGTTGGTGTTGTCCCATTATTTTTGGCCGATCCAAGAACAACAGCCCTTAATCTTGAGGTTTCATTTTTTACATTTATTGGCAGCATACAACATGTTTTGACATGCGACAAATATAAAAAAGCTTCCCGATTATGAGAAGCTTTGTTTATAAGTATTTGAACTAAATTATAATTAATTCTTAATTAATTTTTTGGATAACAATTGTCCGTCTTCAGTAGTCACATTGATGATATAAATTCCATTCGCATAACGACTAACGTCAATTCGGGTTGTATCTGTGTTTTCTATGCTTCTTTCATCCACAACTTTTCCATCGATAGTTGTAATGCTAACTTTATTAAAATTAGAATCTTTCATAACAATGTCAACAACACTATTTGATGGATTAGGTATAATGGCAAATCCAATAGATCCTATTTTGACCAAGTTAATTATGGTCTCATCATCTGGAATAGGCTGACTTGTTTGAACCGCATTTCTATAGACATAATTTGCGGTACAACCTTCTGGATAAGCTGCAAATTGAGAGCCATAAACAGCTTCAAAACCTGGGTTTAATTCCACAAAATTGGCTGCGTGATACACTACACCATTGGACAATGCATTATCGCCAACAGCAACAATATTAGTTGCTTTAATCCAATCCGACCTTTCTCTTTTGGTAACTGCCGCAGCCGCTAAATTGGTTAAATCATCAACGGGCGATGCCAATGTTAATGTGGGTATACAACAATTTATAAAAGTCACATCGGGACCAACATTGGCCGAATGATCATAAATATCATAAATAAAAGTACCTGCAGGACAATTTACATTAAAAGAGGCATGCACATCAAACTCAAAATCTCCCGACGGTGTTGCTCCTAGCAAACTTGGCAGTACTGTAAAACAGAAGGTGTGCGATGTGAGTTGTGTTGGTGCCGGAATTGTTGCTATAACTACACTGTTTTGTATAATATCTAATGAAAGAGTACTTAATGTTGCGTTTACTGGTGGATCATAAGTCCCACAAACTTGCATAGGGGTATTGGCAACAATATCTGGGCAATTAATATTCGTAGGATCCATGTTTAGTGAACCTAATTGTGGCGTTGCACAAGTTAAACCACAAATGTTATCAATGTAAACGGTTCCAAAGTGTGCTGAAGGCTGACAATCACTAACCGTAAACTCAATTGTTCCTTCCTGATTCAGGATTTCACCAACATTCAATCGGGCACAAATCCAATTCGTATAAAGTACTCTTCTAGTGCTGCTGACGATTAAAGTGGAGAACAAGCAATTATCTGGATTTGCAATAATGCATATTTCATCAACAACATTATCATTTTTGTCTAATACTCTAACTCTAAAAAATGGTTGTATAGCCTGCCCATGAGCAGGTTTATTGTCCATTACTAATGAAAAATTGAAATCGATTGTTGGTTGATTAATAACCGGAAAATATCGGGAAACGGTGGTTTGATCCGAGGAGCCAAGACCAGCTTGATTATTTAACTTAATACATTTAGTTCCACCATTTGAATTTAACGTGGGAACATTTACGCCTAAACCTGCAAGCACTGGATCATATTGTTGATAGCCCGGACTTGTGTTATCTATCAATGTTATTGTGGAATTAAAATTATTGGTTGTTGGCGTAACTGGATTAGTAGCTGTAAGTCTAGTATCAGTAGCGCATGACAAGAAAAAGGCAGAGCCAGAGGCTGGTTGCGGATGTGCATCCGACCAGAAAGTATATCCTGCGGTGTTATTTTCAAAATCACCATTTACACATTGTTGTGATAAAGTACCTGGCAAAGGCGTTGCTACATAATTATTTTTTTCAGTGGGGTTTCTAACAAAAAATAATTTTCTTAACTCATACATTTTTTCTTTTTTGATAGCATCCGCAAGTTCTTCGTTTGTAAATTCTTCTTCCTCTCTAAGATGTTTAATTAATTCATCATTTGCTTCATGCGATAATTTATAATTATTAAAATTATCGTTTACAAATTTTTGAATTTCAACTTCTGTCTTTTGAGAAAGCAAAATCCTTTTATTTTCGCCATCCAAATACTCATTGATTTGCGCAAAAATAGAGGCCGAATTCAAGAATACGTACCAAATAAAAACTATTTTGACTAGCTTATACATCTTATTTAGTTTTTTCTATTAATGCTTTTACTTGAAGTTTTAACTCTTCTAGTTCCTTTTGATTTTTCTCAATAGTTTTATTTTGATTGATAATATAAAGTGTTAATTCTTCAATTTTTTCCATTTGTTTAGATTGCATTTCAGCTAAATCTAATCCGTTTTTTGATAGTTCACTTGCTGAATCAACCCCTGGTAAATGTTTGTTGGCAGTTACAAATTTTTCAACTTCTGCTAAAGGCATCAATTTATAATCATTGGCGAAAACATAATCCGCCCAATTGGCTGTGCTTCTTAATGCTACTTTAACTTTTTCGGTTAAAATTCCTCCTTCAACAAATAGTTTATAATTTCCTGTTGTATTTGGATATACGGATGAAGCACCAACATAAATTTTACCATTTGTGGCACTTGACGATGTATTGAACCAAATGTTTCGATCATTCATATCAACAACTCTATTATTACTAATTGTTGTTGCTTGATTTATGGCTCCATTGCTTTCATAAAGACTCGAGTCAACGTAGGTTGGAAGCGTAACACTGTTCCCATTTGATATGGACAAACTATTTCCTGTTAAGGTTAACGATTGTGCATCGGTATCTGTAAATGTTGGAAGTGTAAATGTTCCACCTCCATTTGAAAGGGTTACTGTATTTCCTGATTGGGTTATGGTTTGAGGCACATCGGTATAAGTTGGAAGCACAACACTATTCCCATTTGAAATAGATAAATTGTTTCCTGTCAATGTCAATGATTGTGCATCAGTATTTGTATCTGTAAATGTTGGAAGCGTAAACGATCCACCACCATTGGAAAGCGTTACCGTATTTCCTGATTGAGATATGGTTTGAGGTATTTGTGCCGGTAATGTTACACTATTCCCGTTTGAAATAGACAATGTATTACCAGCTAAAGCTAATGATTGTGCATCGGTATCAGTAAAAGTTGGAAGTGTGAATGAGCCTCCACCATTAGAAAGAGTTACAGTATTTCCTGATTGAGAAAGTATTTGTGGCACCTCACTTGGAAGTGTAACACTATTTCCATTAGAGATTGACAATATATTCCCTGCTAAACCTAAAGATTGTGCATCGGTATCTGTAAATGTTGGAAGCGTGAATGAGCCACCTCCATTAGAAAGGGTTACTGTATTTCCAGCTTGGGAAAGTGTTTGAAGTTCGTTTGTTATGCTTCCGTCAACTTCGGTATATGTTGGCATTGGTATGTTTACAGGATTACTTGGCACACCATTTACAGTGGTTACTAATTGATTGTTGGTATTAATCGCATTAGAAATAGAGTTAACAATGTTCGCAGACACAGTAATATTGTTGACACTACTCGTCATTACATTTTCATAAGACCCTAATTCATTGGAATTACTTGGCGGTGGCATTTTTAATAAAACTACATCGCCAGTTTCGTTAACACTCAAAAACTTAGTAGCCGATTGCATGGTAGCTGGATTATAAGCACTTGTTAAATTTGTAAAACGAAGTCCTGAATTGCCTAATTTTCCTTGCGTAATTTCAACTTTGTTTTGTGGAGATGTATTTCCAATACCTATTCTACCTTCAACCAATAATCCATTTGATGGCGCTACTGCTCCAGCAACTGAATTTTGCGAAAGGTTGTTACCCGTAATAGTGCCATTTGGTGTATAACCTGTACCAATAACCACTCCTCCTTTGACATCTAATTTATTAACAGGGATTACATTATTCCCTAGACCAATACCTGTGTTTCCATTATTGTGAACAAAAATCCTTTGTTTTCCTGCTCCGTCCGCAAAAATTATAGTTCCATTTGTATCGTCTCCAGCTAATGCTGTTGTGGAAGGTGCTTTGGTAACAATTACTTTGCCTAAGAAAACGTTATTACTCCCATGCAATAAGTTGGAAGCGGTTTCCGTACCAATAAAGACGTTAGAATCTCCAGAAAGTAAATTTCTTGGGCTCCAGAAGCCCAATGCCACATTATTATTTCCAACATTGTACAATAGAGAAGCATATCCGATTCCAGTATTGTTATTCCCAATGATATTAGCTTCTAATGCTCTGTGTCCGATGGCTATATTTCGCCAACCTGCATTATTACTAGATAATGATCTAGTCCCAATGGCACAATTATAAGCCCCTGTAACATTATTTCTTAAGGCATAATTTCCAAAAGCATTATTAAAACCGCCAGAAGTAATGGTTAAAGTTTCATATCCAAAAGCGCTATTACTATGGCCTGTATTTAGATTTAGAGCATTTTTACCAAAAGCACTATTATAATTTCCAGTACCTGTGGTACCAGCACCAACTCCAGTAAAAGTATTATCTACCTGAGCGTTGCTTTTAGAAATGACTACGAAGAAAATTAAAGTGGTAAATAAGAGAGTGAATTTTGTCTTCATAATGGCACGATTTAAGTATATTAAAATAAATTATTTGAATAATTCTATATAGTTATCTATCCCATGGAACAGATAACTAATATTAATAATTTGATTTAAGTTGTATGCTTTATTTTGACAATTCAAATATAGATTAATGTTTGAAATAAATCCACTAAATACACATAAATTCGATGAAATACATTTTTTTAATAAATGATGCTGTAAATATCTTATAAAATTTTAATTATTCCCTTTGCACATTTTTTATAAAATGATTAAAAAAAAATGTGTTTTTCAACACAAATAATTTTAAAATTATCGTTTGAATATTTTGTTAACAACTTAACAACTAGAAGGTTTTAAATTCTATCCATAAAAAAACTCCTTGCGTTTACAAGGAGTTTTTTTATGGATATTTATAATTTTATTTATCTCTTATCCATTGGTTTAAAATCACGTAAAGGTTCACCAACATATACTTGTCTTGGTCTTCCAATTGGTTCTTTATTAATACGCATTTCTTTCCATTGTGCAATCCATCCTGGTAAACGACCAATAGCGAACATAACGGTAAACATATCCGTTGGAATTCCTAAAGCTCTATAGATAATTCCAGAATAGAAATCCACATTTGGATATAATTTTCTAGATACGAAATACTCGTCAACTAATGCTGCTTCTTCCAATTCTTTTGCAATCCTTAGAATCGGATCGTCTACACCAAGGTTTTTCAATACCTCATCTGCGGCTTTTTTAATTATTCTGGCTCTTGGATCAAAGTTCTTGTATACTCTGTGTCCAAATCCCATTAAACGGAAAGGATCATCTTTATCTTTGGCTTTTGCCATATATTTTGCTGAATCACCACCATCTTTCTGAATCTCTTCCAACATTTCTAAAACCGCTTGATTGGCACCACCATGTAATGGCCCCCAAAGTGCGGAAACACCAGCAGAAATAGAAGCAAATAATCCCGCATGAGAAGAACCAACAATTCTTACTGTTGATGTCGAACAGTTTTGTTCGTGATCGGCATGAAGAATAAATAATTTATCTAAAGCATCCACAACAGTTCTATTGGCAGTATAAGGTCCTGTTGGTAATTTAAACATCAATTGCATAAAATTCTCAACATATCCTTGTGTATTATCGTAATAATTCAAAGGATAACCCATCATTTTTCTGTAGGTCCACGTAGCAATCACCAAGAATTTACCCATGGTTTTACATACGGCTTCATACATTTCCTTTTCATTCTCCACATTAACAACTTTTGGATTAAAAGCTGTTAAGGCACTTGTCAATGCCGACAAAACACCCATTGGGTGAGCTGTCTTTGGAAAACCATCAATGATGTTTTTCATTTCTTCATTGACTAACGTATATTTTCTAATATCCGTTTCATATTGGGTCAATTGCGCTTTTGTTGGCAATTCACCAAATATTACCAAATAGGAAACTTCAAGAAAATCTGCTTTTTCAGCCAAATCTTCTATGGCATAACCTCTATAGCGAAGAATTCCTTCTTCTCCATCAAGGAAAGTGATTTCACTTTTGCACGAACCTGAATTTTTGTATCCTGGATCAAGCGTAATAGCACCTGTTAAGGCACGTAATTTTTCAATATCAATAGCTGCTTCATTTTCGCTTCCAACTATTACGGGAAGCTCATATTTTTTGCCATCAAATTCTAATATTGCTATTTTTGACATGGTATAAATAAGGGAATTAAATCTGATAAATTAATAATTTAACAAATCTAGGAAATAATCAATGAATTAAAAAAGATTTACAGGAACGTTTTTGTTAATTATTTAATAAAAGATACATATTTAAAAACTTAAACCAAAATGTAGAACATATTCTACACGCTTTGTTAAAATGTATTACATGGTAATGCGCTAAAGTGCTTTATTTTTGTCAATAAATTTAAATTAAAAATTTACTTTTGCCGCCCCAACTCTTTAACATTTGTTTATCCCTACAATGAACAAGTATTAAAAATTCAAAAATTGAATTCTATATATTTAAAGAAGTTAAAATTTCAAGACCGTAAAGTAGTGCACTACACTTTACTGGCGTGCATTATTCTTTTACAAATCATAGCGGTTGTCATTTGGTATAATGAAACTGCCAATGAGGACAAAATTTCCAAAGCCTTTAATGATGTAGCATTCTCCAATAAGGTTACCAATTTTACCCAAAGGATTAATAGTGCCATACTACAGTCGCAAAAAGATTTTAATAGCTATATTGAAAATAAAAATCAGGAATCTTTAAAAAACTACATCACATCTTTACAAGAAACAAGTGTATTGATAGACAGTTTAAAATTGTCCACTAAAAACAATACCGAATTCAAAAACATATTGTCGAAGAAAAGCAAAGTGGTAAAAGATATTTTGCTGTTAAAAACTTCCATAGATTCCATCATTGACAACCAACTTGATTCGGATAAAAAAACTACTGCTTTACCTTCTGAGTTCACCGAGTTGAATTACAACAAAGTTTTAGACAGTATTAAAACCAATACTTTTATCAAAGTTGACAAAATATCACACAAAGGATTGCTGTCCCGTTTAGCGGCTGCCTTTTCTGGAAAAGTTCAAGTTCAAAAAGAACAGTTGAATACGGTTGTTACAATGAAATATAAAGACAAAATCATAAGAGGCACTATCGAAGATTTGCTAAAAAATGTGATTTTGAGTACGAATAAATACTACGCACTGGAGTTTAAAAATTTGAAATACTCTATACTGAAGTTGCGACACAAGGACATAGAATTAATTAAATTTAATAATGAATTGCTATTATTGTGCAATACAATTCTACCCGATTATACCGCTGCGTCCAACCTTTTAAAAACAGCCAGCCAGCAAAACTTAAAAGATCAATATCAAAAAAACAAATCCATTAGAAGCTACACTATTATAGCCATAATCTTATTGATGTTTGTAATATCGTTAATCCTTTTTGGATTTACTCGTTTGGCATTTGAATATGAAAAAAGGCTAACAACCGCACAAGAAAAAATTCGAGAAAGTTTAAATTTTAAAAACCGAATTATTGGAATGATTAGTCATGAAATTCGTTCGCCTTTAAATATCATCGGTATTTATAGTCAAAAAATAAGTGCTTCTGTTAAAGACGTGGAAGTTCAAGAAACATTTAAATCCATACAGTTCACGACCAATTCATTGCAACTTTTGTCCAATCAAATCCTGGAATATTCCAAAGATGAAAATCACAAATTGGAATTACGAAATAAAAATTTTTATTTAAAATCGGAGCTACATCAAATTATTTCCTCAATGAAATCGTTGGTGGAAAGTAATGGAAACAAAATTGCTTTTCATTCCAATTTAGATTCCGATGAAGAAGTATGTTCCGATGTTGCAAAAATTCACCAACTTTTTTATAACATTATAGGCAACGCCAATAAATTTACAGAAAGAGGATTGATATCGGTTAATGTACATCAGGAAAGTATTTCTGATTATGAAATCAATATGGAAGTTGCGATTGAAGATAATGGCATGGGAATTCAGGAAAATGATTTAAAAAACATATTTGAATCCTATTATCAGGGAACTGTTTCTGGGAAAGTAAATGATTTAGGGGTTGGTTTGGGTTTAAATCTATGCAAGGAAATCATTGAATTATTTGATGGGGAAATTACTGTTGAAAGTAAAGAAAATAGTGGTACAAAAGTTGTGTTCAACCTGGTTCTGAGCAAAGTTTAAAAAAATTAAAGCCAACAATCTAAAATGAAACAGACCAATAATTATACTTTTTTAATTGCTGACGATCATAGCATCGTGAGACAAGGCGTTACATTATTAATTAAAGAATTGTTTTTTTATGCTAAGATATATCAATCGGGGACTTTCAAGGACACGCTTAAAATTCTTCGGGAAACCAAGATTGATTTACTGGTTTTAGATATTAATTTTCCCGACGGTAATAGTTTGAATATTATTCCCGAAACCAAAATAATCCAACCCGATGTTAAAATTCTAATTTTATCCGCCTACGATGAAGCTATCTATGCTTTACGTTATTTGAATGCAGGTGCTTCTGGCTATTTGAATAAAGGCAGTAGCGAAGAAGAAATGAAGCAAGCTTTAAAAAGCATGATGGTATCTGGGAAATACATCACCCAAAATATTAAAGACAAAATTCTAGATTCTTATATTTCCAAAAAACCAATCAATCCATTGGAGCAATTATCCAACCGAGAAATTGAAGTGGCAAGGCTGCTAATCAAAGGTTATGGCAATATGGAAATCTCAGATATGCTAAATATAAAAAAATCGACAGTAAGCACCTTTAAAAACAGGATTTTTGAAAAATTGGAAATTGACAATCTTGCCGATTTAATTGATTTTTTTCAACTATACAATTAAACAAAATCTCGTTTCCTATATTCATTATTCAAAAGCAACCCTAAAAGTTGCTTTTTTTGTAGAAGCAATTCTACAAAAACTCCTTGTCAATTCTACAAATAACTACTATTCCTTGCTTTAGATTTGCTCTTATAAAAGGGAGCATTATTGTTGCCTTAAACGATTGTTGATTTTAAAATAAAATCAATGTTAAATAAAGGTTGTTATAGTTTTTAATTGTTTGAATCCCAAAAACCCTGTTGATTAAATAGTCCGAAAATTTAAGTTTAATGGGGTTTGTTGGGTTTCTTCCAATATTTTAATGACAGAGAAAACATCTAATGATTAGCAAAAAAAGCATTGCGGTTATAAGCTATTTGACTATTATAGGTTGGATTATCGCTTTTATAAAATATAAAAAAGGAACTAAATATTCTTTGACAAAATTCCATTTAGAGCAATCTTTTGGACTTGGGATAATTGCCTTTATTACCAATATCATAATAACAATAACTTTCCTGTTTGCCCCGTTCTTAACCCTATTATTGATTATAAACAACTTGGGATTGGTTATACTTTGGACCACCGGAATAATAAGTGCCTACCATGGTGTGAGACTGCCATTGCCTCTTATTGGATTCTACTTCAAAGATAAATTTCGATTTATCCAATAGTTAACCATCCCTTTTTGTTTAAGAATATAAGCCATAGCCTACATGATAGACCGAATTAATAAACTAATAGAAATAAATCTATCCCTTTTATTTACTTCTGAAAACAACACCTTGAACATAAAAGATTTTAAAGACGATACAGGAAATAGACTTAAACACGCCAAGGTTTTTGCAGGAATAATGCAAAAAAAAGAATTAATACAAAACAATCCAAATGAAGAATTCAGTTTTGAATTAACCCATTATGGAAAACATATTGCAGAGAATGGAGGTTGGATAAAACATTTAGAAAAACTTAAAAAGAAAGAAGATCAAATCCTATTTGAAGATTTCCAAAACACGGAAATTGAAACTAAACAATTTAACGAAAGCCTATTTATTGCTAGTTTCATAATTGTGCTTTTAGCCTTTTTAATGGTCCTATTGTATTACCAATTTGGTCAAAAATAAATCCAATAAATCTGCAGAAAAGAATTAAGAATCTATTTGAAAAAATAGTATCTGATAACAATACTCGTAATGATTGAAATAAAAAGGCTGAACTAATTGTTCAGCCTTTCATTATTTATGAAGTTTAAAATTACTTTTGTTTAAAAGCTCTCAAACCAGGAAAATAAGCCGTATCGCCTAACTCCTCTTCTATTCTTAATAACTGATTGTATTTTGCCATACGGTCTGAACGAGAAGCCGAACCTGTTTTAATTTGTCCACAGTTTAACGCTACTGCTAAATCAGCAATCGTGTTGTCTTCTGTTTCTCCAGAACGGTGTGACATTACCGAAGTATAACCTGCATTGTGCGCCATGTTTACCGCTGCAATGGTTTCGGTTAAGGTTCCAATTTGGTTTACTTTTACCAAAATGGAATTAGCAATACCTTCTTTGATACCGCGAGACAAACGCTCAACATTGGTTACAAATAAATCATCACCAACCAATTGTGTTTTGTTTCCAATTAATTCGGTTAAATATTTCCAACCTTCCCAATCGTCTTCGTACATTCCATCTTCAATAGAAATGATAGGATAATTGGCAGCCAATGACGCTAAATATTCTGCTTGTTCTTTGGAAGTTCTAATTTTTCCGGTAGCACCTTCAAATTTAGTGTAATCGTATTTTCCATTTACATAAAACTCCGAAGCAGCACAATCTAAAGCAATCATTACTTCATCACCAAACTTATATCCTGCATTCTCTACTGCTTTTTTAATGGTGTCCAAAGCGTCTTCGGTTCCACCAGCCAAATTCGGCGCAAAACCTCCTTCATCGCCAACAGCAGTAGAAAGATTTCTATCGTGCAATACTTTTTTTAAGTTGTGGAATATCTCTGTTCCCATTTGCATAGCATGTGTAAATGACGTTGCTTTCACAGGGAAAATCATGAACTCTTGGAAAGCAATTGGCGCATCGGAATGCGAACCACCATTGATAATATTCATCATTGGAACGGGTAATGTATTGGCAGAAACGCCACCAACATATCTATATAAAGGCAATCCTAATTCATTGGCTGCTGCTTTTGCTGCTGCTAAAGAAACTCCAAGAATAGCATTTGCACCCAAATTCGATTTATTAGCAGTACCATCCAAATCAATCATCATTTGATCAATTTTGTTTTGTTCAAAAACAGATGTTCCTAATAATTCCTGAGCAATTTTGGTATTTACATTTTCTACGGCTTTCAAAACACCTTTTCCAAGATAAGCTTTTCCACCATCACGTAATTCAACCGCTTCGTGTTCTCCAGTTGATGCTCCCGAAGGCACTGCGGCTCTTCCTAAAACACCGTTTTCTGTAATTACATCTACTTCAATAGTTGGATTTCCTCTAGAATCGAAAATTTGTCTTGCGTGGATTTTGATAATAATGCTCATTATTTTTATTTTAAATGTTGTTTTACAAATGTATTGTATCTCGTTTTATTTCTTATTTGAAACCATCGAATGTTATTAACGATAACGTTTTAGCACATTAAACGGCTTGCAAATTTTTAACTTTTTTAATGTTTTCTATGAACTCATCAAAGAGATAAGAGGAATCATGTGGACCCGGACTTGCTTCAGGATGATATTGCACCGAGAAACAACTCTTGGATTTCATTCTCATTCCCGCAACGGTATTGTCATTGATATGATAATGCGTAATTTCTAAATCGGGGTGTTTTTCAAGTTCTTCTCTATTGACTGCAAATCCGTGGTTTTGCGAAGTGATTTCTCCTTTTCCTGTCAAGACATTCATTACAGGATGATTGATTCCTCTGTGTCCGTTAAACATTTTATAGGTTGAAATTCCGTTCGCCAAACCAATAATTTGATGACCCAAACAAATTCCGAATAAAGGTTTGTCGCTTTCTATAATTTGCTTTGCTACATTTTGCGTTCCAGATAAAGGTTCTGGATCACCTGGTCCGTTGGATAGAAAATAACCGTCCGGATTGAACGATTTCAATTCTTCAAATGTGGCATTATAAGGAAACACTTTGATGTAACAATCTCTTTTGGCAAGGTTTCTTAGGATGTTTCTTTTGATTCCTAAATCTAAAGCCGAGATTTTATGAGTAGCATTTTCATTTCCGAAGAAATAAGGTTGGGTTGTAGAAACTTTCGAAGCCAGTTCCAAACCATTCATATCGGGAACGTTTGCCAGCTGTTTTTTCAAATCTTCTATGGAAGTTCCATCGGTACAAATGACAGCATTTTGCGCGCCATTATCGCGAATGTAACTTACCAATGCTCGGGTGTCTACATCGGAAATGCAAACTAGGTTTTGCTTTTCGAAATAATCATAAAGATTTCCTTCAGAATCTGCTCTCGAATGATTAAAGCTAAAGTTTTTACAAACCAATCCTGAAATCATTATTTTATCTGATTCAACTTCATTGGCATTTACACCATAGTTTCCAATGTGTGGATTGGTAGCTACCATGATTTGTCCAAAATAAGATGGGTCGGTAAAGATTTCCTGATAGCCTGTCATTCCGGTATTGAAGCAAACTTCTCCAAAAGTAGTTCCAGAAATACCTATTGATTTTCCATAAAAAATAGTGCCGTCAGCGAGTAGTAAAATGGCTTGTGGTCGAGTTGTGTACTTCATTGTAGTTAGTTGTTGTGCAAATTTATTTATTTACTATCTAATTTTAGAAAAGATTTATAATAGTTTATAAACATTCTTTAAAAATTCAGAGCTTGCCATTTTGGCAAAAAAAAAGGATAAACAAAACTGTTTATCCTTTTTTATATTTATGAAGTCGCATTCATTATGCTTCGTCTTCTTTAGTTTCTTCATCAGCTGGAGCTTCTGGAGTCTCATCAGCAGGAGTTTCTTCAACTTCAGCAACTGCTGGAGCTTCTTCAATAACTTCCGCAGCAGGAGCTTCAACTTCAGCAACTGGAGTTTCCACTACTTCTTCTACTACTGGAGCAGCTTCTTCAACGATTGGCGCTACTTCTTCAACAACAGGTGCAGGAGCTGGAGCTTTTTCAGTTGAAGTCGCTTTCGCTTTAGGGCGACGAGTTCTACCTTTTTTCTCTTCTTTTTTACCTCCGTTGTATAGTTCGTTAAAATCAACTAACTCAATCATTGCCATATCAGCGTTATCTCCCAAACGGTTTCCAACTTTGATGATACGAGTGTATCCTCCTGGACGATCACCTACTTTAGCAGCTACATCTCTGAATAAATCAGTTACAGCATATTTGCTTCTTAGGTTAGCGAACACGATACGTCTGTTGTGCGTAGTATCTTCTTTTGATTTTGTAATTAATGGCTCAACGAATTGTTTAAGCGCTTTTGCTTTAGCAACAGTTGTATTAATACGTTTGTGCTCAATTAATGAACAAGCCATATTGGCCAACATAGATTTTCTATGTCCAGTCTGTCTGCTAAGGTGATTGAATTTTTTTCCGTGTCTCATGACGTTTTTTTTAAATCTTCATCTTGCTGCAATCCTCTTTGGAGAGCAAAATATGAAGCTATTTATTCTTTATCTAATTTGTATTTTCCTAAATCCATTCCGAAAGTTAAATTCTTCACAGCCACAAGTTCGTCAAGTTCTGTTAAAGATTTTTTACCGAAATTACGGAATTTCATAAGGTCATTTTTATTGAACGATACTAAGTCTCCTAGTGTATCTACTTCTGCTGCTTTCAAACAGTTTAATGCTCTTACAGATAAATCCATATCAACAAGCTTAGTTTTAAGCAATTGTCTCATGTGTAATGATTCTTCGTCGTAAGATTCTGTTTGTGCAATTTCGTCCGCTTCTAATGTAATTCTCTCATCAGAGAACAACATGAAGTGATGAATTAAAACTTTTGCAGCTTCAGTAAGGGCATCTTTCGGATTGATTGAACCATCAGTTTTAATTTCAAAAACTAATTTTTCATAATCTGTTTTTTGCTCAACACGGAAGTTTTCAATAGCATACTTCACATTTTTTACTGGTGTAAAAATAGAGTCGGTGAAAATTGTACCGATAGCAGCATTTTGTTTTTTGTTTTCTTCAGCTGGAACGTAACCTCTACCTTTTTCTATTGTCATTTCAATATTAAGGTTGACTTTACTATCCAAGTTACAAATAACTAACTCTGGATTCAAAACTTGGAATCCTGAGATAAATTTTTGAAAATCACCAGCTGTAATTTGGTTTTTTCCTGAGATTGAAATCGTAACAGTTTCGTTATCTACATCTTCAATTTGACGTTTGAAACGTACTTGTTTAAGATTAAGGATAATTTCTGTAACGTCTTCAACTACTCCTGAAATTGTAGAGAATTCATGCTCCACACCATCCATACGGATAGAAGTGATTGCGTAACCTTCTAATGCAGAAAGTAAAACTCTTCTAAGTGCATTACCAACTGTCAATCCGTAACCAGGTTCTAAAGGTCTGAATTCAAACTTACCTTCAAAATCGGTTGAATCGATCATGATAACTTTATCGGGCTTCTGAAAATTAAATATTGCCATAATTTAGACTAATGTCAATTATTATTTGTTGTACAACTCTACGATTAATTGCTCTTTGATATTTTCTGGAATTTGCAATCTAGCAGGAACAGAAACGAAAGTTCCTTCTTTAGTGTCATTATTCCAAGTAATCCACTCATATACATGAGATGAATTGGCTAATGAACGCTCAATTGCTTCAACAGATTTAGATTTTTCACGAACAGCCACTTTATCTCCCGCTTTTAAGTGGTAAGATGGGATGTTTACTAATTCACCGTTAACGGTAATGTGTCTGTGAGAAACGATTTGTCTTGCTGCTCTTCTTGTTGGAGCGATACCCATTCTGAAAACAACATTGTCAAGACGTGCTTCACATAATTGCAAAAGGATTTCACCTGTTACACCTTTAGAAGCTGCTGCTTTTTTAAATAAGTTTCTGAATTGTTTTTCAAGAATTCCGTAGCTGTACTTCGCTTTTTGCTTTTCCATCAACTGAACTGCATATTCAGATTTTTTACCTCTTTTTTTGGACATTCCATGTTGCCCTGGAGGGTAATTTCTTTTTTCGAAGGCTTTGTCATCTCCGAATATAGCTTCGCCAAATTTACGAGCTATTCTTGTACTTGGACCAGTATATCTTGCCATTTTAAATTGTTTTAAGATAGAGATTATGAATTCAGGTCGAATCCTTCGATAATCTTTGTTCTATCTTGATTATACTATATTACTTATTAAACTCTACGTCTTTTAGGAGGACGACATCCGTTGTGAGGCATTGGTGTAACGTCAATGATTTCAGTTACTTCAATTCCACCATTATGTATAGATCTGATAGCAGACTCACGTCCGTTACCTGGTCCTTTTACATAAACTTTTACTTTTTTCAAACCAGCTTCAAGAGCTACTTTTGAACAATCTTCTGCTGCCATTTGAGCTGCATAAGGTGTGTTCTTTTTAGAACCTCTGAATCCCATTTTACCAGCTGAAGACCAAGAAATAACTTCACCTTTCTTGTTGGTTAAAGAAATAATGATGTTGTTAAAAGTTGCGCTAATATGAGCTTCACCAGTTGACTCAACGATAACTTTACGTTTTTTTGCAGTTGCTTTTGCCATATTACTTATTATTTAGTTGCTTTTTTCTTGTTAGCAACAGTTTTTCTTTTTCCTTTTCTAGTTCTAGAATTGTTTTTAGTTCTTTGTCCTCTTAATGGAAGACCAGATCTATGACGAATTCCTCTGTAGCAACCAATATCCATCAAACGTTTGATGTGTAAAGATACTTCAGAACGAAGTTCACCTTCAATTTTATAAAATGATACTGCCTCACGAATTGCTCCGATTTGGTCATCATTCCAATCTTGAACTTTGGTATCTTGGCTAACTTGAGCTTTTTCTAAAACTTCAATTGCTCTACTTCTACCCACTCCGAAGATGTAGGTTAAAGCGATAACTCCTCTTTTGTTTTTTGGGATGTCTACCCCTGCTATTCTTGCCATAACTATCCTTGTCTTTGTTTAAATCTA
>Ga0208114_1000045_pt1 | contig 31506 bp, 30 predicted proteins | sample LakWasMeta2_LOW4_2_FD_183854 | JGI IMG/M metagenome (GOLD analysis project Ga0208114, IMG submission 183854) | Freshwater sediment methanotrophic microbial communities from Lake Washington under simulated oxygen tension - Sediment Metagenome... | ecosystem: Environmental > Aquatic > Freshwater >... | reverse complement strand
GGGCGTTTGGGTGACTATCCGTTCTGGAATGCGGTTTGGTTTTGATTGCTTAAGTTGGAGTTCGCTATTGGCGGGTAGATTTAATCGCTGGTGAACCAGCTCCCACAAAAGGCAAAGTAAAACGCCGGGCTAGCCCGGCGTTTTTTATTGCTTCATTCAATGAATCGAATTATTTCCACTCGACATCAATGCCATCGGAGTCGCCAATCGCCTTTGTCAGGGCATCTGTCAGGCCTTCCGTTGCGCCGGCATTTTTCAGCATGTCCACGGTGGCAAGATCGATGAAGTAATCGCGGTCGGTCGAGCTTTCTTCTTCCATCACGTTTTGCATGCAAAGCAGATCATTGTCGATGAGATCGGCAAGTATGCTGCCGTCGGGTTTCAGATAAAGTGCGGTCATGGCGTTCTCGTCATTTGTCGATTGGAAGTGGGTTCAACATAGCTCAATTATGGTACAGCCACAATCAAGCGGGATTTAGTGCTTGAAGTGGCGGCGCCCGGTAAACACCATCGCGATATCATTTTCATTGGCGGCGGCTATGACTTCGTTGTCGCGCATTGAACCACCGGGTTGAATCACGGCGCGGATGCCCGCTTTTGCGGCGGCATCGATACCATCGCGGAACGGGAAGAAAGCATCGCTGGCCATGACCGAGCCGGGCACCGCAAGTCCGGCTTCTTCGGCTTTCAGCGCCGCGATTTTTGCACTGACGACACGGCTCATCTGTCCGGCGCCGATACCGACGGTCTGCAAATCCTTCGCGTAAACAATGGCGTTGGATTTGACATACATCGCCACTTTCCAGGCGAACAGCAAATCCTGCATTTCATTTGCGGAAGGCGCACGCGCGCTGACGATTTTCAGATCATCGGCAGTCAACGAATCGGTATCGGCATCCTGCACCAGCAAGCCGCCCGCGATGCGTTTGTATTCCATCGCGCCTGCGATGTTTCGCAATTCACCACACGCCAGCACGCGAACATTGGCTTTTTTCGCGAACAGGGGCAGGGCATCGCTGGCGATACTCGGTGCGATCACGACTTCGACAAATTGCCGTTGCAGGATTTCGGCTGCCGTTTTCGCATCGAGCTCGCGATTGAAGGCGATGATGCCGCCGAAGGCCGAGGTTGGATCGACCGCATGGGCGCGATCGTAAGCCGTGAACAGATCATGCGAGACCGCAACGCCGCAGGGGTTGGCATGTTTAACGATAACGCAGGCCGGTTGCTCGAACACCTTGACGCATTCCAGGGCGGCATCGGCGTCGGCCAGATTGTTGTAGCTCAATTCCTTGCCCTGCAGGAATTTCGCGGTCGCGACGATGCCATTGCCGGCATTTTTTTCGAGATAGAGCGCACCGCGTTGATGCGGGTTTTCGCCGTAACGAAGACTCGAAGCCAGATCCAGCGACAAATGCAAAGTATGTGGCCAGGTTTCCGGTGTTTGTGGATCGGCGGCCCGTGCCGATAGCCATTGCGTTATCTGGCCGTCGTAAGTGCTGGTATGGGCGTAGGTTTTTGCAGCGAAGGCGCGACGCATCGCGATATCGGTGCCGCCTGCATTCAGTGCCGCAATCAAGGCCACATAATCATCCGGGTCGACCACCACGCTGACGCGTTCGTGATTTTTCGCCGCCGCGCGCAACATGGCCGGGCCGCCGATATCGATATTTTCAACGGCATCGTCGTAACTGCAATCGGGCTTCGCAATCGTGGCTGCGAACGGATACAAATTGACGACCAGCAAATCAATCGCGGTGATGTCGTGTTGTTTCATGACGGCATCGTCGGTGCCGCTGCGTCCCAATAAACCGCCGTGGATTTTTGGATGCAGGGTTTTTACGCGGCCATCCATGATTTCCGGAAAACCGGTCACTTCGCTGACATCCTGTACGGCAATGCCGGCGTCACGCAGTGTTTTTGCGGTGCCGCCAGTCGAAAGCAGGTGCACATTCAGCGACGTTAATGCGCGTGCCAGTTCAAGCAGGCCGGTTTTATCGGAAACGGATAACAAGGCCCGGCGAACGGGCAGACGTGTGGAAGACATGGGAGCACCTCGGGATGAGGTGCGAATTATAACGGGCGATTACGCCAATCCGTAGTCTTTTAATTTCTTGCGAAGCGTAGCGCGATTCATGCCCAGCATCTCGGCGGCACGGCTTTGATTGCCGTCGCAGTGACGCATGACTTCGTGCAGCAGGGGTGTTTCGATTTCGCGGAGAACCACATCGTGCAGATCTTCAACATCCGCTCCGTTCATGTCATGCAGATAGCGGCGTACGGCCTTGGCGACGTATTCGCGTAAAGCGGGTTGCGGCTGGCTTGCGGGTGCAGGCTCTGCACGTAAAGCGGGAGGGACGTTCAAAACAAACTCCGGGGGAAAAACCGCTTCCTTGCGGGCACGCCACAGGAATCTTGGCGGACGGCGATTCTAGCCCAGAATTTTGCCCGGAACCGAAATTAACAAAATATATTTTCGTTTTCTGCGGGCGGTTCGCATTTTATTGGTGGCACTTCGAAAGGCGCTTTAATGAATCAACTACTTGCGTGATGCAGTTGAACTATCGAACAGAAAAAGGCGCTAAATGTTCAGTGAAATTCCAGGCGAAAGGCCACCGCATGTTTCCCAGGGTCCATGATTTCGAGTGTGAGGCTGGCCGATTGTCCCGGCATGATCATGGGCGTAGCCGGCTCGTTGCCAAGATATTCGCGGGCTTCGAATCGACGCAGGCCCAGGGGCTGATCTTCGAGATCGGTGAGTGCGACTTCCAGTTGCGGCCAGGCTTGTGCAAACGCGGCGTCGTTCCGAAAGCTGGCGGTCAGCAGCAAGGCGTTCGGCACCGAGGGATGCGGACGGATATCACGCGATGTGACATGAAATGCCTTCGGCTCTTGCCACGGCGGCAAGGAACATTGCACGATGCCGCAGAGCATTTCCAGACGGGGTCGCCATACAGGGTCGGTGGCAAGACGTTTGCGGTCTGCGATGATGATTTGCAGCAGCAATGCCAAGGCCAGCACCACGGCCAGTGCGGCCCACCGCCAGCGGCGTGAGCGTGTCACGACGACGGGTTCTTCGATAAAGCTTGGCGACTGTTTTTTCATGCGGTTTTGCGACGTCCGGTGATGCGCATCCAGTCTTCCAGTTGTGTGGCCTGCAAGTCGTCAAACCATTGCGAATACTGTTCCAGCAATGCCTCTTCCTGGCCTTTCAGTATCCCGGAAAGGGCAATCAAGCCACCGGCCTGTGTGCGCTTGGCAAGCAGGGGCGCAAGGCTTTCCAGTGCAGAGGCAAGAATATTGGCAACGACGATCGGATAGTCCGCTGCGGGTTCATCTTCCGGCAAATACACCTGTAAATTTTTGCCGACTTCATTGCGTTCGGCATTGTCGTGGGTAGCTATCAATGCCTGCGGATCGTTATCGACGCCGACGGCGGATTTTGCACCGAGTTTCAAGGCAGCCAGCGCCAGGATTCCCGAACCGCAGCCGAAGTCGAGCACGATTTTGTTTTTCAGATCGAGACTGTCGAGCCATTGCAGGCATAAAGCCGTGGTCGGGTGGGTGCCGGAGCCAAATGCCAGACCCGGATCGAGTCGGATGAGAACCTGGTTTTTTGCTTCTTCGGGAATCTCGAGATTCCAGGGAATGATCCAGGTGCGTTCGCCGAACTTCATCGGTTTGAACTGATCAAGCCAGGCGCGTTCCCAATCCTGGTCTTCGACCCGCGTGAATTGGGCGGAGCTCAGGTCCAGTGTTTCATCGAAAGCTTCGAGTGCCTGCAACAGCAAGTCCTGTTTGCAATCGGCATCGAATAGCGCCGTTACAATGATCTCCGGCCATAGCGGCGTTTCGCCGACGCCCGGTTCCAGAATGGCGCGTTCATTTTCCGCATCGGCCGCATCCAGCAGGGACACCGACAAGGCGCCGCAATCTTGCAGGGCAAGTTCCATCCGCGATTCGTCTTGGGCGCGGCAGCGAAGCGAGAGTTCTAACCAGGGCATGGATTTCTAAAGCCGGAACAATTATGAGGCGCTATTATGGGCCCTCGCGTGAGCATTGACGACAGACCGGTTATACTCGACCCATGAAAATACCCCGCCAATTGCTGAATATTCTTCTGGCCACCGCACTGGTCGCATCACTGGCTGCCTGTGGCAACAAAGGCCCGCTGGTGCATCCCGACAAAGCAGAACCCGCTGCATCGAGCCACTGAGGTTCACGTGTCCCTGCGTTTTAGCAAAATGCACGGTGCCGGTAATGATTTCGTGGTGCTGGATCTGCGCGATGGCTCGCCCTTGCCCGATGCCGCCACGACCCGTGCGATCGGCAATCGCCATACCGGCGTGGGTTTCGACCAATTGCTGACGATTGAAAAGTCCGATATTTCCGATTGCGTCGCCCGTTACCGCATTCTCAATGCCGATGGATCGATGGCCCAGCAATGCGGCAACGGCGCGCGCTGCGTCGCGGCCTGGGTTCGGCGTGCCGGCATGACGATGGCAGCGAATTTTCTGCTGGACAGTCCGGCCGGCGTTATCGATGTTTCATGTCTTGAAGACGAACGATATTCCCTGTTGATGAGTGTGCCGGATTTTCAGTCGGCAGCCATTCCGCGGGTCGCAACAAATACGGCGCCGCTGCATCGCATCACGATCGGTAATGAAATTATCGACTTCGTGCCGGTTTCGATGGGCAATCCGCATGTGCTGATCGAGGTGGAAGATATCCAAACCGCAGCGGTCGAGCGCATCGGGAAAGCCATGCAGGTGCAGGCCGAATTTCCCGATAGCGTCAACGTCGGGTTCGCTCAAATTTTATCGCCGACGCACATCAAGCTTCGCGTGTACGAACGCGGCGCCGGTGAAACCCTTGCCTGCGGCAGCGGCGCCTGTGCTGCGGTGGCTGCGCTTATGGCGCTGGGCAAAGTGGCATCGCGGGTGCAGGTCAGCTTGCCCGGCGGTGATTTGCACATTGAATGGACAGACAAAACCGCGCCGATCCGCATGACCGGTCCGGCCGCTTTTGTTTTTGAAGGAGAGTGGTTGTGATTTCAACAGATGAAAAATCCGAACGCATGAGCGCCCATGAAGTGGCGGCCTGGTTGCGACGCCATCCCAAATTTCTGGAGCAATATCCGGATTTGGCCGTGTCGCTGGTCGTGCCGCGCGAGGAAGGAAAAGCCGCTTCGCTGGCGAGCTACCAACTGGAAGTATTGCGCGACAAAAATCGTGAATTGAATCGCCGTCTGAATGAACTTTTTGGCAACGCACAGGACAATGAACGCCTTGCCGTTCGTACCCACCAGCTCACACTGGCATTGATGCGGGCGCGCAATGCTGCCGAAACCTGGAAAGCGATGGTCGCGGTGCTGGGCGAAGATTTCCAGGGCGATGCGATCCGTGCGATTTTGTTTTCCGAAGTCGATGGTCTGGAGCCCGCCGACTGGTGGCAGATGCTGCCAACCCGTGCGAATGCCCTGTTGCCGTTCAAGGATTTCATCGCCGCCAACGAGCCACTGTGCGGTCGTTTGAATCAGGACAAATTGGATGTGCTGTATCGCGATGCACAGTTACTGCCTGCTTCCTGCGTTTTGCTGGCGGTAAGCGGCCACGGTATTTTGTGTGTCGGCAGCCAGGACGCAAACCGTTTCTATCCGGGCATGGGCACGCTTTTCCTGCGTTTGATGAGCGAATCACTGGTCGCTGCGTTGGCACGCTTTGATTGATGGAATGGAAGCCTTAAAACAAACGATCGAAAACTTTCTCTCGCATCTGCGGGTGGAAAGGCGTTTGTCGACGAATACCACGGAAAGTTACCGGCGCGATTTGCTGGGTCTGTCCGAATGGATGCCGTCGGCGGGATTTTCCGATTGGCAGAGTTTGAACGGTGAAGCCATGCGTAGTTATCTGGCCAGCGAACATCGCCGCGGCCTGAGTGCAAAAAGTCTGCAAAGAAGATTGTCGGCCTGCCGATCGATGTTTCAGTGGCAACTGAAACACGGAGAACTGAAAGGCAATCCAGCGCAGGGCATTCGTGCTCCGAAGGCGGCGAGAAAATTGCCGCAGGTGCTCGATCCCGATGAAATGGCGCGTCTGGTCGAAGTGCCGACCGATACCGAATTGGGCATGCGTGATCGTGCCATGCTGGAATTGTTTTATTCCTCCGGCTTGCGACTTTCGGAGTTGTGCAGCCTGCATTGGCGCGATCTGGACTTGGCCGATGGTCTGGTACGCGTTCTCGGCAAGGGGTCGAAGGTGCGTATCGTTCCGGTGGGAAAGTTCGCCCGCGAAGCACTCGAAAACTGGCGCAAGGAATCTTCCGGAAAACTTGACAAGCCGGTTTTCCCGGGAAGAAACGGCAGCATTACGCCGCGTGCCGTGCAATTGCGTTTGCGGCAATTGGCGCAAAGCCAGGGCATCTGGAAGCGGGTCTATCCGCATCTGATGCGACACAGTTTTGCCAGCCATGTGCTGGAGTCTTCCGGTGATTTGCGTGGCGTGCAGGAATTGCTGGGTCATTCCGATATCGCGACCACGCAGATTTATACGCATCTTAACTACCAGCATCTGGCGAAAGTCTATGACGCCGCACATCCGCGCGCGCGCAGAAAATCGGGCCAAAAAACAAAAAGTGATCAATAAGACATGAAGCCCACCGACATCATTTTTCACCGTGCATCGCACGTGCTCGAAGTCGCGTTTGAAAACGGCGAGCGTTACAAACTGCCTTGCGAATATTTGCGGGTGGAATCACCCTCGGCCGAAGTGCAGGGCCATGGCCCGGGCCAGCGCATTCTCGTGCCCGGAAAAAAACACGTGAACATCAATTCGATCGAGCCGGTCGGCAACTACGCCGTGCAATTGCATTTCGATGATGGCCACAATACCGGCATCTTCAGTTGGACCTTGCTGCGTGAGCTGGGTCAAAGTTTCGATACTCGGTGGGCAACTTATGAGTCGGCCTTGGCTGAACGCGGATTGAGCCGAGAGCCCTGAGTTTCTGCATTTGTGGGAGCGGCTTCAGCCGCGATTAGATGTTTGGGCTTGTCGAAATGTTAATTAGCTATCGGGCTATTTAAAACCGTGCCGTGTCATTCATTGCAACACTATCGAAAACCCTGGCATTCAATCGCTGGTAAACCGGCTCCCACAAAAACTAAGCAAACATCGCCTTAACCCAAAAAACACCCCTACTGCGGCATAATGCAGCCATGAGCCAAGACCCTAAAAATCAATCAAAAACAGGCCCCGATACCACCCATTTCGGTTTTCGCGACGTGCCTGTGGCCGAGAAGCAGAAACTGGTCGGCCAGGTGTTTTCCTCGGTCGCCGCCAAATACGATTTGATGAACGATTTGATGAGCCTGGGCGTGCATCGCATCTGGAAGCGTTATTTCGTCGGCACGTCGGGCGTGAAGCGCGGCGACCGAGTGCTCGATCTGGCGGGCGGTACCGGCGATATTGCGATGTTGCTACACGAGCGCGTCGGAGATACCGGCGAGGTAATCATCGGCGATATCAATGCTGCCATGCTCAGCGTCGGTCGTGATCGATTGAACGACAAAGGCCTGGTGCGCGGTTTGCAGTATGTGCAACTGAATGCCGAAAGCCTTCCGTTTCCGGACAATAGTTTCGATCTGGTCACAATTGCTTTCGGATTGCGGAACGTGACCGACAAAGCGAAGGCTTTGCGCGACATGCATCGCGTGCTGAAAGTCGGCGGTCGCGTGCTGGTACTGGAATTTTCGCAGGTGAAACCGGAATGGTTTCGTCCGATTTACGATTTCCACTCGTTCAAAATCCTGCCGAAGCTCGGCAAGCTATTCGCCAACGATTCCGACAGTTACCAGTATCTGGCCGAGTCCATTCGCAAGCATCCGAATCAGGAAAACCTGCAAGCCATGATGGCCGAAGCCGGTTTCGGCCGCTGCAGCCATCGCAATCTGAGCGGCGGTATTGTCGCCATTCATAGTGCCTATCGTATTTAACATCATCGGAATCATTTCAGGAAAGCCCATGCGTTTATTTGCCGCGCTATTTGTCATGTTGGTGTCTCCCGCATTCGCCGCGACGTTCGACGAACGCCGCAACGATGAGCACAGTTATGCCGAACCGACCCAGGTGGTCGTGAAAGACATCGCACTGGATTTGACGGTCGATTTCGACAGGAAAATACTGAGTGGCAGCGCCAATCTGAGCCTTGACTGGGTCAATCCCGGGCACAGGCAATTGGTGCTCGATACGCGCGATCTGACGATCGAAAAAATCGAAGGCACGACCGGGCGCATGGCTTGGCAGTCATTGAAATACACGCTGGCACAGCGCGACGATATCTTCGGCAGCAAGCTGGTGATCGACATGCCGCAGGCATTTAAAAACGTGCGGATTACCTATGCCACGTCGCCACAGGCTTCCGGTCTGCAATGGCTGGATGCGCCGTTGACCGCCGGCAAGAAGCAGCCGTTCATGTTCAGCCAGTCGCAATCGATCCATGCCCGTTCCTGGGTGCCGCTGCAAGACACCCCGGGCGTTCGTTTCACCTATTCGGCCAACATCAAGACACCGGCCAACGCGATGGCCCTGATGTCGGCGAACAATGCACCCGATGCCGTACGCGACGGCGATTATTCCTTCCGCATGCCGCAGCCGATTTCATCCTATCTGCTGGCGATTTCGGCCGGTGATCTGGTGTTTGAACCGATATCGAATCGTGTAGGCGTCTGGGCCGAACCGTCGGTCGTGAAAAAGGCGGCCTGGGAATTTGCCGATACCGAAAAAATGATCGTCGAAACCGAAAAAATGTTTGGTCCGTATCGCTGGGAACGTTACGACATTCTGGTCTTGCCGCCATCGTTTCCGTTCGGTGGCATGGAAAATCCGCGCCTGACTTTCGCCACGCCGACGATCATCGTTGGCGACCGTTCACAAACCAGTTTGATCGCGCATGAGCTAGCGCATTCCTGGTCGGGCAATCTGGTGACCAATTCGAGCTGGAAAGACATGTGGCTCAACGAAGGCTTCACCACCTATGTGCAGGGCCGCATCGTTGAAGCGGTGTACGGCAAGGAATTGGCCGACATGGAAGACGTGATCGGCGAATTCGATGCCAAATCGGAAGTCGACTCGCTGGCGCCGACCATGCAGCTGCTTGCCTTGCCTGCGATGCCGGGCATGGATCCGGACGAAGCGTCGAGCGATATCGCCTATGAAAAAGGGCAATGGTTTTTGACGTTTCTGGAACAGCGTTACGGCCGCGAATTGTTCGATCCGTTCCTGCGTTCGTGGTTCGACGAGCATGCTTTCAGTACGGCCACCACGACGGATTTTGTCGAGTTCTACAAAAAGAATTTGCCGGGCAAAAAGCCCGGTGCAGTGACGCAAGCGGAATTCAACACCTGGGTGTACGAGCCCGGCATTCCCGCATTCGCGAAATCCACCCAGTCCTTGCGTTTTATCGCCGTCGATGCGGCACGCAATGGCTGGTTGGCGGGAAAATTGTCGGCGAAAAAAATTCCCGCAAAAAAATGGAGCACCCAGGAATGGTCGCACTTTCTGGACAATCTGCCAAAAACATTGCCGCTCAAAAAACTGCAGGAACTGGACAATGCCTTCAAGCTGACCGGTACCCCGAATGGCGAAATCGGCATGCGCTGGTATCCGATTACCATTCGCAGCGGTTATGTGAAGGCGCGTCCGGAAATCGAGGCTTTCCTGAAAAAAATCGGTCGCCGCAAACTGATCATGCCGAGCTACACCGCGCTGACCGAAAGCAAGGATGGTCTGGTATTCGCCAAACAGGTGTTTGCCAAAGCGCGCCCGGGCTACCATCCGATCACCATCGGCACGGTAGAGGCTTTACTCGGCAAAGCCAACCCATAATCGAAACATGAAACTCCCGGCAGCCTTGTGATGAAACCGCAAACCGCACGCAAACTCGCGTGGGCGGCCGGTATCGGGTTGTCGGTAGCGACCGTGAGTACGGCGGTCTGGATGCCGGAGCAATTCCTGCAGGCCGAGTTTGCGAGATTGCGATGGCTGGCGGGTGCGGAAGTACAAAGTAAAACCATTGCCGATCATCGCTGGGTGTATTTGCGAGCCGGATTTGGCGAAGAAAATAGCGCGCAAAAGCCGCTGCTTTTTCTGGTACATGGTTATACCGGCAGCAAGGAAAACTGGCTGCAGGTGATGCGTGAACTTGGCCGGAAATATCGCGTCATCGCTCCGGATTTGCCGGGCTGGGGTGAATCAACGCGATTGGAAAATGCCGATTACGGCGTCATTGCCCAGAAACTGCGTCTTGCCGAATTCATTAAATCTTTCGGGGAAACACCGAACATTCTTGTCGGGCATTCCATGGGCGGACATATCGCCGGCATGGTGGCGGCCCGTCAGCCGGACGTTATTTCAAAACTGGTCTTGATGTCGGCGGCAGGCGTGCAGTTCGATGAAAATGAATTTGCCCGTTCCGTGCTGAAAGGCGGCAATCCGTTTGAAGTCAAAACCCGTGACCAGTTTCATGCACAAATGCGCCTGGTATTTACCGAGCCGCCATTCGTGCCTTGGCCCTTCGACGAGGCCATGGTGCAGCGCCGTCGACGCGACGCCGCGTTCGAAGCGAAAGTACTCGACAGCATCGGTCGCGGTCCCGACGTGATTGTTCTGCAGTCGGAAATGCAAAAAATCCAGTCGCCGACCTTATTGTTGTGGTGCAAGGATGATCGCGTGATCGACGTCAGCTCGGTCCCGATTTTCCAATCCGGCATTACCGATTCGCAGGCCCTGATTCTCGAAGGCTGCGGCCACATGCCGATGATGGCAAAACCGAAAGAAGTGGCGAACGGCATCGATGAATTCATCCTGCAGCCGGCACTGGAAATCACCACGATTCCGCTGGAATAAAACCGGCGCTTTTCTAGTCAGTCACGATGGCAAAAGTGCCGGTGGCTTTGTCGAACATCATGAAGAAAGCGATTACATCCAGATCGCTTCCCTCGATGCTCAAATCCTCGCTGAGCAGGGTGTCTTTAACGCCTGCCGTGCCGGCCATCATCTTGATGAAAATCGGCTTGGTCAATTTCAGGCTGGCGCTGGCCTTGGCATCGGGTTCGGATTTGCGAAAATGCATGACGGAATTCTCGATCCACAAGACATACGATTCCGACGTGTCGGTGATCAGCAGATTGATCTTGAGATTTTTCCCGTCGGCTGCCGGGCCATCCAGTCCGGCGGCCATCGCTTCGAGAAAGCGTTCCGTCGGTGTCTGTGCCAGCATCTCTATGAAGCTGGCGCGATTGATGCCCTTTTCCGGTGCACCGTTGCGCAGTTCATCGGCGGCGGTCAGATAGCTGTTGCGCCAGGTCGCGGCTTCCGCCATATAGCCCATCTGTTCGTAGGTGCGGGCGAGCAATGCCTTGGCGGCTTTATTGTCAGGTTCGGCAAATACGACATGGTTCAGTAGTTCGGCTGCCCATCGGTAATCGCCCTGATCAAAGGATTTTTGTGCTGCGGCAAGGGTCTTTTCGCTGCCGCCCATCAAGTCGATGTAGCGTGCCGCCGATTCGCGTGGCGGCAAGGGATTCAGGTGCGCCGGATTGCCGTCATAAGCGCCGATATAGAATTGGTAGATGGCCTTGACGTTATGGCGCAGGTCGCCGTAATAGCCTCGGGCGCCGAAATAATTCGACAGCGATGCGGGCAGTTTTACGGTATCGGCAATTTCGTTCGGCGTATAGCCGGCATTGATCAGGCGCACGGTTTGGTCGTGGGTGTATTTGTAGACGTCGCGGTGTTTGGTAATGAATTCGGCAATGCGCGCCTGGCCCCAGATCGGCCAATTATGCTGGCCGAAATACACCTCGGCATCGCGGGTCTGTTCCAGTGCCTGATCCATGTATTCCGACCAGCGCAGGGCATCGCGAACTTTCGCGCCGCGTACCGGCAAAAGATTGTGCATGGTCTGCGCCAGATTTTCGGCACCGCAATAGGCCTTCCTGTCGGGCAGGCTGAAGGTCAGTTCCGCCGGTGCTTCTGCTCCGGGGACGTTGTGAAAAATAAAACGGATGCCATCGACGTTCATTTCCTGTGTGGATTGGGTAATCGACACCGTGGGTTTGAGAATGCCGAAGTTGCCGTAGGCCGTCGCCTTGCCGAGCCCGGTATCGACCAGGCCCTTGGCGGAACGCGGCAAGTTCTTGCCGAATTGGTACATCGAACGCCGCCCCATCGCAGAGCCGACCATGACGTTCTCGCTGGTGGCTTCGGCCATGAAGCCAGCCGGTGCGATAACCGGAATTTTTCCCGCGATGACCTCGTCGCTCGACATCACACCGCTTGCGCCGCCGAAATGATCGATGTGGCTGTGCGTGAAAATAATCGCCGAGACCGGCCGATTGCCAAGATGCTTGCGGGCGAATGCCAAAGCAGCGGCGGCGCTTTCGCGACTGGTTAGCGTGTCGACCACGATCCAGCCTTGCTGGCCTTCGATCAGGGTCATATTGGCCAGGTCGAAGCCACGCAGTTGGTAGACGCCGTCGGTGACTTTGAACAGGCCAATTTCGGCGTTGAGAATGGCATGGCGCCACAAACTTGGATTGACCGTATCGGGGGCCTTGCCCTTGACGAAATCGAACTGGGCGAAATCAATCAGCGTATTGCCTTCGGCATCCAGAATTTTTCCGGTCGGCCTTTCAATGAAGCCACGCTTTGCATCGGCAAAATCCTGCGGTTCATCCAGCTTCAACTCGGCGGCCATTTTTGCGTTTGCCTGTATCGTAGAGGTGCTGGCATCGCTGGCGTTGCCGCCGACACCTGTAGAGCGCGAGCAAGCACTCGAAACGAGGAGTAGGGCGATGAGAATGATGCATGGCGTGATTTTCATATAAGAAATCCCCGTGTTGTTTCAGTGGGTAGAGCGCAGCATGTCGGCTGCTTTCTCGGCAATCATGATGGTGGGTGCATTGGTGTTGCCGCCAATCAAGGTCGGCATGATTGAGGCATCGACAACCCGCAAGCTCTGGATTCCGTGCACTCGCAGCTGGCTATCAACGACGGATGCAGGGTCGGTTTTGGCACCCATCTTGCAAGTCCCGACGGGATGGTACTGGGTATCGGCGCGTTCACGGATGTCGGCAGCGAGTGCGTCGATGTTGTCGGGGCTTACCGGATAAAGCATCTTTCCCCGAATCGTATCGAACGGTGTCGATTCGATAATGCGTTGTTGTATCAACGCGCCTTTGATCAAAAGCTGCAAGTCGCGTTCATCGTCCAGAAAGTTCGGATCGATCCGTGGCGCCACTCGCGGATCGCGACTGGCGAGCGTCACTTTGCCGCGACTAAAAGGACGCAGAACGTCGACATGGCATGAAAAACCGTGTCCCAAATGAAACTTGCGGGCATGGTCATCCACGATGGCCAGGGCAAAGACCAGCTGAAGGTCCGGCACGGCGATCTCCGGACTTGATCGCAGGAAAGCGCCGGCCTCGGCATAGGGGCTGGTGATCAGACCGGTACGATGCTTTTTCCATTCGAATATCGCCCGAACGACTTTCGATATTCCGCGAAGGGAAACGCCGAAGCTTTCGATATCGTCAGGGGCGCGCCAGCTCTGCACGTAATCGATGTGATCCTGCAAATTTCTCCCCACGCCTGGCAGGTGATGAACAAGAGGCACACCCATGGATCGCAGCTCGTCGCCCGGGCCAACGCCGGACAACAACAATATTGCGGGCGAGCCGAATGCGCCTGCCGCCAGCACGACTTCCCGGTGTGCCATCACCGTCTTTGTTCTGCCGTCGTGTTGATATTCGATGCCGATGGCGCGTTCGCCTTCCAGTAGAACCCGGTTAACCGTAGCGCGCGTGATCACATGCAAATTCCGGCGTGACAAGTTGGGCGTCAAAAATGCCTTGGCCGCGCTGCATCGCTCGCCATTGCGCTGAGTGACCTGATAAAGGAAAGCACCCTCTTGCTCCGCGCCGTTGTAATCGTCGATGAGCTTTATGCCATTGGCTTTTGCGGCGTCGAGAAAACGCCGGTTTATGTCGCTGACATGGCGCGGATAGGTGACATTCAAGGGGCCGTCCTGTCCGTGGTAGTCGTCGTGAAAACTTTCGTTGTGTTCGGAGCGTTTAAAGTAGGGCAGCAGCTCGTCATACGACCAGCCAGGATTGCCGCTTGCGGCCCAGTGATCGTAGTCATTGCGATGGCCGCGCACATACAGCATGGCATTTATCGAACTGGAACCGCCCAAGGTCTTGCCACGCGGCTGGTATCCCTGACGACCATTCAGACCTTTTTGCGGCACCGTTTTGAAAGCGTAATTATTGAAGTGGGTCGGCAGCATCGCCACAACGCCGGCGGGAGCATGAATCAACACACTGGTGTCCGGCCCTCCGGCTTCGAGCAGGCAAACCGAGACCGCTGGATCTTCGGAAAGCCGCGCAGCCAGTACACAACCGGCGGAGCCGGCGCCAACGATGACGTAATCGAAATTCAAGGCGGCCCTGCAGGATGGGGTGGGTGATATCAGCATGGGCCAACCGAGCCATGTCGTCCAATGTATAATATGAAGACAATGATTGCGTTGAGTGCATAATGGATCTGAAGCATCTGTCCCATCTGGTTGCACTCGCCGATGAAGGCCGTTTCGTGGCTGCCGCTGAAAAGGTGCACCTAAGCCAGGCCGCTTTCAGTCGCAGTATCCAGGCCCTGGAACAACAGCTGGGATTGCGCTTGTTCGATCGCGGCCCGCGCGGCGCAAAGCTGACGTCAGCGGGCCGGATTGTGATTGAAAGAGCGCGAAGACTCTTGTTCGACAGTCAGTGCATGAGTCGCGACATTGAGTTGTATTTGAAAAAACAGATTGGGGATCTGGCTTTTGGCGTCGGGCCTTTCCCGGCGGCGACCCTGATTCCTGTCTTGATGCCCGAATTGCGTCAGCAATTTCCGGCGGTACGCATTCGCGTCGAGGTCAATAACTGGGAGTATCTGTGCCAAAACCTGCAAGACGAGCAGCTGGATTTCTTTGTGGCGGATGTACGTGATCTGCCGGCGAATCCTGATCTCGACATCAGCATGCTGGCCAAACAGTTCGGCGGCTTTTACGTCCGTGCCGGGCACCCGCTGCTGGCAGGCGGGTCTTTGACGACTGGCGCGATATTGCCCTTCGGCGTCGCGACGGTTCGTCTGCCACGGCTGATCCAAACCGCTTTTGCCGCCATGCTGGGAGTGCCTGCGGGTTCCGCCTTGCCGATTGCGCTGGAATGCGATGACGTTGCATTGCTCAAGCAGACGGCATTGGTGACCGATACGGTTCTGGTGATGACCCATGCAGCGGTCGCCCAAGAGCTTGCGGCCGGCAAGCTGGTTCTATTGCCATTGAAAGACATGCCAGCCCTGCATACAGAAATGGGTATCGTCTCGCTGCGGGGTCGCAGCCATTCACCTATGGCACGGCATGTGATTCTTCGATTGCAGGAGCTGTCGCTTGAAAATGCCGGCTTCGCGCCATCCACTACTAGGCAGGCCTAACTTCCGCCCAAAAGGCACGAACCATCGATGATGATCCGGGCGACAGACAAGATTACTTGCTAACGCTTGCACGCGAGGCATCGCGGGCCTTCTTGAACGCATTGCCTTCGTAATAGTTTGGCCATTTGTTACTGTTGGCCAGAGTCTTGCCTAATTGCTGAAGGGCATTAAGATCCTGCACCACGCCGCGCAAATCCCAATTGGGGTCGAAGTTGTCGGCGCCCTTGTGATAATGCACGCCGTAATAATCATCAATCACCGATTGGCCGAATTCGCTGCCTTTTTCAAGGTTTTCGATCCCACCCTTGGCATAAATGGCCGGCACGCCGGCTTTGGCGAAACTGAAATGATCCGAGCGGAAGAACATGCCTTTTTCGGGCGAGCTTTCGGCTTTCAATACCCGTTTTTGCATGCCGGCAATCGGTGCCAGCCAGTCATCGAGTTCGGAATTGCCTAATCCGATCACGGTCAGGTCTTTCGCGGGACCGACGACGGTCATGGCATCCAGGTTGATCACGGCCACCGTTTTGGCGAGGGGAATGACCGGATGCGTTGCATAGTATTTTGAGCCCAGCAGACCGGATTCTTCCAGCGTGACAAACAGGAAGACCACCGAGCGATCGGCGGGTTTGTTGACGGTGAACTGTTCGGCGATTTCCAGCACCCCGGCAACACCCGAGGCGTTATCGATGGCGCCGTTATAAATATTGTCGCCGGCTTCTTCGGCATGGGTGCCGAGGTGGTCCCAATGCGCGGTGTAGACAATCGCTTCGTCGGGACGTGTTTTACCGGGCAAGACAGCCAGTACGTTGCGGGATTCGCCACGCTTGGTGCTGTTCTTCAAGTCAACGCTTATCCGAGATTGCAAAGGCACGGCCTTGAAGCCGCGTTTATTGGCTGCGGCACGCAGTTTCATGAAGTCCAGGCCTGCATTCCGGAACAAGGTGTCGGCGGCATCGGCGCTCAACCAGCCCTGCACGGGAATACGCGGTTCGGGGTCTTCGCTGATCGGCAAATCGAATTGTGCGCCCGACCAGGAATTCTTGACGACATCCCATCCGTAGGCCGCACCTTCGGTATCGTGAATAATCAGTGCAGCGGCGGCACCCTGACGTGCCGCTTCTTCGAACTTGTAAGTCCAGCGACCGTAGTAGGTCATCCGGCGACCTTCGAACAGAGTCGCATCGGCGGCATGGAAGCCCGGATCATTGATCAGCATCACGACGGTTTTTCCCTTGACGTTCAAACCGGCGTAATCATTCCATTTTTGTTCGGGTGCATTAACGCCGTAGCCGACGAATACCATGTCGCTGGCGTCGAGTTTCACCTGGGCCTGTTCGCTGCGGGTGCCCATCACCATGTCCTTGCCCATCGACAAGTTCCAGCTGGCGCCTTTCTGGCCGGCGCTGGTGATCGTCATGCTCGAATCCGCACTGACAAGGCTTTCGATCATCGGCACTTTCTGGACGTAGCTGTCGCCATTGCCCGGCTTGAGTCCAAGCCGCTGGAATTGCTGCGTCAAATAGGCAACGGTTTTATCTTCGCCTTCGGTACCTGGCGCGCGACCGCCAAACTCATCCGAGGCCAGCACTTTGATGTGCATGGAAAGGTCTTCGGTCGATACTTCGGGGCCGAAGCCGTGTTTGATGTCGGTGATCGACGCCTGTGCCGGGACGACGGGTGCGATAACGCGTGGAGGTGCCTGACATGCACTGAGCAAAATAGTGACGATTGAAATCAGGGCAAATCGCGACATAACACCTCCGGAGTGAGCCCGGATGATAACGCGAATGCCCTGATTTAGGCTTGAGCCAGGTCTCAGTCTTTGCGTGCAGGAATCTTGTCGGTATAGATCTGCGGGGTTGCGCCGGTCACTTTGCCGATTTTCGCAGAGCTATGCACGACCAGGTCCACTTCGCGTTTGAAGACCAACTCACCCGTGACGACGGCATTCTGGCCGATAAGCACGCGGGGGATTTTCTGTTTTCCCCAGCTCAGGCCGGTCGGCTTGTCCACGAGGATGCCGCCATGGAGTTGGGAGTTGCTGCCGACGGTGATGTCGCCATTTACGGTGGAAACCAGCCCCTTAATAATGGATTGGTAGATCAGGATTTTGCCGTTGACCGTGCTCAATTCGGCGCCTTTGAGTTCGGAAAGTTTTCCGACCGTGATGCCGCCATTGACGGTTTCGACATTGCCGTTGACGCGGGTTTGTTCGCCCAGCGTGATGGCACCGTTGACTGTACTGGCGCTGCCGAGCAGGGCTTTTTCTTCGCTGGAAATCGAGCCATTCACGGTTTCGACGTCTTCGACGGTGGCACCGGCTTCGATGCGGATACTGCCGTTGACGGTATCGAGATCACCATAGGCATGGCCGCTTTCGGCATGGATACTACCGTTGACCTTGGAAACATCCTTGCCCTGTTCGTGTTCACTATCGTGGGCAAACCCGGAGTTGGCGGCTAAGGCAAAGGCGAGAAACAAAAGGGTGCGGCGCATGGTGAATTCCTTGGAAGGTGGTGTGCTTGTGATGCAGGCCGCATCGCAAAGGTTTAGACAGGAAAAACTTTTTATGCACCTTCATGTCTTAACGGCTGCGATGGCTTGCCGCATAAAGCACGAACAGTGTCTCGCTACTTCGTTACAATTGTGATGTGCCATTGGTCAGGAGACTGCATTGAACCGTCCGAAACCCTTACTGCTGCTCATTCTGGATGGCTGGGGCTATCGCGAAGAAACGGCGGACAACGCCATAGCGCTCGCGCAAATTCCGAATTGGCGGGCACTTTTGCGGGATTTCCCGAGCACACTGGTGCATACCGAAGGACGTTTCGTTGGATTGCCCGATGGCCAGATGGGCAATTCCGAAGTCGGACACATGAATATCGGGGCAGGCCGGATCGTCTATCAGGATTTGACCCGCGTGGATGCCGATATCGAGAGCGGCGGTTTCTACCGGAATCCGGAATTGCTCAAGGCCTGCGAATTGGTCAATCAAAACGACGCCACCCTGCATGTTTTCGGCCTGTTGTCGCCGGGCGGCGTCCATAGCCATGAATCCCATATTTTCGCGATGCTGGACTTGGCTCATCGCCAGGGCGTCAAAAAAGTCGCCGTGCATGCCTTTCTGGATGGCCGCGATATGCCGCCAAAATCGGCAGAGGCAAGCATTCGAGCGCTGCAGATAGTCTGCAATGAATTGGGCAATGCAAAAATCGCGACCGTGATCGGACGCTATTACGCGATGGATCGCGACCAGCGCTGGGATCGCCAGCAAGCGGCCTATCTCGCGATTGCGGAGGCCGAATCCGATTATCGATACGATGATGCACTCGCCGCCCTGATGGCTGCCTATGATCGTGGCGAGACCGACGAATTCGCCAAGGCCAGCGTGATCGATGGTGGCGCAAGCATGGCCGATGGCGATGCCGTGGTTTTCATGAATTTCCGCGCCGACCGTGCCCGCCAGCTCACATCGTGCTTCGTGCAAAAGGATTTTTCCGGTTTTGCCAAGCCGAGGAACATTGCGCTATCGCGTTTTGTCTGCCTTAGCCAATACGACGAAAAACTCGATGCGGCGGTGGCCTACGGCTCCGATGATTTGCCCAACACTCTGTCCGATGTATTGGCGGCCAATCACTGCACGCAATTGCGGATTGCCGAAACCGAAAAATATGCGCATGTCACTTTCTTTTTCAGCGGCGGCCGCGAACTCATGGCGCCGGGCGAAGAGCGCGTACTGATTCCTTCGCCCAAAGTGGCGACCTACGATTTGCAACCGGAAATGAGTTGTCCGGAATTGACCGAAAAACTCGTCGCCGCCATCCGCGCAAAGCGATATGACGTGATTGTCTGCAATATCGCCAATCCCGACATGGTGGGGCATACCGGTGATTTGGGTGCTGCCATCAAGGCGGCGGAAGCCGTGGATACCGCGCTGGGTGCGTTGCGTGCCGCGATTGTCGAGGTGGGCGGTGAAATGTTGGTGACTGCCGATCACGGCAATCTTGAAATGATGCGCGACCCGATCACCGGCGAGCCGCACACCGCACACACCATTGGCCCGGTTCCGTTTGTCTATGTGGGGCGCAAGGCGACTTTGAGAAAAGGCGGAGCGCTGCGCGACATCGCGCCGACGATTTTGTATTTGCTGGCCATTGAAAAGCCTGCCGAGATGACGGGCACTTCGCTGGTGGAGTTGGGCTGAGTGACGAGGCTCTCCGCCACGGCATTACTGATGTCGATTTTTCTGCTGCAACCCGGCGTTGCGCTCTCGGCCAAGCCCACGACGCAGGCGCAGGCGGCAGCACAGAAGAAAAAACTCGAGGCGATACAGGCGCAGATCAAAAAGCTCAGTGAAGACCAGAAACAGCTTGAGCAGCAGCGTGCCGAAGCGAACAAGTCGGTTCACGAAATGGACGCCAAGGTGGCGCAAGCGAGCAAACTGGCCCGCAAAAGCCAGCAGCAATTGATGGCGCAGCAGTCGCAATTGCAATTGCTCGAGAATGAAAAACAGGCGCTGGATATCAAACTGGCGAAGCAAAAGCTGGCCTTGGCCGCACTCGTTCGGTCTGCGTATGCGGTTGGTAAAACGCCGAGTCTGGAGCTGGTCCTGTCACAGGATAAAATCAGCGATTCTGCACGGGCGCTGGCTTACCATCGTTATTTTCAGGCCGACCAGAAAGCCCAGCTCGAGACAATTTCGAAGCAGCTGCTTGAATTGTCGGTGATGACCGAAAAAGTACGGCGGCAGCAACAGCAATTCGAGCAGGCGAAAGTCGAGCAGGAAAAAAATCTTTCCGCACTGAGCGAGCAGCGCAAACAACGTGATCAGGCGCTGGCAAAAGTCGATGCCCAATATCGCGATAAAAAAACGCGTCTGAATGCACTCGGACGCGACGAAAAAAACCTGAATGCCCTGCTCGACAAGTTGCAGAAACTGATGGCGCGAAAACCGGTTCAGGCGCCTTCGCGCAACAATCGAAAAACACCCGGTAAAACGCCGGCCACCAATGTGCCCATGGGCCCGATGCGCTTGCCGGTACAAGGCAACGTGCTGGCCGGATTTGGCGGCAGCATGCCCGATGGCCACCGCAGCGATGGCTTGCTGATCGCCGGAGCCGTCGGCTCTGAAATTCGTGCGGTGGCGGCCGGTCGCGTCGCCTATGCTGATTGGCTGAAAGGCTATGGTTTATTGCTGATTGTCGACCACGGCAATGGCTGGATGAGCTTGTATGCGTTCAACGACAGCTTGCTGAAAAACGTCGGAGATAGCGTGAAAGTAAACGAAGCCGTTGCGACCTTGGGTCGTTCTGGCGGACAAGCCAGCCCGGCGCTATATTTTGAATTGCGTCAGAACGGCCAGCCGAAAGATCCCCGTGTCTGGCTAAAACCCTAGGAACAAGAATGCGTTCGTCCGTTTTTCTGCTGCTGTCACTTTTTTCTTCCCTGAGTCTTGCCCAGGCCGCACGCGTGCCCGTGCCAAAAACATCGACGGCTCCCGCGCCGGCGGCTATTCCGATCGAAGAAATTCGCCGCTACATGCAGGTGCTCAGCCTGGTCGAACAGTCCTACGTGGATCCCTTGAAGAATGGTGATTTGTTCGACGCCTCATTGCGCGGACTGCTGCAGGAACTTGATCCGCATAGCGCCTATCTCGACAAGGAAGAAATGCGCGAGCTGCTGGAATTTTCCACGGGCACCTATCAGGGCATCGGCATCGAAGTCGAAATGCGAAAGGATAAAAGTCTGACCATCGTGGCGCCGATCGACGGTTCGCCCGCCGCCAAGGCTGGTTTGCGTCCCGGAGACGTGATCACCGCGATTGACGGCAAACCCGTCAAGGGCAGCAATGCCAACAATGCCAGCCTGGGTCTGCGCGGAAAACCGGGTTCGAGTGTCCGTCTGAATATTCTTCGGGAAGGCGAAACTGGCCCGCTCGAAGTGCTGGTGATGCGCGAGCTGATCAAGCTGGAGAGTATCAAGGCACGCATGCTCGAACCGGGTTATGGCTATGTGCGGATCAGTACATTCCAGGAAGATACCGGTCGCAGAATGGTGCAGGAAATCAACGCCATGCGTAAAGCGCAAGGCGGAAACCTCAAGGGTCTGGTGATTGATTTGCGCAGCAATCCGGGCGGTTTGCTGGAGGCGGCATTGCAGATTGCCGATGCATTTCTCGAGTCGGGCGTGATTGTCAGTACTCGCGGGCGCATGCCCGATTCGAACATGATTTTGCGTGCGTCGCCGGGAGATATCCTGTCCGGCGCACCGATCATCGTCCTAGTGGATGTGGGCAGTGCAAGTGCTTCGGAAGTGGTTGCCGGGGCATTGCGCGATCAAAAACGGGCCTTGCTGATGGGAAGCAGGACCTTCGGCAAGGGCTCGGTACAGAAAGTATTTCCGATGACGCGCGGCGATGGTATCAAGCTCACGATTTCGCGTTATTACACGCCCAATGGCAAGTCCATCCAGGCCAATGGCATCACGCCCGACGTCATCGTGGCAGGGGCCGCCAAAAAGGGACTCCGCGAGCAGGATCTTGCCGGCCATTTGGTGGGCGACGACGAGCAGGAGGATGGATACTCCAGTGGAGAATCCATCAGCGGCGACGACATCATCAACCGTGCGCTCGCACGGCTGAAGCTAGCCAGCGCGCCCAGGTTCAAGGCAAAAAAATAAATCAGTCCTGTGTTGCCTGCCGCGAGATCCCGTAATCGGTCCAAACCGTTTTTTTCAGAACCGCTTCGTCCCAGATCGCCTTGTTTTTCCTGATCAGTTCCGGGTCGGCATAGCCGCGTGAATGTTCGAGATGCAGGACGATGGCCCGATAGCGGACCCGCAGACGCCGGATTCCCGAGCGATTGAGTCGGTCTCCGAATTCCCAATCCGAACCGCCATAAGCCATTCGCTCGTCAAAGCCATTGACGGCGACAAGGTCTTTTTTCCAGCCTGAAGCATTGTTGCCATACCAGTTGGCTTGTACAAAACTGAATTTGTCGAGAAAGCTCGCCTTCAGGCCCTTGGCCTTGAGACGCTGGCTGATTTTTTTCGGCGGATAACCGTTGGCGATCAAATACCCCAGATCGAAGCAACGGCCGTCCAAAATATCCGCTTTCGTGATGGCGACGCTCGTGCTCATGGGCAGACGAACATAATCGCCGGACAGATAGGCTCCGGTTTGACGGCACTTCAAATGGGTTTCGACAAAATCACGGCGTACGATGCAGTCGCCATCGGTGAAAATCAGGTATTCACCGCTTGCCTGCGTGATCGCCTGGTTGAGAATGCGGCACTTGCGAAAGCCTTCGTCTTCCTGCCACAGGTGCAGGATGTCGAATGGCAGCTTGGCTCGCATCGCGTCGATCAAGTCTCGCGTTTCGCTCGTCGATCCGTCATCGGCAATGACGACTTCAAACGCTTTGTGCGTCTGACAGGAAAAACTCCATAGCACCTTTTCAAGCCAGACGGGATTATTGTAGGTGGTAATGATGACGCTGGTTTTGGCCATGCTATTTCTGTTCTGTTAGCGCTTTTTCATAAAAATCCAGCAGTCCGTCTGCCCGCATTTTCCTGAAGCGTTCGATCATGGGATTTCCGACGAGATCACCACTGCCGGTGGTCTTGTTGGCATCCAGCAATACCACCTTGCCATCATGGATTACGTAGTCGAACTTACCATAATCAAATCGGAGTTGTTGCCGCCACATCAGTATTTCGGGATGGACCTCGCATTCCGTCAGGCTGATGGAGTTGCCCATCGAGGCAACGGGATTCGGGGACACAATCATTTGGCATGGCACGCCGTTGCCCAGGAAAACGCAGCTGCGGACACGGTAGAACTTTCCGTCGCGTTCAGGCAGGAATTTTTCAACGACCAGATCCTGCCTTGAAAATATTTCCGCCGGCACCTGCGAAAGACTGTCGAATATCTGGTAATCCCTCTGTCTTGCAATCACCTTTTGATGCCGGAATTTTCTGGAAAGTTGCCGGATACGAAGCCCGAGACGGAACCACCATCGGCCATTCACGCGCTCGGGAACACCGGCGGAATTGCAATTGGATTTAACGATGACCTCGCCCTGGTAGTCTTCGCCCGCGGTCAGTAATTGCTTGGAAATGACGCATTTCCGGATATCGCTGACATGCTTGTTCAGGCAAATGGGATAGCGCGCCGCCAAGTCCAGATATGGTTGCGGCACCACGCTCAGGTCGACGTGCAATATCGCGATATCCGCGGGAACGAACGTGTTGGTTCCGAAAACATTGATTACCTGATGGCCGTCGTCCAGCCAGTATTTGGCAACGTGCACGATATCGTAGCGGCGCAGATCCCGATGGCGATCTTTTTCGTGGAAAAGGATTGCGATGCGCAATTTTGCCTTGTCATGAGTGGTCATCGGGAAGGTCGAGCAACATTGGGCGAGTGAGTTTCATAATAACGCATCAATCCCCCGGCCTGTTTCTGCCTGTCGGTTTCAACCAATGCATCGCCGACCGAGCCGCCGCTGCCGGTCGTCTTGTTGGCGTCCAGCAGGATGGCCTTGTTCTGGTGGATGACATAATCGAATTTCCCGTAGTCAAAGCCGAGCTCACGGCGCCATTGCGCGGCCTGCGGAGCAATGTCGCAGGTTTCGGTTCGAACCGTATTGGCCCACGAAACAATCGGGTCTGGCGAAAAATTCAATTGGCATGCTTCGCCGTCGCCCAGAAAAAGATAGGTGCGGGTGCAGAAAAATCCGTCAATCCGTTCTGGCAGGAATTTCTCTACGACGAGGTCCTCTCTGTCGAAAATTCCCTTGTGGACGAGCGAGAGATTTTCGACAATCCGGTAGTCTGCCTGTTTGCGAATGATCGGCTGGGCACCAAGACCCTGCATAAGCCGCTCGTATCCGATGCCGAGCCGCGCGCGCCAGCCGGCGTTGATCCGCTCGGGAATGCCCGCCGTATTTTCATTGGATTTGATAATGACCGGCCCGTCGTAATCGTCACCGTGTTTCAGCAAGTTCTCCGATATGCGGGATTTCCGGATATCGAGTGCATTTTTGTTGAGACAGAGCGGGTACCTGTTGGCGAGGTCGACATAGCCTTGAGGAACCAGACTCAGATCAACATGTAGTATCGCGATGTCGGCGGAAACGAATTTTCTGTGGCCAAAGACCGGAATGACGTCGTGCCCGTCGCGTTGCCAGTATTTTGCGATATGCAGTATGTCGTAACGAGACAAATCACGCGATTGATCTCTTTCGTGAAAGAGCAGTGCGATGCGCATAGGGGACTCAGCGCTGTGGTTTCATCGGCATCGGAAAAGGCGTGACGACTTTTTCACCGGTCGCGGCATCGCGGATGGCAAGCTGGCCTTTCCGGTCCACTTCCTCGATGCGCACGATGCTTTGCATCGGAAGATGCAGCACCCTGGTGTTGGCGAATTCGTCGCGTAATCGCTCTTCGGTGGGATCAACGACTAGCCCCTCATTGACGTCGAATACCAGATCGCTGATTTCGGTGAACCCCCAAATATCGCCCGACATTATTTTGCGAGCATAAAGCTCGTATATTTTTCCGGCATTGAAGAAGGTGATCTTGTATAGCTTTTTCATTCGAAGGGTTATCCAGGTCTCGGCATTTTAATGAAGGGGCGCATCAGCAGCGCAATGATAATGCCTGCAATAAAACCGCTGACATGCGCCCACCAGGCGACATGTCCGAAGGCAGGGCCGAGAAAGGTAAACAACCACTGCAGGCCGGCCCAGACACCGATCAACACGATGGCGGGCAAACGAATAAATTCGAGCCATAGCCCGAGCGGGACCACGATTCCCAGACGAGCGTTCGGGAAAAGCGCCAGATAGGCTCCGATCAGTGCGGATACGCCACTGCTGGCGCCGACAATCAAACGTCCGGGCGAATCGAGCATCAAGGAGGCGACGAGATTGGCAATCGCGCCGCCGCCCAGAAACACAAGCAACAAGCGCCAGGGGCCGAGGGATTTTTCCGAAGGGTAGGCGAAAATCAGCAGAAAGATGACATTGCCCAGCATATGCACCCAGCTGATATGGATAAACAATGCACTGAGCAAGGTCAGCGGCCGGCCATCGGTGAAATCAACCCGCCATTGTTGCAGGCTGCCGGACAAGGTGCCCCATTGATCCAGATAAATTTTGACTTGCTGTGTGCTCGGCCACCACTGCAGCCAGAGAAATACCATGACGATCAGTGCGATCAATAACGGGGTAGCCCATCGTTTTGATGGCTTGCGTCGGGATGGCAAATTTACAAACATGCTGGATACATCACGGTCTTGGCAGTAGGTAGGATTGTCCCTGCACCGACAGTACCACGCCATCCTGCCGGATTTCTTCGACCACGGCCTCTCCCACGGTGCTGCCTTCGTTAACCCGTTGACCATCGATAATTGCGAAGCGTTTTCCGGCTTCGACCGAATACACGTGCATGCTGAGTTTCAATGCGGGGAGTTGCTGACGCTGATCGACCGGCATATCGGCAATGCCGGCCATGCGTATCTCCGGAATGGGTTCGACGACTGCCGGCTCGGCGGGCGCCGATGATGTGCCGGATTGTTCAGCGAAGGGACTGAAGGGTTTTGCATCGGAAGTTTGGCCTGCGGGTGTCGCCGGCGCTGCTGCGGGCACGATTGCCGCGGCGGCTGGAGGGGGCGTTGCGACAATGGCCGGCAATGCCTGTGTTTCGGTCTTCGTTGCCGTCTTCATTGGCGCCGTTGCCGGAAGTGAGGCAGGCTCGGAAGATTCAATACCTCTGTATTTCATGTAGTAGAAAAAACCGGCAATGGAAGTTGCCGATAAAAATACCGTCAAAAGTATCCAGGGCAGGCTGGATTTTTTGTGCGCGATGGCCGGACTTGGTCTGGTCGGTACCGGGCTCATCAGGTTGGGTGTCTGGCCGCGTTGACGTTCGGCTTCGGATTTTTTCAGGGCATCAAGAATTAGCGACATGCCCGACTCCCGGATAATTTGCGGCCTGGTCCAGATAGTAGCGAATGCCGAAAGCCAGAGACATCATCAATATCAGCGCAAAAAACCACAGCGCGATACGTCGGGCATTGAACGGACGTCGTGCTGGCAGGATTTCCTTCGCCGCCAGTGACACCAGTTTGCGATCTACCATTTTGTTCTCGTGCACGTAGGCTGCCAGCAATGAACGATCGGCGATGATATTCAACAAGCGGGGAATTCCGTTGGAATATCGATACAGGGCACGAATCGCATCGTCGGCAAAGGGGAATTGCGGGCCGCCGGCAACGGCATAGCGGTGCCGCAGATACTGCTGGGTTTCGGTTTCATCCAGGGGCGTGAGATGGAATCGTGCCGTGATCCGTTGCGATAATTGCCGCAAATCCCTTCTTGCCAGCAAGTCGCGTAATTCGGGCTGCCCAAGCAGAATGATCTGCAATAGTTTTTGCGTCGTGGTTTCCAGATTGGTCAGCAAGCGAACCTGTTCCAGTGCTTCGGCCGACAAATTCTGTGCTTCGTCGATAATCAGCACGACGCGCAAGCCTTCGGCATACGCTTGCAGCAGGTAGACGTTCAGGGCATCAATCAGACGCTTTTGATGGCCCTGCTTGCCGCGCAGCGGAATATGCAACTCTTTGCCGATGGCTTCGAGCAATTCGATCGGCGACAACATCGGATTCAGGATCAGTGCCACCCGGGTGTTGACAGGCAATTGTTCCAGCAACAGACGGCAGAGGGTCGTTTTGCCGGTGCCCACTTCGCCGGTCAGTTGCACGAAACCACCACTGCTGCCCTGGCCGACACCGTATAAAAGATGTGCCAGCGCGTCCCGATGGCGTTCGCTCAAAAAAACGAATCGCGGGTCGGGGCTGATCGAAAAAGGCGGTTCGCGTAGCTGGAAGTGCTCGAGAAACATCGGTCAACCATCGTAAAAACCCAGTATAACGCGGCTTTCACGCGAGGTGGATATGATGGAAAGCGTGCCCGGTCGTGATTAACCGGGCATGCGATTGGCTAAATATGAATTCCGCATTCCCGCATCAGACCGGCAAAGCGGGTATCTTCCTCGCGCATGCCCGCTTCCCATTTCGATGTCGTGTGCACATCGCCGATGGATACATAACCGTCATGCCAAAGCGGGTTGTAGGGTAGGTCGTGGATTTGCAGATAGGTCCAGATGTCGCGATCGGTCCAGTCGGCGAGCGGATGCACTTTCCAGCGGCCATCGCGCAACTCGAGAAAATCGATGTTCGCACGCGTGGTCGATTGCGAACGACGCAGGCCGGCAAACCAGGTCCGCACATTCAATTCTTTCAGGGCGCGCTGCATCGGCTCGACTTTATGCAATTGGTTGTAGCGGCGAATGCCTTCGGCACCGCGTTCCCACAAGGCACCATTTCGAGCCTGATTCCAGGCGCTGCTGACTTGCGGTGTATAGACTTTCAGATTCAAACTCAAACGCGTTTGCAATTCATCGACGAAGCGATAGGTTTCCGGAAACAGATAACCGGTATCGACCAGAATGATGGGAAGGTTGGCACGCTGGCTCGTCAGCATGTGCAAGGACACGGCCGCCTGTGCACCGAAACTCGAGGACAAGGCATGTTCACCGGCGAGCGATTCCAGCGCCCAGGCCACGCGTTGTTCGGCGCTGCGCGATGCCAGCCAGCGATTCAAATCAGCCAGCGCACGTGAGTCTTCGGCAGCGGTAACAAGATCGGGCAAGGTCATGACACTAACTCCACTTCAATGGTTTTCGGTGCCGACAAGACGCCGGACCGAAACAGGTAATCCCCAAACGCTTCGTTATCGAGTCGTTGCGAAGCGTAATCACGCAGCAGTGGCTCGAGTGTTTCCAGGATGCCGGCTTCGTCGATATTTTCTTTGTACAAGCGATTCAAGCGACGACCCTGGAAGTCGGCACCCAATTGCAGGTTGTAGCGGCCGAGTGCTTTTCCTACGAGTGCAATTTCACCCAGATACGGACGCGAGCACCCGTTCGGGCAGCCGGAAATCCGCAACAGAATCGGCGACTGTTCAAGCGAATATTTTTTCAGGATTACTTCGACGCGATCCAGAAAACTCGGCAGATACCGTTCTGCTTCCGCCATCGCCAGCGTGCAGGTCGGGAAAGCCACGCAGGCCAGTGCGTACAAGCGCATCGCGCTGCTGTGCTGGTAGTTATCCAGCCCGTATTGTTTTACCAGCCGATCAATCGCATCGCGTTGTTCCTTCGCAACGCCGGCGATAATCAGGTTTTGATTTGGCGTCAGCCGGAAATCGCCTTGATGGATCTTCGCGATTTCGCGCAGGCCGGTGAGGCCTTGCTGTTTTGCCGTATCGATAAGGCGACCGCTTTCGATGCGCAGCGTCAAATGCCAGCGGCCATCTAAGCCTTCGGTCCAGCCAAAGCGGTCACCGCTGTGGGCAAAATCATAAGCACGCGCTGCTGGTAATTTCTCGCCGATACGCTTTTCGACTTCTTCGATAAACCAGGCAAGCCCATGTTTATCAATGGTGTATTTTAGACGCGATAATTTGCGATCACTGCGATTGCCAAAATCGCGCTGTGTCGTCAGCACGGCTTCGGCCGCCGGAATCAATTGTTCCGGACGAATGAAACCGAGCACATCGGCCAGCCGCGGATAGGTACGGGCATCGCCATGCGTGCTGCCCATTCCGCCGCCGGCGAGCAGGTTGTAACCGACCAATTCGCCGTTTTCGATAATGGCAATGAAACCCAGATCCTGGCTAAACACGTCGACGTCATTGATCGGTGGCACCGCGATGCCGATCTTGAATTTACGCGGCAAATAGGTCGGGCCATACACCGGTTCGGATTCATCGGCACCGACGATCTGTTTTTCGTCGAGCCAGATTTCGTGATACGCGCGAGTGTGTGGCAATAGGTGTTCGGACAAGGCAACAGAGGCGGCATGCACCGCGGCATGCGCTTTCGATTCAACCGGGTTGGCGCTGGCCATTACATTGCGATTGACGTCGCCGCAGGCGGCAACGGTATCCATCAGGGTTTGATTGATCGCGGCGATGGTCGGTTTTAGATTACGCTTGATAATGCCGTGAATCTGGAAAGCCTGGCGCGTGGTCAAACGCAGGCTGCCGTTGCCGTATTGCGTTGCCAGCGCATCGAGATCCAGCCATTGCTTTGCAGTGGCGACACCGCCGGGCAGGCGCGTGCGGATCATGAAGCTGTAGGCAGGCTCGAGTTTTTGTTTGCGACGTTCTTCGCGCACATCGCGATCATCCTGCTGATAACTGCCGTGGAATTTCAACAGTTGTGCGTCGCCTTCGCGCAGTGCGCCGGTGATCGGATCGGCCAGGCTTTCAACCAAGGTGCCACGCAAGCCATGGCTATTGGCTTTCAGGATTTCGACCGGAGACAGCGGCGCGCTCATCAGTAAACATCCTTGGCATAGCGGCCGACTTGTTGCAGTTCGCTCAAATATTCCGAGGCGTCTTCTTTCGACTTGCCGCCGTGTTCGCTGATGATGTCGAGCAGGGCCTGATGCACGTCCTTGCCCATCGCAATGGCGCCGCAAATGTAAAGATGCGCACCGTTTTCCAGCCAGGAAAAAACCTCGGCGGCGTTTTCACGCAGACGTTGCTGCACGTAAATTCGTTCGGCCTGGTCACGCGAGAACGCCAGATCAAGACGATGCAGCTGGCCTTTCTTCAGTGCTTCCTGCCATTCGAGTTGATATAAAAATTCCGAAGCGGCCGTGCGGGCACCGAACAGCAACCAGTTTTTTCCGGTCGCGCCGACTTCGGTTCTTTCCTGCACGAATCCGCGGAATGGAGCAACGCCGGTGCCGGGACCAATCATCAAGATATCGCGCGAGGTATCCGTAGGGGTCCGGAAACGTTCGTTGCGTTCTATGAAAACGGGAAGCTGCACACCGACATCGCGGTCAGCGAGAAAACCCGATGCCACGCCACGGCGCAGGTTTTCGTCTTTTTGATACTCAAGTAACGACACCGTGAGATGCGCTTCGTCACCAACGGCCTTGCGACTCGATGCTATCGAGTACAAGCGTGGCGCGAGGGGACGCAACGCATTCACCAGTTCATCCGCACGCCATTCGCCGGGATAGCGATTCAGTAAATCCGGTAATTGTTGCTGGCTGATAAATTGGGCGATAGCTTCGTTGTTTTCCGATGCCAACAAGGCATTCAAGTCGTCGCCGGAAAATCGCGTGGCATGTTGCTGCACGAAGGATTTGCTTAAACGCGTCAATTCGCGTTTCGAACTGAGCCATTCGCGTAACGTCAATGATTGATCACCAATGGCAATCACCTCATCGGCATCCAGCTTCAACTGGCCGATTACGGTGTCGACAATGGCTGGATGATTGGTGGGCCATACGCCAAGCGCATCGCCAGGCTCATAGCTCAGGCTCTCATGCAAGGCAATTTCAAGATGCCGCACATCCTGTTCGCTTTCGCGCGCGGTAATGCGCTGGTTGACCAGCACTTCGGCAGCAAACGGTTTTTCGCGGCTATACAAACTGCTGGTAATCGCGGGACGCAATGGCGTGATGGTGGCCGAGACCGTCGAGGTTTTCAGGACGTCGCGGGCTTCTAGCAAGGCTTTTTGACGCCATGGCGCCGCCACGCTGGCAACATCGACGTCGGCTTCGCGCCGCTCAAGCCCGCTGAATTCGTGGTGATCCGCCTGCAGCAGATCGCCGGTGACATCCAAACCTGAAGGAGAGAACCGTGGCCCAGTTCAGCGTCAATTCATCGCGGTTCGATCCCTACAAGAACTTCAAGTTTCGAGTGAAATGGGACGGAAAGTACGTGGCCGGCATCAGCAAGGTGGGCGCCTTGAAGCGCACCACGGACGTCGTGAAGCATCGCGAGGGGGGCGACCCGAGCAGCAGCCGAAAGTCGCCCGGCCGCACCGAGTACGACCCGATCTCGCTGGAGCGCGGCGTCACCCACGACAAGGAGTTCGAGACCTGGGC
>Ga0208114_1000043_pt1 | contig 33150 bp, 35 predicted proteins | sample LakWasMeta2_LOW4_2_FD_183854 | JGI IMG/M metagenome (GOLD analysis project Ga0208114, IMG submission 183854) | Freshwater sediment methanotrophic microbial communities from Lake Washington under simulated oxygen tension - Sediment Metagenome... | ecosystem: Environmental > Aquatic > Freshwater >... | reverse complement strand
GCGGTCAAAGTAAATAAGTTTGCCAAATGGTTTTGAGTGAGGAATTTGTTTGTTGGATGTGAGTTTATACAGTGTGCTTTTTGATAGTCCTGTATAGATTAAGGCTTCTTCAAAACTAAGTACCTGTTTGTTGGCTATGTTTGTTTGCACTAACAGTGTTAGTTTTTTAAGCACTTCAGTCAGTAAGTCATTCGTGTTCATAGCGTTTTCAGTTCCTTTTTTAGCAGTGTTAGTCTTATTATTCTTGTAGGCGTAATGTTGCTTATCATTAGTTCGTCATGTGCTTTGTCATCCAATAATTTCATAGTGTGCTTTGTCATTCGATTAGTTTTTATTAGATCATGCGTTTCAGGTTCGGTTAGTTCGCGTTCAATGATGACAAAGCAGTTTTCTAGTCGGTTGTAATTTGTTTCGTAAATTACGGCAAACGTGGCAATTATTTTTAGCTTCCTAAATATCATTTTTTTTCCTCGTATTTACTACAAATTCGCGGTCTACCGCCTGTACCGCCCCAAAATAATTCATTGCCCAATCGTCTGAAGGCTATTTTTAGTTGTGCCTCTGTTGCACCTTGTGCTTTATAGTCATCGTATTTTTGGCAGTTGCCGATACCGACACCAAAGCCAATGGTGTCGGGGTGAAAATGTTGGCATCGGTAACATCTTGCTTCAGTCATGATGCACCCCTCTTAAAAACCCACACGCGTATCGACTTTTTAGTGATGCGCGAAGTCAAGGTGCGGTTTGATTCAATAAATTTATGACTGATTCCACTGACTAAATGGCGTTTAAGCTCTTTGTCATCCATCGTTTCTTGGCGTTTTTCAAAGCTCCACTTTCTAAATTCATTCAGATTTACTGCTATTTCATTGTCATTGACTGAATGATTCAGCGGATCAAGAATAGGGAAACCATCAGCATCTTCGATATGTACACAGGATGATAGGTAGTGATAGTTATCCCAAAATTGCTGAACAATCGGGTGGTCTTTGCGTAGAGATACTTCACGGTCTATTGCCATTTTTTCGGCGTAACTTAATAAATCATATTGTGCCGATGCACCAATAGGCACGACTAAATCAAGGCAATCAATCAACGCAGATAATTGACTATGGTTGTGCATGATCCGTTGGGTTTTAATTTGTGCGTTCTTTTGCATCCGCGCGTTGTGGATGGCATAACGGGCAAAAAACCGCTCCAAAATGGCTTTTTCTTGCGTTAAGACTTTGACTAGCCAGCCGCTCATATCCTGTTTTCTGGCTTGCATCAGCCGCATATCGGCATTACGCCCTTCTGGGGTGTGGTGTTTGCTGGTTAAGGTTTGGTGGACAATCCGCTGTAAAAATGGCGTGTCCGCATGAACAGGTACGTTTTGGATAATCATCAAGGTCACGCGAAACGGCGGGGTTTTGGTTTTGTTGTCGCTGGATTTAACACCGATGGAGCGAATGCCCTTGCCCTCGAATGCGTCTTTTAACTCATTCCAACTAAAGCCACCGACATGAGCGCGGGTATCTTCGTTTTCTGACTCATTGCAATAGATGGGTAAGTTTGAGCTATCGGCAAAGCGGCGCATTCTTGCCGCTGGACGGCTGGTGACAGGGTTAAAGGGTGCGTATTCACGCCCCATGATTTTATTAATGACTTCAACAAGGTGTGATTTACCCGTGCCGCCTTCATGCCCTGATAGTTCAAAAAATGGATAACTCGCGTGTTGATCGCGTATTTGTTCAGCAAATAAACTGCCCAAAGACCATGCCAACGCCACTAAGCCCACTTTGTCATAAGCTTTTTGGTAGTCTGGAAACCAGTTGATGGGTTCAGCGAGATTAATAGCTTGCCCGTTGTCCATAATGGTTTTAATGCTGTCACCGCTTGGCAGTGAAAAATAGCCCTCATCATTTAATGGAATAACTTTGCCATCTTGAAAAGCATAATCGTTAAAAATATAGGCTTTGGTGGCTTTGTCATAACCCACATAATCCAAAGTTTTAACGGTCTTTTTCCAGTTCGACATCCATTTTTTATAGAGATAGTTTACGTCTCTGGTTTCACCGTCGAACATCATGCCAGCGACTCTGAGTGCCGCTTCTTTGAATTTTGCACCACTGACAAAGGCGGTGTGTCCTAAGATCAGTTCTTTGCTGGGTGCAAAGTTGGCAAAGTTGACACGAAACACATATTTGCCATCTTCACCATTTTCTGGTTCTTGGTGATAGAGATAATCCAGTTTTGCTTCAAAAATGCGGCTTATTTTTGCAATGGGTAAAAAGGCGGTCAGTTCATAAACACCGTTGTAGCTGTCCGCGTCGATGTCACAACTATAAGTGCTGTTTTTAAAGTCGATGACGCAATGGCGGATTTTCCCCTCATTTAGTAAAAAGGTATGAAAGCATTTTTCCTCTTTGGATTTAGAACCGACAATGCCTCCTATGTGTTGGTAGCTGGCAATGTGTTTGTCAGTAAGTTTGTGACAGTTTGCCCAGTCGTTTTTAACGTCGTCTTCACTTAAGGCAATTAAGCCTGTTTTTTCTTCGGCATCGGTTAAGACCTCAATAAAATCGTCGATGTAACGGCTGGTTTTTTTGTCACGATCAAAGCCGATTAGCCATTTCACTTCGCCGCGAAAATGAGCGGCGAACGAAGCCATCGGAAACTTTTTAAGGTCAATAATGGCAACGGCTTTGTGGCCCGCATTATATAGTGCAGTCGCATCGGCTATGCGTTGGGTGATAATCACTGTGTCTTTATCTTCAATGATTAATTTGGTAGGTTGCCACCACATACCAGACTGCACGGCTTGATTCACAATTGCCGCTGTATCACTGGGTGACAGTGCAGGTTTTTCTGTTTGTAAAATCAGTGCGTGCAGTTGTTCGGCTACGGCATCAACGCCAGCGATTGCTTGCAGGTCGTTAAAGTCGGTCGGTTCTTTACCTGTCTTAAGAGTAAATTCTTGGAGTTGGTCAAGGTCAAATTCTGGAATGGCTAATAATGACTGGGTTTCTGTTGCCGCTTGTTCTGCATATTGTTGACCGTTGCCCACATCTGCACAGATGATGATCTGTGCAGATGGGTAACGTAAGCGCATGGCGTGAGCTACTTTTGGCATATTGCCAGCGGATAATGCGGCAATTGCATAATTTATGCCTGATTGCCAAATCGTCAGTGTGGTAGAAACGCCCTCAGCGATTGCGATAATAATTTTATTATCATCAGATTCTGGCAAGGGCTGCGCTAACCAATAGCCCGCACTTTTAGCACCGCCCGCAATAGCTGATTTATTGCCGTGTTCATCAATAATTTCAGCGGTTGATAATGCGCCATTAATGCCGATTGGGGCGATTAATAACCGCCCTGTCAGTTCTTTATCATTAGATTTTGGCGCATAACCTAGTATTTGTTTAGTGCGTTCGGCTGATATTTCGCGCAATGCTTCAGTGGCTGTTACGCCTTTTTTAAGCAAATACGGATGATCGTTGGTTGCTGGTGTAGCGTCCTTTATCAGTTGTTTGGTTTTGGTTAGGGCATTGGCGGCTTTTTCTGCGCGTTCAGCTTCGTCTTTAGCTTGGCGGTCTGCATAAGCGCGTAGGCGTTCTGCTTTTTCGGCAGCGGTTTCTGGCACAGCATCGGCATTCGGTTTCCAGCCTTTTTCGCCTGCCAAAAAAAGCAATGTGCCTACTTTTATACCGCCAGATTTTGCAGCGTTCCAAACTGATTTGGCGGCGGCTGAATCGTAGTTACAACCCTCTTTTGACCAATCATCAAACAGTTCAAAACCATCCCCATTTAAGCCGTCCTTAACAGCCATTGCTATTTTTGACCATTCTTTCTGGTCTACGTCTGGCGATAAATAGCCCAGCGCATCTTTTATATTGTCGTAAGTTGCAAGAGTCATGCGGATTTATCCATAAAAAACCGCCCTGCACACAAAGTCAGGACGGTTGGCTGATCTGGTTAATTAATCGGTTGTGTTGGTAATGACTGGAACACTCATGACATCACCTTCGATACGCAAATATTTTTACAACCATCAATAAAATCATCTTCATCTATAGTGAAGAATAAATGAACCTGTGCATTGCCAATAATCCCTATCAATGCACTGGATGAAACAACAGGAAATTTAGTTTCTGAAACTAGCTCTGCTAATAAAGTTTTAAGTTTTTCCGCATCTATGAGGTATTGTTGCGCGGTGTCGGTGTTTTCTGGTTTAATATTTTTTGACATTTTCTTTTCTCATTATTTTATGGATATTGACGTGGCACACTTTGCACAGTGTGATTAAGTCGTTAATGTCTTCTTTGCCTAACCGTTCATAAGTGATGTGATGAACGGTTAGGTCTTCTGTACTACTGCACTGGGTGCATTGATGGTTATCCAGTGCTTTTCTTGCTTTTTTTATTTGCCGCCAATAACGTGACTTCAGATGACATAGATAGCGGCGGCGATTTTCTGTCATGGCACTTCACACAGTTATCTGATGAATTTCAGTACGGCAATAAACAGCGTTGCGCCTAAAGCAACGATAAATCGACTATGGCACGCTGTTGTTGATACGCGGTTTTTTTGGTCTATCATCACTAAGCCACTGTATAGGTGGCGGCGTTGTCTTAAGTTCTGGTTCATCTCAGTGCGCTCGCAAGTAATGATAAAAAAGCAATCAACAATAAGGACATAGCGATTGCGATGATGTGGATGCCTAACACTCTCATGGTTTCCATCCTTTAGTCGCGGCGATGGCACGGCGGTTGTGATAAGAGCTGTAAATAGTCTTTATAAGGATTTGATTCTTGGCTAAATAACTCAGTTAGTTGGTTCATAATGTTTTGCTCTCTGTTGGTTGGTTTAGTTGGTGTGTAATGGTGTACATCGGCGTATGGTCTTTTCCGTCATCTCGCAGGGTGTCGGTGTAACGGGTCGCTATCACTTGACCTTGTTTGTCTTGTTGCTCTCTGTCTCTTAGTCCTTTATTCAGCCGCGCTTTTCTTTGGCGGGCTGATTCAATTTTGTAACCGCCTGCGTGGTATTTCATTGACCAGCCTCCTGTGTGGGGTTAGTTGGCTTTTTGGCTTTGCTGGATTGGATTATTTGGCTACGCAGGGCTTTAGCTTTTTTACTGCGCCATATTCCCAATAAGGCTTTAGTTGCATTGCCTCTATGAATGTTGTTTTGTTCACAAAACGCGTTAAATGATGTGTCACGCCTTTTAAAATTCGCTAAAACGTTTAAATATGTTTGCCTGTTCTTTTCAGACATGACTGGAGGGGTTTTTCTTGTTGCCATTACTGGGTTTTCCTTGTGCTATAGTTGTCAATGTGTTTAGTCGAAATGACTATATATAATTAGTATTTTTGGCTAATTTTTAACTATGATAATCAATAAAATCTTGATTGTAAAGGTGGTAATCAATGAAAAACGAATTTGATTTTAATGAAGTAACTGGAAGGGTAAAAAAAGTCTTAAAAATCAAGGAGGATAAGCAATTAGCTGAGCTACTAGACCTTTCTGCAAGTAGTTTTAATGGCAGGAAAAAAACTAATTCAATCCCTTATGATTCTATTTTGGCATTAGCTAATAAGGAAAATCTTGATTTTAACTGGCTATTAACAGGCAAAGGCAATATGTATAGAAACGAAGTCAAAGAACAATCACCAACCTATCAAACCAAGTCCATCTCAGCGTTGGAGACCCTGTTTGATCGCGTTGATGACATAGAAAAACAACTTTCTGAATTAAGGAAGCAAGCATGAATGATTCACTTGAAAATTTGGAATACGCTCATGAACAAGGTTTTTTATCTGATGCCGAATTTGAACGCCGCCACGCTTTGTTGACGCAATCAACGGCAGGTGGTTTTGTGTCTGAAGCGTTAAGTTCCGCATCGGGGTTGGTTCAACAAGCCGTTGAATCGGAGACGGCGGCAGAGATTGCCGATGGTTCTAAACAGTTGGTGAAAAAAGCCTTGCAGTCGGATATGGCGGCGGATATTGCGACAGGTGCGGCGGCTGGGGCGGTGATTGCTTCGGTTGTGCCGTTGGTGGGTACGGGTGCGGGTGCTGTGGTGGGTGCTACCTTGGGTTTTTATAAGCACATTACTAAGAAAGGCTCATGAAGGATTGGGTAATTGGTCTGTTTTCTGCGTCAGATAAAACCAGTGAAAAAATGGATAACCTTAAGTATGCCCATGAGCAGGGATTTTTGTCGGATGCTGATTTTAAGGAACGGATGGCTAAGTTATCAGGTGACTATTCTGAAAAAACCGCTAACGGTTGGCTGGTCGGTTTATTCATCAAAGCTATTGAGAATTTATCGAGTGAGCAGGATAGGCTTGATTTATTGGCATGGTTGGCTTTGGCACGCGAAACGCTGGCGGATGAAAGCCTATCTAAAGTTGACACATTCAGCCGCTTATACGGATTGATTGATTTTAAGAAGTCGATTGGAGCGGTTTTTAAGGGTGTTGGCGAAGCCGTTAAAAATTATGCCAGTTCTGATTTGCCGTGGGCATTAAAGGTGTCTATTCCTGTGACGTTGGCGGCGGCGACTGTAGTCGGTGGTGAAGCTGTGGGGATTGCAGGCTTTGGCAGTGCGATTGGGCTGCCTGTGTTGTTGTTGGTTTTTATCGGTGTGGCAGGGATTACGGCGATTTTGGAGGCTTTTTTAAGTCATGATGCGGCGGATAGTTATATTGGTGTGATTATGGCGTTGATTGCTCAGGATGAGGTGTTGCGCCGTGCGAATCATGCGTTAAAAACGGCGATGCAAGCCGAGCCTGTTGCACCTAAGAAGCAGGTATTATCCAAGGATGCTGAAGCATTGAAAGCGGATTTGTTGGCTATGAATCCTTATGATTTTGAGCGTCATATTATGGCGTTTTTTCAGGATAAAGGGATGTTGGCTTGGGTGACGAAGCAAAGTAATGATGCTGGAGTAGATGGCTTTGCACGGCATACAGACGGGTTGGTTGTGGTGCAATGTAAGCGCAATGCAGAAGATAACCCTGTTGGTCGCCCTGTGGTTCAGCAGTTTAAGGGTGTGGTTGAGGAAAACGCAGCTTATTTGGGTTATATCGTGACGACTTCTTCTTTTACCCAAGGGGCAGTTGAAAGCGCGGCATTGAATGAGCGGTTGAGGTTGGTGGATATGGTTGAGTTGTTAGTTTGGCATGGTGTGTAATTGGTTGCTTAGTGAAATTAGCCATTTTTTTAGATGGGGTGCGGCAAACAAGTAACTTAAGTAATGAGGAAAAGAGAAATGTTATTTTTTTCTTTTAAATTAGGGTGTTACGGCGAGCGTTGCTCAATTTGAAAAAGTAATGAATAAGTAATATGAAGTAATAAGAATAATTCTTATTAAAGGCTGTAGCCCTTGTGTATCAATGGCTACAGCCTTTTTTTGCTCAATAAAAAGAAGTAATGAGTTTGTAATAATTTAAGTAATCTACATTACTCTTTAGTTACTTAAAAATTACTTTTTTTCAGTTGGCGAAAACTCTTTTAAGACATTGATTTTAAATATAATAATAACCTTACAGTATATTAGCATTACTTAAATTACTTGTTTGCCGCATACCTTCCAGATTTACGAGATATTCTATAAACTACTTTAAATATATATCGTAACTACATGAATATTATATATAAGTGCATTATTTGTTGATTATTGAGCAGTACGACGGGCTAAAATGCGCCCACAATCAGAGAAAACCAAAAGCAAATGCAGAAGCATCGAAGGTGAGGAGGAGTGTTTCTTAGGGTGTAAAAATTGGTTATGACAAATACACTAAGAATCGAATGTAATCATAGCCCTCAAAATTGAGGGCTGAAAATTCTGGACTGTTCAATATAGTTTAACGCCCTCAATTTTGAGGGCGTTAAACTCTGGATGGATGTCAGATAACAATCTCACTCAACACCAAATCAGGTGCAACTGATTCAATCAAGCCATTGCGCACATAGTAACTAATATCGGCTATGCCTGTGCCACGCGCGGTAATCACACCGCCATCTAATAACGTTAATATTGACTTGTCATCATAAGACGCTACGCATTTACCGACTAACAACGGTTGACTTGGTAGTAGGTATAACAGTTTTGAATAGGCGTTATTGGTTTGCTCACCAAAGGTTAGCGTTTGTCTGACTTTGCCAAATTCAACGTTGACTGATATGCCGTTGACTATCGCTCGTTCACTATTTACTTCGACTAACCAGCCGATGTTTGCCAGTGGAAAGTCACCGCCTAGCCAAGTAGTCATAGAGGTAGTGAGTGGTTGGGTTGCCGCGCCTGCTAAGATGCGCTCGCTCAATGCCCTCGCCCCTGTTACATCAGTAATCAGCGCGTTGGTTTGTGTGGGTGCTAGGACATCGCCAGCCGTGCCATTTAACCGACACCATGCCAGTACACCGTTTTGTTCACCGTGGACATAGACAGCATTAATCGGCGATTGGGTACGCGATTCCAAGCCGATGGATTCAATCGCCGAATCTGGAATAACTAGATCAGGATTGATGCCTGTCGCGTGATAATCCCAAGGCAAAATAGGATAGCGCGGTTGCATGATCAGCACTTGTTGATAACGATGTGGTACTAACACCGCACCGATGTTTTGCGCGATAGTCGCTAGGGCCTGCAAAGGTGTCTGTTGAGTATGACTGTAAGTATTGGCTGGGATTACCCACGGTGTAGCGCATTGCCAATCAATCGTCCAACCTATCGGCAATAATGAATCGGCTATTTGTTGCACGGTCATATCACTACCCGCTGTGTAACTGGCAGGTAGTTGATATGGCGAACCGAGTTGTGCAGATAATGAGCGACCGTTTAGAGTAATCGACGTTTTACCAAAGCTTTTTGTTTCTGGAATCTTTTCAACCAACACAATCCATTGATAGCCATTGATGGTAATGGATAACTGCACAGGCACATCGTCAGTCATGGTCACATCGGGCAATGAGGCTTTATCGGCTAACGTGCCACTAAATACCCAACAGTAACTATCAACGTCATAGCTTAGGCTAATCTTGCTTAACGGTACTGGCGTGTTATCAGGTAGCGCAACAACGCTGATGGAGTGGTGCATACTGTATGCCTCTTTAGTAGGAATAGTGAGGGTGGCGTGGCTAGGCGGTTGTTCAGGTGGTGGCGGTCTGGGTGGGTCAATGTGTGGACTTTTCCCATACGCGGGTGATTTAGCTTGTTCCAGTTTTGAGCATAGCTTGCGCAATATCTGCACACTTTGATTGATGGTCGCTGAGTTATTAACTGACAAAACACCCGCAATCGCTGCCTCGACTAATTCACTGATCGTTACCGTGCCAAACTCAAACACTCCATCAGGTAGATAAGGCGATAAGCTATCAAAAGTAAAGCTAAGGGTAGGCTCATAATTATCATTGCCGCGATAAACAGGCTTAAGTAATAGGTAATGCCGATAAGACGTACTGTCCAACGCCGCGCTAGTTTGCGTGATAATAAATTTGAGAACATCTTGAATAGACTGCCAAGTTGAATACTGAAGGGTTGCGTCTGTGTTTCCTACACAGAGTTTTTTATCAATGAACTGCGTTAAACGAATGAGGCTGGTAACGGTGTTGGTGATGGTGATGGCATTCGTATTCAGTGCCAACACTTTATGATTAAGCGTGACGGTTTGACCAACCAATGAACACAGCGATTGCTGAATATCTATGGCATTCTGATTGTTTGAATTGGTTTGACTGATTGCAAAATCAGATTGATTTATCAATGCTAAGGTCTTAGTCCCGATTGCCTTGGCATCTTGGACAATGGCATTGACTTGGCTAGACAGCACACGCTTAACATTAATGTCATAGTGACAGACTGCCACACCGCCCGCGTCATCCAGCGTCACTGCCATCGTGACTTTGTTATTAATCGCTTCAGCGGTAAATGCACCGCTTGCACCGTCTAGTGTTACATTAATTGAGGCAATGACGGTTTCTGGCGTGCCGTCAGTAAAAGCAAATATTAATGATGGCGTGTAATCTTCGACTACAAAATCAAAAACAACGGGAAAAACGGCAACAGGATTGTTAACGATAAATAATCCACTCGCCCCATCCAGTGTGACAGCTAAAGTCGCTTTATTAGTGGTAACTCGAATAGCAACTGCACCACTCGCCCCCTCTAAAGTGGCATTTAATGATGCTATGACTATTGCAGGCGTATCATCAGTAAAATTAAATACTAACGATGGCGTGTAATCGCTAGGACTAAACGCATAAGTAGTAGAGGGTGTGTACATTTAAACAGGGATCAATGGGCTTTGGGTGATTGGTTGAGTGAGTCTTGCTACACACTCCCACGCATTATTAACCGCACCGTCATTGCATTGTTGCCCTGTTGTCGTTACCCATGTTGGTTCAGTCGTGCCGCTAGTCCCTGCATTGATACGCTTGTAATAGTACGGTGTAGTTGCTGGATCAGTTGGAAAAACTAAATCATTGACCGCATAAGCAGTAGACTTTTTCCAGACATCGCCTTGCACGGGCATCATGACTGCCATTAGCGCATTATTATTTAATACTGAGACAGTATAGCTACCCGCTGTTAGCGTTTGTGATTGTACATAAGCCCCTGTTATCAACTCATAAAGACGCAAGATAAACTGTGTAGGCGCAATAGACTCACTCAATACAATATCTAATGCTTTGCTATTAAACGGTACGCTCTGTATCGCCGATAAATCAGCCGCCATACCTTTTATGATGCGTATCTCAGATAAATAACCAATGAAGAACCGTTCATACCCGCTGTCGATATACGCGGCGATTAATAATTGGCTAGTGCCATCAAAATTATGTGTACTACTAAAATCCGCACCGATTTTAGTCCCGTTTATCCAAAACGATAGCACCCCTGATACGCGCTTAACCCCTATTTGATATTTGGTGTTTACAGAAAAACTAAACGAAACCGAAAAATTAAAAGAATAGCGTGGCGAAAAAAGATTTATATGGCTTGAATCGGGCAGATAGAGTAAAAAATCATTACCTTTGTGTAGTAATGCGAACGTATCTTGCGAAAAATTGGTAGGGTAAATTTGTATCTCTATCGAAAAATCGCCTGTACCAAATTGCAAATCAGTTGCATTTCCAACACTTAAATAATCCCGTGTCGTTGCTCCTGTGGCTTTAATAGACGAGGTACTAATTAAAGTAATATCCTTTGAGGTCTTTATATTGCCATGAGCTGTTATCGCAAAATTATGTGATGAGGAATCACTAAAAATAGCCTCATTATCTAGTCCATTACCGTGGATTAATAATGACGTATTCGCATAATAAATATCGTTCGCCATTAGCCATTCCCCTCAGTTATTGCCGCGCTGGTAATCTGCACTGCACCGCCTGCTACGAATGACAGTGTGTTAAAAATAAACACTGCATCACTGCCAGACAGTCCAACATCGCCATCGGCAACAAAATTTCCATCACTATCAACAAAGCGACCAAACGCTACCGTGCCTGTGGCATCGGCGGCTAAATCATCACTAATCACATCAAAACTTAGTACCGCATTACTGATAGTCCCGCATGGATCAGATAACGCACAAGTAGCTAATAAAGTTTGCGAGGTAATCGCCGCGCCTGTCGTTGCGGGTAGTGGTAGAGTGTAAAAGCGTATTTCGCCCGCGCCGCTTCCTGCATCAATTGGGTTTTTAATATCCGCAAGACGGGCGTTTCTTATGCTGAGTGGTAGTTTTAAACTCATGAGTGTTCCTTAGGTTTAGGGGGCATCAACATCGCCACGCCATTCGATACAGAAACCATAATCGGTATCAGTGGCATCGCCTTGAGCAACGGATTGGATAATCCATAACGGATTGGCGGATTGGTAGGTATTCAAGCGTAATGCGTTTCCTGCACTCCAACCTGCACCAAAACCATCGAAAGGTATTTTGAAATATGGATCATCTGTTGCTGGATTTATTGGTGCAAAAAATCCAGTTGTAATTGCTATTCCTGTTGCTATTTGTCCAACGTGTTCACCGATAAGATTAAAAGTGGTTGGGTTTGTAAATAAAAATAACCATCTTTCTTGAATTGTGCCTAAATTTGTCAGCTCAATGGGGTGTGCATTAGCGTTATATTGTGCCGATGTCGAGTTTCCTATTAATATGTCGCTCCACACGTTTGTCCACGTTTGTTGGTCAAACGGAATAGAGGCGCGGGCGAATACATCATTCATGATGACAGCGTTCGATACCAATGTGGTATCAGCTGGGTAGTTATGCGTCACAGGTACGGATAACACTAACTTTCCTGTAATCTGCACATCGGACAATACCGCCATGTCTTCAATACGGTCTACGATTTTCAGCGGCTGTGATACCCCCGATAAATCGCCCCATGTGATGATGCCTGTATCTAAATTGACACTCCATTTATTTGCAGCTAACAGATTGCCGCCCAAATCCTTGACAGTGACTTTAGCGAGGCGAATACGCCCTAAATCGGTAGTGGAACTGCTAGTGTAAGTGGCTATTGTGGTCTGATCGTTTAACACTACAACGACATCGCCTTTGTGATAAACAGGAATACGTCCGTCAATCGGTAACCTGACTGGATTTAAGCCCAGAATATCAGAGGACAAAGGAAGAAAGGTGAACGACACGGCATTGTAAATAATGCTATCGGCAAACACGGGCTTAGGGTGGAATATCTGTCCAGCCACTACCATTTCAGCGTTATACCAAGGTTCGCCCTCTTTACCTGAAGCCGTTACCCATTGTCCAAAATCGACTTTTACAATACCCGTATTATTGTCGATAACCCCTGTCAGATTGCTATTGCTGATTGCACCGCCATCATTTGATGTTGCGGTAATAAATCCTCCGTCAATCTGGGTGGCTCGAATGGAAAATGACGCAGGTTTAACGGGTGCTTGTGCAGTTCTAAAGGCTACGCGGTCAACTGGCGTGTAATTGGGCGAACTAATCGCAGAGACTACAGTGCCAGTATTACCATCGCCAACACTCCACGCGGTAATCGCACACACACCTGTTGCATAATTGATAGTGCCACTGTATGTACCAGCACCATTGACTGGATTAATCGAGTGATACAACTGCCCTAAGCGGTCTACATAACGCTTACCCGCAAAATCAAAGGTCACTGAACCTGCAATTAAGGTTTCGCCGCCATTGGGAATGGTCACGCCAGAACTTGATAAAGTCACGGTTTCTGTGACTGTTGATGATGTCGCGCCGCCTGCCAAGCGGTATCTAACTGTGAAGGCAGTCGGATTGCCTAAATCCGCATTGCCGCCTAAATAACCTCTGAATATTGAGGTTGCACTCGGTGAGCCACTTGAGCCACCTAAACCACCTGAAAAGCCAATAAGCGATTTAACCGCACTGAACAGCGCGAATTTTAAGCCAATCGCTACCGACCAGTTGAACGACACAATGCCTGTTGAATAATTAATACTGGCACTACGTCCACCAACAAAACCGCCAGAACCATTATCACGATCTGCCTGTTGTGATACACCACTGGCAGGGTTAGGTAAATTGGCATAATCGCCAGCCAGTACGCTATCGGGAACGGAACTACCCCACGGCACCGCCCATTCAACCGCCAAAGACCCTGCCACAATATTGGTGTCATTCAGGTCAAGTTCGACATTGTTACCCACCATATTAAATGCAGTGAGGGTTTTGGTGATTTTAGATACATCCACCGCGCCGTCATCATGAGTATAGGCAATGCTAAACACGGTGTCTTTAGGTGGTAAAGTAGCAGGGGTAAATTTAAGCAACCCCGTCGCGGAAACCAGTTGACCTGAACCATGACCAGATAAAACCCCCGCTGTACTACAGGTCAAGGTTCTATCTACACCATCATTCCACGTCACCGTTAATGAGGTTGGATGAATATAAGTGTGGGCTAATTGCTTGGTAATTTCACCTGACAAACTCGCGCCTGCTCTATGCGTGTAATCAACCTTTTTACCCCACGCGAACATAATTTCAGAGCCAACATCGGGTAATGCCGCCAGTGTGATAGCCACTGAACCTGTTAAATAATTGATTGTTCCCGCACCTGTTCCAGCCGCACCCGTTAAACCACCCGCCGCGTTATCGACCAACTCATACCAGTTACCCAACGCCATATAAGACACAATCAATGCACCTGGTTGTGGTGGTGGATTAATGTTGAGCGTATAAACAAAGGAACGACTGGTATCAGTGACAGGAATAGAGTCGGTATCAGCAACGACCAACGGCACACCAGCAGGCATAAAGTGCGCTGTTTTTGTACCACCAATATTTGGAGCAGTCGCACCAAAAGAAATAATACCCGCTGTATAGTCAATCGTACCAACTGACACGCCGCCTATTATTACTTGCCCTGCATTATCGGTAATAACACCACCGCTATACTCGATTGATAACGAACTAGGATAACAAGGTCGTCCTAAGTACACATTAACCGCTGAACCTATCGTATGATCAAACGTGATTGAAGTAGTCCCCGCCGCCGCTGGAATCATTGGTGTGGTATTACCCGCCGCCGTTAAGTCAATCAACGGGGTTTGCGACTGCGAACTAGGCACAACCTGTGAATACACGCTATCGACCATCACGCTGTAATCGCCTAACGATGCCGATGTTTTCAAAGGACGCGCTGAATAATACTTTGCCGCGTTGGCTACCGTAGTGCGATACAGTACCGATGCAGGTGTCATACCATCATAGCGACTCATTTCAGTGCCTTGAAAGTCATACTCTAATGGGTTAGCCAGTTCGACACTCACCACCCGACGCTTAAAAACCCCTTGAGTATCGGTAAATTCCTGCACCACACTGGTGACGGCTACTACTCGTACATACTGTTCGGTATTGTTTGCCGCTTTCAGGATTAAAAACACTTCACCATTGGTGGGTACAGCCGCTGATTCACTTTGAAAAATCGTCAAGGTTTGTGAGCCTTGATACTGAGTGCCATACAGAAAGCCTAAATACTTAGCACCTTGAGCGCGATAGTTTTCAATTCGTGCCGCCGCTTCAGGACGGGTATCAAAATGGTCACCTGTTTTAAACAGATTAACGCCCAGTTTTTGGTCTTTGGGTAATTTGCTCAAAATGACATGAGTGCCTAAGAATGGCTCATCGGTTTGGGTGCGGACGGCGGCAAAAATCTTGCGTAAACCCACATGGCCATAAACGCGGGCAAGGTGCGGAATATCGCCAAAGATGTTATTTGATTGCCCATCGACAATGACGGATTCAACCAAGCCACCACCGCCCTCAGGACTATCCGCCATCACTTCAGAGGCTAATAGCCGTAAATCGCCTGTTAAAATCGCCATAGTTATACCTGTATTAATCTAATAATGAGTGAGTACACATCGTCTTCTTCCATGATCCGATAATCTACAATGGGTTTGGCTTCTATCGGCTTATCGGCATTGCGGAATCGAACGCTAAACGTGCGCGCATCGGGTAGCACCAACGTTATCGGAGCAGTGATAGTGAGCTTTGCATAGAGGGCATCAATTTGTTCACGCGTTGCCCAGCCATGATCAGCATCACCTGATAAAGTGATAGGTCTACCTGATAATTTTTCTGCGGTTTCAACGACCAATGCCCCACTTAATGCGTAAGACTGCGATTGCTCAGTTGGAGTCCAGTCATATTCATCAGTCCATAGCAAATCAGGTGGTAATACCAAGCCATCTAGCGTTAAATCCGTCATTGTTTAGTCACTCCACTGACTGTATTTAATTCGTCAAAAAAACTGGCAAAGTTAGGGTCTTGTGATTGCCCTGTTACTGATTTTGAGCCATCGGGCGAAACAAATTTAACCGTTGATACTTTGCCCGCTGGTGTGGGCGTTGAACTGCTACGCGATACCATAGGTGAAAAGTTTGCAGGGGTAATGCTTGGTAATGATGGCGGGGCAATAGTCGGGGGTATTGCCGATGTTGGCTTTGCTGGTGTTGGTGCTTGCTCTACGGGTTGTGCGGGAGTGGATGAACTAAAGCTTGCTGAAATATCTTCCATCGCTAAACTGGCTCTGGCTTTTTCTTCAAACGATGATGATAAAGTGGTAATTACCTGACTGGCTTTAACGCCATTCAAATACATATCCCGCCATTCCAGCGGCAAACCATTAGCTTTTAGATATTCCCCAACCCGATATTCAAATCGGCGTTCCTGACCATTTGGATCAGTACTGCCCGATGTCGAACCAGACATACGCCAGATAATCTGATTACGCGGGTCATTAAACACAGCTACCGCTTGTTCGTAAGCCTGTTTTTTCAGCTCATCAACTTTCTGTTTAACCTTGTCATCACCTACCAAGCCACCGCCTGCATAATGCGCAATAGCAACAGGATTAGAGCCGTAGTTAATCGCATCAAACGTACCTTTGCCGTATTGAGCGACTTTATCGGCTTTAATGACATACTCACCATTGGATAACATGGCAGGTATTTCATCGCTAGTCCCTGTGCCTTTACCGCTAATTGCACCCTGCTTTTTAGTAAACCCACCATTGGCATAGTGATAAACCATACCGCCTGTAGCGTGAGCTTGCGTGCGAGTTTCTACCACATTGATAGTATGCGTAGATGAAGTAGGCTGTTTAATGCGGGCAATGGCATCATCAACAGCTTTGGTATTTGCAGTAACTTTTAACTCTGTACCGTTTTTAGTCGCGGCTTCAATATCAGCAATACGAGCGCGGACTTCCTCAAGACTTAATTTGCGTTTATTCGCTTCAGCGGCGGCGGTATTCGCCATATCCGTTTCAGCTTGCTTTGCACCTTCTAAGGCTTGGATAGTTAGACCAACCGTGGCGTTATATTGCCGCTTGGCTTCACGCGCGGCTTCGGTATCTTGATTCGCTGATACCGCCGCTTTCTTTTCAGATTGGGCGAATTCTAATGCTAACGCCTGTGTTTTTTTGCCTAGTTCAGCGGCTTGGGAAAATTCGCCTTCAGCAAGCAGTTTTTTGAGTTGTGCTGTATCAGTTACCAGTTGACGACGTTTAGTCTCAGTCACTTCACTGGCAGTTAAACCCAGTTGATCTAAGGCTTGGTTATTAGTTGTTTGCGCTTGTTGCAGGGCAATAATTTCATTCAAAAACCCAATGGCTTTATTACGATGTTCTTGTTCAAGTGCAATGAGGTTTTTGATTTGCGCATTGGTCGCTGTTTCAATTTCAATCAGTGCGGTGCGCTTAGCGACTAATTCATCGGTAGTTAAAACTTTCTTTTCAGTGGTTGCAGTGCGTAAGCTGGCTAATTCTTCATTCAGACGTTGATTAGTCAACAAGCCGATAGATTGTTCGGTCTGTAATTTTTGCTCAAAGGTAAACCGTTCGATTTGCTGTTGAGTTTGTGCAACATTGGTATAAAGCCGTATTTTTTCTGCTTCGTTTTCACGAATAGCGGCAATAACGCGGTCTCGACTGTCCTTTTGAATCTTTTCTATGTCATCAGCACGTTTTTTAGCGGCTGAAACATCATCAACAGGCGCAACATCAACGCCAGTATCGGCGGCTCTTTTATCAGCTTCTGCTAATGGCTTTTCACCGCGTTTACGTTTTAAAGCAGCATCGGTTTTAGCGGCGAATTTATCTAGTGCATCGCCTTTAAACGCTTCATTAAATCCCTGCCCGACTGAATCAGAGAATTGTTGCATATTGGCTTTGGTGCGATTGGTAAATTCATCCATTGATTTACCGACACCATTACCTGACAGAACATCCTCGACTAACTGCACCCCCGCGCTCATTTCAACGGCAATTGCCCCCCAGCTTTGAGCAATTGATGTAGCCGCAAAACCTACCGCCGAATATAATTGTAAGGTGACGCTTATCCATTTTTTAAATACGACGCTGATTAATTCGCCAACATCGGCTATGTCAAATGCAGATGCTAAAAATTTATCAAAAGAGTCTTTGGCATTGCCAATGATTTCAATTATTGGTTCAAACGTGCTTAATACCACATCCCACGCTGCCGCGATTATTTCTCCAACGGTTGCGCTGGTATCGCCCCACTTGACGACAACGGGTAATAAATTTGAGATACCAACCGCTAATAAAGCGATTGATCCAATGACTAAGCCAATCGTACCCCCAAATAAAAAGGATAACGCTGTTTTTAGCGTGCCGAATATGCTACCTGTTCGTGCGAGCGTATAGAGTGAGCTAACTGTGCCTAACAGCGAGGCATTGAGGGATACTAACGTAGCACCTAATGCCGCTAAGCCAACACGCAAAGTAGCGGGGGATAACCCAACTAACGTAAGTGCCAGTTTTAATACGCGTAACGCGCCTGCCATTGATAAAATACTAACCGATATAGCGGCAACGGTTTTTATCAATGGATGATCTTGCGAAAATGTTGATGCAGCGTTGACTAAGCTACGAATGCCATCAATCGCGTACTGGACAGCGGGTAAAAAGGTAGTCGTTAGGCTTTCTGAGAAATTACCCCACGCATTTGACAATAGCGTTATTTTCGCGCCTGTCGTAGCGATTTGCTTTTGATAAGCAGCATGGACACTGCCACTATAAATAGTTTCATCGGTAGCTGTTTTTATAGCGGTTTTCAGTAAATCGACTTTATCAACCAGCTTTGACAGTGCAATAGCATCTTGCCCTTTGCCTAGTAACTTTTCTGCAATATCCAGCCGCCCTGCATTACTCATGCCGTGCATGGTGTCAAGCAACTGCATTAATGCGGGTAATGGTTTATCTTTAATATCGACGGCTAATTTACCCGCCGATGTTCCCATTATCGCTAATCCATCTTGAAAATCTTTTGTACCATTCTTTGCGTTTTGTAAGGATGATAAAAGATTAACCAAGCTAGTTCTAGCAACCTCTGGCGCAGCATCTAAAGATAATAACGCGCCTGCTAAGCCAATTGTTTCGCCTTTTAATAAACCAAAGCTCTTGCCCGCTGTGGCAACCCCTGTAGACAGTACGGTAAAAATATCTAATTCAGAAGCCTTAGGTAAAGTATCTGCTACAGAGTTTACTTGATCGCTTAAACTAACCAAGCCTTCTTCTGTTAAATCAAGCTGTGTTTGTAATGATCCTAAGCGTTCTGCGAGTTCTGCAGCGGGTATATGAAGAGCCACCACCCCTTCTGACACCGTACGAATAAAACCGCTAATGTCTCCAACTGATTTTCCCATCGCCCCTGCAACACCTGCTACAGCGTAGAGTTGCTCGGTAGTGATCGATAAATCCGACGAGGCTAAATCATCAATGGTCTTCTTTAGGGCTTTTAGCTGTTCATCAGTCCCTTCAATAGTGCGTGATGCTTCACTAAATGCAGACTCTCTACTAATACCTTCCCGCAGGCTTTTGAATGCTACGGCGGTATTTGCGGCAAATAATACTAGTGAGGTAGCGGCTTGAGATATATCTTGCTTTAAATTCGATAGCGTGAGCTTTTTAAGGGTTTCGCCTAATTCAATAGCCCCTTTTTTTACCTCCTCAAAAACGGTTGCACCTTTACCAATGCCGATAACCACGCGAAACTTTGACATTAGGTCAATAAATTGCGTAACTTGCTTAATTGGAAAATCGACTTTCTTTAAGTAATCAGAAAAAGTGCTTAGGAAGCCTAATGATAGGGTAAATTCTTTACGCAGGTTTTGAATGAGCAAACCAGCCGCTTTTAAACCTAAATTGCTGGTTTCAAGGCGAACTGATAAGCCCAGTGTAGATTGGGCGAATGAATACAGGCTAGCCGTCGCACTGACAATAGAGCGACCTAACGCTAGCATTGTTAAAGCTGCATTAGCACCAAAATCATAAAAACTTTTGCCAGCGTCAATCGTGGCTTTACTTGCTTCTGCTGTTTTATCGGTAATGTCTTTTACACCATTAGCGAAATCTTGCAGCTTAGCCTTTGCACTGTCTATTTCAGCCTGAATTTTTAGTTTTAACTCTAAATCAGCCATGTTTGCACCGTGATGTTAAAAGCACATTGAAGTTATTTGGTACGGTATTAAGCGTGCGTTTATGCGCTGGTATTTGAGGGGATTTAATAGCAAGTTTAGGCATAACCCATAAATTAATAGGCGGTAACTTAAACTCTGCCCAAATGATGTGTGCCATGATTTGCCTATACTTTTAAAAGCATTCTTTCGTAGGATTTTGCTAGTTCTCTAATGGTATAGGCTTTATCCATGCCATTAATGCAACGTCTAGCATTGATGTAATCGGCTTTATCTTTGTTGATGTAGTCAGTGATTTTTTTACCCGTAAATGCGCCTGTTTTAAAGCCATGTACAAGTACAAATAAGGCTATGTCGGGATCAAGTGCCATTTCAGGAAACTTTAATAAATCAACGCCTAATAAATCGCCGTATTTTCTATAGTTTTTATCCCATGTCAGTTGCACAAAGCCACGACCGTAATAGGGATAGTAATTTGCATGATGCTCTTTTAAATACGCATCAGGTTCTTTTAGCCAGTAGGCTTCGGTAACGGGTTTTAAAGTATGGTTAGTTTCATGATCAGCGGTAGCAAGCACATAAGCAATTTGGGTAGGCAAGCCAATCTCTTGATTGATACATTCTTGCTTGATTGCTTCAATGGTGGTGGCTTTGGTGCTGAAATCTGCAACGGAATTAATCATGGCTAACCTTTGTCTTTGTATAAATCTTGCACGACTTGGAAAAACGACCAGCCGTAATCCCAGACGTTTTGATGGTTGTGTGAGATTAAAGCCGCGCAGGACTGGTTTAAATCCTGCACGATTTTTGACAATAGGCGGTTATCTTTTAACTGACTGATCACCGCGTTTTTACTTTTTGGTTGCTGAAAAAATGCACTGTTGATGAATAGAAACCGCGCGGCGATTAGCTCATTTTCCGATGCACTAGGCTCACCAGAAATGTCTATCAGTCCGCATTCTTGCCAACAGTTATCCCATTCTGCACTATCAACCTCACTGATAAGCCTATCGCCATCCTGCATAAGGCTTATCAATGCTTGCTTAAAATCCACTGCTCTGACTTCTTTAATGATAGCCAGTCCGTTGCTAGCGAGTTTGATTTTAAGCTCTGCTCGCATGGCTACATATATTCGACAGTAAACGCTGAGGTTTTACCTGCAACTAAGTTAGCCCGACCTTTGAACTTGAACTCCACGAATTTATCACTCATAAAGTCAATACCTGATTCAGAAGTCAGCAAGGCATTATCAACAGTGATAACAAGTGTTTTGCCGTCATCAAGGTTGCGACCATCTAGCACGATTTCGCCCTTGATTTGCGGCACTGTACCGCCACTGACTTTCCAGCCATCAATTGCCCCGTGGGCATAATCAACTTTAAGGCTTTGATCAGCAGTAATTGATCCGCCCACTTTCGCCATGATGTTACCCAGCGCGTAGTTGACTTCATAATCAGTACCTTCAACGTAAGTTGTTGATGCCAACGAATTGGTAACAACAACAGACGCGGATGTTAAATTGCGATTTAACAACGGAACAAATACGCCTAATTTGGCAGTAATCACTTCATCAGTTACTGTGCCGCCACCCACTGTCAGTGTTGCCGCATCGCCCATCAATGCCATCGCTAAACTGTCACGGTCAAAGTTTTGAATCGTCAGTGATAATTCAACAGGTTTTGGAATAGCAATCGACGCAGTAACCTGACCATAAAGACCTTTGTCTTTGCTGGTTTGCTCTTTAATATCTGAGTTGGTTTTGATTTCAAGTTGCGCAACACCAATGACTTTCTTACGTCCAGTCGGGATGCCATTAATATCTAAACGGTTGAAGTACAGTGTGCCTTCGGCTAATAATGCGGGCATAGCTTAATCCTCTTTGTGTGGTTTAATTTCTGGTTTTAGTTTGGCTATGCCATGACTTAGCAACCATTTACTTTGTGCGAGTGTGACATTAATCACATCACCTTTTTTCTTTTGTTCGCCTAAGTGGCTATGTGGTGCAAGCAACAACACATCGACACGGTTTTCTTCAATCATTGGCTTATCTCTTGGTTAATTGCATCAATAATCATTTGCTGTAGTGCTTGTTTGTCGTTATCAGTGACACCTAAAAACGACCGTGCAGGAATAACAATATCCCATGATGATTTAGTCGTAATGCCTTGTGCCTCTCTTAGCTTATGAATAAGAAAACCAGCTTTGCTGATAGTGTACTTAGTCATAATTTCATTCATCGTCGGCTTTCTTTTGCCAACTCTGTAACCTAAATCAAGCAAGGTCTTTGCTTGTCTTCTAGTTGCCATTACTGCATTGATACTGCCTGCCTGTTTATTTTGTGCAGCAGTAAATGTAGTGGTTTGTCCAAATTGTTGAGCGGCGGCTATCTGTGCGGTTTTATAATAATTAAACCCGATAACTGCGCTATTATCCGTCACCGATAAAGCCCGCAATCTTGCTTTTAACCCTCGCAACATCTTTTTTTTCGATTTACTCTTTCGTGCTTTAAATGCCGAATTTGATAAATCTATCTGCGCATCAATACGTTGTTTGCTAAATCCGACAACCGCATTGCCAAGTTTTTCTAGTAGCTTGGTTCGCATCACCGTACTTAGACGGTTGAGCTTATCCTGTAGAGCCGCGTCGCCAGTTAGGGTTATCATAATTAGCACTAATGATGTAACGTTGTTCAAATTGTTCAGCAGGATTATTACTATCTGCTAAACGGTATTTTTTGTTGTTCCAGTGATAAATTCCCGTGTCATCCAAGATGGCAAAAACAGGCTCACGAAACGGAATAATCAACTCAATAGCCAGCGTCGAATCGCTTTCTAGTTCGGTGTTAATGTCTGGATTTGCTAAAGGGACTAACACCCCATTATTGCGTTCTATTTTGTATCGGTATGGGTGTGGGTCATTGGCTAACAACCAACAGGCTAATAAGCCGAAAACCCTTTCAGGTGGACAGGTAACAGGGAATCTCTCAATACGAACAATCGCAGAATATTCCTGATCATATAAACAAATAACGTCTTCTCTACCATTGACGGGATAAGCCACTGGTTTAAAGTTTTCGTAAACGTGAAAAGATTCAACATTTTCAGCGGCTACAAAATCCAGCTCTTGAATAATGAAAGCAACTAACGCGCTTAGCTTTCTCATATCAACACCGCAAACGGGGTGACTCGTGAGCTTGGGTTATAAGTTATTCCAAGCTTTTTAAATATAAACGCCACTGCATCATGACTACGATTTAGCCAATACATTTCTGTTTCTGGTGCTTCTTTGGCTAGATTTTCAGCTGCCGCTTTGCGATTCATGGTCATGAACTGTTGTAGCAGGTTGGCTTTTGCATAACAAAAAACCGCTTCCTGATATTTCTTAATCAGCACTTCAACACCGCCAATTTGTTCAGAATTTTCCGCGCAATATGTCGCTAAATCAGCATAAGTAATTAGCAGATTACTCACTGGTATCAATTGGCTATTAACGTCAATCATGGCTAATATCAATCCGTCTTTAATCACATCATCAGCATATTCACTAGGGATACGATACGATGTTATAAAATCAGCGATGGCTAAATCAGGGAAAAAACCATTGTTAGCAATAGGCTCTAATGTGGTTGCATTCGGTTTTCCTGAATATGGATTAGTCATCATCAGCAACCGAATCTAAATGCCCGCAATAAGGGCAGTAAAATTTTGATGCAGTTGCCAATTCAGTTATACCGAATCTACCTTGGCATTTAGCGCAAATGAGTTCAATCATTGGTTTAAATCTGCTCTCATATCAATACGACCGCGTTTTTCAATCACATTGCTAATTAATGCGCTGAGTTTATTAAATGCCTCAGCCGATTCTTTTCTATCTTGAGCCGCCATTACCATCATCTTGTCAATCTGCGTGGTAAACGTTGCCGTTACTTTTTCAATACTGGCATCATGTGAGGCGTTGATGCGCTCTATTTGTTTGGTATGTTCATCATCTTTTCTGCTTTGTTCACGGACTAACCACCAAATAAAGAAAAGCAAAATGACACATAACGCTCCAAATGCGCCAGATTCAATAATTTTAGTACTCGCTGTTTCAGGGTTCATACTGACTCATCATTAATGCCAGCCCGTGACGCTTCAAACTGCATAATGACTGTTGCAGTCATACCGTTTTAACGCCCGTGCTGGACTTGCGAGGAAATCGTTTAATTCAAACAAATAAAGGTAGTTACTGTCGAACCACCCACGTTACCGCTTGCCGCTTGGATTTCAATCCTTTCCCAACCGCTCACATCGAGTGTGACGTATCCAGAACCCACGGCTTGCGTAGTTAAATCACCGCTAGCATCAACGACCATCCCTGCTGGGGATGTAAAATCACCCGCCGCGCTGAATAAGGTCATAAGTGTGCCATCGGCATGATTGCGCCCTTTGATGACAAATTGATCCAGTGCGTGACTTGCAACATTGAATGAGGCTGTCATGCGCTCATAACCTGCTAAATTGACGATAATCAATGAGGTTAAGGTTTCCAGCACGCTCACAGCGGCTGATTTTTTAAATGTGGCTCTTTCTCTCATCTCTGTTCCCTAAGTTCTGGCTTTCGCCGTGGTTAATAAGGTTTTCGCTCCCCAGCCATCGGGGTTAATCGTTTTGGCTTTTTCCAAATACTCGACGACGGTATTAAAGTGTTCAGCGGCGTTATGATGCTTTGCCGCCATGACTAATACTTTTGAAGCAACAGGCGGCGATAACTCCCAACTATCCAACTTAGCCACTACTTCATCAATCAATGGCAAGGCGGTTTTGTTATCATCCAGTTTGGCTTTAGCCCAGTCATACATCCCATCACAGACAAAAGTTTGAATATCTCGACGATTAAAGCGTTCTGGCATTTGTTGATGTGGCATGAGATAAAACGCCAGCTTTAACGCAGGTTCTATGTCTTCCACATCAAACAGCCAGATCATAAAATGCACGGCTACATCATTCGGGTAGTTGTGTCCTTGTTCGACATAATCCCAAACAAATTCACGGTAAGTTTCCAGTAAATTAACTTTTACCCGTTGCCGTTCTTCCATTACTTTAATGGCGGATAGCTTGGCTAGGTCTACACTCATCGCCGTTTGATAGTGTGCCAATGACAACACAGTAGAACTTAGCGGTTTTTCAGTGAGCGTACTGGGTTGTGCTTGTTCTTCCCGTTCCCGTTGCCGCTGTTTAATGCGGTCGCCTGTGCTTTGCCACATGGTCTTATGCCGTTGCTATTGTGATGTTGTCAATGTAAGACGCGGCTTTAAAATCTTCGACCACATAGCCTTCATTGCGTTGGTTGTAATCGCTAAGCATATTCTTTTTCGGCTCGTCGATTTGTTGCCGTCTCCAGCTTGATGTTTGGTAGTACACAGCTAAGTTGGATAACGGTGTGACTAAGATTTTGCCGCTAGGAAACGCAGGCGGTGTTTGGCACGCTAAGCCGCCGTAAGTTTGTACGACTTTGCCAATTTTCTCTTTTTCAACCGCACTACCGCCTAAATCTGCGTAATACTTGCCTTTAGACGCATTGACTAAATCACGGCTAACTAATGCCACCAATTCAGTGCTGTCTTGGTAATACACGGCTAGTCGAGTGACTGCATCATGTACCAACGAATCCAGATTAGGAAAATCATTGCCACCTAGTTCAACTGGATCATTTACTGTTCCCGCTAAATATTGGCTGCCGCTGTTGTAGTCCTTGATTTGCTTCAACCAGCCGATGTTCACATCTTCACCGTTCGGTGATGTGCTTTTATTAGTTGTTGCCGCCGCGCTTGTGCCATGCCAACCAACACGAATTAAATCCATTGCCAGTGCTTTTTTAATGGCCCTGTTAATCCGTTCTTGAAAGTCTGGAAACTTAGACCATGAATTTAACAAGGAATAAGGGATACCGATGTCTGAATCAACGGTATACAGTTGATAACCTTTTGCCAAAGGGTCTACGAAGTTTTTCGCTGAACGTTCGCCATCGCCGCTGGTATCGGTTCTCGATACCACTAGGCTAGTGACTGACATACCCACTTTTTCGCCTTGCACATCATCAACAGGTTGAATGCCGATACTGCTTAAGAACGGATCAGCTTCTTCAACCATCAGATCATAAATAGTTTGCGCAATTGAAGGGGTTGCGCTGTACATTTGCCCAGGTTGCGCAGCATAGGTTTGTGCAGTAGCGGCGATGTACGCGTATAAAGCCGCTTGTGCAGTTGAATTTAGTGTTGTTCTCATGATGTGTAATCCTTGTGCGATTTAGTTCGTGCCGTGCTTAAGCCAGTTTTGCTGAGGTTGCGCCGTCACCTTGATTGCCAGCAGGTGGGGTACCGCCTGCTTCTTTCAGCGCGTTATTTAGCGATAATTCCAGTTTTTCCACCTGGTCTGTCAATGCGGTAAATTTAGTCGCTTGCTCGGTTTCTTTTGCAGAAAAGGCTTCGATCGTGGCTTTCAATTCAGCATTTTCGGATTTGAGTGCGTCGATGTCTGTGGTGTCTGGTTTAGCACTGGTAAATGCTTCGACTTTGGTTTTCAAGTCATCTAATTGTTGCTTTAATTGTTCGACTTCTTGCTTTGTCATGTCTGATTGCTCATCGGTAGGTTTTTCTTGTGAACTAAGAAACTGTTTGATCAAATCAAACAAGCCTTTTTCGCGTTCGTCGGTAAATTGCTTGGTTTCGGTTTCGGTGTATTGGCTTAAGAAGATGTTTTCTTTTGCCGCTTGTTGGCTAAAGCGGATTTCAGTTGTCGCAACACTGGCAGGTTCGTTAGTTGCACCTAAACCTGTTAAATACCACTTACCTGTTTTTCTAAAATCAGGAGTCAGTTCCATTGAGGTAAACCAGCCCTGATCATAAATACTGTTTTCAGCCAGATAGTTTCGGTTAGGTTGCAATTGTGCGAATAAATCAACACCACCTTCATCATTGTTAGCCGATTTCAACGCTAACACTTTGCCTAAATGACCACCCCAACGCTGGTGTTCTAGCCAAATCAGCGCGGTGTACAGTTCTGGATTGTAGGATTCTGCCGATTGTGTCAGTGCAACGGGAGAAATATCACGACCGTCTACCGTTGCGCCGCTTCTGCCAATTCTTAGCCAGTCTGTTGTTAATTTTGTTGTCATCTTAGCCAGTCAGTTTGTTAATTTTTGGCTAGTGTGCGATTATTTTTAATGCCTTTCAAACAACAAAATATCTAAGAATGTCTATTTTAATCAAATAGATAAGCTAAGATTCATTGCCATTATTTAACCCTGTCATAAGTGCATAAAATGCACCCATGACAACTAAATCACCTCCCCTTTCAAAACGCATAATTGCTAAATACCTGTATTTACAGGGACTGACTATTCTTGAGATTTCGGCGCAAATTAAAACCTCGCCAACAGTCTTAAGGCGGTGGCGTGACGATCAGAAATGGGATGATGATTTACCGCCACCGTCGGTTTTAGACTCACTGTCCAGACAAATTTGCCGCTTAACTGAAAATCCGAAAAAGACCACGCTTGAGGTCGCTGAATTAAAAGTGCTGTGCAAAGCGTTAATGGAACTAACCAAGAGCGAAGCTGAAGCGATTAAATTAAAAGCCGAAGCCGAAGCACTGAAAAAATTCGGCTACATTGAAAAAATCGGCAAACCACAAAAGCAGTTTGAATCACGCTATAAAAGGAAAATTAAAAACGATGTTTCAGACATCACGCCTGAGATGTTGGATGAGGTTAGAGAACGGTTGTTTTATGGCTATCAAAAGCTGTGGTATATCGAAAAGCAACAACGTCACCGCTTTATTCTGAAAAGCCGCCAAATCGGGGCAACGTTTTATTTTGCCTTTGAAGCCTTGGATGACGCGATACGCACTGGCGATAATCAACTTTTTTTATCTGCCAGCCGATCACAAGCTGAAGTATTCAAGTCTTATATCATTGCATTTGCCATGACTGAGTTTGAAATTGAATTGAAAGGTGCTGAGTTTTTAAAACTTGGTAACGGTGCTGAACTTAGATTTTTATCGACGAATAGCACGACCGCCCAAAGCTACCACGGGCATTTATACACGGATGAGGTGTTCTGGATTCTAAACTTTGAAAAAGTCAGCAAAGTATCCAAGGCAATGGCAACGCATAAGAAGTGGCGACGTACCACGTTTTCCACGCCATCCGCACAATCACACGGGGCGTATAAAGATTGGAGTGGTGAAAAATACAATGCCAACTTGCCAGAAAAACAGCGTAAAACCTTTGATGTCAGTCATGAAGCCTTAAAAGACGGCAAGTTGTTTCCTGACGGTACTTGGCGACAAATAGTTACTGTCGAAGATGCCGATAAGATTATCAAAGCTGAAATAGCGGCGGGAACTAAAACTGACGAGGTGGATTTATTCGACATTGATATTCTGAAAACTGAATACAGCAAAGATGAGTTTGATAATTTGTTTATGGGCAAATTTATCGACGATTCACAGTCTGTGTTTAGTCTTGCGACGCTTGCCGCGTGTACTGTTGACGTTGAGGAATGGACGGATTACAAACAATACAACGCCCGCCCGTTTGGTAATAAAGCGGTTAGTCTTGGTTTTGATCCCTCTCGCACAACCGATAATGCCACCATTGCCTTGCTAGAGATACCAACTGCACCGAATGCCCCGTTTAGATTGCTACAACGTGTCAGTTATAGCGGGATGAATTTTGAATACCAGGCGAACAAAATAAGGGACTTTGTGGATAGCCATAACGTCGTCCACATTGGCATTGATGTCACAGGCATGGGTGTAGGCGTATTTGAACTTGTCGAAGTGTTTTATCCGCTTGCCACACCGATTCATTATTCTGTTGATGCAAAAAACAGGCTGGTTTTAAAAGCCTTGGATGTCATTAACAATGGTCGGTTTCGATTCATGGCACATGACACAGAAGTTATTCGCGCCTTTATGATGATTACCCGCACCACAGCGGGTAATGGCATGGTTATTTATAGCAGTCCGCGCAATAAAGATAGCGGTCATGCAGACGCGGCATGGGCAATCATGCACTCAATGTCTTATGAGCCGATACGCCCACAACAAGAAACCACCGTCACCTTTGGACACTAAATCATGAAAATCATAGAATCACTTACTAACGCAGGACGCGCTTTTGTTGATAGCTACGCGACTAAGCCAGTCACAGATAAATCCTTTGTGTTTAGCTTTGGTGATCCTGAGCCTGTGTTAAATAATGCGCTGGTTAATTTTGGTAGTTTTTTAACCATGCAAGGGAATTATTATGAGCCGCCTGTGAGCTTAATTGGATTGACTAAATTATTAGCGGCTAATCCGTATCATGCTCCTATTCTGCATTTTAAAAAGAACATGATTAGCCGTTGGCACAAGCCTACAGCATTAATTAATAATCAAACGCTGATTGATTCTGCGTTTGATTTTGTCACGTTTAGCAATAGCTATTATCAGCAACATTTAAACGGCTTTGGTAAAGTCGTTAGATTGTCTCGCTTGCCTGCGTTAAATATGCGCGCATCGCATAAGCCTAATACCTATATTCAGTTATTAACCAATAACCAGCGATCAGCGATTGGACAGCAATACATTGAATATGCCGAAGGTGAAGTTATTCACATCAAAGAAACCGATGTCAGCCAAGATGTATACGGTGTACCGCAATATATCGGTGGTATCCAATCCATTCTATTGAGCGAATCCGCTACGTTATTTCGCCGTAAATATTATGTGAATGGGGCGCATTTAGGTTATATCCTCGTTACGCATGATGCCAATATCGGCGAAGATACCGCAAAACAAATCCAGACTAATATCGAACAAGGTAAAGGTGCAGGTAATTTTCGTTCCATGTATTTAAATATCGGTCGTTCAGCCAGCCGTGAACCTGTAAAAGTGATTCCGATAGGCGATATTGGTACAAAAGATGAATTTCAGAAGATTAAAGAAGTCACGGAAATGGAAATGTGCGCTATGCACCGTGTTTATCCCAGTTTAGCGGCAATTATCCCCTCCAATACTGGTGGGTTTGGCAACATCAATGACACATTGGCTGTTTATAAAGAGGTAGAAGTGATACCACTACAAAAACATTTCTTAATGGTTAATGAGCAGATAGGGCGTGAGGCAGTGATGTTTGAATAACAGGTGCGGGTATTTTCGTTGGTTTTTAGCTATAATCCTCAAAAAATTGTGAGGATTTTATTTATGGCTAAAGTAGTTTGCCCGCATTGCGGTGGTAATGCCCGCATAGCATCAAGAAGTAAAATGAATGATAAAGGCACAATCGCTAATTTACGTTGTCAGTGCCTAGATGCTGATAATTGTGGGGCTATCTTTGTTACTACACAAGCCTATTCCCACACCATCACACCACCGATTAAATCCACGCAACAGATTTGTATGGATTTAATCAGCCGACTTAGCAAGGACGAAAAGCAAGAACTGCAACGGGATTTGTTTGTTTGATGAAATATGATTCTCTTTCGCCTTTTATGGTTGCATGGGATGCAACCATAACCCAGTTTTCAGGCATAAAAAAAGCCGCGATTATCGCGGCTTTCTCGTTTATTTAACCCGATACAACGCGGGGTTTGGTTCAATTCAGAGTTATCATCTTACGCCGCCTAAGAACACCAAAAAACCCTTGCTAGGTGCTTTTTTCGCACAATCCATACCGACTTTATAGCCTGATTTTCTGTGAAAACGGGCTTGTGTGACATGGGGTTTAACTGTGACAACAGTCACTTCTGTATTGAAGATTCTCATTTTGCACCTGCCAAGAACAAATCAGTTTGTTCGATGTCGGCTTTGATAAGTTGCAAGTCTGGAATTTTTAAACCAGCGATATTGCAGTAGTTTCGTAGTTGCGGAATGAGCATTTTTAACTCAAACACGTTTTTGCTGGTGACGATTTGATTGACCAGTGAATTGATTTCTTTGCCCAATGCCAGTCTGGTTTTTAAATCAATCGTGCCATAAAAGCCATTTTTGCGAATGGCAGGTAACACTTCTTCACAAATGAAGTTGGCAAAGGCTTCGGCATTGGGTTTATTGGAACGAAAAATCAGGCGATAAATACCTGCTTCATTGATGAATTTAGCCTCTCTTTCGCCTTTTATGGTGATAAGGTTTATCACCATAACCCAGTTTTCAGGCATGTTTTCAAGCGTCATACTTGACCATGAAATGTCTAAAACAGCACAAACATCTTTCGCGCAAAACCACACTTCACCGTTTTCATCGGTGGCGGTTCTGATGTCAGTGGTGTCGAATTGGAAAGGATTAGCGAGGGGATTTAATTGGGTGTTCATGAGGATGTTCCTTTGTGTTTGTTTTCGAATATAAACACTCCGAAGAGTGCAGTTAGGAGCTTCGAAACTGCCACAAAGCGCAGCTCCAGATATTCAACATATTCTCTGGAACTCCTAACTACATCGCTATTATGCCACAAATGGACAGAACAGCAGAAATCGCTAGGCATAAAAAAACCACTTTGCTTTCGTGAGTGGGTAACGCTTTGTGTGGAGCTTTCGAAGACTCTGAACAAAGCGTACACCCCACATATAAAAATGTCAACATCGTTACAAACCAATATCTGGAATTTTCATCATCGCCATTTTGCGCTGACTATCAATAATATCGGCATAAATCTCAGTCGTTTTAATCTCAGAATGCCCTAATAAACGCGATAGCGTGTAAATATCTGTCCCCATCGTCAACTGAGTGACCGCAAAGGTATGACGTGCCGCGTGGAATGTGATGTGCTTAGAAATACCCGCCGCCAAACACCAGCGCAACAATTCCACATTCATATAAGCAGAATAACGCAGTCCTGAAAAAATGCGTCCTGCTTTTTTATCGCCTAACAAACGATGAGCCTGTGGTGATAAATCTAAATACTGTAGTCCTTTGGTTTTTTGCTGTTTGAAGATCACACGGTGATGATCGTTTAACTGTTCAATGTCCTGCCACGTCAATTTAACAATATCACTCCAACGCAACCCCGTTAAACAGCTAAACAAAAACGCGCGTTTTAAATCTGGATAGCGACAATCGGTTTTAACCAATGCCTTCACTTCATCAATGGTCAAATATTCGCGTTTATTATTTTCAGGTTTAATACTCGACACCTGATTTAACGGATTTGTTCTAATAATACCTTGGTGCAAGGCTTCATTAATCGAGGCGCGAACCTTATTAAAATACGAGCTGGCTGTATTTTTACTGAGTTTCTGGTTTGACTTGGTTCTTGCTGTATTAATCAAAAACTCTTTAAAGCCTTTGATGAACGCTGGGGTTAATTGCTCAAACGTTACATCGTCCGCATGGTACTTAAGCAACTGTTTGAACGCACATTCCCAAATACACGCATTCGATTTTTGCGTGGTGCGTTGCTTTTCAGCCATAAGACTTTTAAAAAACGTATAAAAACTGGCTTTGGTTTTCGAGTGATCAGCAAAGCCATGCACACTGGATTGATGCTCAACAATCCGTTTTGATCGTATCGCTTCAGCTAATCGCAAGGCTTCTTTATTGTGATGTTTTTCTTCAGGTGATTTAGGCTTATCGTAAATAAACAAATTCAACGCTTCATACTTACGTTGATGTTTGATTTTGCCGTTTTCATCGGTGGAATAACCAGAATAGAAACATAGCCTAAGCGATTTCTTACCATCACTTAACTGCCGTTTCTCAAGAGTGATTTTCATTTTTACGCCTTTTTACGCCTCAAAATGCGTAAAGTGTAAATAAAGCGTAAAAATAAGACAAAGAAAGGAAAATAAACCACCATTAAAAACAAATAACCACTTGTTTTTATTTGCCTTTATTTTCTTTTAATAGTGCTTTGTTTGCTTGTCTATTTTCCTATGCATAAAGTAAAATAAACATTCATTTCAGTAAGTTATGTTTGTTATGGAGTAAATTCGATGTAAATAAAAACAAAAAAGGCGGTTTAACCGCCTTTTTTTATATGTTGCACTTAGTCTATAAGATGGTTAAGTGCTTTTTGTTCGATTTCTTTGGTCGTACTCACTCGATTCTTTTTTAACCAGTTATCCAGTTCCACGCGGTCAAAGTAAATAAGTTTGCCAAATGGTTTTGAGTGAGGAATTTGTTTGTTGGATGTGAGTTTATACAGTGTGCTTTTTGATAGTCCTGTATAGAT
>Ga0208114_1000042_pt1 | contig 33692 bp, 27 predicted proteins | sample LakWasMeta2_LOW4_2_FD_183854 | JGI IMG/M metagenome (GOLD analysis project Ga0208114, IMG submission 183854) | Freshwater sediment methanotrophic microbial communities from Lake Washington under simulated oxygen tension - Sediment Metagenome... | ecosystem: Environmental > Aquatic > Freshwater >... | reverse complement strand
CCCAATCTTCAACGATTTAGCTTTTGCCGCAAGCGGTTTATGGCCGATGTTCCAGCGCCAGATAATCGATGCTCTGCATTTCGATCAGTCGCGATGATGTGCGTTCGAATTCGCGTTCGAGTTTTTCACCCTGATACAGCGAGATGGGATCGGCGGCTGCCGACAACAGCAAATTGACATGGCGATCGTAGAACTCGTCGATCAAATGCACGAAACGACGGGCCGGATCTTCGTTATGCGCGGCAAAGCGCGGCACATTCGAAAGCAGCACGGTATGAAAATCGCGCGCAATTTCGATGTAGTCGCTGACGGCACGCGGACCTTCGCAGAGTTCGGAAAATTCGAACCAGGCAATGCCTTCGCTGATCGCCCTGGCATTGATGTTTCTGTCGTTGATCAGCAGCGGCTGCCTGTCGGCGACCTGGTGCTGCGAGAGTCGGCGGTAATGTTCGGCCAGTCCGCGTTCGGCATGTTCGTCGCAGGGCGTCAGATAGGTGGCGGCATGCGCCAGATGTCGCAGACGATAATCCTGTGCACTTTCGAGCTTGATGATTTCGCAATGTTTTTCAAGCAGCGCAATCGCCGGAAGAAAACTGCTGCGCTGCAAGCCGTCGCGATAAAGCTCGCTTGGTGGAATATTGGAAGTGGTGACCAGACAAACGCCACGCGCAAACAATTGATCCAGCAAGCGCCCGAGAATCATGGCGTCGCCGATATCGCTGACGAAAAATTCGTCCAGCACCAGCAATCGGGTATTTTTCGCGAGGTCTTTTGCGATCACGCTCAAGGTGTCTTCGGTATTGCTGAGCGCCCGCAGGCGGGCATGGATATCCTGCATGAAGCGGTGGAAATGCCAGCGGGTTTTATTGTGTTCGGGCAGGGATTCAAACAGCAAATCGGTCAGGAAGGTTTTTCCGCGGCCAACGCTACCCCATAAATACAAGCCCCGCACCGGAACGGCATCGCGAAACGCGGCACCGATTTTTTCAAACAGGGATGACGGTTTTTGTTCAAGCAGGGCGGTGTGAATGCGATCCAGGGTTTGCAGTGCCGACGCTTGGGCGGGATCGTGCTGCCAATCACCCCGCTCCAGGCCCTGCTGGTAAAGTCGTGATGGCAACAGGCCGACGGTCTGGTTCATAACCGGCGTTCAAGCATGGACAAGCGGCGGAAGATTCTTGCGAACTCCGTTCTTGATGGCGCCACGCAGATCGATCAGGCGTCGATGGAAAAAATGCCCGGTGTCGGGCATGCGCACGATCTGCGGCGCCGGTTTTTGTGCTTCCGCCCAATCGAACACCCCGGTTGAGCTGACGACTTCGTCGTCCTCGCCTTGAATCAACAGCCAGGGACAGGGCGGCGGCAGGACGCCGGAAAAATCGCGTAGACCGACCGGCGGTGCGATGGAAATCATCTGCTGCGCCGGCAATTGGCGTGCCCCCAGCAGTGCGACCCAGCTACCGAAAGAAAAACCCGCGAGCCAGAGGGCGGCTTCACGATTCGCGTGGTTTGCCCATTCGGACACGGCGATCAAATCCAGTACTTCGCCACGGCCGTTGTCGAAACTGCCTTCGGACTGTCCGACACCGCGGAAATTGAAACGTACCGTGGCAATGCCGTGTTCGTTCAAGGCGCGTGCACACATCGTGACCACTTTGTTGTGCAAGGTGCCGCCATCGGGCGGGTTCGGATGGCAAATCACCGCCAGACCGTTTCTCGCTATCGAAGGCTCGGGCAGATCGATCGCCAGCTCCAGTAAACCGGCAGGGCCCGGCAACAATAGGCTGCCGGTCGTGTGCGGGAAGGCGGGCATGGATTTATTCATGGCAGCATCATAAGCGGTAAGCGCCCCGGGAATCTCAAAAAGCCTGCAGGCTCCGAAGCCGCCATCATGGTTGCCCCGGGTTTTCCGCCAGAAAAAACAAAGCCGCCCTCGGGCGGCTTTGTATTAAATGCAAAGGGATCTCAATTGAGATTGCCGACCATCCAGTCGACGGTAGCAATGACTTGTTCGTCGGTCAGCGAAGGGTTGCCGCCACGGGCAGGCATGACGCCGACGTTGTTGTAGCCTTCGATAGCGTGTTTATGCAGGATGTCTTTGCCCTGCGCGATACGTGCGCCCCATGCGGATTTTTCCATTTTCGGCGCGCCGCCCGCACCACTGGTATGGCAACCGGAGCATAGGCTGTTGAAGATCACTGCACCATCGAGCGTGCCACCGTAGGCCACTTGGCCCTTGGCAGCTTCATCGGCGGCTTTCTTGGCGGCGGCCTGCGCGGCGGCACCGGTAGCGCCGGCATAGACCGCGCCATGCGGCTGGATGGCGGCAGCAATCTGGGCGGCTTTGGCTTCACTGACTTCGGCCGGCTTCAGTCCATTGATGTAAAGACCGAGCAGAATCAGACCGACGGTGACAGCTACCAAAAAAGCGATGACTTGCGAAAAATGTTTGAGAAATACTAAATCGTGGTTGCGCACGTTTGTACCTTGAGGGCGGTGCCCGATGGATTTGATGGCCACCATTATATCGGGCGAGGCTCTGGCAAGAAAGCGCCAAGGCTCAATTTGTCGTTTTTCGGCTAAGCTTGGCCCACTATGCCGCTTTCCATGACCCGCACCGAAGTCTCTGCGATAAAAAGTCTCGACAGCCTGCCGACGGCTGTCTGGCCTTTGCTGAGTCTTGTTTACGGGTGCCTCTGGGTTGTTCTGCTGCAGCAATCGCAAGTGCTCTGGTTTTTGCCTGCCGGGCTTCGCCTGGCCGTGCTTTGGGTATTGCCCGCCAAGCGTTGGCACTGGCTATTGCTGGCCGAAGCCCTTGTCGCGGTGTATCTGGACTGGGCCACCGACGACTCCCTGCTCAACGGCCATTTCGTCGTGCTGAGCTTCGCGCCACTGCTCGTCTATGCCGGTGCGATTTATCTGATTCGCGGCCCCGCCGGCGGCGGCTCGCTCAATACGCCCCGCAATATGCTGCTCCTGCTGAGTAGCGGTGCCGTATCGGCTTTGGGCGTGTCGCCCATCCTGAGCTACTTCTTCAAGGGCAAGGTGTTTGATGCCGTGGGTTTTGATCCGGGTACGTGGGGCAGTATTTTTTCCTTCGTTTATGGCGACCTGATCGGGCAACTCAGTGTTGCGCCCATCCTGATACTGGCATTCGGCATGACGCACATCGGCCTGCGTGAATTCGGCCTGTGGCGGGCAGTGTTTTTTTCGACGATGGCATCTGCCATGGTTCTGGTGCTGCTGCATTATCGCCAGGCTCTGGCACCGTTTCTTTTGTTGATGGTGTTCGCACCGATGTTCATGGTGGCGTTTCTTCGCGGCTGGAAAGGCGCTGCCTTGTCGGTGGCGTTGACCGGTTTGCTGTTTGAAGGCTATCTCAACTTCAACCCCTTGCCGCTTGACCTGATCATCCTGCAATTGGCGTTTGCGCTGATCGCCGCCGGCAGCCTGATGCTGGGTGCCGCCATGTCGGCATTGCGTGACAGCCATTTCAGTCTTCAGCGACAGCATCAAAGCATCGCTACGATGAATACCGAGTTGATCGAGACCAGTGCCGAATTGCGTCAGGTCAGTCAACGCCTCGTCCGCCTTGAAGAACAGGGGCAGCGTGAATTGGCGGACGAGCTGGATGTCGAGCTGGGCCAGTCATTGCATACCCTGGGCACGCATCTGAGTCTCGCGGTCCGTTCGGTTAAGGAGCAGGACACGCTGAAAATCCTTTTCAGCATTCGCGATAAAACCCGCGAGATGGAAGACAGTTTGCGCCGGGTGTTGCGCCAGTTGCGCCCCAAGGCGCTTGATAACAAGGGCCTGAAAGATGCGCTTATCCACGGCCCGCTGCATGAAGTGCTCGACGATGCCGGCATTGTGCTGGAAACCGGCTTTTCCGGCAGCTTCAACAATCTGCATGAAGATGAAAAAACCGCGATATACCGGATTTGCCAAACGATTACCCGACAAGCCATCGGCTTGAATGGCATCAAAGAGCTGAAAATCGATCTGCGGGTGAATGATGTTGCCGGGTCCGATTACGAAGTTGGCCTGGATATTGCCATCAGTCCGATTACCGAAGAACAGGCAACTCGCTTAAGGGTTCCCTTGCCAGCGGTGCGTGACCGCGTGATGTCGCTGCATGGCGACTACATGGTGCAGACGCTTGGCGAAAGGCTGCTGCATCGGATTATTTTCCAGCAGAAAGCGGGTTGATCAAAATCGGTTTGTGCGGCGCCGACATGTTTTGGCAAACAGCAGTGTATGCATCGCGCGAAAGCAGACATGCCTCTCCGAATACTGCATCTCACCTTTTGCGATTTGAATTAGGCATCATTCGTCCATGAATGCTTCGGGTTCCGACTTCCGGCTATATCACGGCAATGATTTATCACTGCTGGCCGGCGTGCTGTCCGACCAGCTGCAAAAAAGCCGGGAATCGGGCGACATTGACGACGATTTTCTCGTCCCGGAAACCATCCTGATTCCCCAGCCTGCGATGAAACGCTGGTTGCAAATGGTGCTTGCCGAACAACACGGCATTGCGGCAAACCTGAGGTTCCTCACGCCGGGCGAATTTGTCCGCTTGGCATTGCGTGCCAATGGGCTTGAAGCGAAGAGCCAGATTTTTTCGGCCGATGGTTTGCGTTGGCGTTTGTTTTCGGTGCTGTCCGACAAAACGCAATGGGCCCATCCTGCCATGCAGACGATCGCACCGTATCTGCGTGGATCGCAATCGGAAACCAAGGCCTGGTCGCTGGCCAATGAATGTGCCGCCGCATTCGAAAAATACCAGGCATGGCGACGTGACTGGTGCCTGGCCTGGGACCGGGGCGGCTCGCCGCTGGATTGGCAGGCGCATTTATGGCGCGAAGTAACAAGGGGCAAGCATCATCGGGGTGAGGCGATTGCACATTATCTCGATGCCTTTGAAGCCCCTGACAAGTCTGCTCCGCAGGGATTGCCAAAACGCCTGTTCGTGTTTGCCTGCCTGAACGTATCACCCGATGTCTTGAGAGTTATCGCCACGGCGGCAAAGAGCGGGCCACTGCATTTTTTCCTGCCCTCGCCTTCGAAAAAATACTGGGGCGATCTTCCGCGTTTGCGTGAACGCCTGAAGTACGGGGCCGACACGGTTTTCGAACAAGAGGACAACCCCCTGCTGCAAGCTTGGGGAGGCGCCGGGCGGGATTTTATCGCCACGCTGTTTTCGAACAATACGGTCGATCTGCGCGGCGATGTCGATATCTATGTGCCTAGCGACAAACCCAGCCTGCTTGCCCGCGTCAAAAACGATTTGCTTGAACGGCAATCACCCACAAAACTGCCGGGTGATTTCGACAAAGACGATGCCAGTCTGCAGATTCACAGTTGCCATACCCGCCTGCGCGAAGTACAGGTCTTGCATGATCAATTGCATCGGCTGCTCCTGCAGGACAAGCAAAAAAAACTGCAGGCTCGCGATATCGCCATCATGGCCCCGGATATCGATGCCTACGCACCCTTCATCGAAGCGGTATTCGGCGCGGCAAGAAATACACCGCGCTTTATCCCCTATCGCATCGGCGACCGCAATTTGCAGCAAAGTTCGGCATTGATCGACCTGTTCCTGCGACTGCTCGAATTGCCGATGCTGGAACTGACCAGCAATGAAGTTCTGGATCTTCTCGCCGCGCCGGCGCTGGCGGAGTATTTGGGCATCGATGAAGATTGCCGGCGCTGGTGGCCGTTCTGGATCGAACGAACCGGCGCGCGCTGGGGTTTGAATGCAGCGCATCGCAAGCAGCACGATGTTCCTGCCGAGCACCTCACGACTTGGGCATTTGCTCTCGATCGCCTGCTGCTCGGCTATGCCAGCGGCGAGGAAACAATCTTAAACGGCGTGGCGCCGGTGCCCGACATCGAGGGGCAGGCACTCAATGCCTTGGATACATTGATTCGCGGGCTGCGTCTGCTGGCGCGCTACAACGACTATTTCCGGCATGCCCATGTTGCCGCCGACTGGGCCAATACCTGCAGTGAATTGTTGGCGTTGCTGGAACCCTCGGCAAAAATTAATTCGAGTGAAACTGCGGCGCTGCAGCGTTGCCGCGAAGCCTGCGCCGATTTGCTGGAACAATGTCGGGAAGCCGAACTGGACGCATCGCTTTCACCGGAAATAATCCGCGATTATTTCCGGCAGGCACTGGCTGACGATAATGCCGGGCAGAATTTTTTAAGCGGCGGCGTTACCGTGTGCCGGATGGTGCCGATGCGGCAAATTCCGTTTCAGGTGATTTGCCTGTTGGGATTGAACGAAGGCCAGATGCCGCGTACCGAACCGCCCGGTTTTATCCAGCGGCTTTCCGAGGAAATAAAATCGCCTGCGACGCGCCGATACGGTGATCGCTCGCTGCGGGACGACGACCGCTTTTTGTTCCTGCAATTATTGACGGCCGCCGAAACCACTTTCTATCTTAGTTATTGCGGCAAACACCCGCGAGACGATACCGAGCAGGCGCCATCGAGCCTGATCAGCGAGCTGCTTGATTGTCTGGCGGGCATGTATCCGGAGCAGGAAGATTTCCGGAAAAAATTTATCGTGCAGCATCCATTGCAGGTGTTTTCCGGTAATCCGGAGGCCGATGGGCGCAGTCTGCGTTTCGATCCTGCCTGGCAGACACTGCCATCGGTCGATGAATCTTCGGGCCAGCGTTTTGTCCAGGCAGATATTGCCGCGGATGCCGACGGTGTTTCCGATCAGCACGTGTCATGGCAGGCGTTCAAACGCTTCTTCAAACATCCGGCAAAATTCTTTTTGCAACAACGTTTGGGCATGCGTCTGGAAGACAGCGAAGCATTGCTCGACGAGCACGAACCCTTCGGCATGGCGACAGGCCTGAAACGCTATACATTGCGGCACGCCGTTTTCAACGCCCTGATTGCCGACGGAAAAGCACCGACCGATGGCGAATTATTAGCCTTGCTGCGTAGCCAGGCTTTGCTGCCTGCGGGGTTTTCCGCCGAGCAGGCGCTTTACAAAACCTTGCAGGAAGTGAAACAGCAGGCCATGCGCTTCAAGCGTTGGCGTGTCGGCAAGGCGGGTGTTTTGCCATTCGAAATCGCCGTGGGCGGCCATGTCCTGCATGGCGCACTGGAGAATATCTATTCCAATGGAGCGGCACGCATTGTCCTGGGAGAAATGCGTGGTCGGCATCATTGCATGCAGGGACTGGACGCCTTGCTATTGTCGGCCCTGAAGGCGGACATTCCGATGGTGGAATTCGCCGAGCTGAAAAAAGGCCGACCACAGCAACGCATTCGGCCAACGCATGCAAACGAAGACGCCATCGGGCATTTGTCCGGGCTGATGGCATTGTTTGTCGAGGGTCAAAAAAGGCCATTGCCGTTTAATCCCGATGCCGGTTTCAGCTATGTCAACAGTCGTCTTGTCGAGGCGGGTTCCTACAACGAAAAAGCTTGGGAGAAATCGGCCGAAGCCATGCCGGAGAAAGACGTCTGGTGGACAACGGCGATGCGTGGCCAGGATCCATTTCTCGATCATGGCGACAAGCCGGAAAGCTTTTCCGGCAGCGTTGCATTTCGCGAGATCAGTTTCAGAGTGTTCGGTGCCTGTGCGCCCGAATTCATCGGTAGCGGAGAAGATGCCGATGACTAGGCCGCTCGCATTGAATCTGCCTCTGCAAGGCCGACAGTGGATCGAGGCAAGCGCCGGTACTGGCAAGACGTTTACCTTGTCCTTGCTGGTATTGCGTTTATTGCTGGAACGGGAAATTCCGTTGCCGAATATTTTGGCGGTGACCTTCACCAAGGCGGCCACGCAGGAATTGAAAATAAAAATCCGGGCGCAGATCAAGTCGGCACAGGATATTTTGGCGTCGGGTCAGTTCGATACGTCGGCAACGGCCGTTTTTTTGCATGACCTGCTGCAGCAAAAACCGGAAAAGCATTTGCGGGACTTGCTTGAAACGGCACTGCAGGATTGCGACCGCGCCAGCATTTTTACCATTCACGGTTTTTGCATGCGCGTGCTTGCCGATAACGCACTGAGTGCCGGCGAGGTATTGCAGGCACCGACGCTGTTGACGAGTACTGCGGCGTTGAACATGAAACTTGCGCTCGATATCTGGCGTGAATCGAGCACCGATCGCGAACTCATGCGCTCGCTTGTGAGGCTTTGGCCAAGCCCGGAATGGCTGGCACAACAATGCGATGTTTTATTGCAGGCCGAGTATCTGCTGCCGGAATTATCGGAAGTGCTACCGCCTGAATTCGATATGTCGGCGCACAATATCCGTTTGCGCCAAGCGGTTGAGCTGCATCTGGAGGATGCCAGGGCCCTGATGAAAAACGCGGTGCACTCGGAAATATTGCACAGCACGCACATGAGCCAGGGCATCGTCGATGCTTCTTTCGACAGGCTCGAGACATGGTATTCGCTCGACAATGCCAAGCCGTTCGAAGACCATGATTTTGTCCGCTTGTCTGCTTCGCATATCGCGGTCAAGGTGTTGAAAGACCATAAGGACAAAACGCCCGTATCTCCCTTGTTCGATGCCGTCGGGCTTTGGTATGAAGGCTATGGACGGACGCTGGCTGCTGATGTTGAGCGCGATATTTATTGTCTGCACCGTGTTCGCGACCGATTGAAGGCACGGCGGGAAATTCTGGTGCAAAAGCGCCAGCAATACGCTTACGACGATTTGATTGGCCGGGTCGTGCGCGGATTGGAAAGTGATTCCGGTGCTGCATTGTGCAATGCCTTGCGCAAGGATTATCCGGTGGCACTGGTGGATGAATTCCAGGACACCGATAGCCAGCAATGGAAAATATTTTCCACGCTGTATCCCGATCATTTGCCGGACAATGCCCTGTATCTGATCGGCGACCCCAAACAGGCGATTTACGGATTTCGCGGCGGCGATGTGCATGCCTATCTGGCTGCCAAACAGGAAACCCGATCGCATTGGCATTTGCCGGAAAACTTTCGCTCGCGTCCGAGCGTGCTCAGCGCCGTTGAAACACTGTTCGACGAAGCTGGCGCACATGCCTTTCGCGAGCAGGACATCCATTTTTATCCCGTACATGCCGGTGGCTTGGTGCAGGAAAGCGATTTCCTGCGCGACGGTGAGCCGGCGCCCGCGATGCATCTTGCCCTGTTGCCGGAATACATCGATCCGAAAAAAAATACGGCGGCGGCTCTGCCCGTCAACAAGGCGCGTGAACTGGCCACCCAGGCCTGTGCCGAAAAGATCCATGAAGTCTTGCTGGCGGGACAGAACAAGCAGGCATGCCTGAAAGACAAGGAGACCGGTGGCATGCGTTCGGTACAGGCACGCGATATCGCCGTTCTGGTCAATAAAAATGCCGAGGCCTTGCAAGTTCAGGCCGCGCTGGCTACCCGTGGCATAGCCAGCGTGATCAGCAGCCAGGAAAGCCTGTTTGGCACGATCGAAGCGCAGGAAATATTCGTCATTCTCGATGCATTGATCCATCACCGTGACCAGGCGCGCTGGCGCGGCGCGCTCTCCACCGTACTGCTCGGTTATCAGGCCGAACAAATCCGGCAGCTCGATTCGGATGCAGCCGCCGCGACGCAGAGCGCCGACCTCGCGGTTGCTTATCGCGAGCTCTGGTTTAAGCAGGGCGTATTGAGTCTGTTGGCGGAAGCCTGTGCCAGGGCCGCAGCGAAAATTCTGTCGCTCGACGATGGCGAGCGACGACTGAGCAATTATCTGCAGCTGGCCGAATCCCTGCAGCAAGCGGGCACCCTGAATCAAGGCCCCGAGCATTGCCTGCGTTGGCTGGGCCAGGCGATGCAGGAGGCAAGCAAGGACGAAGAAAATATGCTTCGGCTGGATTCCGACCAGAAGCGGGTAAAAATTCTCACGCTGCATAAAAGCAAAGGTCTCGAATTTCCGCTGGTGTTCATGCCTTTTGCCAATTTCGGTAAATCTTCAAAATCCGGCACCGGTCTGAGCATCCTCAACTACCACGAACAGCATCGACGCATTTCACATGCCATGGTGTATGGCGACAGCAACAAGGAGTTGGTCGCGAAGATCAAGGCGCGTGCTGCGGAAGAAAACATCGCCGAACAGATTCGCCTGCTCTATGTCGGTTTGACGCGGGCGCAATATTACTGCTGGGTCTGCTGCGGTTCGGTGAACCAGGCCAACACGAGCGGGCTTTCTTCGTTGCTGTTTAGAAACGCGAAAGACGAAATCAAGACGTCGGCGCGGGCCGAATATTTGTCGCGATTGAGGCAAATCTGCGAGCGCAATCCGGCTATCGTGCTCGAAGAAACCGGTTGGCAAAAACAGGCGTTTCCGCGTTTCCGCGACGCGGACGCCAATGCTCCGGTCATGATCGCCAAACCCGCCACGCACCTGCAGCAGGATTGGCGCATCCTGAGTTTTTCTCAGCTCACCCATGGCAGCCACCAGCAGGGGCCAAGTGTCAGTGCCGCCGGCGATGAAACACCCTCGGATACCTCCGTACTTACCATTGCCGACGAGATCGTGGATCGGCGCTTTGCCGGCATTGCCTTTGGTAATGCATTGCATCAGGTGCTTGAAAATGCCGATGTGGCGGCATGGCGTGAACATGGCGATCCCCTGCTGCCGCCGGAGTCGGAACTGGCGGCTGTGGAACAGGCATTGCTGCGCGAAGGCTACCGTCAGGAGGAGTTGCAGCCCGGCACAGGCCAGATCAGCCCGCTGATTTTCAACACCTTGCGTGCAAGGTTGCCGGAAGGTATGCGCCTTTGCGATTTACCCGATCAGGCGCGCTTGAACGAAATGGAATTTCATTTTTCCTTGCGGCCCTGCGACAGCGCCAGCCTGCTTTCCTTGCTGAAAAAATACGGCATTTTGTCGGAACGCGAAGAGTTTCCGTTTTTACGGCGATTGAATGGCCTGATGACGGGCAAGATCGATTTGATCTATCAATACGACAAACGCTTTTATATCTGCGATTACAAATCCAACCGATTGCCCGCCTACGATGCCGCCCATTGCCGACAAGCCATGCGCGACAGCGAATACGATTTTCAGGCACTGGTTTACACGCTGGCTTTGCATCGCTGGTGCAAATTCCGTTTGCCATCGCACTACGATTACGAAAAACACATCGGCGGAATCCGGTATCTATTCTGCCGGGGCCTGAAGGCCGACAGCCGGAGTGAAGAAGACGGCGATGAAGGCATGGTTGCCATGCGTTTTGATCGCGCATTGATCGAGCAACTCGAAAACCTTCTGCATCCGGCCGGGGAGACGGTCCGATGAGCATGTCACGCCTGTTTTCGCTGCTTAAATCCCGGCATATCCGCGATGTTGATCATGCCTTGGCAATGAGTTTGCAGCGCCTGGAACCGGAAGCGGGCGAATGTGTCGGCATTGCGATCGCGCTGGCTTCCAAGGCCCATAGTCTTGGTCACAGCTATCTGCCGCTGAAGCGGATCAACGAGTTGCTGGAGGAAGCCAGCACGCTGCCGGCTCCCGAGTTGCAGGCGGCGGAAGATTTTCTGCTTGCCCTGAACGATTCCGGATGGGTGGGCAAAGCGCAGTCGCAAAATTGCGTGCTGGTTCTCGATGATGCGGGCGTTGCGCTGAAACGCTATTGGGATTACGAAAACCGGCTCGCGGATTTGTTGCGGCAACGTTTGGCAATGGCTGCCGAATCCTTGTCCGAACACGTGCAACAACGGTGGGCCGCGCTGTTTTTCGATGACCTTGCGTCTGCGCAAGCCATCGCGGCAAGACGTGCATGCGAATCGCGGTTTTTTCTGCTGACCGGCGGGCCAGGCACCGGTAAAACCGCAACGATTGGTCGTTTGCTGCAATTGCTGCAGTGTCAGGCCGATGAAAACGGCGCACCGCTTCGAATCGGATTGGCGGCACCCACCGGCAAGGCCGCAACGCGTTTGAGCGAGTCGCTGCGAATGGCGATGGCAGATAAGGATTCGCGGCAACCTGTCGCCACTTCGTCCTTCGAAGCGAAAACATTGCATCGACTTCTGGGTAGCAAACCCCACTCGGTAAAGTTTCAACATGACGCCGACAATCCCTTGCCGCTCGACGTATTGATCGTTGATGAAGCATCGATGATTGATTTGCCGTTGATGTGCAAGTTGCTCGAGGCCCTGCCCGCTACCACCCGTTTGATTCTGGTCGGCGATCCGGACCAGTTGCCATCGGTGGAAACCGGCAATGTCTTGCGTGCCTGTTGCGAAGGCATTGCGATGCGAGCCGACAGCGAACGCCATCGGGTCAATCTTGAGCGGGTCTACCGTCAGGCGGTCGATACCGATATCGGCATTGCCGCGCAGGCCGTGTTGTCGGGTAACACCCGGGAGTTTATCCAGGGTCTGCAGTCTTCTGCCTATCGGGGGCTACACTGGCAAATCGGCAATGCCGACAGTCTGGAAAAAATACTGCGCGAAAAAGCGGTGCCGCATTATCAAAAAATCCGCCATGCCGATTCACTCGAACAGGCATTGGCCTTAAGCAAGCAGTTCCGGGTCTTGTGTGCCGCACGCGAAACCGGTGCCGGCAGCATGGCAATCAACCGCTTCATTGCCGATCGTCTGGCAAGTAAATCCGACACGGATTTCTATGCCGGCCGATTGTGCTTGGTCACCGAAAATAGCGCGCGCGAACAATTGTTCAATGGCGATATTGGCCTGTGCTGGCCGGACGAAAACGGCATCCTGCGGATATGGATGGAAACCGCTGCCGGCCTGAAGGCCTGGCACCCCGCCAATTTTCCCGCGCATGAAGATGGCTTTGCTATCACCGTGCACAAGTCACAGGGTTCGGAATTCGACAAGGTGTTGCTGGTACTACCCGATTCGGGACATCGTGTGCTATCGCGCGAACTGCTCTACACCGGCTTGACCCGAGCACGAAGTGAAGTCGAGCTTTGTGGCAGCCAGGCAAGTCTAAGTGCCGCTATTTCAAGGCAAAACCGGCGCTGGGGTCGACTCGCGCAATGCTTGTGACACAATGCCTCTGGTCATTGACAGGGAGTCTGCCTAACATCCGCTTATGAAAGAACTTCGCACCCTGCTTATTGATTGTCGAATCGAACTGCGCAAGCACATCAAGGATTTTCATAAAACCGAGATGTGCGATTCACTCGATGCTGCCATTGCAAAACTGGCAACGGCCACTGCCAAGCCCGAGTCGGCGATGGCGGAGCCGGGCATCGGCGCGAACAAGAGCCTGACTACCAATCAGGTAGGCCTGGCCTGGCAACGCGCCGCGCGCGATCTCAAATTCAGCCATCCGGATTTGTACGAAAAAATGGGCAAGGATGTCATGCGCCTGCTGGACGCCAAGACCATGGTCGATCCGAGCACCGAGCTGCAGCAACTGGGTACCGAAGTGGAAAGCCTGAAAGAACAGCAGGCCAAAATGAAAAAAGTGCAGGAAGCGATTCAGGCCGAACGGGATGCCTTGCTGGGTGCCTTGGCGACGGCCGTTCCGCAACTCGATGATACGACAGATCGATTTGCAACGGCATTGGCACGGATTCAATGGCTGCAGGCCGCCATGGCGGCGCAGACGCAGGCCAGCACCAGCAGCAGTGCAAAAGCTGTCCGTAACGAACCGCCACAGGAAGGCCCGGTGCCGAGCGACGAAGCGCTGGTCGGCATTATTGCAGGGGCACGCAAGTTCACCAAAGACCAGCTCGACTGGGCTCTGGGAGAAGCGATGGTGTTATGCGGATTTCAATTCACGCCGCATGAGTTAATCCAGCAAGGCGAACCGCATATCGCAAAAATCATCCAGGATGCACGCAATAAATAGGAAAAATACGATGTTCAAGTCTCGACTGGCGGCCGTGGCATGTGGTTTGTTGTTGCTGGCAGCTTGCGGATTGATGCGGCCTGGCGAAAGCGCGATGCAAAAAGCGATAAGCCTGTATGTGCTGCAGGAGGAGGATTACCCCCGCGAATTTATCCAGCCTGAAAATTTTGTCTTCACCAACCTGGTGAAAGTCGTCGACAGCAATCCCGAGCAGTATCAGGTGGATGCCGAATTTGATTTTACCTATAACGCAGATGGCGACGTGATCGTGCAGGCGCTTGACGTGAAGCGCGAGCAGGAACGCGAAAAAGAGAAGCGAAAAACCAATAATCCATTCGAAGAACTGAAAGGCGCGGTCACGGGCGCACTCGATAACTTCCGTTATGAAAGCCGTTTCAAGAATGTCCGTACAGGCGATCAGGATCATTTCAAGGGCAACTTCACCCTGACCCGCAATGCCGACAATAGCTGGCGCGTGAGTAGCGCCACTTACCAATAGTCCGCCTTTACCGACGGATTGACGCTTTTTCGCCTCGCTAATGCGAAAATAGCCGCACATTCATCAAAAACACCCCTTGCCATGGCCGGATCCAGCTTACTAGCCTTAATCGACGACATCGCCACCTTGCTCGACGACGTGTCGGTCATGACAAAAGTCGCCACCCAAAAAACCGCCGGCGTATTGGGCGATGATCTGGCACTCAATGCCCAGCAAGTGGCGGGCGTTGCCGCCGACCGCGAACTCCCCGTGGTCTGGGCGGTGGCGAAGGGTTCTACCATCAACAAGGCGATTCTGGTGCCGGCTGCTCTGGCAATCAGCGCCCTTGAGCACTGGTTGCACTCAAAGGGCATCAATATTCCCCTGATTACGCCCCTGATGATGGTGGGCGGTGCGTTTCTGTGTTTTGAGGGCGTCGAAAAAATCGCCCATAAATTTTTGCATCCCGACGATGAGGACGAAAAGCATCACAAGGAAATGTTGAAGGCACTGGTCACTGATGCCGATCTGGTGGCATTTGAAAAAGACAAGATCAAGGGCGCCATTCGTACCGACTTCATCCTGTCGGCGGAAATCATCGTGATTACGCTGGGCACGGTCGCGGACGAAGCTTTCAGCCGCCAGATCACCGTGCTGACGCTTATCTCGATCATCATGACCATCGGTGTGTACGGTTTGGTGGCGGGCATCGTCAAGCTCGATGATGGCGGGGTATATCTGCTTGAACAAAAAGGCGTGCATGCCTGGGCGCGTTTCAAACAGGCACTCGGCAGACGTATTCTCTGGTTCGCGCCCTTCCTGATGAAAACCCTGTCGGTCGCGGGAACAATCGCGATGTTTCTTGTTGGCGGCAGTATTCTCGTGCACAGCATTCCCGCCATGCAGCAACTCGTCGAGGACATCGCGGCAAAAACCGGCGGCATGGCGACACTGATGACATGGGTGGGCGATGCCGTCATCGGCATCCTCGCCGGAATTGTCGTGTTGCTGGCTGTGCAGATCTTCAAGAAAATATTTGTACGTAAAAAAGTACATTCGGCGTAACAGGGACCTTAGTCCCGATCTTGCCGATCGGGGTTGAAACCCTCCTACAGTCGTGACTCAGCTTTCGGCTTCAATGCGCCATTGTCCGGGAGCAAGCCCGTTGAGATTGTGCGGGCCGACGGAAATGCGTACCAGACGCAAGGTGGGCAATCCGATGGCCGCTGTCATTCGACGAACCTGGCGATTGCGACCTTCGCGAATGGTCAGCTCAATGAAACTATCGGGTACTGTTTTGCGATGGCGTACCGGCGGATCGCGTGGCCACAACCAATCGGGTGCGGTTTCCAGCACGCGCGCCTGTCCAGGCAAGGTCATGCCGTCGTTCAATTTGACGCCTTTTGCCAATGCCTTGATTTGTTCGTCGGTCGGAATACCCTCGACTTGCACGAGATAGGTTTTTGGCCATTTGAATTTTGGCGAACTGATCTGGGCAATGCGGGCACCATCGTCGGACAACAACAACATGCCTTCGGAATCGAAATCGAGACGACCGGCGGCATACACGTTCGCGGGAATATTGAAATCGGCCAGCGTCGTACGTGCGGGAGTTTCGCTGTCGGTAAACTGGCACAGCACGTTGTATGGCTTATTGAATGCAATCAGCATTTACCGAGTGTAACGGCGTGAGACAATACTTGCAGTTCTTTTTTGGTTAATTCGATGAATAACGCCCGATCGAGCCGTCATCCGCTGCGGCGTTTGCTCAATTTCGCCAAACCCTATCGCCGAAACATCCTGCTTGGCAGCGTATTTTCCGTCTGCAACAAAGTCTTCGACGTATTGCCGGAAATCCTGATTGGCGTTTCCGTGGACGTGGTGGTCAATCAGAAAGACTCGTTTCTGGCCAAGCTGGGACTTGTTGAACCGATGGATCAACTGTGGGCTCTGGCGGCATTGACGGTGCTGGTCTGGGTATTCGAATCGCTGTTTGAATATCTGTATGCCCTGCGTTGGCGCGGATTGGCGCAGGATATGCAACATGAATTGCGACAGGCGGCTTATGCACATCTGCAACGCCTGCCGCCGGATTTCGTCAATCGCGAACGCAGTGGCCGCCTGATGGCCCTGATGAATGAAGACGTCAATCAAATCGAGCGTTTCCTCAATACCGGAGCGAACGATTTGATCCAGGTGTTTTGTTCCTCGTTGCTGGTCGGTGCGGTTTTTTTCGTCTTGACTGCCGATCTGGCGGTGCTCGCGCTGCTGCCGATTCCGATGATTTTATTCGGTGCCTTCTGGTTTCAAAAACGCCTGTATCCGCGCTATGTCGCTGCCCGTGAAGCGGCGGCAACGGTGTCCAATCGCCTCAACAATAATCTGGCGGGAATGGCGACGATTCAGGCTTACACAGCGGAAGCGTTTGAATCCGAACACGTACGCATTGCCTCGAATACCTTCCGGCAACGCAATGCCGATGCGATTCGTTTTTCCGCGGCAATAACGCCTGTGATCCGTATGGCGGTGATGGCGGGTTTTGTCGTGACCCTGCTCTACGGCGGCTATCTGTGTCTGCAAGGCACACTGGGTGTCGGCAGCTATACCGTCTTGGTTTATCTGACCCAGCGACTGCTATGGCCGATGACACGACTGGCCGATATGACCGACCTGTATCAGCGCGCGATGGCATCGGTTAACCGCGTCATGGATTTGCTGGAAACCGAGCCGCCGAAACAAGGCAGCAAGCCCTTTTCCGTTGCCATCACTGGCGCCTTGAAATTCGAGAACCTGTTTTTTTCCTACGCCGATACGCCGACCCTGCGCGACATCGACATCGACATTCCGGCAGGCACAACGGTCGCTTTCGTCGGCGGTACCGGCAGCGGGAAAAGCACGCTGCTGAAATTACTGCTGCGTTTTATCACGCCGGATAAAGGCCGCATTCTTTTCGACGGCCAGGACATCGCGGAAATCGATGCCTCGGCCTTGCGCAAACAACTCGGCTATGTGGCACAGGATCCGTTTCTCACCGATGGCAGCATTGCCGACAATATCGCCTATGGCGAGCACAACGCCGATCGAAAGGCCATCGAGAACGCCGCCGATGCGGCCGAGGCCAGTGAATTCATTGCCGGAATTCCCGGCGGTTTGGACAGTGAAGTCGGGGAGCGCGGCACGCAATTATCTGGCGGCCAAAGGCAACGCATAGCGCTGGCACGCGCCTTGTATCGCAACCCGTCGGTGTTAATTCTCGATGAGGCGACTTCGGCGGTCGACAATGAAACCGAAGCGGCAATTCAGCGGTCATTGGTGCGCGTGTCGAAAAATCGCACCACCATTATCGTTGCGCATCGATTATCGACGGTGAGAAACGCTGATCGCATTTTCGTGATTGAAAAAGGGCAGCTTGCAGAACAGGGGCGCCACGACGAATTGCTGGCACGCAATGGCATTTACGCGTCCTTATGGAAATTGCAGACGGGTGAAAATCAGGAATAAATGCTGCCCGCAGAAGCGTCTTCATGTGCGACAAATCACGCCGGATCTATCGCGCCAAAGACGCTTCTGGGATATTCCCGCTTATAAAGGCTTTTTGAAGCGCAGCGTCATGCGATCGCTTTCACCGATGGCAAGGTATTTTTCGCGGTCTTTCTCTTTCTGCGACAAAGTCGGTGGCAAGGTCCACACGCCGCCGGGATAGTCTTTCGTATCTTTCGGGTTGGCATTGATTTCACTGCGGGCATCCAGCACAAATCCGGCTTTCAGGGCGAGATTGATGACGTACTCTTCCGGCAGATAGCCGCTGGTCTTGATGGCCTCGAAATCCGAATCGGGCTTGGCGCGGTGTTCGACGACACCCAATACGCCACCGGGCTTGAGCACTTCAAAGAAGGCTTCGAACATCGCGGTTTCTTGTCCGGCGATAACCCAGTTATGCACGTTGCGGAACGTCAGCACCGTGTCGGCCGAGCCGGTCTCGCCCAATACGGGGGCCGCTTGATCAATTTCGACGAAGACGGGTGTGCCAAACACGGCGGCATTGCCGGCCACCTTGGCTTTCAGGGTGGTATTTGCCTTGCCGAAGTAGGCTTGGCTACGTTCGTTGGACAGTTTGCTGGCATCGACTAGCACAGCGACATAGCGGCCATTGTCTTTCAACAGTGGCGCCAGGATTTCCGTGTACCAACCGGCACCGGGGGTGATTTCAATGAGCGTTTCCGAGCGGCCGACATCAAAAAATTGCAGGGTCTGCTGTGGGTGGCGATATTGATCGCGCGCCTTGTTTTCCGGAGAACGCCAGGCCCCTTGTAAAACGGGAGTGATCGCGGCATTGAATTGTTCGACATCCTGATTGGCGACAGATTTCGTATCGCCGTCGGAACTGCAGGCATTGAGCAGGCCGGCGCAGGCAATGGCCAAGACTAGTTTTTTCATGAAACACTCTCCGAATAAATAGGCGTGAAGATAACGCAGAACGCGCTAAAGAATTGTGATGGCGGCGGCGATGTCATCAGGACAGGCGCAGGCGCTCAGGATAGGGCGGGACGTCGGAAAAAACGCCGGCACGAATATCGCCCTGGATTTTTTGCCACCAGGCCGGATCGAATATTTCACCATGCGTCGCCAGCAAGGCTTCGCGCTGCTCCGGGCTCAGGCCCAGAAAGCGCGGAAACTGTTCCGGGAAGACATCGTTGTCGGCCACGTAATACCAGGCGCCGTGATGCATTTCCTCTTCGTCGTTTTTTGCTTCCGGCAATTTTCGGAAACGGCATTCGGTGACCAGGCAAAGTTCGTCGTAGTCATAGAAAATCGCGCGGCCGTGCCGGGTGACGCCGAAGTTTTTCAGCAGCAGGTCGCCGGGAAAAATATTGCTGCGCGCGAGGTCTTTGATGGCCTGGCCGTAATCAAGAATGGCGGCCAGCGCCAATTCTTCCGACATCTCGCGCACGTACAAATTCAGCGGACGCAGGCGACGCTCGACATAGCAGTGGTGGATCATGATGTCCGAACCGACCTCGCTGACCGACTCGCTGCATTCTTTCAGCAGTTCGTCCCGCATCTCGTCGGTGAACTGTTTTTTCGGAAACCTCAGGAAGCGATATTCCTGGGCGTCGATCAGGCGGCCAACGCGATCGTGCTTGAAGACCAGGTGGTATTTTTCCAGCACCTGTTCGCGTGCGATATTTTTTGGATAGGCGAATTTGTCGCGAATCAGTTTGAACACCAGCGGATAGCCCGGGACGGTAAACACCGCCATCACCATGCCGCGTTCACCGTCGGCATGCGTGCAGTTTTGTTCGGGGTGTTCTCCGAGATAGCGAAAGAAATGCCGATAACGTTCGGTCTTGCCCTGCTTGGCGCGGCCAAGAACGGTATAGATTTCATCAATCGGCTTGCCCGGCAGCAAGGTGCGTAAAAAAACCACCGCATCGCCGACGGTCGGCAAATCGGCATGGAAATAACTGTGGGTATAGCCGAATAAAACGGCGGCATGTTGCCGCGAGGTAATCACGGCATCGACGCGAATGCCTTCTTCTTCATTCACCAGCGCCAGAATGCAGGGGGCGTAATTTTCACGGCCCAATACGCGCCCCACCAGGTACGCGCGACGTTCTCGGTAGAAAACCGTATCCAGCAATTCAACGGCCAGCACCGGCGGATCGGGCCAATGGGAAAAACGTGTCTGCAGAGTATCGGCTATGCGTTTCGCACAGGCTCTTGCATCCTGGTAAGGCGCCGAAAACGGATAATCGGATAGCACGCGTTCAAACAGCGACGCCAGACTTTCCGACAGAACGTAATTGTGCCTGGCGACCGGATGCGTGATGCGGTCGGTGGGTTCGATCGTAAGTGCGACGAATTCAATTTCGGCATTGACGCCGCGGGTTTTGAAAAACCGTCTCGTCAGCGTATTGAAAAAGGTTTTGAACAACTCGCGATCCAGCAGGGGCGAAATCAGTTGTTCGTAGGCCTGCCGAATGCCCTGCCACAGGATGGCATTGTTCGACTGGTCCGCCATCCGGTCGCTGAGCTTGTCGCTGATCGTAGCAACGCATTGGTCGTAAAGTTCGATGCGGGCGTTGGCATCCTGGCGTGAGCCGGCCCAGTCGCGCTGTTCGAAACGCTGCTTGGCTTTTTGGGTGATGTTGGAAAACTGCTGGTTGTAATCGAGAAAAGCGTCGCGAATGGCAATGGCGCTGGGTACGGCCAGCGGGTCGATGTCAGTCAGTGGCGATGGTGCAGTATTCATGCTTTGGCGATCGGCTCCCGCGATTTTCCGGCGACCTGGGTTTCCAGCCATTGCTTGAAATGCATCAGGCCGCGATGGTTTTCCGAACGTTTCGGATACACCAGATAATACGCATATTCCGATGGCAATTTCTGCTTTCCGATATAGCGCAAGCGACCGGTTTCAATGAACGGCGCGGCCAGCGTATGACGCGCCAACACGATGCCAACGCCCTCGGCGGCGGCACGGTGCGCGCTTTCGGCTTCGTTGAATTTTGCGACATAGCGCTTTGGTTGCGGCAGGCCGAAATGTTTGAACCAGCGTTGCCAGCGACCGGCCGGATCGTCGATCAGCGGGTATTTATGCAGCTCGGCGAGTGTCGGCTTGCCCAGTTGTTTCAGGAGCGTCGGGCTTGCTGCCGGGCTGATCCATTCGTCCAGCAAAAAATGCGATTCCACGTTTGGCCAGCTGCCAAGGCCAAAGCGCAGACCGGCATCGATATGAAGTTCCTTGTCGAAGTCGACCATGCGCACCGAGGAATCCAGATTGATCTGGATTTCCGGATGCAGACGCACGAACTCCCCGAGTCTCGGCAGAAGCCACGCGTTCACCAGCGAGCCCAGCGAGCTGATCGTCAGGCTATCGCCGCGTTCCTGGGTGTGCGGACTTAGCAACTCTTCAATCGCCTGGTAGTGCGGTTCGAGTTTTTGATAAAGGGCCTGACCGTCTGCGGTCAACTCGATGCCGCGCGCACCGCGCTCCATCAACCGACGGCCCATGCGCTCTTCAAGACGGCGCATTTGGTGGCTCAAGGCACTGACGGTGACGTTCAGCTGCTCGGCCGCGCGCGTCATGTTGCCGCTGCGTGCGGTATGCATGAAGCCGGGAATCCATTGCAGTGCGGGTTTGCTCATCTTGAATTCTGCTCAAGTCTCGTTTGAAAACAATGCGATTTTCAAAGGGTAACTCTGGGCGTAACTTGCCAGCTCGTCAAGTAAGGCCGGCATCGCGGATAACTTTGCCCGGCCCGAATTTTTCGCCGCGAGCTGAAAACAAGACAGTGCAGTTTCCGGATATTTTTTCGCTTTCCGTCACATTAGATTTCGTAGCATCACGTTCCCTGAAAGGTTTGCCATGAACTTCGCTTCCACATTACGTTTGATCTTGCTGGCCATGATCTGGGGCAGCTCGTTCCTGTTCCAGCGCGTTGCCGTGCCGGAGCTTGGCCCCAATTGGGTTGCGGCAGGCCGCTTGACTCTCGGTGCACTGGTATTGTTGATCGTGATGCTGGCGATGCGAAAGCCTTTGCAGCTCAGGCAACATGCCGCTGCCTACATCTGGATCGGATTCATCAACTCGGCACTGCCGTTCTGGCTGTTTGCCTATGCCAGCATCAGCTTGCCGGCTGGTGTTACCGCAGTGATGAATTCGATGGTGCCACTGTTCAGTGTGTTGTTGCTTTGGGCGATGGGCGAGCGGCCGAGTTTCGGTAAGTTTGCCGGCGTCTCGCTGGGGATTGTCGGTGTGGCGATGATTGTCGGTTTCGGCGGCTTGCCGATGACGCAGGCCACGGCATTTGGCGTGCTCGCCGGCATGGCAGCTGCGGCACTCTATGCATTCAGTGCCATGCAAATCCGTAAGCGGTTTTCGAATGTCGATCCACTCGCGGTAGCTACCGGTAGTTTGCTCGGCGCCACGCTGGCCCTGTTGCCCGTGTTGTTTATCGGAGGCCCGGTTCCCTCGACGGCGCAATTGACGTCATGGCTAATGCTGATCCCGTTGGGCGTACTTTGCACAGGTGCTGCCTACTTCCTCTACTTCAAGCTTTTGCAGGATGTGGGCAGTACACGCGCGGTGACGGTCACCTTGCTGGTGCCGGTGTTTGCCTTGCTGTGGGGCGTGCTGTTTCTCGATGAGCATCCGACCTTGCTCAGCCTGGTCGGCATGGGTCTGGTGATTGTGTCGATGATGCTGATCTTGGAAAAAATAAAATTGCCGCAGTTTTTCGGAGCTGCCGTTAAAGAAATGTAGCTTTATCCGTAGGAGCGTCCTTTAGGCGCGAAAAATCCCGCCAGATCTATCGCGCCTAAAGGACGCTCCTACGTCAACGTGAAATGTTCGCCAGAAAACCATTCATCCGTAAGCGACCAGTAGGAGTAGTCGCCTATTTTTACGGCAAGTCCTGCACGGATAGGGTTGTTGACGATATATCTGGCAGTTAGAAACACATCTTCATCGGTTCTGATCGCGTGATCGTAATATCCACGCTGCCATACAGGTTGTCTTTTGTTTCTTTCTTGATTAATAGCCACCGCAAGCAATGATTTAATTCGCTGCACGACCAGAGACAGAGGCTCCCTGTCTCCTAGTTCAATCAGCACGTGTATATGATCAGGCATCACCACCCATGCCAGACATTTGGCATCTGGCCAGAGTTTTTTGCTGCCCAAAGCTTTCGCGGCTAGCCGGGCATTCAGATAATTGGCGAACACTTTCTCGCGGTACGTGCAAACGCTGGTAATGGAATAGATCTGCCTGGCGTTTGAGCAACGTGCTTTTCTCAAAGCTTTTGTGCCGGGGGCTCTGTCTTCAATGTTTTTCATTGTGTCAGCCTATTCAGGCTGTGAAAAACATAAATCGGTAAACAAAAGAATTGTTTGTAGGGGAATTCCGATATGTCCGTAGGAGCGTCCTTTAGGCGCGATAGATCTGGCGATGTTTTTCGCGCCTAAAGGACGCTCCTACAGCGAAAAGAGCCGCTTTCGCGGCTCTTTTCTTTGCATCATTCATCAAGCGAAAATTACATTTGCTTGATCATTTCGTCGGCAAATTCCGAGCACTTCACTTCGGTCGCACCTTCCATCAGACGGGCGAAATCGTAAGTCACGCGCTTGTTGGCAATGGCTTTGTCCATGGCTTCGATGATCGCATCCGCAGCTTCGGTCCAGCCCATGTAACGCAACATCATTTCGCCGGACAAAATCACCGAGCCCGGATTCACCTTGTCGAGACCGGCATATTTCGGCGCGGTGCCGTGGGTGGCCTCGAACACGGCATGACCGGTGACGTAGTTGATGTTGGCACCCGGTGCGATACCGATACCGCCAACTTGTGCGGCGAGCGCGTCGCTCAAATAATCGCCATTCAAGTTCAAGGTGGCGCAGACATCGTATTCCGCTGGACGCAACAAAATCTGTTGCAGGAACGCATCGGCAATCGCGTCCTTGATGATCAGGCCGGCGCCTGGCTTGCCTTCCGGAATAATCATCCACGGGCCGCCGTCGAGTTCGACCGCGCCGTAGAAATCCTTGGCAACCTGATAGCCCCAATCACGGAAACCACCTTCGGTGAATTTCATGATGTTGCCCTTGTGCACCAGGGTCACCGATTTGGATTTGTTCGCGATGGCGTAGCTGATCGCGCTGTGCACCAGACGCTCGGTACCGAGATACGAGACCGGCTTGATGCCGAGACCGACATTCACTTTGACTTCGCGATGCGGAGCGCCGATGCCTTCCAAAGCCTTCTGCCAGCCTTCGGATTTTTCCTGCGTGCCGAAACGGATTTTGTCGAATGCCTTGGGGTCTTCCTTCGCGATGAAGTCGAGAAGTTTTTGCGCCAGTTCCGAACCGCCCGCGTATTCAACACCGGCATAAATGTCTTCGGTGTTTTCGCGGAAGATCGTCATATTGACTTGATCAGGACGCTTGACCGGCGAAGGCACGCCTTTGAACCAGCGCACCGGACGCAAGCAAACATACAGATCGAGCATTTGACGCAAGGCGACGTTCAAGGAACGGATGCCGCCGCCGACCGGTGTGGTCAACGGACCCTTGATCGAGACCAGATAATCGCGGCAAGCCTGTACCGACGATTCCGGCAACCAGGTGCCGAATTGATTGTTGGATTTTTCGCCGGCATACACTTCCAGCCAGTGAATTTTTTTCTCGCCGCCGTAGGCTTTCGCTACTGCTGCATCCAATACGCGAACCGAGGCAGCCCAGATGTCCGGGCCAGTGCCATCGCCTTCGATAAACGGAATGATCGGGTTATTCGGAACGTTTAACTTGCCGCCCGAAATGGTAATTGTTGCGCCACCCGCAGGTGCCGTAATGATGGGTTCTGCCATACATCCCTCCAGAAAACCGCTGCGGGAGCCGCAGCAAAGAACCGCTATTGTCGCGGATTTGGGCTTTGGGGGCCACTAGGGCGTTTGTTTCAGTACCTGCCATTGTTGTCGCAACGCCAGCGCCGCCCACGCCATGGCGACCAGCATCATCAGGCTGCCGATGAAAAAGCTGAGCCGGGCAATACTCATATAACTCTCGAGCATGCCGGTCATCGTCAGCAAATTGCCCCAGTCGTGCGACTCTTCGCCGCCCCCGCCAACCAGCGGCAGGCCACGGTAATACGCATCGGCGATGTAGGGCGACAGATCGACAAAACTTTGCCCGCTCCACCACAGCATGAGGCTGGCAGCAAAGGTGTCGCGGTATTTCAAAAGAAATGCAAACAGGAATGTCCATGGCCAGATCACCTGAAACAGACTGCCGCCGAGGATCGTCATGAACTCGCCAAACGGTCTGAAGAACAAATGGCCGAATTCATGGAACATCAAATTCACGCCATGCATGAACGAGCCGCCGATCACTTCCCAGTCAATGCCGTTGAAGATGAAATACAGGGACCAAACGGCAAATAGAATGGCGCATGCCACGCGCGACCAGAACGCCATGGAGTCAACACGTTCCGGCGCTTCGGTAAGCCACTGCAAGAATGTTTGCCGGATTTCCGGCTCGATGATGATGTCATCGCCGGGGTTGTTTTGACTTGCCAGCCATTTGGCGTAAACGATGCCGCAGGCTGGGCAAATATCGGCGTGTACCTGGCTGTCGATGGCGGTTCGACGGTATTGGCATTTCGGGCAGGTGGTCGTCATGGTCCGATAATAATGGGTTCGCCTAATTAACGGTATATTTCAAGCCATGTCGCCACTGCCTCTGCTGTATTCCTTCCGCCGGTGTCCCTATGCAATTCGAGCGCGACTCGCGATTGCCATCAGCGGCGTTGATGTGGAAATCCGCGAAGTGGATTTGAAGGCAAAGCCACCAGAGATGCTGGCTTTGTCACCCAAGGGCACGGTGCCGGTGCTGGCGTTGCCGGATGGTCGCGTCATTGATGAGAGCCTGGACATCATGCTTTGGGCGTTGCGGCAGCGTGATCCGCCCGGGATGCTGGATGGATTTTCAGAAAATGCCATGGCCTTGATTCAACGTAATGATAGGGAATTCAAATATTGGCTGGATCGTTACAAATATCCCGAGCGTTATCCGGAATTTTCGAAGATGCACTATCGCGGGAAAGGCGAACTCTTTTTAAGCGAGTTGAATCTCGGGTTCGATAAAAATAAATACGTGTTGGGCAATATGCCCGGCATTGCCGATTTGGCCTTGATGCCCTTCGTAAGACAATTCGCGCAAGTCGATCGGGAATGGTTTGAGGCAAGCCCGTATTTTCAACTGCAGAAATGGTTGCATGACTGGGAAAAATCGGAATTGTTTGTTGCCGTAATGCAAAAAGCTCAGCCTTTGTAGAAGCAATTACAAGTGCGAAGAGCCTGTCGTGGGAGCACTCACGAGTGCGAAAAACCTGCGACAAAGCCGAGCTTCTGTCGCGCTCGTGAGCGCTCTTACGTTGAACATGGCGAATGCATAATTAGAATGCGGCTTGGTTGGATGTGAAGATCAGGCTCGGGTCTTGCCGTAATATGGCGTCCTCGTACGAGCACTCACGAGTGCGAAAAACCTGCGACAAATCCGAGCTTCTGTCGCGCTCGTGAGCGCTCCTACAGGCATGTTTACTTTAGCTGCAACAAATCCCATTTGTTGCCGTACAAATCCTGAAATACCACGACCGTACCGTAACTTTCCTCACGTGGGGTTTCGCAAAAGATGACGCCTTTTTCTTTCATTTGTTGATAGTCATGCCAGAAACTATCGGTCTGCAAAAACAGAAAAACACGACCGCCGGTTTGATTGCCGATGCTTTTTTCCTGCTCGGCATTCGCCGCTTTCGCCAATAAAAGTCGGGTCTCCTTTGCGCCGGCCGGTGCCACCATGACCCAGCGCTTTACTTCGCTGCGGGGAGTGTCTTCGATTAGTTCGAAATCGAGTTTGTTGACGTAAAAATCGATCGCTTCGTCGTAATCCCGCACTACCAGACTGATGGCGTTAATGAATTGGCCCATTTTTTACTCCAGATTGTCTGGCGATTATCCCTTTTCAGGGTGGCGGATCAGACAAATCAGTAAAAAAGCCTGATTTGTCCGTTTTCGCCATTAAACTGTCGTAACCGCCACTATTTCGCGACATACTTTCGGCAGATTCTGTGTTCACCCCGGGCGCCGCCCGCTCACAGGAGACAAATCATGAAACGCATCAGCACCCTTATCGCCAGTATTTTGCTCAGCACAGCCGCCTTTGGCGGAAACATTGACCCCCGCGTCGAATACCAGGCAGGGGGCGAATACACCGCCGTGCTGAACGTCGGCAATTCGCAATGGCGCCTGCTGCCCGGCGATGGTCAGGACTTCGCCATTCAGCTCGACCAAAATTGCCAGTCGTCGGCAGCGGTGCCGGCAGGCTTGTGGCTACTGACCCGCGATGCCGACGGCAAGCCGGAATTGCTCGCCCCCTCGCAGACGGTGTTGCCCGCCGGGCATAGCGGACATGTCGCCGTTGCCGCCTGCGATCAGGCACAGGCCAATGAACTGGCGCTGCCGGCCAGCCTGATTGAATGGTTGAGCGACAACACCGGAGCGGTATATGTCGAATAAGGAACAACGTTTCACGCTGGGTCTGTTGGCCATGGAAGGCTGCATGCTTTCCAGTCTGGTCGGCCCGGCCGACATGTTCCGAACCGCCCAAAAATTGGCACAACTGCGTGACCCCGGGACAAACCTGCGAATCGAAACCGTGCTCATCAGCGCGCGCGGACTGTCGCAGGTGACCGGCAGCGGGGGGCAGCAGCTGAGTGGAGCACGCTCGCCCGACGTGGCACTCGATTGCCTGCTGATTCCCGGCTATATGCATGAAAGTGCCGAAGACGCGATCGGGCGACTCGATAATTATCAACCCGAGATCGAATTGTTGCGGAATATGCATTTGCGCGGCGTGCCGCTGGCGGCAGCTTGCTGTGGTGCCTTTTTGCTGGCCGAGTCGGGCTTACTCGATGGCCATGAAGCCACGACAAGCTGGTGGCTGGATGCGGCATTCCGCAAGCGTTATCCCAACGTGCGCCTCGATGTCGAGCGCATGATTGTCGAAGACGGCATGCTGGCGACCACGGGCGCAAGCACCGCCATCTACACCTTTATCCTGCAATTGCTGGCCAAACGTGTCGACGAATCACTCGCGCAATTGACCGGACGCATGATGCTGGTCGATTCCGAGCGGCAAAGCCAGGCGCCTTATATCAGCCTGGCGCTGACCGATCGGCCGCGCCATTCGCTGTCGGAAAAAGCCGAGCGTTTTATCCAGCAGCAATTGCATCGCGATTTGAGCGTGAGCGAGTTGGCGGAACATTGCGATACCAGTGAACGCAGTTTGTTGCGACATTTTCGCCAGCACTACAACGCCAGTCCGATCGCGCATATCCAGCATCTTCGGGTCGAGCGTGCGAAAGCGTTACTGGAAACCACACTGATGAGTTTCGATGAAATCGTCGAACGCTGCGGCTATCACGACAGCGCGAGTTTCCGGAAATTATTCAAGCGGGCGACGCATTTGACGCCGGCTGATTATCGCGAACGCTTTCGTTTGCGCGCGTGATGTCGCAGGAGGGCCCTTGGGCCCGAATAGGGCTGGGTGAAACCCGACATTCCATTTTTAACGTCTTGCTTGTGCGGTTGGGCCCGAGGGCCTCCTGCGAGGGATTTTTACAACAAATCCTGATATTCCGGATGTCTTTTTATCCACGCCTGCACATAGGGGCATACCGGAATGACGCGATAATTTTTCTCGCGCACCCAGTCGAGCGCCGTGCGTGTCAGTTCACCTGCGATGCCACGGCCTTCGAGCTCTTTCGCAACGCCGACGTGTGGCAGTGTCAGATTCGTTCCGTCCACCCGATAATCGATCACGCTAAGCAAATCGTCGATCGTGGTTTCGAAGCGATGTTGCTCGTGATTGTGCCGGATATCGATAGTCATGATTTCTCCCCGCATTTTGCGTGAATGGTAGCGCACGCGCGCCAGCCAAAGGGAAAGACCGCTCTTTCAGCCACGGGATGTTAGGTAAAACCAAGAATCTGTGTTGTTATGAACGTCTACTTCGTTCCTTTGCGCTTCGTGCGTTTCCCACGGCCCGCTTCGCCAAAGCATCGCTGCGCATGCAGCCATGCTTTCACCGCATCTGCGAGAAAGCGACATGCCGGGTTACAGCGTCAAAACCACCACCGTCAAGGTAGGCGAGCATGCCTATCAAATTCGCTCGCTGAGCGACAAACAGCAGTATGCCGACCCACAGGGGCTGGCCGAATTGGCAGGTATTTCGTCGGCATCCTGGAGTTTGTTCGGCCAGCTTTGGCCCGCCGGTCAAATTCTGGCGAACGCCATGTCGGTCATTCCGATTGCGGGTCGCCGTATTCTGGAAATCGGCTGTGGTCTCGGGCTTTCGAGCCTTGTCCTGCAAAGACGTGCTGCCGATATCACGGCGAGCGACCACCACCCCCTGGCCGCTTCGTTTTTGAAACACAACGCCGATATCAACTTCCTGAAACGACCGGCCTATGTCGATTTGTCTTGGAAAATACCGCATGCCACCTTGGGTCGTTTCGATTTGATTATCGGCAGCGATATTCTGTATGAGCGCGATCATGCCCAAATGCTGTCGGAACTAATTATCCGCCATGCAAAACCGGCTGCCGAAATCATAACCACCGATCCCGGCCGTGGCGTCAGCGCAGCGTTTAGCCGCGCGATGCTGGCTCAGGGGTTCCGGATTGAAGAAACCCGTTGCAGATTCAACGAAACCGATGTGTCGCCGTTTCGCGGGCGACTCATCAGCTATGTGCGCACCGACGAAAAATCACGTGCACCCAAGCGCACATGATATTCCCGTTTCAAGCCCGTTATTCCTTGTGCTCGTGCCCGGTGCTGCCAAACCATCCGGGCAGTGCGCCGCCGCCACTGCCGTCGCGTCGCGACACCTTGTCGTTTTGAAGCGGCCTTAGCGTCGGCGGGTTGACCACAAAAGGTTTGATGCCGAGGCTTTCGAAAATTTCATTTGGCGAAAATAGTTTGCCCTGCGTAATGACCAGGGCCACTTTGCGAATATCGGCAATATTCACGGTCGGGTCGCCGTCGATCAAAACAAGATCCGCCAGTTTGCCTGCGGTAATGCTTCCGCGATCATGGCTGGTACGTGAATACAGCGCACCATTGTGCGTCGCGATTTGCAGGGCTTGTGCCGGTGTCATGCCGGCATGGTTGACGTAGAACTCCAGCTCGCTTTGCAGGGTGAAGCCGGAAATCGCATCGGTGCCCGCCACGATCGGAATGCCGTTCCGGTAAAGGATGCCGACGAACTCCAGCATCTTCCCGTACGATTTGCGATAGCGTTCGGCTGCGGCATCATCGGCGATTTTCATCGTGCCGACGCGGAAGCCGCGTTGCAAATCAATCGGCATATGGTCCATGACCGGCGCGTAGGCTTCCGGCACGGTACCGTCACGCTGCCTTAAAAACTCGAAAGTGACCACGGTCGGATCAATCACGATGTTTTTCCGCTTCAGCAGCGCAATGAAATCTTTCACCGGTTTCGAATTGAAATCCAGCTCGCCGACTTTTTCCGCCGGCAATACGAAGCGTTCCAGCGTGCGGGTATCGGTGGTCGGTGTGACCAGGAAGTTCAGCAGCACCTGATTGATGTGCTGGATTTCGTCGTAACCCGCATTCACCGCTTCTTCGGCGCGCAGGAAGACCGGGATATGGCCGCTGACACGCAAGCCGCGGAGATGGGCATAGGCGATGGTGTCTTTCAAAATCGCTTTCGGAAACGAGTTGTAGATTTTCAGTTGCGGATAACCATGCTGGGCATACCAGTCAATCGCGTCCTTGGCTTCCTGGAGATTCTTGATCACGAAACCGTTACGTGCCGAGTACGGACTTTCGCCTTCAAGAAAACCGCTAGGCACGATTTGCGGCGACAGCAATTGCCCGGCGGAAATTTCGTCGATCATTTGCTGCAAGGTGCTGTTGTCATTGCCCATGTCGCGCACGGTGGTCACGCCCGTCGCCAGATTCAGGCCGCCATCCCAGCGCCCGACATGGCCATGCATGTCGAACATTCCCGGCAACAGCACCCGGCCCGCCGCATCGATCTCGTTGTCGGCACCGCGAGCCGGCGAGCCGGCAGGCAACACGGCGGTAATTTTTCCGCGCAAGACATACACATCGGAAGCGGGCAGCAACTTTGCATTGCCACTGTCGAAGACGCGCGCATTGCGAATGACCGTCATGCCCGGCATGTTTTTCTGCAATCTTGTCGCCATGCCTTTTAGCATTGTGGCTTCCGCCGCTTTTTGGCGTGCCTCAAGAACGCTGCCGCTGGCCTGCCAGCCATCTTCAATCGCCAGCAAATAACCCGGGACGACGAATGCGAACAGCCGGGGCTTGTCGTCGGTCGTCGTCCAGGCGAATTGCGGGGTAAGCCCCTGGCCGGTTACGGCGAGCAATCGGACACGCCGGGTTTTGCCGTCACGGGTAACGTCGACTTCATCCAGCGTTTGTTGCGTCAGCGTGCCCGAAGGCAGCAGGGGCAGTTTGCCGTCTGGTCGTTTTGACATAGCGTTAAGGCTTGCCGAAAACACTTCGAAAGAGCTGTTCAGTGGAATATAGAACGCCGGGCCGCTGACTTCCGCGCTGCCTTTTTCAGATGTCGAGACCCAGGTGGCGAGATTGTTTTTTCGTTCGAAGCGATCCTCCACCACGGCGCCGAAAGTGGAATTGCCCGTAACCCGGTAATCGCTGAAGGTGCCGTCGTCGGCAAGCCGAAACTCTTCATTCAACTCGGGGCCGCGACCGTTGTCCTTGAAGATGAAGCGGACCTTCGTGAGGCCGTCGTCGGTACGTTCGACGACTTGTTCGCCGGCCTGCTTTCCGCCGTCGACCAAAATGACGTAGCGGAGTTTTTCGGCGGCATGGCTGGCAGGGCTGGCCAGTAATGCGATCAGTAAAAAGCGTTGCCAGCTAGGTTTCATCACAAAGCTCCTGGATAGGAGCGGCTAGCTTATCAACTAATGTAATTGCTGTGGCAGTGCCTGCCGACGGCCAGCGCCGTCATTGATGCCACCTGCTTAACGCGACATCAGGAAATACAATAAATTGTTCTGAAAATAGGGATTGTTGACCAGAAATTCGTGTTTCGCGCAAAGGAAAAAACTTTGCCGCAGCGGCAGGAAGGAATACTGGTTGGCATCCTGCGAATCCCGCGTTACCAGGCCATCGCCCGGCGCCAGCATCAGGTAGTCGTAATCCACGCCATGTAACTTATTGATGACTTCCTTTGCCCGGAATGCCAGAAATGGCTTGCCCTTGTCCACGTCGAGTACAGCGCGATTGGAAGTCAACTCGCAATCGCCACCGAAGGCCGCAATGCGAACGCCTTCGCTGTTGTAAGGCGTCGTCAGCGATGCCTGAAAACGTTCCGCGCGCAGCAGGTGTTTCGTGAAGACTTCCTGCAATACCGCCTGTCTGGCCTTGGCCTGTTCGGGCGTTGCACTTTGTTTCTCGATCATTTTCAGAAACTCCGGCGAGAACACCGACCAGTGGTTTTCTTGCCAAAGCTTGGGATCGTAAATATTGATATTGGTCGGCTTGCCGCTGGTGTCGAGTACGGTCTGGGTGATCGGGCTGGGCAGGGCCTGAAACGGCGTCGCGAAACTGGTCAGCACTTCGACCGGAATCAGTCGCAGGCCCAGGCGAAAACCGCGAACGAGTCGCTCGACACTGGTCACCGACCCAAGATTGGGTGTGCCGAGCAGAACCACGCGCCTGACGCGCTTCGCGCCTTCCTGCCATTGCGTGAAATTTTTCTGGTCCAGCACATCGTTCGGACCATAGCGCAGGTAGTAATTGGCCAGCAGGCCGCCATTGCTGTGCGCAATGATATCGACCTGTAAATTTGGATCGTTATAGTCCTGCCGGATTTGATCGATAAATGCATGCAACTGTTTTACCGCGATGATGTTGTCGCGTCGCCAGTCGTAGACGAAGTTGTAATAGCGACGCTTCTGGGTACCAATCGGCGTACCCGGGACGGAGTTGACGAACTCGCCGTCGTGTTCCAGTACTTTGGTCAATGCACCGTAGAAATCGATACCGGCGATATTGCCCAGAATGCCGCCGGGGACAAGATTGTCGCCCGCCGTCGAGACCGGGCTGATCGTCAAATCCTGATAATCGCTCAGTGCGACCGCACTTGCCGAGCGCGGAAAAAATTCCTCGCCGGTGGTCTTGTCGACCAGAGTCGAACCCAGCAAGCCATGAATAATGATGATCGGCGGCTGCGTCGTGTTTTGCACTTCACGCGCGTATAGACGCTTCAAATCGGGCTTGCCGTTGCTGACGCAGGCACTGAGGGCGAGACTCAAAAAAACCAGGAACAGACGCGGGAATAGTGTACTCATCTGCCCATGATAGGTGGCATCGGGTATTTGCGATACCTACCCTCTGGTACGGTGTTTCCGGCGGGGTAAGCAAGTACAATTAAAATCTGGCATTTGCCACTTGTACATTCTTCAGAGCCCCTTATGACAACACCGAAAGGCAAACTTTATCCCAATGCCGAGACTGCGTTGGCCGATTGCATCCGCGATGGCATGACCATCATGTCGGGGGGCTTTGGCCTTTGCGGTATTCCGGAGTATCTCATTACCGCCCTGCGCGATTCCGGCGTAAAAAACCTGACCTTTATTTCCAATAATGCCGGTGTCGACGATTTCGGTTTGGGACTTTTGCTGAAGACGCGCCAGATTTCAAAAATGATTTCTTCCTATGTCGGCGAAAACAAGGAATTCGAACGCCAGTATCTTGCCGGTGAATTGCAGCTTGAATTCAATCCGCAGGGCACTCTTGCAGAACGCATTCGCGCCGGCGGGGCAGGCATTGCCGGTTTCT
>Ga0208114_1000041_pt1 | contig 33761 bp, 32 predicted proteins | sample LakWasMeta2_LOW4_2_FD_183854 | JGI IMG/M metagenome (GOLD analysis project Ga0208114, IMG submission 183854) | Freshwater sediment methanotrophic microbial communities from Lake Washington under simulated oxygen tension - Sediment Metagenome... | ecosystem: Environmental > Aquatic > Freshwater >... | reverse complement strand
TGTATATACAGGTGATTGCAGTAATTTAGTTTGTTTGACATCCAATGATGACTATAATGGAACCAATTCTTCTCAAGTTAGTTTTGCAGCAACAGCTGGAACCACCTATATTATAGCTTTTGATAACCGATTTAGTTCAACTGGATTTGATTTTACAGTTATGGTAACTCCACCTCCAGCACCTGATAGATTATCATTTACTGGCTCAACTGTACCTGGTGTAACAGGAGGATATAACAAATGTATCGTTGATATGAATGGAGATAATTTAGATGATATTGTTTCCGCAATTAGCACAACCCAACTAGCAATTACCTATCAACAAGCTAACGGGACATTTTCTACAAGTACTTATACTGTTCCTAATACAACCGTACTGCCTTCATGGAGTATTGCCGCTGGCGATTATGACAATAATGGATATAATGACTTACTTTATGGTTCTGGAAGTGGCGTTTGCTTTTTAAAGGCCAATGGCACTGGAACAGGATTTACAACTGATAGAAAAACACAATCTTATTTAGTGCAACGTACTAATTTTGTAGACATCAATAATGATGGAAAATTAGATGCTTTTGCTTGCGACGACAATGCTCCTAATAGATACTATATGAACGATGGCACCAATCTTAATGCCATGCAAGGTGGTATTGGTGATTTTGCAACTGGAGGAAATTATGCTTCGAATTGGATTGATTATGATAATGATGGGCATTTAGATATGCATTTATCTAAATGTGGACAAGGAGGTTCTGGTGTTGGAGGAAACATTAATCAATTATATCACAATAATGGAAATGGAACTTATACCAATGTTGCAGCAGCGGCTAATATGGCAGACCCAGAACAAACATGGTCATCAGCAGTTGGTGATTTTAATAATGATGGTTGGATGGATGTTGTTGTTGGTGTAAACTCATCATCTAATGGACTTTCAAATGTAAAAAGAAATAATGGTGATGGAACATTTACAAGTGTCTCAACTGGCTCTGGTTATGACTCAGCTTCAGCGGGATTAGGTAGAGAATACATAGCACAAGATTTTGACAATGACGGTTTTCTAGATGTTTTAGGATCGGGAAGCACTATTATGTTTGGTGATGGTAATTTTCATTTCACGCCTAACCCAAATACGTATCCTTTAAATGCTTATGACAAACCTGTTGGCGATTTAAATAATGATGGTTTCTTAGACATTCAAAATGGTACTACCGTATTATTTAATAACGGAAATACTAATAAGTGGCTAAACGTAAACCTTCACGGAATAACAAGTAACCGAAATGGAATTGGAGCAAGAATAGAAATCTATGGATCATGGGGAAAACAAATTAGAGATGTACAAAGTGGAACAGGTTTTCAAAATATGAGTACTATTACAGCTCATTTTGGACTTGGACAGGCAACAACAATTACACAAGTAATTATTAAATGGCCATCAGGAGTTATAGATGCTATAAACAATGTAAATCCTAATCAATCATTAATGGTAGTTGAAAGTTCATCACCACTAGGAAATGCAACTTTTACAAATTCAGCATTTAGCTTGTACCCAAATCCAGCGAAGAATGTTTTGAATATTAAATCAAATGATAATGTAGTTATGAAATCAGCACAGGTATTTGATTTGACTGGAAAATTAGTCATTGAATCTGCGCTTACAAACCCCTACTTAAATGTTGAGAAACTAAGTAGTGGAACTTATTTATTGTTATTAAAAGATGAAGCTGGAAAAGATTATTCTGAAAAATTTATCAAAGAATAATTTTATAACAACTTATTTTTAAAGACTTTACTTAAAAAAGATTATTTTTACGTTTAGTTTTAAACTAAAAGTAGGGCGTTCCTATTTTAAGTTGTCTAATCTATATTTAAGAGATTCGTTATTATTATGAAAAAAAATAAGTTAGTATTTATACTTGTCTTTTTTTTATTTTTTACATTTTTTCATACATCTTGTTCAAATCAAGATGATGAATATAAGGCTGTATCTCCTGTTGTTGTGGATTTGACACAAGTACCCTATCAGAAGTTATCCGATTATAAATTTTTTGAAGGAGATATTAAATTACAAAACCCTTCTTTAAATGTAATACCATTTGCTCCAGCAAGTACATTGTTTACGGATTATGCACATAAAAAAAGATTTGTTTGGATGCCCGAAGGAACCTCGGCAACTTATGATGGAGACAATAAAGTTTTAAACCTTCCCGTTGGAGCTGCTCTTATAAAGACTTTTTATTATGACAATGTACAACCATTGAATACAACTAGAATAATAGAAACTCGAGTAATGATTCGAAAAGCTACAGGCTGGATTTTTGCAGAATATGTTTGGAACGATGATCAAACAGAAGCCTTTTTAGATATGGCTGGTAGCTATACCGACATTTCATGGAAAGACGAAAACAATGTCATTAAAAGCGCCAATTATAGAATTCCAACTGAAGTTCAATGTATAACTTGTCACAAAGCAAAAGTAGTAATTAATGGTGAAGATGTAAATGTATATGTTCCCATAGGTATTAAACCGCAAAACCTAAATTATAATTATAATTATGGTACGCAGTCTAAAAACCAACTAACCAAATGGATGGAGCTTGGCTATTTAGAAAATACTTTTAGTTTGCCAACAGCCGAAAATACGGTGATAGATTACAATGACACTTCAAAACCAATTGCATTGAGAGCACGTTCTTATGTTGATAGTAATTGTTCTCATTGTCATCAAACGGATAGACATTGTGATTATCGACCTATGCGTTTTGCCTATAGTGAAACAGGGAATGCAAACGGTTTAGCTAATATGGGAGTTTGTGTAGCAACTTCGGATACACAGGATTTTCCAGCTGGATTAAGTAAAGTTGTAGCGCCAAATAACGTCAATAAATCGATGTTATATTATAGAATTAATACAACAAACGAAAGTTACCGTATGCCTCTTCATGGTAGAACAATAATTCATGAAGAAGGAGTAGCATTAATGAGGGACTGGATAAATTCTTTAGAACCTTGCAATTAAATAGAAAAACAATTAAACAAACCAATAACAATGAAAAAAATTACTCTATTATTAATGTTCAGTTTTGTAATTCAGTTTACAAATGCACAAAATACTTGTGCAACTGCAACGCCTTTAACCACTGCAGGATTGTCAGTTATAACGGTATTAGATGGTACACAAGTACCTTCTTTATTTTGTATTAACGATCCAGATGCAAATCCAACTAAAGCTGAATGGTATGCGTATACTCCAACAGCAAATTACAATGTAACAGTCACTTCAGACGTTGTACAAAACAATCCAAGAATTGATACACGTTTAAATGTATATACTGGAACGTGTGGCAGTTTAGTATGTGTGGCTGGAGATGATGATGGAGGTTCTAACTTTTCATCCACAACTACCTTTTATGCAACATCAGGGACAACCTATTATATTGCATGGGACAATAGATGGAGCGATAGTGGATTTACATTTCAACTAACGCAAACGGTTGTAACTGGTTCGCCAGCCATTACTTATAATACACAAACAATTAGCACAGTAAACAGCAGCTATAATATTTGTGTGGTGGATATGAATGGCGATCATAAAGATGATATTGTTGGTATAAGCGCCAATAATTTAAAAATTCATTATCAAGGTGCTGGTGGTACTTTCACTATTGCCAACATACCCGTTACTGGAACAAGTGAAATGCCAGGATGGAGTATGGCAGCTGGTGATTATAACAGAGATGGTTATAATGATTTAGTCTTAGGAAGTGGAGGCGGACTTTCCGTTTGGAAATCAAGTAATAATGGAGCAACCTACACAAGTTATACTCCTGGAGATTATATTTTCTGTCAAAGAACCAATTTTGCCGACCTAAATGGCGATGGTAATTTAGATGTCTTTTCTTGTCATGATGTGGCTCCAAATTGTTATTATTTAAATGACGGCGCTGGAAATTTAACTTTCTATCAATCAACGGTTACTCCTGGTGCTTTTAGTATTGGTGCTGTTGGAGGAAACTATTCTACCCTATTTACCGATTTTGATAACGATGGTGATAGTGATGTATTTATCTCTAAATGTTCAGGACCTCCTTGTGAATTACACAGAAATGATGGTAATGGAGTTTATACTGATATCTCTGCCATAGCACAAATAAATGTTACTCCAATTCAAACATGGTCTTCTGCAATTGCTGATTACGATAATGATGGTGATATGGATATTATCATTACAGCTAGTAATGGAACACATAGATATTTTAGAAACAACTTAGACACAAACAATAGTGTGGAAGAAGCATTTTCAAACATAACTGCTGGTTCTGGTTGGGATACAAATACAGCTACTAACATTGACAATGTAGCTTTTGATTTTGACAATAACGGTTTTGTTGATGTACTTGGTGGAGGAAACAAAATTATGTTTAACAATGGCAATAGTACATTTTCTCCTGTAACCTATAGCGGAATTGGCCCAGGTGCTATAGGAGATTTGAATGATGATGGTTTCCTTGATATCATGAGTGGTTCTACAGTTCGTTATGCTGTTCCAAATACAAATAAATGGATTAAAGTAGGCTTACAAGGAATCCAAAGTAATAGTAATGGAATTGGTGCCAGAGTGGAAATCTACGGTACTTTTGGAAAACAAATTAGAGATATTAGAAGTGGAGAAGGATTTAAATATATGGATTCACTAAATGCTCATTTCGGAATTGGACAAGCTACAGCCATTACACAATTAGTTATCAGATGGCCATCAGGAATTGTTGATACCATTAACAATCCTGCTGTAAATCAAAAGGTAGTTGTTGTTGAAGGTTCGACATTAGCGGTTGGAAGTTTCTCTAATAGCGCTTTTAGTTTGTATCCAAATCCTGCAAAAAATGTTATAAACATTAAAGCTAATGATAATCTTACCATGAAATCAGCTCAAGTATTTGATTTGAATGGTAGATTAATTTCAACTACTGAACTAACAAATCCATCAGTAAATGTTGAAGGACTTAGTACTGGTAGCTACATCTTATTATTAAGAGATACTGCTGGAAAAGATTACTCTCAAAAATTTATTAAAGAATAATTATAAATTTATAATTCAAAAAGAAAGCCCTCCAAAAATGGAGGGCTTTCTTTTTTATACAGAATAGAATATTAGAATACTCTCAATAAATTAAATCCAAAGAATATATCTCCTTTCCCCCAATCACCCGTTGTATTTCCTAAAAATCCTGATTCATGAATTCCTTGCGAACTACTGAAATGCATTTGAAAAACGTGTCCTCCAGTTTCCAAATCAACTCCAATTGATAATGGATCTTTAAACGGAGAAGTACTCGCTCTATTTAAATGTGCCGCGTAATCTACATTTACAGACCAACGTTTAGCAAACTTATATCTTCCTCCTACTCCAATCGCGTATTGACTATTGTCCTGATTGTCATCAATCACAAAATTCTCGTGAAAAAATGTAGGTGCTAATTCTAAAGATAATTTTTCAGTAAATTTTCTTGAGATTAAAAGTTGTCCAACATAAATCAAACGATTCTCAAATTTCATTTTCGGATAATTACTTTCTTTCAAAGTATTATTAAAACCGAGACTCGTAAAACCTACAATAGCAAATGGGAAACCACCAGTTTCTTGAGATTGCAATAAATATTTACCTGAGAAATCATAAGCAATTTCACTTCTGGCAGCACTAACGGTAAACCAATTGTTCAATCCATATACAAACTTCAATTGGGTAATCGCATTATCCAATCCATACGAACCTTCAAATCCATCTTTTATAGACCCGAATCTGTGCGCTACAATAAAATACAAATCTCCTTTTGCAGCCAACTTTGTCGACTCTAAATTCACAATTTTCAATCCTTTAAAGGCAGATTCTACCTTACTTTTCTTGGTTGCAGCAGTGTCAATTTCACTTAACAAATCATCTTGCGCAAAAGACAATAAGGGTAACAACAGAAAACACAATAATTTCTTTTTCATTTTTTTTATTTTGATATTGATACTTGATCCATTTTAAACTCTTCTAATAAATCATCATAGTCTATAAATCTTCCTTTAAGGCTGATAGATTGATTCAGTTGTATGCTTTTAGGAATACTATCCGAGAAAATAGCATTCATCTTTTCATCAATAACGATTGATTTGCTAGCAGCATCAATACTCGAAATCTTTCCACTTAAATTAATTGTTTTGTCACGGTATTTGATAAGCGTAAGACTATCACTTTGCTTGAATTCATTATTTAAACTTGATACCGTAACAGCATAGTTGGCTTCTTCTGATGAAATATCACGATGGCTTTTATAAATATACTTGTATATTCCAAAACCCATAGCAGCCAAAACGATTAATCCAATTATAATTTTCTTTCTCATTTAACAAAGTATATAACGCAAATCTAAAAAATAATAGTATGAAAATCATTACGTTCAAAGAATTTATTTAATTTTGAGTATAATTAAAACTATGAAATGAGTATTACCGTAAATTGATTGTAAAACCAATGAACAAATGCAAATTACATATGTCCATAAAAAAACAATAAATCTCTACATATGCAACATTTAAAATTAATAGTAAGTTTTGCTTTTATTTTGCTCCTATTTGCAAATTGTACAAATGATAGCTCAGCAGATCTTACACAAGGAATTGGGGTTAATGATGCTACATATACATTAAATGTAAAATCAATAATTGACAACAATTGTATCATGTGCCATGCTGCCACTCCAGTAAACGGTGCGCCAATGCCTTTAACGACCTATGCTCAAGTTAAAGATGCAATTCAAAACAGACCCCTAATTGAAAGAATTTCAAGAGCACAAGGAGAACCAGGCATGATGCCAAATGGCGGAACCCGTTTACCGCAAAATTCTATTAATATTATTATCAAATGGCAAGAAGATGGCCTACAAGAATAAAAAACATCACTATGAAAAATATATTCCTTCTAAGCGCATTAATAATCTCCTTCCTAGGTAATGCCCAAGCAAAACTGATAACCAAAACGGGTAAAGTCACTTTTGAAGCATCTGTGCCCGCATTTGAAGAAGTAAAAGCAAAAAATGATAATGTAACCTGCATCATAAATCCTCAAACGGGAGAAATTGCTAGTCTTGTTTTAATGAAAAGCTTCCGATTTAAGGTTGCCTTAATGGAAGAACATTTCAATGAAAATTATATTGAAAGCGACAAATTCCCAAAAGGAACTTTTAAAGGAAAGGTTGAAAACTTTGATATATCAAAATTGACTGCAACAGCAAAGGAATTTACCATAACTGGAAAGCTTGAATTACATGGTAAATCAAAAGCAATTTCTATACCTGCCAAGATTAAAAAAACAGCAGAGGGCATCGAAATAATTTCAAATTTTGAAGTAAACTCAGATGATTTTGGCATCGAAATTCCTAGTGTGGTAAGTAAAAAAGTGGCAAAGAAAGTAGCCGTTACTTTAAACTTTCAACTGAATTAATTCAGTTCCATCATTTGATAGTCGTTTAATTTATCAAGATTAAGGACAGTCATATTGCGTTTCTCATCTTTATTAAACATCGGATTGAATTTCGCCCCATAAACTACTTCTTCAAAAGTATAGGAGCTTCTGGCTGCCACAGTGGTACTAAACATGTCATCAAAAGTCTTAATGGAAATAATAATTTCCCCATTTGTATTCTCAAAATCCGCTTTGGTAATACCGAATAATGGACTTTCTTCGGTAATGGGATGAACAAGTGTCCAGCTTAAAGTGAGTGAATTTATTTTGGCATATTCCAAATCTAGCAAGAAAAATTTATTGGAAGTTATTCCGTTTTCTGTAACGGTTAAACCTAAAGTTACTTTGGCTTCCGCATCGGTAAAACTTGTGTTTTTGTGAGGTGCAATTCGCATCATCAAGGCCGTAGCTCCATTAAATGGAGCAATTAAGGCATTAGTAGAAAACAACAAATGCGCTTTTGGCTTGCTAAATCGGGCATAAAATAAACCTGTAGCAATGGCAAAACTTAACAATCCAATCAAGGCTTCAAATGCAGCAATGGCACTCGTTAGAAAACCATTCGGGCTGATATGTCCATAACCAACTGTCGTAAAAGTTTGGGCGCTAAAAAAATAAGCACCTCCAAATTTTTCTAAAAAGGAACCTCCTTCAATCCCATTCAAATTTTCGATTCCATTAAAGAAATAAACCGAAGCAAAAACAAAATTAATAGCAATGTAAAAACCTAAAAGAACGGATATGAATTTCAAATTAGACATGTCAAGCATCGTATGATACCAACTTATTTTTTCAAAATAGCCAATGCCGCTTTTCTCTACATTGGGCGATCCATCTTTATTGATAAATCTACCACCATAATTGGACGCGTTGGCTCCAAAACCCGTGTTGATTTCAGCGTGTGCTTTTGTGTTTAATTTTTTAAGGAAGTCCATATTATTTACTCAAATACATTTTTCGTCTGCTATACAATTCATAGAACTGATCGTCCTTTAAATCATCAATAAATAATATGCTTTCGCCGGTTGATTTCATCTCTGGGCCGAGCGCTTTATTCACATTGTGAAACTTGCTAAAAGAAAAAACAGGTTGCTTTATAGCATATCCTTTTAACTGCGGATTGAATTTGAAATCGGTTACTTTATTCACTCCCAACATTACTTTGGTAGCATAATTTACATAAGGTTCTCCATACGCTTTCGCGATGAAAGGCACCGTTCTCGAAGCTCTTGGATTGGCTTCAATGATATAAACCGTATCATTTTTTATGGCAAACTGAATATTGATTAATCCAACGGTTCGCAATGCTAAGGCAATTTTCTTAGTGTGATCTTTGATTTGTTGCATTACAAATTCGCCTAAATTGAACGGTGGCAACGTAGCATTACTATCTCCTGAATGGATTCCACATGGTTCAATATGCTCCATGATTCCGATGATGTAGACATTTTCACCATCGCAAATAGCATCTGCTTCAGCTTCAATGGCACCATCCAAATAATGATCTAAAAGCAATTTATTTCCCGGTATCGATTTTAATAAATCAATAACATGCTCTTCCAATTCGTGCTTGTTGATGACAATTTTCATTCCTTGTCCACCCAAAACATAAGAAGGACGAACTAACAATGGGAAGTCCAAAACATCGGCTAAAGCTGAAGCTTGGTCTGCGTTTTCGGCGATTCCAAATTGCGGGAAAGGTATTTTTAAATCGGTTAACAATTCTGAAAAACGTCCTCTGTCTTCGGCTAAATCCAAAGCGTCAAAAGAAGTTCCCAAAATTTTGATTCCGTATTTCGATAATTTTTCAGCGAGTTTCAAAGCTGTTTGCCCACCCAATTGTACAATCACACCTTCAGGCTTTTCATGACGAATGATATCGTAAATGTGTTCCCAAAAAACAGGCTCGAAATACAATTTATCGGCCGTATCAAAATCGGTGGAAACCGTTTCCGGATTGCAATTAATCATGATGGTTTCGTAACCACATTCTTTGGCAGCTAAAACGCCATGAACGCAAGAATAGTCAAATTCAATTCCTTGCCCGATTCTATTGGGTCCTGAACCTAAAACCACAACTTTCTTTCTATCGGTTACGATACTTTCATTATGAACATATCGTTTTCCGTCAGCGGTTTCAATTTCGGCTTCAAAAGTAGAATAATAATAAGGCGTTAGTGCTTTAAATTCGGCAGCACAAGTGTCTACCAATTTATACACACGCTTAATATTCATTTCATCACGCAATTTATACACCTGACTTTCCAAACAGCCCAACATGTGCGCTATTTGTCGGTCGCCATATCCTTTTTGTTTGGCTTCAAGAACCAACTCTTTTGGCAACGTATCAATTTTATATTGAGAAATTTCTCTTTCCAAGAAATACAATTCTTCATATTGTTTCAAAAACCACATATCAATTTTAGTGATTTCATGAATTCTGGAAAGCGGAATTCCCATGACAATAGCATCATAAATCACAAAAACACGATCCCAACTTGCATAGGTTAATTTTTCGATAATTTGGTCGTAGTTTTTATATCCTTTCCCGTCAGCTCCTAAACCGTTTCGTTTAATTTCGAGTGATTGAGTGGCTTTGTGCAGGGCTTCTTGGAACGAACGTCCAATTCCCATCACTTCTCCAACTGATTTCATTTGAAGCCCTAAAGTTCTGTCAGCTCCTTCAAATTTGTCGAAGTTCCAACGTGGAATTTTAACGATTACGTAATCCAATGTAGGTTCAAAAAGTGCCGAAGTTAGTTTGGTAATTTGATTAGGCAATTCATCTAAGTTATATCCTAAAGCCAGTTTTGAGGCTACTTTTGCAATAGGATAACCTGTTGCTTTTGAAGCTAGAGCCGAAGAACGTGACACACGCGGGTTAATTTCGATAGCTACGATATCTTCTTTTTCATCGGGGGAAACGGCAAATTGCACATTACAACCTCCCGCAAAATTCCCTATGGAACGCATCATTAAAATGGCATAATCTCGCATTTTTTGAAACGTTGTATCCGACAATGTCATGGCTGGCGCTACAGTAATCGAATCACCTGTATGAATTCCCATTGGGTCCATATTTTCGATGGAACAAATAATCACAACATTGTCATTTTTGTCTCGAAGTAATTCCAATTCGTATTCTTTCCAACCCATTAAAGCTTTGTCAATAAGGACTTCGTGGATTGGCGAGGCTTCTAAACCTCGGGTCAAAAGTTCATTAAAATCTTCTTTTTTATACACGATTGCCGCTCCGGTTCCTCCTAAAGTGAAGGATGGGCGGATTACTAATGGAAAACCAAATTCCTGCGCAATTTCTTTTCCGCGAAGAAAAGAAGTACAAATTTCAGCTGGTGCCGATGGCACTCCTATTTTTTTAAGCAATTGCTTGAATTGTTCTCTGTCTTCGGTAATGTTGATGGCATTGACATCGACACCAATTAATTTTACTCCAAAATCTTTCCAAATTCCTTTTTCATCGGCTTCCAGACAAAGGTTCAGCGCGGTTTGCCCTCCCATTGTTGGTAGCACGGCATCAATTTGAGGATGCTCTTTTAGAATTTGAATAATGGATTTGGTTGTAAGTGGCAATAAATAAACATGATCCGCCATGGATGGATCGGTCATGATGGTTGCCGGATTGGAATTGATTAAAATGACTTCAATTCCTTCTTCTCGAATGGAACGTGCTGATTGGGAACCTGCATAATCAAATTCGCAGGCTTGTCCGATTACGATGGGTCCGGAACCAATAATTAAAACCGATTTAATAGAATTGTCTTTAGGCATTGTAGTTAGTTATTGTTGTGTTGTTATTTATGATAAAGCCTAGCCCCGATAGTAGTGAAAATCCTTTTTTATTTTTTCTTAAAAATAAAAAGATTGTAACGTATAGCGGGAAATAGCTTCTAAAACTTATTATTATTTATAAACAGGTTCAAAAAAAAGCCGCTACTAATAAAAGTAACGGCTTGATATTGATTAGTTGCTAATCATTATTTTTTGTGTCTTGGTTCAGAAGAAACAGTCAATTTATGTCTTCCTTTTGCTCTACGACGAGCAAGCACTTTTCTTCCATTTGCAGAAGCCATTCTGTCCATGAATCCGTGTTTATTTCTTCTTTTTCTTTTCGATGGTTGAAACGTTCTTTTGCTCATTGCTTTGTATCTTTAAAATCTTGTATTAAAATCGTTGTTGATTGGCTTTGTAAAACCGAGTGCAAATATACAAACCTTTTTTTTTCTGACAAGTAGTTTTATAAAAATATTTTCAATTCGTTTTATTATCTTTGCGACATTAAAAAATATAACATTATGTTTCACAGAAATATCAAACTAATCCTAGCAGTTCTAATCCTTTCGACTGGTATATGGCAATTTACAGAAGGGAATATTGGTAACGGAATTTTTCTAGTTCTTTTAACTGCCATACCAATTTTTCTTTATTTTAAGAATGAATTCATCCTTTTGGCTTTTTTAAAGTTGCGTAAACAAGACTTTCCTGGTGCAAAAGTATGGTTGGATAAAATTAAAAATCCTGAAAGCGCTTTGGTTAGAAAGCAACAAGGGTATTTCAATTACCTTCACGGATTGATGCTTTCCCAAACTAATTTAATTCAGGCAGAGAAATATTTTAAGAAAGCTATTGAATTGGGATTGAATATGGACATGGATTTGGCGGTTGCTAAATTGAATTTGGCTGGTGTTGCTATGTCAAGAAGAAGAAAATTGGAAGCAACTAATCTTATGAATGAAGCCAAAAAATTGGATAAACAAGGCATGCTGAAAGATCAAATCAAGATGATGAAAGAGCAAATGAAGAAGATTTAGTTCTCAGTGTTCAGTAGAATCTCATAAAAAAAGCGTCTCTATAACCTAGGGACGCTTTTTTTTAGCTGAACACTGCCAACTGAACACTGAACACTTTTTTAATATCCTTCCAAAGGAATTTCGATTTCGTATTTTTTTCTGGAGTTGTTGATTAACTTTTTATCTCGCAACCAAGGATTATGAATTTTGAGGATTTTATAATTGATGCCTTGCGCTTTTGCAAAATCGGTTAAATCATTGATTGTAGTATCAACTTCAATTCTTTTGGTAGGAATTCTGGAATACAAATCGCTTGGAAATAATGTGAAGCCGTATTTTTCAGGACTTTTCATGATTTCTTTTAGTGCCAAAATCCTGAAAACATAACGCGAAGTTTCTTCTGTTAAAGCTAAATCATAATAATCGGTGACTTTTTGTTCGTCAATTTTTTTACCAAGACCTGCCATTCCTCCATTGTAAGATGCTGCAGCCATTGTCCATGAACCAAATTTATCTTTGGCTGCTTGAAGATATTTACAAGCAGCTTCGGTAGATTTTTCTAAATGATAACGTTCATCCACAATATCATTGACTTCCATTCCTCTTTCTTTTGCAGTATCGGGCATAAATTGCCAAAATCCTTTTGCTCCCGAACTCGAAGTTGCATTCATTAAAGCACTTTCGATAACAGCCAAATATTTAAAATCATCGGGAATATTATTTTTTTGAAGTATTGGTTCTATAATTGGAAAAAAACGATTGGCACGTTTGATTATTAGGGCCGTTGTTGCATCTAAATTCGCATTGATAAGCAGTTCTCTATCCAATCTTTCTCTAACATCTGTAATTTGCAATGGTGTTTTTTCACCAGCAAAATCGGCTTCAATAGGGAAATACATAGCGGTTCCTATGTGTAAGCTCTTGTCTTTTTCTCCTTCGGACATTCCAAAAATTAAAAATCCGGAAACTATTACCATTATTAAAATAGTCAACAGGGCATTTGTCTTTTTCATAATTTCTAGTTTTTAATTAACGCTGTAAAGCTACAAAAACCACACCAAAAAGTGGTTTATTCTGTTATAATTTTAGGCAAATTCGCATTCAGCCATCGGTATTTAGTGATAATCATAATGTGGGTTCCATCGGCAACTGGAATACAATTTTTGATGTATTTCATTGGAAAAACTTCATCGGCATCGCCGTGAATGTGGATTATATCTTTGTCAATTTCCGTTCGTTCCCAATTTATAATTTGCTCAATTGCCCAATCTAAATATCCTTTATCACGTATTGAAAGAAATTTTTCATACAATTTTAAACGCCTTTTTATAATGGAAGAACCAAAGGTATATTTGACTAATGATTCTATATTTTCTAAGAGTTTTGTTGGAATGAGTTTGTACGCTTTGGTGGTTTTGGCGATTTTCATTCTTCGTGGTAATTCTGCGTTTGATTTTACACTGGAAATAATGATAACTTTTCTGACCTTCAAAAATTGCTTCATTTCCTGAACCAAAATTCCTCCAAACGAAACACCAATTAAAACCGCATCATCGTGCTTTATGTTTTTTGCCATTCGCTTCGCATAATCTTGCAACGTTTCGTTTTTATTGGGTAAAACCCATTCTAACAAATGCATTTCAAAAATTTCATCAGGCAGTCTTATTTTTTCAAAAATAGCTGAACTTGCCGCCATTCCTGGCATGAAATAAACATGAATTTTTGTCATTATTGTATTTATTTAACCAATGATGTGGTTTTAGAATTTTATAAAATTAGAGATTTTAAACAATAGAAAATCTTAAAACGAATAATTTAACAAGAATAACTTGTGCAATGCTACTAGAATTGAGCAAGAATTGAAAATTTAACTTTAAAAGCCTTTGAAAAACAACAAAATAAAGGTAACTTTGTAGCCCCATCTTGTCGAAATTCTTCGATTAAAAAGAATACAATTAATTATTAATCTGGATTACTTCAAAAAAGTATTACTACAATTTAAAAGTTATGGAAGTTCAAGAAATCATTGCGATTAAGGATAACACCTTTGCTAGACAATTCGAAACAACGGTAAATGAAGGGCTAATTTCTGTGGAATATTCATTTCAAGAAAAGAAGATTTTCTTAACAAAAATTAATACTCCAGACACATTTGGCGACGAGGAATTTATTAATGATTTGTTGAAATCAATCATGAATATTGCTTATGAGCGTAAATTAAAAGTGGTTCCAATTCTTCCAAAAATTGCACTTTTCTTTAGAAAAAATAGCTGTTATAGAGATTTATTACCTCCTGGTATTAAAATATAATTCAAAAAAAGAAAAGCCGTTACAATTGTAACGGCTTTTTTATTAAACACAGATTTCACAAATTAGCACAAATTAAATCTGTGGAAATTTGTGAAATTTGTGTTATTATATTTCAACATTCAAGAATTCCAGTCTTACACTTCCGTCATCATCAATCTTGCTTAAATTAATTTCGTGTAAAGTGTTCACTAGTTCTGGATTCCATGGCGTTTTTACTTTCACATAATTTTCGGTAAACCCATGAATGTATCCTTCTTTATTTTCGCTTTCAAATAAAACAGTTCGATTAGTCCCAATTTGACTTTCATAAAAAGCACGACGTTTTTTCACAGATAAACCTCGCAACATTTTACTTCGCTTAGCGCGAACATTTGATGGAACAACGCCTTCCATATCGGCAGCTTCGGTATTATCTCTTTCGGAATAGGTAAAAACGTGTAAATATGAAATATCCATTTCATTTATGAAATTGTACGTATCCAAGAAATGTTCGTCGGTTTCGCCAGGAAAACCCACAATTACATCCACACCAATACAAGCATGTGGCATTACTTCGCGAATTTTATTCACTCTTTCCGTATATACTTCTCTTTGATAACGGCGTTTCATCAACTTCAAAATATCGTTGCTTCCCGATTGCAATGGAATATGAAAATGAGGAACGAAAATGTTGCTTTTGGAAACAAATTCTATGGTTTCATTTTTTAATAAATTGGGTTCGATAGAAGAAATTCGCAACCTTTCAATCCCTTCAACCTTGTCTAAAGCTTGAACGAGTTCTAAAAAAGTATGTTCGTGTTTTTTATTTCCAAATTCTCCTTTTCCGTAATCACCAATATTAACTCCCGTAAGTACAATTTCTTTAATGCCTTGTTCAGAAATTTCTTTGGCATTTTGCAATACATTTTCCAAAGCATCACTTCGAGAAATTCCACGTGCCAAAGGAATGGTACAATAAGTACATTTATAATCACATCCATCCTGCACTTTTAAGAAAGCTCGGGTTCTATCGCCGATGGAATAACTTCCTACGTAAAAATCGGCTTCCGAAATTTCGCAAGAATGCACTTCGCCCATGTCGTTTTTGGACAAATCGTTAATATAATCTGTGATTTTGAATTTTTCGGTAGCACCTAAAACTAAATCAACGCCATCAACAGCAGCAAGTTCCTCGGGTTTTAATTGCGCATAACAACCAACGGCAGCAACGAATGCTTTATCGTTGAGTTTCATGGCTTTTTTGACTACTTGCTTAAACTGTTTGTCAGCATTATCAGTAACCGAACAGGTGTTGATGACATAAATATCGGCGACTTCTTCAAAATCGACTCTGTCAAAACCTTCTTCGGTAAAATTACGGGCGATGGTCGACGTTTCTGAAAAGTTCAGTTTGCAACCCAGCGTGTAGAACGCTACTTTTTTTCTGTTTTGCATAAGTAAGTTCAATTAATGAAATCGTTGTCAAAAAATTGAGTGCGCAAATTTAGGCAAAATTTTAAAATAAAAATAGCCACAGATTCACTGATTAAATAAAAATCTGTGAATCTGTGGCAAAATTATTCCTTTATATAGATTACTCTTTTCTATATTTTTTTGTTTCTTCAAAAACGTGTTCCAAGATTTTAGCATCTTCCTCGGTAAATTCTACTTGACGACGTGCCATTACTATCTTGGCCGTTTGAAATGCTTTGGATGTTAGATACGTTGTAAATCCTGAAGCGCCTCCCCATGAGTAACTTGGAACAAAATTGCGAGGGAAACCAGAGCCAAAAATATTAGCACTTACTCCAACTACGGTTCCAGTGTTGAACATCGTATTGATACCACATTTACTATGATCTCCCATCATCAATCCGCAAAATTGCAAACCTGTCCGGGCAAAACCTTCGGTTTCGTAGCTCCACAAACGCACTTCTTCGTAGTTGTTTTTTAGATTGGAATTATTACTGTCGGCACCAATATTACACCATTCTCCCAAAACAGCATTCCCTAAAAACCCATCGTGGCCTTTGTTGGAATAACCCATCAAAACAGAATTGCTAACTTCGCCACCAATTACGGAATGTGGTCCAACGGTTGTAGCACCATATACTTTCGAAGCCAGTTTTACTCTTCCCGACTCACACAAAGCAAATGGCCCACGTATTACAGAACCTTCCATTATTTCGGCATTTTTTCCGATGTAAATTGGCCCAGTGGAAGCGTTTAAAGTAATAAATTCCAGCTTTGCTCCTTCTTCGATAAATACATTTTCTGGTGAAAGCACATTGACGCTTTTTGGAATGGGTTGTGAATGTCTGCCTTCTGTTATAAGTTCAAAATCTTCGCGAAGGGCTGCGTCATTTTTGGCAAAAATGTCCCAAGTATGTTCAATTTTTATAGACTCTTCATTGAATTCCTGAATTTCATACGTCTCAAAATTAACTTCATCCTGAGTATCATTGGTATAAAAAGCAATCACTTCGTCGCCTTGAAAAATGGCTTGATTTTTTTCCAAACTTCTAATCATTTCCACCAAAATATCATTAGGCAAAAAAGAAGCATTGATCATCACATTTTCTTCCATCTCTACCATTGGAAACTTAACAGACAAATATTCTTCTGTCAAAGTTGTGGTGGTAGAACCCAAATGCTTTTCCCATTTCTCACGAATGGTAAGAATCCCAACGCGAATATCCGCTACAGGTCTTGTAAAAGTAAAAGGAAGTAAGGCATTGCGAACTGTTCCGTCAAAAAGTATATAATTCATTTGGTTTTATTTATAACCGATAGAGACGTAGCATGCTACGTCTGTACAGTGCATTTAAATTTTAAATAATGTGCTAATTTAAATAAAAAAACCACTCACTTTCGTGAATGGTTTTATATAAATTGAAACACTTAAATTATTATTTAGCGTGTTTAGCGTATTTAGTTTTAAATTTATCAATACGACCTGCTGTATCAATAAGTTTAGATTTACCTGTGTAAAAAGGGTGAGAAGTTCTAGAAATCTCCATTTTGTAAACTGGATATTCAACACCTTCGTGTGTAATTGTTTCTTTAGTTTCTACTGTAGATTTAGAGATAAAAACATCTTCATTTGACATGTCTTTAAAAGCAACTAATCTGTAATTTTCTGGGTGAATTCCTTTTTTCATTTTTGTAAATCTTTATTTGTTATGAAGTAGTTTGTTTTGATGCTTTACTTTTAAAGGTATCAACTTACTACAACTTTTAATTCTTATTATTTTTATTTAAGAGTGCAAATTTACATCTTTTTTTTAGAAATCAAAGCACAAACAACTTTTTTTAATTCTTTATAAAATGTAAGCATTAATAGCGGATTTACTATATTTGTTGATTAAACTAAAACCCTTTATTATGGAAAATACGGCATCGCCAACAAAATCTGGACTTCAATACGGAGTTCTTTTCGGAATAATTATGATTTTTGAATTTGTGGTTTCTTATGTTTTAGATATTGACCCAATTGAAAATAAAAGTATCGGAGTTGTTATGAATTTATTTAATTTCTTAGTATTCCCTATCCTTTTTATCTACCTGGGTTGTAGCAATTACAAAAACAAACTGAATTCAGGATATATAACTTTTGGAGAGTGTTTAAAAATTGGTGTTTCTATTTGCGCTTTAGCAGGCTTACTTTATGCTATATTTTCTGGCGCTTTTGGAATGATTTTTCCTGAATTTATGGATGAAATATTAAGAAAAACAAGAAACGTAATGTTAACTCAAAATCCAGATATGCCATCGGAGCAAGTTGAAATGGCTTTGTCTTGGACTAAAAAATTCATGAGCCCAGCTATAGCAATCCCTTTTACAGTAGCAATGTATGCGTTTTTGGGTTTAATCTACTCATTAATAATTGGGGCTGTAATGAAAAAAGAAAATCCACAAAGTTTTTAATTGAATGAATCTAACCATTTTAATTCCGCTTCTTAACGAAAAGGAATCTTTACCCGAATTACACCAATGGATTGTCAAGGTAATGACAGCTCACAATTTTTCGTATGAAATCATTTTTGTTGATGATGGCAGCACGGATGAATCGTGGCAAATTATCGAGCAACTTTCTAAAGAGAATCCTGCCGTTAAAGGCATTCGTTTTCAAAGGAATTTTGGAAAATCACAAGCTCTTCATGCCGGTTTTGCAAAGGCCCAAGGCGATGTTGTAATCACCATGGATGCCGATTTGCAAGACAGTCCCGATGAAATTCCGGAATTATATAAAATGGTAGTAGAGGGTGATTTCGATTTAATATCAGGTTGGAAAAAGAAACGCTACGACTCGGTTATGTTTAAAAATCTTCCTTCCAAATTATTCAATTGGGCAGCAAGAAGAACATCAGGTGTTTATTTAAATGATTTTAATTGCGGCTTGAAAGCCTACAAAAACATCGTCATTAAAAACATCGAAGTGTCGGGAGAAATGCATCGCTACATTCCTGTCTTGGCAAAAAATGCAGGTTTTGGAAAAATTGGCGAAAAAGTGGTTATTCATCAAGCTCGAAAATACGGCGAATCAAAATTTGGTGTTAGCCGTTTTATTAATGGCTTTTTAGATTTAATCACTATTTGGTTTTTGTCTCGCTATGGCAAAAGACCGATGCACCTTTTTGGCGCTTTTGGCGTTTTAATGTTTGTCATTGGCTTTTTATCCACCGGATTTATTATCACATTGAAGTTGATAAAATTATACTCGGGCTTACCAACAATTTTAGTTACCGAAAATCCACTTTTCTATATTGCTTTAACGGCTATGATTATTGGTTCTCAACTATTCCTAGCAGGATTTTTGGGCGAAATAATTTTAAGAACAAAAAACAACGAAGAGCGCTATAAAATTTCTAAAGAAGTGAATTTGTAATTTTTTGAGGTCGCAAATTGTGACCTCAAAACGAATAATATTATGGAACTTGAAATCATAAAAAATAAAATTCACGAAATAAGAGGACACAAAGTGATGTTGGATTTTGATTTAGCTGAACTTTACAACATTGAAAACAAGGCGCTCAAACAAGCCGTCCGTAGAAATACAAATCGTTTTCCAAACGATTTCATGTTTGAACTTTCTGAAAAAGAGTTTCAAAGTTTGAGGTCACAAATTGTGACCTCAAACAGAGGTGGCTCGAGATATATGCCTTTTGCCTTCACTGAACAAGGTATTGCAATGTTGTCAAGTATATTAAACAGTGACAAAGCTATTGAAATAAATATTGCCATAATGAGAACATTCGTAACTATAAGACAATTCACGTTGAGTTATGCTGAACTCAAAACTAGAATTGAAGAAATTGAGAATCAATTTCCAGATATATATAAAGCATTAAACTATTTAGTAGACAAGGATAACAATCCAAAATCAGCATCTGAAAGAAATAAAATTGGTTATAAAAAATAATTAAGAATATGCATATCGAACAAAACATATTAGACAAAGTAAACGAGTGGCTTACGCCGACATTTGACAAAGAAACACAAGACCAAATTATAGAAATGATGACTTCTTCTCCAAAAAATTTGGAAGAGAGTTTTTATAAAAACCTTGAATTTGGAACAGGTGGAATGCGAGGAATTATGGGTGTTGGAACCAACCGTATTAACAAATATACGCTTGGAAAAAACACGCAAGGTTTGTCCAATTATCTAAAAAAATCCTTTCCAAACGAGCAATTAAAAGTAGCTATCGCATATGATTGCCGTCATAACAGTAATACCCTAGCCAAAGTTGTTGCCGATGTTTTTTCGGCAAACGGAATAAAAGTCTATTTGTTTTCAGAAATGCGCCCGACTCCTGAGTTGTCTTTTGCTGTGAGACATTTAAATTGTCATGCTGGAATAGTATTGACCGCTTCACACAATCCGCCAGAATACAATGGCTACAAAGTATATTGGCAAGATGGCGGACAATTAGTCCCACCAAATGATAAAGAAATCGTTACAGTAATTGACAATTTAAAATACGACGAAATTAAATTTGATGCTAATGAAAGTTTAATCGAATATATTGACGTCAATATTGATAATGCATTTATTGATTCTACAATTGAAAATGCAAGTTTTGCAACTTCGGCAAAAGCCAAAGCGGATTTGAAAATTGTGTACACATCTTTACATGGAACTTCTATAAAAATAGTTCCTGCAGTTTTGACAAAAGCTGGTTACACCGATTTGAATATTGTTCCCGAACAAGCCGAACCTAATGGTGATTTTCCAACCGTTATTTCTCCAAATCCAGAAGAACCAGAAGCATTGACCATGGCAATGGCCTTGGCAGATAAAATAAATGCAGATATTGTTTTTGGTACCGATCCCGACAGTGATAGATTGGGCGTTGCCGTTAGAAATAATGCTGGAAAAATGCAGTTATTGAATGGTAATCAAACCATGGTTGTCATGACGCATTACTTGCTTGAGAAATGGAAAAAAGCAGGTAAAATAGATGGCAAACAGTTTATTGGTTCCACTATAGTTTCTACTCCAATGATGTTGGAATTAGCATCGGCTTATGATGTAGAATGCAAAGTGGGATTGACTGGTTTTAAATGGATTGCGAAGTTCATTCGCGATTTTCCACAACTAAAATTTATTGGTGGTGGCGAAGAAAGTTTTGGTTTTATGGTTGGCGATGCTGTTCGCGATAAAGATGCTGTTGGTGCCATTTTATTAATGTGTGAAATTGCAGCACAAGCCAATGAAAAAGGAAGTTCGGTATATAAAGAATTGGAACAAATGTATGTGGATTTTGGTTTCTATAAAGAGCATTTGATTTCGATTACTAAAAAAGGAATTGAAGGAGCTAATCAAATCAAGCAAATGATGGTTGACATGCGTGAAAAACCTGTTGCAGAAATCAACGGACAACGCGTTATTATGTTGGAAGATTATCAAAATTCTACAGCGAAAAATTTATTGACAAATGAAATTGAGCCGTTAACTGTTCCAAAATCGGATGTGTTGATTTATTATTTAGAAGACGGTTCGAAAATTTGTGCCCGTCCAAGCGGTACAGAACCGAAGATAAAATTCTATTTCAGTGTGAATGTAGCTATCGAAAGTCTGGATGAAATTCCACAAGCCGAAGCCGTATTGGATGCAAAAATTGCGACCATAATTAAAGAAATGCAATTGAACTAATGGATGTTAATTTAAAGAAACTCTTACCATTTGCCTTTAAGTATAAGAATCACATTTATATGAATGTGTTCTTCAATATTTTTTATGCGCTGTTTTCCACTTTGCTGATGGTATCCATGATTCCGACGCTAAATGTACTTTTTGGACTAACTGAAAAAGTCTACGAAGCTCCCGCTTACAATGGTATTGGAAATATTAAAGTGTATGCAGAAGGATTTCTGAATTACAAAATCACAACATTAACGCAAGACCACGGACTAAAATGGGCGCTGTTATTTGTTATTTCAATCATCATCACAACCGCTTTATTAAAAAATGTTACCAGTTATTTCGCCTCTTATCACGTTACCCGATTGAGAACTGGCGTACTGAGAGACATCAGAGAAAAACTGTATAAAAAGATCATCAATCTTCCTGTTTCCTATTATTCTGAAAGAAGAAAAGGAGATGTAATGGCTAGAATGCTGGGCGATATCAATGAAGTTCAGAATTCATTTTTTCAAGTTTTGGAGCTTGTAGTAAGAGAACCGCTTACGATTCTTTTCTCAATCATTACAATGTTTATCATCAGCCCGAAACTGACACTTTTTGTTTTTGCTTTCATTCCGATTTCGGGAATTATTATTTCGCGTGTTGGGAAAAACTTAAAAGCTAAATCAGTAAAAGCACAGCGCGAAAACGGAATTTTTATTTCTATTTTGGATGAAACGCTAGGTGGACTTAAAGTCGTTAAAGGCTACAACGCCGAAGAATCCTTCACCAAAAAATTCAACGATTCCATAAATCGTTTATTGAATCTTAGCAACAGCATCGGAAACAAAAATAATTTGGCTTCGCCTTTGAGTGAGTTTTTAGGAATTGTAACTATTGCCGTGCTGCTTTGGTTTGGAGCACAAATGGTTGTTGGAGAGCATACGATAACTTCGGCAACATTTATTACCTATATAGCGCTTGCTTACACGATTCTTACACCAGCAAAAGCGATTTCGAAAGCATCTTATCAGGTTAAAACTGGATTGGCTGCAGCCGAAAGAGTTTTCACTTTGATGGAACAGGAAAATACCATTACCGACAGCGTTGATGCGGTTGACAAAAAATCATTTGAAGATAAAATCACTTTGGAAAACATCAATTTCAGATATGAAAGTGAAAATGTTTTAAAGGATTTTTCACTTACAATTCCGAAAGGAAAAACGGTGGCATTGGTTGGTCAATCAGGTTCTGGGAAAAGCACCATTGCCAATTTACTAACTCGTTTCTATGATGTAAATGAAGGTAAAGTTATGATTGACAGTACCGATATCAAAGACATTCAATTGAAATCGCTTAGAGATTTGATGGGATTGGTTACGCAGGATTCTATTTTGTTTAACGACACCATCAAAGGGAATATTTCTTTAGGGAAACCCGATGCAAACGATGACGAAATCATCGCAGCTTTAAAAATTGCCAACGCTTACGAATTTGTGAAAGATTTGCCAGAAGGAATTTATACAAATATTGGTGACAGCGGAAACAAACTTTCTGGCGGACAAAAACAACGTTTGTCTATTGCTCGTGCAGTCTTGAAAAATCCACCAATTATGATTTTGGACGAAGCTACCTCAGCATTGGATACAGAAAGCGAAAGATTGGTTCAAATTGCTTTAGAAAACATGATGCAAAATAGAACATCCATCGTTATTGCACACCGACTTTCAACTATTCAAAAAGCAGATGTTATTGTAGTAATGCAAAAAGGGAAAATTGTGGAACAAGGCAATCACGAAGAACTTTTAGCCAATAACGGAACGTATTCCAAATTGGTTTCGATGCAATCTTTTGAATAAATCAAATTAAAATTATGAAAAGAGAGTATTTTGGAATGCTGTTTATTATAACTTTTGTCGTTTTGATTTTTGTTACTGAATACTTTATTGGAGAAAAAGTATACGATTATCTCAGCAAATTTATTGTTGTTTGGCTTATGATTGCTTTTCAAGTAGGGCAATATTCTATGCGCTTTCCAAAAGCGTTTTAAACCTTAAATTGGTTTGTATTCCTGAACTTTCAATCTTTCAAGAAGATTTATTATTGATTTATATAAAATATAATTATGCAAACAAAACTTTGTAAAAATTGCCATAACATACATGAAAATAACTTTTGTTCCCATTGCGGACAAAAAACCAATACCGTTAGACTGAATTGGCACTATGTAAAAGACGAGTTAGAATATACTTTTCTACACATTAACAAAGGATTGCTTTATACTGCAAAGCATTTATTTACAAATCCCGGCGAAACTATTCGTGGTTATATTGACGGAAAAAGGGTGCAACATTACAAACCAATTTTATTAGTTTTTGTTCTTGCAGGTTTAACCGGATTGTTGACACATTACTTAGGAATTGAAAAGTTAGTTCCGACGACAACAGAACAAACTGCTAAAATGAAAGCAGGTTTTACCTTAGGGAAAGAATCTTTAGATTGGATGTTAACACATTATGCAATCATAGAATTAGGCTTAATTCCGATAATCTCGTTGTGCTCTTATTTTGCTTTTAAAAAATGGGGATATAATTATATCGAGAATATAATCATAAATTGTTTTGCTTCTGGGCAACGATTATTGTTTGGAATTGCAATTTTTCCAATTGAGTATTTGTTAAGTTCTAGTAAGTACTTTATGATTATAGCTTCAATTTTGTCATTCCCTACTTACCTACTAACAATTTGGACTTATTATAAAATTTACGATAAAAAAGAAATCGGCGATTTCATTTTAAGGTTTTTACTTTTTGGTTTTTTAATTGTAGGAGTATTTATTTTAGCAATTATACTAGGTATTATTGCAGCATTCCTATTAACAAAATCAGGTTATGCAAATCTTCATTAAATTGGTTTGTATTCTTGCACTTTCAATTCTTTAGTTGCAAGATCTACAAAATAATAATGCAAGACATCTTCTTTGTTAAACTCCCCATTTTTGGTGGTATCTTCGATGGTTCTGAAATATAATTTATTGGAAACTTCAATCAATTTCCAATCGATTAGTTCTTGAAAGTCGGGAGAAAGTTTAGTGAATTTATTCCCAGCTATATCACTAATGTATAACGATTTGATATCGTCAGCATCCAGCTTTTTATCTTTGTTGGTATCCATATCGGCCAACGTATAAACCAAAAATTGTTGCTTCGTTTTGTCTGAAACCGATTTTAAATACGTAGCTGTTTGAATTAAAAGAGGCTTATCTGTTAAAGTTGTCAGCGTATCTTTCCCAATTTCCTGAAACTTCAAATTCTGTAAATAACCTGTGATTTCGTATTCGCTATAATTAGAAACAACAAAACTATCACGATATTCATAAGAAGAGGATCTTACTCCTTTGCTGCTACTTTTCAAATTTCCAATTGGAAAAATCATATAATTAGTTCCTGCCATATTGATAGGCAAATCTGCAACTTCTATATCTGTAGTATCAGCTTTTACAGCTGATTTTGTTTTAGAAGCATTATCATAAATCACTTTTGGCTTCTCTACTTCTTCTTTACAACTAACGAAAAGAAAAGCTATAGAAAGTATGAATATTTTAAGGATATTTTTCATTTGGAAAAAATTTAGCAACTCAAAAATAGTGAATTATTTCTACAATTTCGCAGTCAATTTTACACTAAAAACTCGGTTGGTCAAATAGTTTGGAATAGCATACTGATTTTTAGTATACACATCTCTAACCCAAGTATTGGTAATAGCATTTTGATTATTGAACATATTAAAAATCTCAAATCCTAAGGATAAATCTTTGATTTTTTTTAACCAATGTCCATCAGGTCTTTCGCTATTTCTTTCGGTAAACACATAGGAAAAACCAATATCAGCACGACGATAATCACGCAAACGGTTTTGGTATTGATATGCATCGGCATAAGAAGGCGAACCTCCAGGCAATCCTTTGTTATAGACCAAATTCAGGTACAATTTCATACTTGGAAGATTGGGCATATAATCTTGAAACAAGACACCAAACTTCAATCGTTGATCGGTTGGACGAGCAATAAATCCTCTGTCATTTTGATTTTCTTCAGTTTTTAAATAACCAAAACTCAACCAAGATTCTGTTCCGGGAACAAATTCACCGTTCAATCTCAAATCCAATCCATAAGCGTAGGCTTCTGCATCATTATTGGCACGATAGCGAATCCTGACATTTTCTAAACTATAAGTATTGACATCTGTCATGGTTTTATAATAGGCTTCCGAGACCAACTTAAAAGGCCTACTCCACATCTTGAAACTGTAGTCGTTACTCAATACAAAATGCACCGATTTTTGCGCTTTAACATTAGGATTCACTACACCATCTTCATCTCTCAACTCACGATAAAATGGCGGTTGATAATAATACCCAACAGCTAATCTAAACAACATGTCTTTTTCCCAATTCGGTTTTATTGCAAACTGCCCTCTTGGACTGACAACGGTTTGAGTTTTACCATTTGAGATATTGTCACCAGAAACCTGCCAGCTTTGTGCACGAACTCCGAAGTTTATCCAGAAATCACTTTCTCCCAATTTATCTTTGAAGCTCCATTGCCCATAACCTGAAAGACGATTGATATCCACAAAATTGGTAGCTCTAACATCTTGATAAGGTACTAATGGTCCTGTATATGGGTTATAAGGTTGGTTATTTTGAAAAGGAATAATGGGAGGATTTATTGAAAACCCGGCCGAGTCAATCACTTCCCACTCCACAATTCTATCACGAATGTTTTCGCGAGTGTATTTAAAGCCCCATTCTACAATATGCTTTTTATTAATGGTATGATTTCCTTTGATTTCAGCATTGAAAATTAAGGCATCTAAATCATTTCTTCCATGATTGAGCTGTGTTCCAATACCACGACTAAATTTCACATCTCCTAAAGTTTCGGAACCAATATTGGTATCCACTTCTCCTAAATAATAAGCCGCAAAAATATCAAAATACTCTTGTTCTTGCGTGTGATAAGCCGAAGTGATTAATTTAAAAGTGTTGTTTTCATTGGCAACAAACGTTGTTTTTAATGCCCCGAAATAAGTTAGATACTTATCTTTTTCCTGACCTTCATAAAAAATCAATAATGCAATTGGCTCGTCAATCGTACCAAAATTCGTTTGGCGCGTTAACGGTTGATAATTGTATTTATTTTGCGAAAGATTCCCCAGAAAACTAAATTGCAACTTGGTAGAAGCATTGTAATTTATATTGGTTTGAACGTCAGCAAACGTAGGTCTGAAATTGGTTTGCGTTTCCTGACTGTTTACCAAAAGGGAATTATCTCTATATCGAATTCCAGTTATGGCTGACCATTTTTGATTTTTAGAAACTCCTTCAACGGCGAGGCTTCCTCCAAGGAAACTGGCTTCGGCTGAAGCACCAAATTTTGTTGGTTTTCTGTAAGTAATATCCAAAACAGAAGATAATTTATCGCCATATTTTGCTTGAAAACCTCCTGCCGAAAAATCTACATTTTGAACCAAATCCGTATTCGTAAAACTCAAACCTTCCTGTTGTCCAGAACGCACTAAAAAAGGACGATATACTTCCACTTCATTTACATAAACCAAGTTTTCATCATAATTTCCTCCACGAACGTTATAACCTGTACTTAATTCGTTATTGTTATTTACACCACCAAAGGATTTTAAAATATTCTCAACACCTGCGTTAGCTCCAGGAATTCTTCTAATAACTTCGGGTGAAATAGTGGTGATTCCTTGAACACGCTTGCGGTAATTTGTGATAACAACATCGCTCAATTGTTCGGCTTTGTCATTCATAACCACATTAAATTCAAAATCTTCGTTAGGTTTTAATTGGATGGAAGCGGTGGCACTTTTTAAAGTGATATGGGTAAAAACCAAAACTACCTTTTGATTGGCAGGTATTTTTAATTGATAGAACCCGTTAGCATTGGTTGTTGCCGATTTTGTTTGATAACTAACATTTACACCTTCTACAGGTTTATTATTTTCATCAAGGATGATTCCTTTTATGGTAGCCGTTTGATTTTGTGCAAAAGTCACTAAGCTTATGAATAGAAAAATGAGCGTATATAATGAATTCCTTGTTTTCAAATGTCTTGTTTTATGGTTTTTGACTTCTAAAAAAATGCGTTTCAAAGGTAGTAGAATTTCCAACATTATCGGTTACTTTAATTTTAAAAACATTATCTCCTTCTTTGACTATTCCGTCGGCTAAATTATGGGTAAGCGTTTTGGTTTTACTTTCATACTCCAATAAAATCCAATCGCCATTTAAGGAACCTTCGTAACTTTTAATCCCCGACAATTTATCGGAAATCTTTAATCGGATTTCGTCTTGGATAACATTCTTTTTTACTTTTTTATTTCTGATATATTTAATTTCAGGACCTCTGTCATCTTTCAACAAAGTATACTGTCCCAAATTTTTGGTGTAGCAAGTAAACGAATTTTTATATCTTTTTGTTGTATTGAAGTATTTTTTTTTGCCATCAATAGATGCAATAAACATTTTTTCACGGTCTTTTTCGGTGGCAGTACTATCTTCGAAGGTAATAGAAAAATTGGTGTGTGCCGCAACAGTATTGTCATGAAGGTACAGCATTTTATTTTTCACTTCAAAATTCATGTAGAAATCATCATAAAAAGTATTCTCAGGAAATACTACCGAAACATTTTCCAAAGCAAAGCTGTTTTCTCTTTTTGCTTTTACTAAATATTTTGATGTAATTGGGATTTCGGCAATCTTCGCTGGCAGATTAGAAAACTGAATTGGAATGTTAATTTTGGTAGTGTTTCCATTAAAATCCGAAATGTCTATGCGATAGTTTTGCGTAAAATTGGGAAGTACGGTTAGCAAACCATTTTCTTCCGAGGTGTGAATCAAACTCAACGGAAAAGGGGTTTTCATAAACAATCTTTGCACGCGTTGCCCTTGTGTTTTATAACTTGAATAATCAATTAAGGCATTTACATATCTCGTTTCATCAAAAGAAAAAGTATCAAATTGATAACCGAAATACACTTGTCCGTTAAGGAAAGTCTGCACTTTATAGATTCCATTAGCATTCCAGGAAACATTATCGAAATCAATTGCGGTGATTCCAAATCCAATTTTGCCTGTAGCCAAAACACTTTCGGCCAAATAACTTCCATCATCCTGTAGAGAAAGACTAACTGAAATTGGTCTTTTAGATTCATTTACTATTGAATTTTCATCCATTGGATACACTAGTAAACTAGAAACCGAAGGTGCTCTTGTATCTGTTAATACAGCATCAAAACCAAAAAACATAGGATTAATAATTTTTTCGGATTGGGTATCGCGAATTTCAAAATGCAAATGAGGTCCATCCGAACCGCCTGTATTTCCAGAAAGCGCAATGATGTCTCCTTTTTTAATTGGCAACTCTTCAGGTTTTAAAAGGAGTTCAATTTCATACGTTTGCTTTTTATACTGTTCTTTTTTGATGTATTTTTCAATCTCCCCAACAGCACATTTTAAATGACCATAAACCGTGGAATAACCATTTGGATGCGTTATGTAGATTGCTTTTCCATAACCACCTTGAGAAATTTTAATTCTGGAGACATAGCCATCTGCGGCAGCAAAAACATTCAATCCTTCTTTTTGTTGCGTTTTAAAATCGAAACCTGAATGAATATGATTGGGACGTAATTCTCCAAAATTCCCCGACAACTGAAGTGGAATCTCCAATGGGGAAATAAAATAATTCTTTGGATAGTGTTGTTGTCCAAAAAGGCATAAAGTAAAGAAGAAAAGGCAGCCAAAAAGCTTCATAAATGTTGTTTTTGCTAAGATAAATAAAAGTACGTAAAAATTTACAATATAAATATAAAAATCTTAACTCCTTAAAAAACAAAACCTTAGAATTAATAGCAAATAATGAAATAAATAGTTGCGAAAAATATTGATTTAATAAAATAGATTTCTAACTTTGTGAATTAAGAAATGAATAAAGTATTTCATGAGTGAAATTGCAGAAATAATTGATTCTCTTGAAAGTAGAATAGAAAAACTTTTTACAAAAATAAATAGTTTGGAAAAAGATTCTGCTGCATTAAAAGAAGAATTAAACACGGCAACTACTGTAATTCAAAAACAGAATAATGAGATTACTTCTCTTAAAACTGGATTTGACACGCTCAAAATGGCTAATTCATTGCTTGGCGGTGACGAAAATAAACGAGATACAAAACTCAAAATAAATTCATTAATAAGAGAAATAGATTATTGTATAGCACAGCTATCTGATTAAAACTATGGATGAAAAGCTTAAGATAAAATTATCAATTGCAGACAGAGTCTACCCTTTGACGGTGGAAATGTCACAAGAAGAAGGATTGCGAAGTGCTTCGAAAAAAATTGATGTTATGATTAAGCAATTCGAGGAAAACTATGCCGTTCGAGATAAACAAGATGTTTTAGCCATGTGTGCTTTACAATTTGCCTCTCAAGTAGAACAAAAACAAGCTAGTAATTCCATAGATGGCACAGCAACTATAGAAAGATTGAAAAAAATTAATGATTTATTGTTCGAGTATCTCGAAAAAAAATAACGACGTTCTTAACATAGCATACGACACTGCCTATATTAGATTTTATTTGGTAAACTCAACACTAACAAATTAGAATGAGCAAATCATCGTTACTAAAGTATGCCACGCTTCGGCGAGGAAACTTGAACAACGAGTTAGCTCAAAACTTGTCTTTTCGAGTTTATGCATCGACCTAATATAGGCTTTTTTTATATATAAAAACTAACACAAATGGGAATTACATTTATACTTATTGCAGCAATTATAGGAATTGGAGGCGGTTTTGGGATTGCAAAATTTCTTGAAAAAAGCAATGTTTCAAACATGATAAAAAACGCTAAAAAAGAAGCTGGTTCTATTTTAAAGGACGCTAATCTTCAAGCGGAAAACATCAAAAAAGACAAACTACTTCAAGCAAAAGAAAAGTTTTTAGAATTAAAAACGGAACATGAAATTGAAATTCTAAACAAAGACAAAAGATTAGCTGAAGTAGAAAAAAGAACTAGAGACAAAGAATCTCAGGTTTCTAGCGAATTAGCAAAAGCTAAAAAAATTAACGATGACTTTGAAGCAAAAACTTTAGAATACACTTCTAAAATAGAGTTGCTAGACAAAAAGCAACAAGAAGTTGAGAAAATGCATAAAAGCCAAGTCAATCAATTGGAAGTGATTTCAGGACTTTCTGCTGAAGATGCAAAAGAACAATTGGTAGAAAGCTTAAGAGCTGAAGCTAAAACAAAAGCGATGTCGCACATTCAAGACACTATTGAAGAAGCGAAACTGACAGCGCAACAAGAAGCCAAAAAAATCATTATTAGCACCATTCAACGTGTTGGAACGGAAGAAGCTGTTGAGAATTGCGTTTCTGTTTTTAACATTGAATCTGATGATGTAAAAGGTAGAATTATTGGTCGTGAAGGAAGAAACATTCGTGCCTTGGAAGCTGCAACCGGTGTTGAAATCATTGTTGACGATACTCCAGAAGCTATTATCCTTTCGTGTTTTGATCCTGTAAGAAGAGAAATCGCCCGACTTTCATTGCACAATTTGGTTACGGATGGTAGAATTCACCCAGCGAGAATTGAAGAAGTTGTAGCCAAAACAACGAAGCAAATTGACAATGAAATTATTGAAATTGGAAAACGTACTGTTATCGATTTAGGGATTCACGGTTTGCATCCTGAGCTTATAAAAACTATTGGTAGAATGAAATATCGTTCTTCTTATGGTCAGAATTTATTACAGCACTCTAGAGAAGTTTCCAAACTTTGCGGTATCATGGCCGCGGAATTAGGGTTAAATGTAAAACTAGCAAAACGTGCCGGATTACTTCACGATATTGGAAAAGTTCCTGATGCCGAAAGTGATTTACCACACGCATTATTAGGGATGCAATGGGCTGAGAAATATGGCGAGAAAGAAGAAGTTTGCAATGCTATTGGAGCGCACCACGACGAGATTGAAATGAAATACTTAATTTCTCCAATCATTCAGGTTTGTGATGCTATTTCTGGCGCTAGACCAGGTGCTAGAAGACAAGTATTGGATTCTTACATTCAAAGGTTAAAAGACCTTGAAAACATTGCTTTTGGATTTAATGGTGTTAAAAATGCTTATGCAATACAAGCTGGGCGTGAGCTAAGAGTAATTGTAGAAAGTGAAAAAGTAAGCGATGAAAATGCCGCCAATCTTTCTTTTGAGATTTCTCAAAAAATTCAAACAGAAATGACTTATCCTGGGCAAGTAAAAATTACAGTTATACGTGAAACACGTGCGGTAAATATTGCAAAATAACCCAAAGTTTATATACAAAAAAGGCGCCCAAAAGGCGCCTTTTTTAATTGTAAAATATAGCTTTTATTTCATCGCCAGACATTGGCTTTAAAAAATAATCTTTCACTTCCGCTGTGTAACCTTTCGCTTTCTCTAAATCATATTGATCGTCAGAAGAACTTATAATGTAAATAACTATTTCTTTACTTAACAGCTTTTTCAAGACCTTAAATTCTTCCAAGAATTGCCAACCATCTAAAATTGGCATATTGATGTCTAAAAGAATTAAATCGGGTTGATTTTCTCCCGTATCTAATTTTTTCTTTAAAACTTCTATTGCTTCCATCCCATTTTCGAAAAAAGTAGGGATTACATTTATATCATTATTAAGTAACAATTTTTTGATGATAAAGTGGAAAATTATATCATCATCAACAACGAAAACGTCATTAAATTTCATTCAAGACAGATTTATAGGTTAATGTTTATTTGGTTTAACAAACATAAACAATTTTATAGATTATCTATTTTTTTCTTGGATGAAATGTATTAATTATTTGTGTTAAATGTTTTCTATCCATATGAACGTAAATCTCAGTAGTAGTAATAGATTCGTGGCCTAACATCATTTGTATTGAACGTAAATCAGCTCCGTTTTCTAATAAATGCGTTGCAAATGAATGTCTTAATGTATGAGGGCTGATAGTTTTCCCTAAGTTAATTTTTGTTGCCAAAAGGCGTATAATTGTAAAAATCATGGCACGAGTGAGCTGTTTTCCCCTTCTATTTAAAAACAAGGTGTCCTCAAAGTTCTTAGAAATAACCAAGTGATTTCTTATATTATTTCGATACAGATTGATGAATTTTTCGGTTGAAGGAGCAATTGGGACAAATCGCTGTTTGTTTCCTTTACCTGTGATTTTTATAAAACCTTCTTCAAAAAACAAATCAGATATCTTTAGAGAAACCAATTCAGAAACACGCAAACCGCAACTATATAAGGTTTCAATTATGGCTCTATTGCGTTCTCCTTCTGGCGTTGCTAAATCGATAGCTGCAATGAGATTATCAATATCCATAACCGAAAGCGTATCGGGCAATTTTCTACCAATTCGAGGAGCTTCAATCAATTCCATTGGATTATCTGTACGATAATCTTCGAAAATTAAATACGAAAAGAAGCTCTTTAATCCCGAAATTATTCTGGCTTGTGAACGAGCATTTACCTGCTTAGAAATGTGGTAAATAAATTGTTGAATAGTTTCCTCACTTATTTTTATGGGCGATATTTCAATGTCGTTTTCCTTTAAAAAAAGACAAAGTCGCTCAATATCGAATGTGTAATTATCAAGCGTGTTCTTTGACAAACCACGCTCAATTTTTAAATAGGATTTAAAATCTTTGATAAAACTATTCCAGTTCATAAAAACAAATGTAGGACTAAAATAGAAATAAAAAAACCACGCTAATAGCGTGGTTCATTTAATATATATCTAAATATTAGAATTTATATCCAACACCGATTAAAAAGTGACTAACTTTAGCATCTCCTGTTAAACCAACAGAATATCTTGGCTCAACAAAGAAATTCTCAGTAATATCATAAGAACCTCCTAAATCAAGGTTAAATCTTGTTTTATCTGAATCCGTAGATT
>Ga0208114_1000036_pt1 | contig 35331 bp, 44 predicted proteins | sample LakWasMeta2_LOW4_2_FD_183854 | JGI IMG/M metagenome (GOLD analysis project Ga0208114, IMG submission 183854) | Freshwater sediment methanotrophic microbial communities from Lake Washington under simulated oxygen tension - Sediment Metagenome... | ecosystem: Environmental > Aquatic > Freshwater >... | reverse complement strand
CGAAGATTGGAACAAATTCAAAAAGAATTTGGCCTATAACAACAATGACGCAGCAATGATTGCTTTTGCCAAAGAAGTTAAAATTCATCCCAGTATTGTAAGAGGAAGAGTTTGTTTTGCTTTAGATAATTTTCGGGGTTATACCTCGATAAGCTGCGAAATAAATTAACTCACCCTTAGTTATTGTCAATTTCAAATCACAAGGAAAAAATATTATCATAATTGCTCATCGATTGAGCACCATTGGCAACGCAAATACTATTCTGGTAATGAAGAACGTAACTATTGTTGAGTCCGAAATCATCAGGATTTATTGTCGCTAAAAGGAAAATATTTTGATTTATGGAGCAAACCGGGACTGGTTTAGGTTTTATTGGGTGAGATTTCAATGAAATACGGTTATCCATATTTTCAAGCGCTTTTCAATTCAGTTCAATTATTTTAAACAAAAGTCTGCCTGCCATACTACAACTCTAGAATTCCAAAAGTTTCAAAATGTGAAACTTTTAAATCTATAAATATAAATTTTGGATTGGTTTCCTCTTTTAGTAGAGAATAAATTTTATGACTTTCAGTATCAGAAGAAAGATAGAACTCTACAGACTTTTCACAATCTGCTTGAGAAAATAATTTAGTGTCGTTTGGAATTATATTTCTTTCATTAAGTTTGAGTCTGTTCTTGTTTTGGAAAACTATTCGAGCAAATTCACCAGTTCTTTTAGAATGGTCTAAATTAAAAGGAACAATTTGTAAATTTCGTAGAGGTAATTCGTGAATGTCTCCACCAACACAGTATTCAGCAATTGAAATGGTTGAAATCATCATTGTTATTTCCTCTTTTAGGAAATAGCGAAAATAGCCATCCGCATTTTTGAATAAGGGATCATTTTCATTTAAGAAACGAAGGAAAAAACTGGTGTCAAGTAATACTGATTTATGCATCATAACCTCCTCTAATTTCCTTTAACCAATTGTCGGGATCAATTTGACCAAGCCAAGATTTTCTTGCCTTATCACGGAGTTCTTTTAGATATAAGTCATCATACTTTGGTTGATAATCAACTAATTCAACAAATTTTAATGTAGTTGTATCAATCTCTCCTGTGGTAGAATTCTGTTTTCCGAGAGTTCTAATTCCGAGAGTTTTATATAAAAGATTTTCGTTGTAATCTTCAAGAAAACTAATAGGTGTTTGAACTCGAATTGTACCAAGTTCTGAAGTAAAAATATGAATGTTGGCTTTGTCTTTACCACCAGCATTAGTCACTTTTCCGTAGAAATAAAATTCTGCATCAGCCCAAATAGCTTCTGTTCTGTAATATCGGGTGGTTCTATCAACTTTTACTTCGTTAGTATTTTCTAGAGAAGTTTTAATGCTGAAAGTATAATTTTTTTTGATTGCAGTGTCCTGAAAATTCTCAAATGCTTTTGCTGTTGAAAGGTCAAGAAAATCAATATCACGAACATCTTTTACCTGGCCAATAATTGCGTTAAAACCAATAATAAATTGAATTGATGTTTTAAGGATATGTTTTACAGAACCTTCTTCAATAGAATAACTAATTACAGGTCTATCCTTTTTATCCCCAGGATAAAGTAAATTTTCGGCATTTTCAAGAATAGAAATAATATCCCGAATATCATAATTTTCGGGAGTGAGTTCAAGATTACCCTTTGAACCCGTTATTCTGATTTCTATGTATCCGATTTTTTCCACCTTGCAAATTAACAATATATTTTCTGAAATATATTTATCTTGTGTTAAAAGTTAACCTTTTGTTGTTCAAAATTAAAATCCTAGGAAATACAAATATTAAAACACCCCAGTATTATGCCAAAATATTAAATAAAAAATGAGCAAGCATAAGCATGTTTTGACAAATAAATTCTCAATAATTGCTACAAAAGACAAACAAAAAATTATTTAGCAGCAGTATACATTTTCAATCGAATTTACAACAAAAAAAGGCTTCAAAAATCGTTGCTTTATGAAGTAGGCTTTTCTATCGTTTCCTTACGGGTCTTGGTTGTTTTACATTAAATAAACCAACAAATAGTGAATATCCCATTAATGCTCGAAAACCTATTTGCTTCATTACACCAAGTAAGTCAGTAGATTGCCATTCTTGCATCACTTTTCCGTCTTTTACTTTTCTTATAAATATTCCATTGATTTCTAAATTCTTTTTATTAGCAGGAGCTCCCATAAATTTACCAGTATTTACAGCTCTCGAAATAAATCGTATTGATGCCGTGTCTCCATCAACAACTATATGAGGAAATTCCATTTTCAAGTTTGAAAATGCTGCTTTCATATCCTGCATAAAGCCAATGTATTCATCTTTTGTGAAAACAAAACCATCTCCTGTGTAAGTGAAATTTTCATCCAATAAATTATCGAGGTCGTTCCAACGACCTTCTAATATGGCTTTCGATACTGCCAATGCAGTATTTTTAACTTGTTCTTTGTCCATTTTTTATTTTTTTTAATGATGCAAAGTTGGCCTTATCACTTCGATTATACAATACACTATCCAAAAAGAAAGCACTATCAATTTGGTAAGTATAACAATGCAAACTTATCTTTGCGTAAAATTTTTGAATATGAAACGATACGAATTAGATGGTACTTTTTACTATTGCCCAGTCGATTTAACATTGTCTGTTATTGGTGGCAGATGGAAAGGTTTAGTTTTTTGGAGTTTAAGAGATGAAACCAAACGATTTGGAGAATTGAAAAAAATGCTTGTTGGGATTAACGACAAAATGCTAACTCAAGTATTGAGAGATTTAGAGAAATCAGGTATTGTTAATCGCAAAGTTTACGAAGTTATTCCTCCAAAAGTTGAATATTCCTTAACTGATGAAGGCAGAAAGCTACTTCCAGTAATGGCTTTAATGTCGGAATGGGGTGGTAAATTTGAGGTTTAATTCTCATTATTGAATCTGATTAATCCGAGATTAAACATTGGTTTTATATAAAAATTAAAATAAAATTTGTTGATTATAAGTGCGCTTATTATGCTTGCACATATAATTAATTAAAAATATTAAAATATGTGGACAAAAACTCATTCAATAGTAACCAAAGAAGTTACTAAAGAACAAATGTGGAAATTAACAACTGACATTAACAATTGGAAAAACTGGGACCATACAGTTGAAAATTCTGAACTATTAGGAGAATTTAAGGTCGGGAATTTCTTTATGCTTAAACCTAAAGGCGGTCCAAATGTAAAAATTAAACTTCTTGAAATTATTGAAAATAAAAAATTTACTGACTTAACAACTTTCACTTTGGCTAAAATGTATGGAGAGCATTTGTATGAAGAAACAAGTGAAGGTTTAAAAATCACTGTAACAATGAGTGTTGAGGGAATTTTAAGTTTTTTATGGGTTAAATTAGTAGTAAAAGGTATTGTAGATGATTTACCAAAAGACATCAATAACCAAATAGCAAATGCAAAACTCATTAAACTATGAGTTCGGTAAAATATTGGATAGCAACTATTTCTAAAGAACACACACAGCGAGGTGTAAATGGAGGATTTATACAAGTTTGTCACGGCAAACAAGCACCATTAAAACGAATGAAAAAAGGCGATTACTTAATTGTCTATTCTTCAAAAATTTCAATGGAAGGAAATGAGAAATGCCAAACGTTTACAGCTATTGGAAAAGTGAAGGACGATGAAGTGTATCAGTTTCAAATGACAGAAAATTTCAAACCTTTCAGACGTAATATTGATTTTATTGAATGTTCAGAAAGCTCAATTATTCCACTAATCAATGACCTTGAATTTATCCCAAACAAAAAATCTTGGGGTTATCCATTTCGGTTTGGTTTCTTTGAAATCAAAGAAAATGATTTTAATTTGATAGCTTCTAAAATACTACAAAATGAAAACGTTTAACAACACATTTAGCGTAGAAAAAGCGGAAGATAGTTCCGGTTTTTTGTTGTGGCAAGTAACCAACCTTTGGCAACGAGAGATCAAAAAAGCATTGGAACAATATGGAATTACCCATTCTCAATTTGTGTTAATGGCAAGTATTCATTGGTTAACTCTAAACAAACAAGAAGTAACACAAATTGTGCTATCCGGACACACAAAAATTGATCCAATGACGACCTCAACTGTTTTGCGAACCCTACAACAAAAAGCATTTATTCAACGGCAAGAACACGCAACTGATACCAGAGCCAAAACGGTCGAACTCACAGAGGAAGGCAAAAAAATAATAAAGAAAGCAATTGTAACTATTGAAAGTTTTGATGCTGCCTTTTTTTCAGAATTAGGTAGTGGAACAAATGATTTCAATCTGAAACTTTTAACTTTACTAAAACAAACTTTAGAGAACAAATAATGACCGAATTAGAAAAATACATCCAATCTTACTTTGAAGTATCAAATGAAGATGTAACAAAAATCAGTTCATTTTTTAAACCAATTTCTTTAAAAAAGGGCGATTACTTTCTCAAAACAGGAAAACAATCAAACCGTCTTGGCTTTGTACAAAAAGGAATTTTTAGAGAATTTATTGTAAATGACGATAAGGAAATAACCAAATGGATTGCTACTTCAGGTTATTTTGTGGTGGATTTGTCCAGTTTTATTTTTCATCAACCCGCACGTTGGAATATTCAAGCACTTACAGATTGTGAACTTTTTATAATTGACGATAAAAACTACCAACAAATCGGGCAACTCATTCCACGTTGGACGGAATTAGAAAAACTTTTTATTGCAAAATGCTTCACCATTCTAGAAGACCGAATTGTAAGCTATATTTCAATGTCGGCGGAAGAAAGATACATTCAACTTTTCAATTTTAACAAAGAACTCTTCAACCAAGTGCCACTACAATATTTAGCTTCGTTGCTTGGAATGACTCCCGAAACATTGAGCCGAATTAGAAAAAAGCAATAATACAATTTCTTGATTTTTGTCAAGAGCAAATTGCCTTTAGAATTAGACCTTTGCCTCGTTAAATTAAACACAACGAAGTGTCTACTAACAATTGTGTTCATCACAGTATTAAATGCAACAGCTATGGCAAAAGAAATTAAAACCGAAATCGTAATCAATGCAACGCCGGAAAAAGTATGGGCGGTTCTTACCAATTTTGAGGAATATCCCAATTGGAATCCGTTCATAAAATCCATTACCGGTCAAGTTGCTGTGGGTAATACAATTACCGCAAGACTAGAATTGCCAAAAGCAAAAGGAATGACTTTTAAACCCAAAGTATTGGTCTTTGACACGAATAAAGAATTTCGTTGGCTTGGGCATTTATTATTTCCTGGCTTATTTGATGGAGAACATAAATTTGAACTTATAGACAACGGAAACGGCACAACTACTTTTATCCAAAGTGAAAATTTCAGAGGTATTCTTGTTCCGTTTTTCAAGAAAATGCTCGATAAAAACACCACCAATGGCTTCAATTTAATGAATCAAAAATTGAAAGAAATGGTGGAACAGAAAATTAAAAGGTAGTTTTTCAAAAACCTGTGTTTCCAATAAAATTCCTTAATATATTTTGTACTTTTGAAAGCCCTTTAATAAATCTAGAATTTCAAAAAAAATGATAATCGAAAACTTAAAACCTTTTGACGGACAACATTGTGAAACCACAGCAACCGGAACGCTATTAAGAAATCTTGATGTCGAATTATCGGAACCTATGCTTTTTGGTTTAGGAGAAGGTCTTGGATTTATCTTTTGGAATATGAAAACAATGAACTTTCCTTTTATTGGTGGACGAATAAAACCAGATGCATTAACCAAAAATATTGCGCAAAATTTAAACCTTGAACTGACTGTTAAAGAGACTTCTTCACAACAAAAAGCGTGGGAAGATGTAAAAAAATTAATAGATCAACAACAAGTGGTTGGCTTAAAACTAGACTGCTACCATCTTGAATATTTCTCTAAACCCTTTCATTTTGCGGGTCATTATGCAGCTCTTTATGGATATGACACTAACAAGGCTTACTTGGTTGATACCAAACAACAAGGTGGAAAAACAGAAACTTCATTAAAAAGTTTAGCTCTTGCAAGAGCCGAAAAAGGTCCAATGGCATCAAAAAATTTATATTATACACTCCATAAAACAGACAAAACGTTCGATTTAAAGAAAGCTATTGTTACCGCAATTAGAAATAATGCAAAAGACTATTTAAACCCTCCGATTACTAACATTGGATATAAAGGAATTTTAAAAACCAGTTCAGAAATTAGTAAATGGTTTAAGACCAGTAAAGACATTGAGGGTGATTTTAAAACTACAGCAATGCTAATGGAAAAAGCAGGGACTGGCGGAGCTCTTTTCAGAAACTTATATCGAGATTTTCTAAAAGAAAGCTATAACATACTTGAACTAGATAAACTTAAAATAGGATACGAAGCCTTCGACGAAATTGCTGTACTTTGGACATATATTTCAGATTTATTTGAAAAAGTGAGTCAAACCAAAGACTACAAATATATCCAACAAGCTGCAACTGTTTTAAAAACAATTTCTGAAAAAGAAAAAATGGCAATGGAAATATTGGCAACAATATGATACAGAAGAAAAAAATATTTGCAATTTCGGGAAGTACTCGAAAAAATTCCAGTAATTTTAAAATTCTCAAGTCGATTTCTGAAATGGCAAAAGATTTAGGCTGGTTGATTTAACTCTAACTAAAAGAGAATAACGTTTATGTGCTTTTATAAAAATGAACTTATCAAATAAAGAAATAGCTCCTTTACTCAATATTTCTACTAGAAGTGTTGAAAACACAAGATATAGATTAAGAAAAAAACCAAATATTCAACACGATGGTAATTTCATTTCTTTTCTTAAAAATTTAGATAAAAACAATAGTTCACACCATATATTTCAATGCATTAAGAGTAATTATTAAAATGATCAATGGTAGTTTTATGTAAGTAAAACGGAACAAAAAATACAGTCTATTATCCACATAATTATCAAATAAATAACAAAAACAATCGGCAACCAGAACAAGATAAAAATATAATATCCGTGTTGTTTGCTGGCTTCAACGCCAATTAAATTATCAATACTATTGTAAGAAATTAAAAAAATATAAAACGATAAATACGGCACAAGAAGGCTACCAACAATTACAATCCAAGAATATTTTCTGATTGGATTTCTCTTTCTGTACCAAAAATTGATTGCAATATGAATTGTCATTAATAGTATTCCGCACAAAATCATTATTCCAAATGGATCTATCGAAATTAATATTTGTACCAATTTACTTATTTCAGGATTGTAAATAATATCAAAATTATCGTTGGGCAGTTTATCAAATTTCCAAGTTGAAACCGCTCCAATTTTACTTTCGATTGAATTTCCTAAATTGGTAAAAATTATTTTTAATTTTCCTTCTTGATAAATTGTAACCGTCAAACTTCCGAATGATTTCCAATGTTTTGCAGGTGCTAAAGAATATCTAAAACTGTATTTTTTTACTCAACCCGATTTATCAATCCAAACATTGGCAAGATATTCTACCTTGATTTTGTGTTTTCCTTTTGATAAATTGGTTTCAAAATATTTTAAATCGTCAAGTGTAAATTGATCAAAGCTATATTTGTCCCAAGAGATATTTATTTTCTTTTTGCCATCAATAACCTCATCAAATGAATTGTTGAAATTATCAAACTGCGAAATTTCTGGCGTAATGATATAATTTGGGATATCTTGAATCGTAACAGGTTTGTTGTCTATCCAAACCTTAAAATCATCTTTATAATCTTTGGCAAGAAACAATAATGGAATTTGACCTCCAACCACATCACTTTTAATGGTATATTCAATGGTATATTTTGCGGTTTTAAAATCTTTACGAACATGAACTACAATATTTTCGTGCAAAATAGTTACATTTTTACTCAAAAAAGCACTAGCGTTTTTAGACCCTTCAACAATGGGTGAAGCCATATTGGCCAAGCAAAAATTGTATATTAGAAAAAATAGAAAAACTATATTTTTCATTTTCGTTTTAGCATTTCTTCCAGCATTTTCAAAATCCAAAACCCTAACAATACAGCAAGTATCCAAGAGAAAATTGATCTTTCTTGAAATTGTTTTTTTATAACATAAGTTGCAATATCGTAATACGAATCTGATTTTGGTTGTTCATAATTTTTGGCAACAACAATGTTAGTTTTAGCTTTGGCTTTTTCTAATGAATCGGTAGAATTTGCTTTTATATCAACTTTTAAACTGTTTAATGTTGAGTCGGCATTGGATTGATTTTGTGTATAAATTGTTCCGAAAAACAGAAAGGCAAAGGCAATAATTAATTTATTCATATCTGATTATACAAAATTTGTCAATAAATCGAATTCGTTTTTTACATATTCTGAATGATTTCCATTCCAATAACATTTAGAGGCTCTCCCGTTTACAAATTGATGTTCACAATTCTTGAATCCATACAGATAAAAGGAACATTCCTGACATAGATTTGCTATTATAGAGGATGTACTGAAAAATTCACTTTTACATTCAAAAAATAATTCTGACAAAGACTGTATTGGTTATTTCAGATTGTCATTTTTGCAATAACACAAAAGGTATTTTATAAATTTGAAGTGTCATAACCATATATAGTCAACTTATTATTAACCCAATATAAAGCAAAAAAACCAAGCGCAAATCCAAGAAGTAAAGCAAAATAAAAAACTTGCTTTTCTTTTGAAGATAAACTTTGCAATGAAAACTTACCTCCTGGAGTAAACAATAAAACATAAATACCCATAACAAAAATAGCGGGACCCAACAAAATTCCTTTAAAAGAATAATTAATATCGCCTCCTTGCTTCATTTCTTCAGAGGGCAAATAAATGAAATAATACATACTAAATAATCCTACAGATGTAAGAAATAAGCCTCCTAATGATTTTTTAAAAAAAGATTCGTTTTGATTTGAATTTCCCATAAAAAAATTGAGTTCTGTTTTTAATGCCTATTTCATTCTGTTTATTTCAACAATTCCTCTTTATCCGCCGAAAAAGAATACATATATGTCAAACGATACATTTCGAGTGCGCTTACCAATGATTTCTCGGTAAAGCCATCCTTTATCCAAAAGTAATACCGAAACTCGATTTTATTTTTTTCTTGGTCATATCCTGCTTTTATGAAATTGGTTTGCGAGTTGATATCCGAAACCAATTCCTTGGCTTTTGCAGGAGATGTCCCTTCTTTTAGGCTGTTATTTCCATTGAAAATCAGGTATTGTTTATCTCCGTCAACATCAATATAAGTGACAATTTTTAACTCATTCCCAAGATTAACTTTCATAAATGTGGGTTGGGTATCAAGGACTTCAATCCCTTCTTTTTGCAAAATTTTTTCCAATGTTGCCGAAGTATAATCATCTGCAAAAAGCACTTTTGGAGTTGAGGAATTTTGAGCATTTGCTGTTGAAATTGATAATACAAACAGTAGTAATAATAAGAATTTAGTTTTCATTTTTTTTAGATTAAGATTATAAGGTAAATTTACAAATCGCATAAATTATATTTATTTCAATTTGATTCTGTATTTTTTTAAAGATTCATTGTTGTAACAGTCGTAATCTCTAGAGTAAATTATGGGTTTATTATCAACTATTTTAGTACTGTCTATTATAAAATTGGGCGGCAAAAATTCTTCATTCGAAATCATTAAACCTTGATTTGAATTTGAAATTAGCGCTAAATGTGGCTGCACACAATGACCAATTGCATTAGGTTCTGCATTCCAATAAGTAATTATTCCCAACTGATTGTTGAACAAAAATAATTCGGAAAATTCAATCACTTTTTTGCCCTTGTTTTTTCGTAATCTTAGAATATTCAAATCTTTATCAATTTCAGATTGTATTAAAAATTCTTTGCTTTTGAAATAAGTATTCAAGGTTTTGGCGGCTATTTCATTAGTTATAACACCTTGTTTTTCAACTGGTTTTACTGGAACTATATTAACAATTGTATCTTGAATTGTATCGATTGTTGTTTTGATATTGACCTTTTTTGGTTCAACAAATTTTGGTTCTGTTTTTTTGCAAGAAAACATAATTGTTGCAAATGCCAAAATAAAAAGTGGATTTTTCATTGGGTTGGTTTTGTTGGTTTTTCTTTAATTATTGCATCTATTACCCACATTATTGTCATATAAATTGCAACTAAAACTTGGTGCCAAATAGTGTAATTAATAAGGTCTTTTTTATTTGAAATAATACATTTTTTCGTACTCAAAACCATCCAATCGAAGCAGTTTTCTAAAATCGGCCCGATTGGGTTTTAGTACAACAAAAGCGGTGTCTCTGTTCTCTACATTAGCATCAAAAGGAATTTTCAATTTATCTTTAATTTTGATAAAATCTTTTCGGGTTCCAAATTGAATATATTTATTATTTGAAAAATCAAATTTTATAATGTTTACCAAATAGTTACCCCCTATTTCCATATTCAAAATCAAACTTGACTTATATATTTTGGCAGATTCATTTTCTGCGAATGAAAAAAGTGTGTCAATTCGCTCAACTTCCCATTGAATGGTGTCGTTTTTCACAACCGTTTTGTATGCTTTTTGTGTTTCTTTATCGTAAACAATATTATTTTTAAAAACTAAATCTGGCAAAGAATCTATTTGTTTTTTGGTTGCATCAAAACTATTCACTTCTATTTTTATAACATATTTGGATTCTATTTTCAATTGATGCAAATAATCACTGCCAAAAATTCCAATATATTTATTTGGGAAATAAGTCACACTTTCCACATTTGCTGGTTGAGGCTCATTGAAATAAATATAACTATTTGTCAGTTTATCATTTTTGCAAGAAAACAAAGTTGAAACTAATACAAGCAAGACAATTTTGGTTTTCATTATTCTTTTTATAATTTGAATTTATCTTTAATATAATTCGAATGATTTCCATCCCAATAGCAATTTACACATCTTCCATTTTCAAATTAATGGTTACAATTTTCATATCCATATAAATAAAAAGCACATTCCGGACAAACATTTTTCATTTCTGAAGTTGTAGCATAGAAATCACTTTTGCATTCAGAACAGATTTCTTTATCGACATTCTTATTTGTCATATTCTATTATTCTTTTTTCTTGATGAATTTCAAAAGTTTGAATGCTTTTCCATTCCATAGATAATAGTAAATTCCGTGATGGGTTGCAGTTTCTGGCTCGAAACCACCGCCTGCATAACCATAAATTATTAGTAAATTGCTATTTTTTTTATATTCGAGCATATCGTGTTCTCCCAATGATAATCCGCCAGCGTAAACGCCTTGCAATTCTAATGGAAAAAATACGTTTCCAGAATGAACATCAATAATTGCACCTTGAGTACAGCCACTTCCGCAACCCCAATACGTTAGAATATATTTCCCAGCAAAATTTACCTCCGAATTTGCTAAAGCTTTTCTAAGATTGGTTCTAAAAAATTTAGCCTCAGAATGGCTTTTCAGGTTAACTTTCTTGGCAATTTTCGTTTCAACTTTGGCTGGATATTGAGAGTATGTCGGTAATTTTTGAGCAGAAATAACTCCAGAAAGTATAGCAATAATGTATAGAATGAGTGCTTTTTTCATTTTTTAAAACAATTATTGAATTAGTAAATCTTTATCTTTTTCCAACGAATAATTGAGCGCCGTTTTATACATTTCGATGGTGCTAATTAATGATGAATCGACAAAGCCGTCTTTTATCCAAAAATAATATGAGTATTCAATGGCGTTATTTTTTTCATTATAAGATGCTCTAATATAAACTACTTCAGAATTAATTTTGTTAACTAATTCCATAGCCATTTGCGGAGTTGCTTTTTTGGATAAAGCATACGCGCTATTCAACAACAAAAATTGATTTTGAGTGTCTAAATCAATAAAAATATCGATAGAATTATTGATTTTTATATAATTATCTTTTATTTCTAAAACCTTAACATCCGACATAGCACAAAGAATATTAAGATAAGCAGGCGTAACTTCTGTTGCTTTTATCAATTGCTGGGCACGGACGGCAGAACCTGCAATCAGTATAACAATACACAATATTAATTTTGATTTTGTTAGAGGTGTTTTTTTCATTTCAATACCATTTAGATATTTATTCTTGTTCTACTAGTTTTACATATACTCTTTTTAATCCTTCATAGCCTTCGATACCATTATCAACAATGGTTAATAGCAAAGCTCTGCTACTTAGCATTTGAACTTTTGCTTTAGCCAGATATCCCGGATTATACGGCATTACCTCAACTAAAACACCTCCTTCTAAAGTATATTGCGACTCATATTCATCGTTAATTGTTTCTAACTTTGAATCAAAAAATCTATAATGAATGGTTTTATCATCAACAAATGTAATGGTCATTGGAATGAAACCATCGGCTCCACGCTCATTATCCAACTCTGTGTACCAAGTGCCTTTTAATGTTGATCTTTGCACTGGAATTACTTTTTGTTGAGAGGCTTTTTGTTTTGCAGTAAGCACATACTTCTTACCTGTTGCTTTTCTCCAACCAGTTTTGATGGCTTCAACTCTCTTAGTTTTACAGGGATGATCTGAAAAATATTCTAAATCACAATCTGGGTGTGGAATTCCATTCATAGCAGCTATAGCTTCTGCTTCTGTTGCTCCCATTCTTCCCAGAATAAAACCCGCAAACTCATCAGCTTCAAGTTCTTCTTTTCTTGTTTCTTCTTTATTTCCCGCATTTAAAGTGTGCCCGTTTAAATGATGACCTATTTCGTGTGACAAAATCATAGTGTTACTCCAATTTGTTTTTGCATTTTTTGCAATTCCATCAAGAAAATCTTTATCATAAACGATATATCGCAAATTATCGTTATAAATAAGTGCAGCAGCATTCTTAATATCAGGACAAGGGATTAAAATAAAATTGGGTTTCAAACCAATTTGAGATGTTATTTCATCAACTACTTTTTCCACACCATCATTGGTTCTAAATCCATTGAATTGAACGTTCGGACAAATCTCCGAAGCGGTACTATTTGCAGCACTAAAGAAACAAAATCGACTAGTTTTTTTTTCAGAATTACTTTTTTTGGAAAAATTTTGTGCATTAAGCGTAGTAAATGCAATTATAAAAAACAGCGTTGTAATGTTTGTCTTCATTGTGTTTTGTATTGGATTATTTTTTATAAAAGTATCGGTTTATCAAGTCTAAAACCATACGTATTTATTCGTAATTTTTATTCGCTGAAAGTTCCTCCAAAATCAAATCATACAAGTCTTCGAAATCTATTTTTAATGTTTGAGGAGTAATGCACAATGGCGTTCCGTACATTTTTAAATTGGCTCGCATTATTTTAGCTTGACTGGAACTGGCTTTTTCAATATATTTTTCGGGTTTATCAGTTAAAAATAAAATTGCCTTGGTTTTCCATATTTCGATGATTTTAATTTCGGCTATATCATTCCATTCTATCAAACCAATACTGGTTCCGTTAGTGTTATCTACAATTCCTTTATTGGTGAAAATTAAGCCTGGACTTTTATCAAAATATTTTGGAATGGTAAAAAATAAGGTTAGTCCAAAAAACAAAATAGATACAATTCCCAAAATCTGAATCAGCAACGGACTAAATCTAGTTTGCATTGTTGCAAAAGAAAATACAAACCAAAATCCTAAAACTATAAATGCCACCGAATATAGTATTCCGACAATTACTTTAGATTTACTTATTGGTATTTCTAAAGACTCACTATCATAATATAAACATATGTCATCGAAATCAGTTTGCATCGTGAAGCGTTATTTGAATTTTAAACGTAAACGGATTGTATCGGAAAGTCCCTTCAACACTGGCGCAACAATCTGGATCTTCGAGTGTCCAAAGTTTGTAATTTCCTGAAATATCTTTATTAAAACCGATTATCGAAAAGATTGCTCGTTCTACATCGGTATTGGTTTGAGTGTAAAATTCTGTTTCAATTTTAGAAACAATTTTTTCACGAAGATTATCGTTGGATAAAAACTCATTCCCATCAGAATAAATCAACTTCAAGTAATCAGAAGCCTCATTCATTCCGATAGAACAACTGCAACAATCGCCAGCTGGAAAATAAAGCAAAACATCGTTTATTTTATCATTATTGGCATCAAAAGATTTCACTTTTATGGAATCTTTTGGAAGTCCATAATAGCGTTCTGGATTTTGTGCTGACCATTCATCTACATCGTCTTGGCAAGGATTTCCAACTTCGCCATTGATGAGTAATTGCTTTTTCCAATTTCCAATCTCTTTTTTAATGTCTGGTTTGATTGTTTTTTCGCTTTTTTGTTGACAGGAAATAGCCAAAAAAATCCATACAATTACTATTATTTTTGATTTCATTTTAGTTTTCATTGGTTATTTTTTTATGAATTTTAATAATTTAAAATCTTTGCCTGTCCATTCATAATACGAAATTCCTTCTTGAGATTCATTTTTATCATAACCAGCAGTTCCATAAATCATCAATAGTTTACTGTTTTTTTTGAATTCTATCATTTCATAATCTTCAAAGGCAGGATTGTAACCTTGCGTAACTCCTTGCAAGATAACAGGCAAGTAAACCGTTCCTGTTTGGGCATCAATTATACCAGCCTGAATACAAGCAGTACCACAGCCCCATTGGGTTAAAATATATTTTCCGGCAAAATTAACCTCTTCATTTAACAAAGCTTCTTTGAGTCTGGTGCGGTATTCTTTGGACTTTGAGTGGCTATTTAGATTTGCCTTTGTAGCCGCTTTTTTCTCTACCTTAACGACATAATTTGAATATGTTGGTGTTTTTTGGGAGAAGCTCATCATCGAAAATAAGCCAATTATTACTAATATGATTTGTTTTTTCATTGTGTGAATTCTAAAAATATTTTTTAGACAAAATTCCCTCTGTAAGACTTCCCCATTCTTCAGATTGTATAAAATAACCGTTAATATTGTTATACTCATCTGTGTTGATATACATCTTGAAATTCATTCTTGCCGGTCTTGATTTTTCCGGATCTAATTCGTCACTTATTGTAATCACATCACCAAAATCGAGATAAAAAGAATTATTATCAATGAACTTTCCAGAAACAGTAAACTTTGCCTCATAATAGAAAGTATAATATCCCGCTGGTTTTTCCATCGTTGATGGTGTATATCTACTTTCAAAATAGCCTGAAATATTTCCATAAGAGTCGCAATCCAACTTTAGCTCTATACCCGATCTATTGCCATTACTATCAGAAATTGCAGACCAATAATTAGAAATTATTCGTTCTTTCGGGGTCTTATTCATTTCTATTATTTTGCTTTCCAATTCTTTCTTCTTAATGGCTTCGGCAATTTCGCGTTGTTTGTCGTCTTCGGCTTTCTGTTTCAAGAAATTTTCGACTGTGTTAGCATTATCTCGCAACATTGTCATTTTTTTTGCAGCAAAATACGCCACTTTAAAACCTTGATTGGTGTCCCATTTATAAGCGATGGCAAATTCTTTTCCGTTGTGCGAAGCAGCAAAACGATATTCTTTAACTCCTGTAATATCAATGCCAAAATGAAAAATTTGCTCTATTTTAGTTTGGGTATCAAAATCGAAAGTGTCAAAAATAATTCCTGACTCTTTGCCTAAATCCAATGAATGCACAATTAATTTTCCGTCACGTTCACCAAAAATTTCTGGATTTGAATTTTCTGGAAATTTTGATTTAATATCGATATTAGCCAACACTTTTCCATCTGATTTGCGAACTGCATATATTAATCCTGCCAAATTCATAATGATAAAATTTGGAGTTTCTGTACTTAATTTCAGCCGTTCTATATAGCCTCTTGCTTTAGACTCATCGCCAACATCTATATTTATTCCTTTTGCAATGACTCTCATTTCTTTTGTGTTCAAATTAATTTCGGTAATGACGCCTTCATAATTTTTGTAATAAATACTACGAAAGGATAATAAATAATAAATATTTGTGTCGCCTTTGAGTACTGTAAAATTATAGTTTGAATCATCATTTGTGTATTTAACTTCTACTTTTGAAGTAAAAAGAGGTTTGCTTTCGCCTACTTTTTCAATCGAAATTTGAGGTACATTTTTTTTGGTTTTACGTATAGACAAAAAAGTATCTGAATCCAAAAAGAAACTTGGCGGATTATCAAACTTAAAACCGTCATATTTCCCTCCGCCTAAAGCAGCAGCCACACTTTTTGATTTTCCATCAAGATTTATAGCATAAATTTCATTTCCCAAAACGGTTTGATGGAAGAAAAACGAATTGGAATCAGGCAAATACATCCAAGCGTTATCTAAAGAATTTACATCTTTATAAAATGCTGGCGCAATATTTATACATTCTTTGTTTTCTAAATTCCAAATTTTAGAATCATTTGGAGAACTTACTACGAGATATTTATTATCCGGTGTGAATTGCATATCATACGGATTCCAAAGCGTAATTTGGTTTGGCAAAGTATTTTCTTGAGAAAAAACACTTATTTGGGTAAATAAAACAAATAATAACAGTGTTGCTTTTTTCATTTTTGAGTTTGTTAAAATATGATGCAATTTCAAAATATTTTAACAACAAAACCATACGAAGAAATACGTATTTTTTCTAAATCAACTTATTGTTTTTGGCCTTAGAGATGGCCTCCATTTTATTATGCACTTGCAGTTTTGCATAAATATTTTCAACGTGTTTGCGAATAGTTCCAGCCGATAAAAACAAATTTTCGGCAATGTCATTGTACTTTAATCCTTTGCTTAGTTGTTCTAAAACTTCGATTTCGCGTGGTGTTAAATTATATTCTTCTTTGTTTGAAATATTTTCAAAAGCAGATGGGTTTCGAAATAATTTCAAGGTTTTCATTGCAATTGAGGGTGTCATCGTTGCTCCACCATTCATAGTTTCTATAATTCCTTGTCGTAAATCTTTGGGATTTACTTCTTTGAGTAAATAACCATCTGCACCAGCTTTTATGGATTTGAAGATGTTTTCATCGTTGTCAAAAACGGTGAGCATAATGATTTTGATTTGCGGATATTTTTGTTTTACAAGATTTGTCGCTTCGATTCCATTCATTTTTGGCATTTCAATATCCATTAAAATCAAATCGATATTACGGTTTTTTTCTAGTTTTTCTAATAAATCTTCGCCGTGAATTGCTGTGAACTTCAAGGATAAATCCTCAAAAAAAGAGAGTTTTTCCTGTACCGTTTTTATTAAAAATGAATTGTCATCTACGATGGCTATTTTTATCATAATGAATTGTTTTTTAGCAAAATCTTTATTCTGGTTCCTTCATTTGACGAAACTAAATTAAACTCTCCGCCAATTTCTTCGATGCGTTTTTGCATATTTTTTAAGCCATTGCCTTTTTGGATGGTTTTCTCGTCAAACCCAATTCCGTTGTCCTGAATAGAAATTTTTATTTGATTTCCTTCTTTTTTGACGTTTATTGAAATCACGCTTGCCTCGGCATATTTTATGGCATTATTTACTGCTTCCTGAATGGTTCTGTAAACATTCATTCCTTGTACTGAAGTTAATTTTTGGGGTTGCAAATCCTCGTCAATTGCAAACGAAAAGCTGATATTTTCTTTGGCTTCTTTGGCTTTTTCAACATAATTATTGATTCTGGTTTCTAAATCTTCAAAAGAGATTTCGTTAGAATTCATTGCCCAAATCGTGTCCCGAAGTTCCACGATTGTTTCTTTGGCAAAACTGGAAATATTGGAAAGTTTATTGTCCAATTTTTCGTTTGTGATATCAAAAGCATATTTGATATTATCAACCGACGATATTATAAATGTGAGTTGAGCTCCAATATTGTCATGCAAATCACGAGAAATAGTAAGGCGTTGTTCCTGCAATTTATTTTGGTTTTCTATTTTTGAAATGGCAGATTTGAGTTCAAATTCTTGCTCTTGCTGTGATGCTTTTAGTTTTTGTTGGCGATAAATCAAGAATCCCAATAATGCTATCAATAATGCCAAAACTGAAAGCCCTATTAAATATATATTTTTTTGTTTGGTTTCGGCTTCTTTTTGGAGGAGGAGCTTTTCTTTTTTGGCGGTTTGGTACTTGGTTTCGAGTTCGATTGTTTTTTTTAAAACATCAGAGTCATTCAAATTTTGATTTAAATTTAAAAATTTAGTTTGATAAAAAGCTACGCTATCATTTTCAGATAAGTAAGAACAAACTGGAATAAAGTATCTGTACGCAAGGAGTAAATTCTCTAAATCATTTTGTTTCGCAAAATATTTTTTTAATTTTAATAATAAACCTTTAGATTCTTTGAATTTTTTTTCTCTATTTAAGACATCAATATCATTAAATTTCATTTTAAAATCCATAACGTCAGAGTTGATTTGTTCGCTATTTTTCTTGGATTCATCAAAAAGTTTCTTTGAGTCTGAATACTTTTTTTGAGCAACTTTAATAATTCCAATGTTATTTAATGCTTTTGAAAGGAATAATTTATTTCCTGTTTCATTACATATTTTTTTGCCTTTTTCAAACATTTTCATTGCATTCAAAGTATCTTTAAGTCCAATAAGTATATTTCCCTTATTAATATACATAGAACAAAGTGTTGCAGTGACATTGTTTTTTTCATAAAAAGCAATTGCTTCTTCGCTGTACAAAAGTGCTTTTTTATAATCTTTCAAGTCTAAAAGCAATCCAGACATTGCATTTTTTATATTGTTTTTGACTTTATCATCATCTGTTTTATTAACATATTCTAATGCTAATAAATAATTTTTCATTGATAAATCGTATTTATTTTGGTTATAATATAAAAGTCCAATTCCTGCATAAACCCTTGCTATTCCTGAAATATCTTGTTTTGCTTTTCTTATTGAAAGCACATTTTTCATATATTTCAATGATTGCTCATAATCTCCTTTCTTTAAATATACGCTGCTCACATCTCCATAAGCTTGTGCCAGCAAAGTTGAATCCCCTAATTTTAAAGATTCATTAATAGCTTTATTGCCATAATGCAATGCCGAATCTATAGAAACATTCGAATAATACCAAGTCAAATCCGAATAAATTGTAGCCGTTTTTTTAGCATCAGGGTTGGTTTTAAGCTCTTTTTTAAGAGTATCTATAATGTCCTGTGCGTTTTGCGCATTGGCAGAGAAAGAAGCTAATATTAGAAATAAGAAGAAATGTTTTTTCATAAGAGATTTTTACAGCATAAAAATAATAAAATATCTCATACTTATTTTTTAGAATACAATTCTTCAAAAATTTCGTAGTTCAAATTAAAAATAGAATTATTCAAGGTTTCATTGGATGCCTTGAGTTTTAACCTTAAATCCTCGGAGAGTTTTATTTTTTGGTTTTGATTTTCAAGATTGGATTTCATTTCCAAAATAATATCTTCCAAAAGCATTACTCGTCTCTGATAGTCTAAATTGCTAGTTTTAAAGTTAGCTATCAAACCAAAAATCACAAAACAAAGTGCTCCTATTACTAATATTAAAACATAAACCATAATCATTCATAATTAATTTACAATCAGTTTTTTGGTTGTTTTGGTTTCACCGTTTTCAATTTCCAGAAGATACATTCCTTTGTTTAATGTTTGATTTGTAGTTGTAGAATCCAATTCGAAATCTTTTATTTTTTGACCTAAAAGATTGTAAACAACCACTTTTGACCCTATTAAATCTTCACCAACTTCAATTTTAAAAATTCCTGATGTTGGATTGGGATAGATTTTGAAATCGCTTGCTAAAATATTTTTATTTAATCCCAATGCACCTAGACAACTTATTGCCGTTGGAGAAAGTCGTTGGGTACTTGTTCCGTCTCCCAATTCACCTTCGGCGTTCCAACCCCAAGAATATAATGAGCCGTCTTGTTTTATGGCAACGGAATGCACATAACCACCACTCGCTATTTGCCAATTTGTAGCAGACCCTATTTGGGCAGGGGCTGTTTTAAAATTTGTGCTTCCGTCACCCAATTGTCCGAGGGTATTAATTCCCCAAGCCCATAATGTTCCGTCTTGTTTTGTGGCAAGGGTATGATCATCACAAGCACTTGCATTTTGCCAATTTGCATCAGTCCCTATTTGTGTTGGTACATTTTTATCAACAAAAGTTCCGTCTCCCAATTTTCCAGAATTATTTCTTCCCCAAGCCCATAATGTGCCGTCTTGTTTTATAGCAAGTGTATGGTTACTACCCGTATTTACACTCTGCCAATTTACATCAACCCCTATTTGAGTTGGTACATATCTATCCGTATTTGTTCCATCTCCTAATTGTCCCCAAACATTCCATCCCCAAGCCCACAAAGTTCCGTCCTGTTTTATGGCAATACTTTGAAAACTACCTGCGCTTATACTTTGCCAATTGGTTGCTGAACCTATTTGAACGGGCAAAAATCTATTTATGTTTGTCCCGTCCCCAAGTTGTCTGTTTGAATTTTTTCCCCAAGCCCAGAGTGTTCCGTCTTGTTTTATGGCAAGAATATGATCACCTCCAGCATCAATATTCTTCCAATTGGTTAAAGTTCCAATTTGAGTAGGAATATTTTTGGTAGCCGAAGAACCATTGCTTAATTGTCCGTATGTCCCATCGCCCCACGCCCATAATGTGCCGTCTTGCTTTATGGCAATGCTGTATGTCCCACCAGCACTCACACTTTGCCAATTGGTTGCAATTCCTATCTGAACAGGCGAGTTTTTATTGACAGAAGTCCCATCTCCAAGTTGGCTGAAATTATTTTTTCCCCAAGCCCAAAGTGTTCCATCCTGTTTTATGGCGAGCGTGTGATAAAACCCAACACTTATGCTTTGCCAGCATTGTGCGTTAATAGAAATAGCAACCAACAATGCAAAAAAGGTAATTTTTATTTTCATTTATATAGTTTTAAATGTTATAACGCAAAGAAATAGCATTTATGAATTCAAAAAAATACGATGTTTTTCGTATTTTATAACACCATTTTAAAAGTAAATGATTTAGAAAAGGGCTATGAAAATCAATCCACAACCCTTTTCATTACAACTAAAAACGCTTAATTATTTACCTTGATTTTTTCTACTTTTTTACCTTTAAAAGCAAATATGTATTCCCCATCTGTTGTAATATCGATTCCGTCTCCATATTTTGGACTTCCTCCTTTTCCTTTAGATTGTATAGAACCTTTGGTTTCTCCATTGATCATATCAATTCCGTAGATGATGTTTTTACTGTTTCTTTGATCTCTCAAAAAATAATTTTCGCCTATGTGATAAAAATAATCCACACCTTTTATTTTGTCTGTGGCATAAGCGCGGGAACCGTCTTTCTTGTTGTAAGCCGCCAACCCTTTTTCTGAAAGTACGACAACTTTGTCTCCAAAATCGATTACATCGGTAGCTTTTCCAACGCCGGCGTCATCGTGTTTTACATCGAATAATTGTTTTCCTGAAGCAATATCGTAGCAATAAAATTCATCTCCATCGCCGGCAAATACAGTCTTGTCTTCATTTAAAATTAAATCTGTAATACGTTTGTCAAATTTATCGGAACGCCAAGCCAGTTTTCCATTGCTGTCATCTAAACAGACCAATCCATTTTTTTGGGCTTTGTAATCCCAATAAATATAAGGCACTCTTACTTTTTCTGACCCGCCAGTGTATGGATTTACCCTGCTTTCCATTTTGTATTCTTGCACTTGTACTTTTCCGCCTATTTGTATCAACACTTTATTTCCGGTTTTGTAAATATTTGGAACGCAAAATGCACCAGCTACTTTTTCTGTTGCCCATAATAATTTACCCGATTCAAAGTCGTGTTTTTCAACATATTTAGTTCTGTCTTTGGTTCCTAGCATCACAATATAAACCGCATTATCAGTAAAAATTGGCTCGGCAATCGTTCTGTAATATTTTTTGCTTTGTGTGTTGGAGAACATTCCTCCGCCACCGCCATCCATATCATTTTCATAGATGGCTTCCCAAAGTTTTTGTCCATTATTGTAATCATAAACCATAAGACCGTTTAAATACAAGAACACTTTATTGTCTTTAATCCAGATATCTAATATTGCTCTGCGAGTAACCAATTCTTTTTCGACTGTCCCAACAAAGGTTGCATCCCATAAAATTTCTCCGTTAGAAGCATTGATTCGCACCAATTGATTTTTGAAACCAGCAAACAAGGCGCCCAAAGCCGTAGGTTTGAAGTTTGCCAAAATGATTTCGTTTTTTTCTTTGTTGTAAATGTATTTCCCAACGCCGCCTTTAAACCTGTTGGTTTCCCAAATTTTTTCTCCTGTATTTGCTTTTACAAGAATAATAGAACCTTTTTGAGAAATTAAAAATGCATCCAATTCGGAAATATATTTTACAGTTTCTAATTCACCTTGATCTGTTCCTTCTTCGGCTTTAGTCCCTTTTGGAATTAAATTATGATAGGCTTCTGAGTTCCAAAGTTCTTTACCTGTTTCAATATCTAAACAAGCCACTCTATCAGTACCCATACTACGTTCATCAAAAAGAAATAAATACCCTCCTTTTTCCCCTTTCCAAACTGTGTATTGAAATTCAGATTTGTTCGTTTTATTGGTCGTTAATTTTTTATAATCGCCGTTCCAAAGCGGTTTCCCTGACATATCAATTACGGAAGCCGAATTATCATCCGTTCCAATAATCAATTGTCCATCGCTTCCACAAACTGCCAAAACTGAGGCTTTGTTTTCGAATTCTGATTCCCACACGGTTGCAAAACTTCCTGTTTTTTTTCCTGCGCCACCGCCAGAAACTGCATTTTTTGCTTTGTCTAAAAGTTTACCAAATTGTGCCGAAGCCGGCAATGTTCCCATCATACAAATGGCTAACATTAATGTTCCTAATTTCTTCATTATTTTGCGTTTTTAGTTATTGATTAAAATGTTGCTGTATATCTAATTTTATAGCGTTGTTGTTTTTGCAATTTGAACTTGAATTTATAATCGATGATATAATCTGAAAGAAAGTTGGTAAAATTTGGATTGTTGATGTCACTATCGACTTTGAAAAATGTGGATACTTTCCCGCTTTGAATTACTCCAATATCAGCGACGATAGTTCCTGTAACTTCTTTGAATTTTTTGTCTTTTTGTTTTAAAAAGTCTTTGGATTTAAAAAGTTCATCCATTTCTTTGGTTACTGTTTCTACAACAATTTTCTCATCAGTAAGTACTGGTTTTTGAGCAAATGCGGGAAAAAAAAATAGAAACAGGAAAAATCCAAGAAGAATAATTAAGCGATTAGTTTTCATAATGCATAGGATTTGTTAATTTACACTTTACAAATCTGTAGCATTTTGAAAACAGTTACAATACGACGAAATACGTATTTTTTATATAACTTAATATTTGTGAGCAGAAACTTCTTGAAGAAAGAGTTTAAATAAAAAGGAAGTAAAAGTAAGCTCCAATTTCAAGAAAAAAATGGATTTTTACCTACCGTCAAAAAGCAGATACTTCTTCAAGAATCCCAATATTACAAATTCCGGAAGAAATCATTCAAAAATATGCCAATCATCCACAATGTATAAATGAAAATAGGCTTTTACCGGTCTTAAGCAATCAAAAAATGAATAGTTATTTAAAAGAAATAGCGGACGTTTGTGGTATTAAAAAAAAAATTAACCTTCCACATCGCCCGATACACTTTTGCTACTTCTGTAACTCTTACAAACGGTGTTCCCATTGAAACTGTTAGCAAAATGCTTGGTCATAAAAATATTCAAACTACCCAACGTTATGCTAAAATATTGGATAAAAAAGTAAGCGAGGATATGCAGGTTTTGAGAGGTAAATTTATTTTATTTAAAATTGTTGTTGAATTTATTTTTTAAATTTATTCTCAAAAAAAACATACAATAACATTAAAAATATAAAAATATGCTTTATTAGGCTTTGCTTTCTTGACAAAGTTACGCAACCAAACATTTCTAATAATACAATTATAAGTGAGATAATTAAAAAAAATAAGACTGTTTTTCTCATAAATTAATTCATTCTAATGATTTATACAAAACATTTATGACCTTAACCAACAATAACTATTTGCAATAGACAAACCAATTATTGCCCTTGATCAGGAACATTCCGCCTATTTAGCCAATATTGTTTTAGGACGGTTTTTATTTCTCATTCCGACTATGATAAAACCGTGTTGGACTAATATGATAAGTGTCTGGAATATTTTTAGGAGTCGTTTTAGGCAAATATATTTTCTTCATCCAATATAGATGATACAAAATAGCTTCAAACTCTTTCTTGTAAATAATTTTGCCCTTGTCAAAAACGATCTGCCCTATTTTGCCTTCCACTAGCATAAAATCAAAATGAACTTTGATGTCTTTTGTTATGGCTCCAGAAAGAATTAAATAGGTAAAACTCATAATCTCGGGAGGAGCTTCTAAAAAAGGTTTTCCAGCAGAAAAAGCATGCCATACAAAATTACATACATCAAAACAATAATGTTTGGCAGTGGAGAAAACTTTTTGATAATGGGTACTTTTCATAAAATAGGTATTCATCTTGTCATTGTTTCGATACAATGCAAAACAACTTGTTGCGTAATCGTGTCGCATACTGATGAAGTCATATTTGCCTAAAATTTCTTCAGTAAGAAATTTACGAATATCTCCAAAAATAACATCCAAATCGCTTTGTGCCCAAAAATCATAATCCTCAATTATTTCAGGGAAAAGGAAGCCATAAGCAGGTTTAAAATCACAAAATTTGTATGGGTGATCAATACATACTTCAAAACCCAATTTCTCAGAAGCCGATGTTTTAATTTCTTCAATAGTTTTGAAAATAATTTTAACATTGTCGGGTTTATCTGGGATGACATCTAAATTATCGGTTATGATATAAAAATCGACCGATGCATTAAACGAACAAGAATGTATAAAATAAGGGAAATACCAAGGATATTTGCCGTACCAGCAAGCGATTACGGCTATAGAGTTTTGTTTTTTCATTTTTTTTAAATTCTTTACTGTCAAATTTTGTCACATATAAGGCTTTTCAAAGCGCTACACTTCCCTCCATAATGTTTTCCATTTCGAAAGGTGTCAGTTACCTTCAATGTTGGCAAAACTCATTTTTATTCACTTTGAATAAAGTTTCTCCAAATTCTTAAAAAACCGATTCGAATTGCGCCTGTTTTTCCCCCAATCAATAATTTGCAAAGGATAAAAACATCTGGAATTAAACTTTACAATATATTTCGTTTCATTTATTGTAATAATATCAACGCAAATTAGCTCTGAAAACGAAGACATTGATGGTAAAGCAATAGCTGTGAATTCATTTTTATCCTCTTTTATATTTTTAAAATTGCATTTTTTTAAAGCATTTAAAATATTTTGCTTCAAGACAATTTCATCAATGAGATATTCCTTTTCAAAATCAAAACAACTAGTAAAATAAAATTTCCTTTTAGAAAACAGCCTAGAAATTAGAATTAAAAGGATTATAGAAAATAAAATAGAGAGAAACGTTTGAAAAGTTATCATAATTTTTTAAAATGTTTTATTCTGGAGCAATCTCTAATTATAAATTATTTTTGCTAGTATTATAATCCTCAACTACTTTTTTGGCAATTTCATAATCAACTTCCTTAACTTTCAAAATTACCGGTCTAAATCCTCCAGCAGAGACAACCCAAGGCTCCGAAATTGACACATCATTTGTAGTTAATACTTCGATGTTGTAGTTCTCCAGCAAGTTCTTTACATACATTGCTTCTAAATACGATTCTTTAAAAATGGCAACCATTATCTTATTCTGCTTGCTTGCTTTATTAATTATTCTTGTTGATGTTTTCCCATCCACTATCCTTGTTTTGATAATATAAAATCTGCTTTTTTGGCAAAATAATCAAAGCCTTCTATTTGCTTTAATTTTTCTTCAATTACCTGAAAATCATCCTTATTCAGGCCTTTCGCACTAATATATTTTAAAAAACAGTAAAAACTAATATTGTCTTTCGATATTTTGGTTTCGTCTAATTCCGCAATTTTTTTATCTAATTTTTTAAAATTATAACCATAAGCCAACTTATAAAGTTCGAACAATTCCAGCATTTGTTTCTTGTTGGTATAATCCGAATCTGTTTTTGAAAGTTCCTTTCTGGCAGTGTTTAAATACAAACCGCTTATCAATAGTATTTCCCTTTTAATGCTTTTATCAACATACAGGGAATAATCAAGATATTTATTGGAAATTCTAATAGCAGAAGTAAACCCTTTGTTTTTATAAAAACCGACCAAATCACTTGATAAAAAGGCTGTTGACAAAGCAAACTTTTCTAATTCTCTTTTCAAGCCGCTTGAATCTTGATAACCAAGAAAATTATAGACTTCAAAACCATTTCCATCAACAATAAATAGATGCGGAATACTGCTGACGCCATATTTTGCAGCAAGTTCATTATTGGAATCAATATCAATTTTTACGGTAACGTAATTTTCCAAAACACCCTTGACTTGCTCCTCATTCCACGATTCAGAATCCATTTTCAAACAAGGACCACACCAAGAGGCATAAAAATCAATAATAATAAATTTATTCGTTGCCAATGCCATTTTCTGGGCATCCTCAAAAGAAGTCAACCAAGCAGCTTGTGCCAATTGAAAGAATGAAATAAACAGAACAATAAATATCTTTTTCATAGCAATAAATTCTAATTTCACAAAAAAGGATATTTTAATTTAACAAAACTAACACGAGGTAATAAACAGCATGCTTTTAAACATAAGTGGTAAAATATTGATAATCCTGATAATTTATTATCAGCATTGGAATACAAGTTGGTTCCACCAAAACTGATGGCTTCCATAACAACTTCATCATTTTTGGAATCGGGTTTTTTATAGGTAAATATCACAACATTTGACAGAAACAAGGTGGTAATCTCAATTTGGTATCAGTTCCTTGTTTTTAAATGAATAGAACAAGAATTCTGTGTTTACCCCATCTTGTAGTCAATTGTCTTTTTTAATTCGACCAAAGCCAAATGCATCCGTTTTTCGACTGCTTTGACACTAATACCTAATTCTTCTGCTATTTCACTATACTTTTTGCCGTCAATTCGATGCATTAAAAAAGCAACTCTTTGTGTCTCATTCAGGTTCTCTATTGCTTTTAAGAGTTTGTGTTTAAATTGTTTTTCTTCTAAAATATATTCAGGATTTTCATTTGTTCTATCTGCACCAGTAAAATTGTTTTCATATTCCAAAACTACTTTTTGATGTTTTATTTCGTTTAGTGAGCTATTATTGGCAATGGTATAAATGTAGGATTTTGCTTTTTCAATAGGAACCGAAGTGCAATTTTGCCAAAGTTTTATAAACGCTTCTTGGGTTAAATCTTCGGCTTGATCTTTATTTCCGTACTTATAGAAGAGAAAATTGCGGAGTGGTTTTGCGTGATTTTTAAAAAATTTCGAAAAAACAATTTCATTGCAAGTTTCTGATAATAAATTAGTTGTCATTTTTTTATACTAAGATAGATTAAGTCAACATTATTTTAAAATTGAATAGTTCCTCAATATTGTGGTTTGATTATTCCTTAACTGTGTTTATTTCTAGATTTGAGGAAAAGTTTTAAAAATTTAAAACCAATTTAAATTCACTTTTCAAAATACAGTTCATTAAAATATTTTACAGTCCATAAAGGGATGATGAACCATAAAATATCATTCTTTTTTTGACGCTTTTCTTCAATAATCTATAATAATCCGTAAAAATTCTATAGATATAATAAAATCCAAATAATGTAACAAATAAAGTGACATCTCCACTCTTGACAGTCAAATACAATAATGGAATGGATAACAATATTTGGAAATAATAGAGAATTAAGTTTTTCATATTTTACTTATTTTTAAAAATTTATTGAAATCTACAGAACTAATTTTTGACACTATTTCAAATATCCTCGGGATTACTATACAATAATCCCGAGACTATCTAAAGAACTGATGTGTTATAATAAACAATCAAAACTGCACAGAGTTTATTTAACCTCCTCCGGCATCAATATCCCAATCACCTTGTCTTTTGAAAGATATTTTTTAGCCACATCCTGAATGTCTTTTGCAGTGATGGCATTTATTTTCTCTTCGGTTTGAAGGACTTCGTCTGGACTTGTTGAATCGGTATAGGATTTAGTAAAATTGTCTAGCCAAAATTTATTTTCTTTGCTGTTCTTTTTATACTCAAGCAATTCGGTTTCTTTAAACTTGGTCACATCTTTTGCTTCTGGTCCGTTGTCAATGATTTTTTGTAATTCTTTTAATGCCGAGGCAGTCAATTTCTCGGTATTTTCTGGTCCACAAGGAAAACTAATTGAGAAATTATAAGAGCCATAAGGCACTTTGATCATACTTCCTCTAGCACCAACTCCATAAACGCCGCTTTCATTTTCTCTTAATTCTTCAATCAGCTTTATGGTCAGAACTTCACCTAATGCTTTTATGGCAAGGGCTTCTTTTGTAGAATATTCGGCATCGCCATAATACAGGATTGAAACCGTACTTTTGGGGTCAGTTCCTTTGTTGACTACCTTTTTCAAATCGCCTTTCAGCATTCTATAACCTAAATCTACTGCTTTTTCTTTTTTGCCTGTTGATGGTAAGGAAGCCAAATATTTCATCGAAAAATCTTCAATTACTTTCTCATCAACATTACCCACAAAATAGAATTCAAAATCTCCTGCATTGGCAAAACGCTCTTTGTATTTATTGTAAGCCAACTCATAATCGGTTTCACTCCAGGTTTTTTCAGTTGGAATCAAGCCGTTAAATCTTGGGTTTTCCTTATTTAAATACGTCTGAAGTTCTTGCTGGAAATAAAAACCAGGCTGGGAAGACAAATTGTTGTAATAAGCCGACACTTTTTGTTTGAATCCTTCAAAAGCTGATACATCTAAATTCAAATCTGTAAAATAAGCATACACGGTTTGAAACAAATACTCCAAATCTTTAGGCGTGGAATTCCCACTTAAACCTTCAGTGAAGTTTCCAATATAAGGATTAACACTAGTTATTTTTCCTGCCATAAACTTGTTGATGTCATTCAATTTCAAACCTGAAAAACCAGCTTCAGTCAATGCAGAATTGGCAAATTGAGTTTTCTTGATTTCGTCGTTGGAATATAAATTGGTTCCTCCAAAACTGATGGCTTCCATAACAATTTCATCATTTTTAAAGTCAGTTTTTTTATAGGTCACTTTAGCCCCATTCGATAAAAACAAAGTGGTGGTTCCAATCTTGGCATCTGTTGCTTTCTTTAAAATGGTTCCCGGTTTAACTTCGCTTCGTAATAAACCTTTGGCTAATTCTGTATCCTTATAAGCTGCAACCTCGTCCGAATTTACTTTTAAGGCTTCCAGAACTTCTTCTTCGGTCACTTTCTTCAAACCTTCTTTTTCTGGTGCTGTAATGATGACAACTCTGTTATCGTCTTTTACATAACCTTTAATAAAATCATTGACTTCTTGCAATTCAATCTTGGGAAGCAATTGTTTCACAGTTGCATATTCCCAATCAATTCCGGAAACTGTACTTTTTTCTAAAAAATTAGATTGGTATTCCTGAACAAAATTATCCGACTCCGTTTTGTCTTTATCCTTGAAGGCATTCTCATAACGCGATAAATAATCTGATTCCGCTCTATCCAATTCACCTTGGGTAAACCCAAACTTCTTGGCTCTTTCGTTCTCGGCAACTAAAACTTTTAGTGCGGAAATTTGCTTATCTTCCTGTACCATAGCAAACGATTGGTATGCTTCTTTTGTTCTGGCATAAGTCCCACCGTGATAAGAATAACCAAAAAGAAAAGGAGGTGTTGGAGAATTGGTCAATTCATTTAATCGGTTATTAATCATTGTCGTGAACAATCCCTCAACAAGATCTTTTCTATAATCTCCTACAGTGATTGTTGGTTTTGGCAAATCATAATCCTTGTACATCAATTGAATTTGAGTGCGCGGAGCTTCTTTATCACTCTCAATGGCTACGAAAGTTTCCTTGTGATTGGGAACTTCAAAAGTTATTCGTGATTTTTCATTTTTAGGGTTTTTATAACTTCCGAAGTGGGCAATGATTTTTTTCTCTATTGCGGCAACATCAATATCTCCGACAACAATAACACTCATCAAATCCGGACGATACCAATCTTGGTAGAAATGCACTAATTGATCGTATTTGAAATTTTTTAAAATTTCCTTTTGACCAATCGGCAAACGCTCGGCATAATGCGATTTGTACATCATTTTTGGCAAATACCTAGCCATCATTCTCTTGTCGGCACCAAGACCTATTCTATATTCTTCAAGAACAACGCCTCTTTCTTTATTAATTTCTTCAGGTGTCAAATCAGCATTAAAAGCCCAATCTTCTATAATATTGAATCCGTTTTCCAGTTTTTCCGGACTATCGGAAGGAATTGGAAGAAAATATACCGTTTCGTCAAAACTGGTGTAAGCATTCAAATGTTGTCCGAATTTAACACCAATGCTTTGCAAATAATCGACCAATTTGTTTTTAGGAAAACGCTTGGTTCCATTAAAATTCATATGCTCCATAAAGTGCGCAAGTCCCTGTTGGTCATCATCCTCAAGAATAGAACCCGCATTGACAACAAGTCGCAAGCTTACTTTGTTTTCTGGTTTGGCATTTTTCTTGATGTAGTAGGTTAATCCGTTTTTAAGTTTCCCGGTTTTCACGCTAGGATCAAAAGGGATTGCTGTTGAATAATCAATTTCTTGAGCAAAAATGGATGTTGAAAATAAGAATAGCACTAAGGCTAATTTGATAAATTGTTTCATAAAATTTATTTGTTTTGATTGAGTTAATATAAGAATTTGCTAAATTTTGGTCTTTGACCCATCATTAATACTGATTTGATGGCTTAAAGGTTTTCCTGATATATCGAAAGGGCAGAATTTTGATTTTCCCCTTGTCTTTTATGAACACAAAACCCTTGTGAAAACAAGGGTTTTGTGTTCTATTTTACTTTTATTCTACTTTTTTTAAAAAAACTAAAGTAATAATTTATTCCAAAACCTAAAACATTATTGATAGCAAATTTGCCCCCACTATGTTTTAAATTGCTTAAAGCATTTTCCATATCTACGTCATTATAGTATAAATTCAAAGAAAGCGAGTTGATTTTTATGCGAAATTCCGAAATCAATTCCTAAGCCAATTTGTAAATAATCTAACTTATTGCACATTAACACTTAACTAATAATAAACTATAAAGAATTAATAAACTATAAAGAATGTATTTCATCATAACAAATTATTTACCCAATACCCACCCCAAAGAAAAGTTTAGTACGGGTACAAAACCATTATCATTCTGACTTATACTATAGCCTGCTCCCATATTTAAACCCAAATTAAAATTATGTTTATAGGTTCTTTGAAAGCCCCAAACGGGAGCTATTGTAAAGTATGAATTGGATGAAGATATTGATTCATTAGATGAAATTGATTTGAAACTATAAATTGCTGTCAAAGCAACAAAACCTCCAGAATTATGAGAGGTTACCTTTCCTTTTGAATTTCTTCGGTCTAAATTGTAATAATGCCTGAACTCTTCAGTAAGATGTGGGTAAAATGACCAAGCCGAACTACTATTCCTATAACCAAATCCCACACTTAATTCCGAATAAAGAGTGTTTTTATCATTTAAACCATACTCAAAAACAACACCTGGCAACAACATATTTATTTTAAATTGTTTTTTTTCTACAGCAGGTTTATTTTGTGCACTTAAATTTGAAATTACAATCAAATTTAGAAGAATAATTAAATATTTTTTCATTTTCATTTTTTTTAGACAACTTGACCTACTATTGGTCTAATTTAATTTATATTAATTCTATTTTGTCTTTAAATTTCTTTTGGATGTATTATTTAGAATCCTAAATAATACATCCAAAAGTTTCAAAAATTAATTGAGGTTTCCCGTTTTTTATTAAGTATTGCATATTAAGGCTAATTGGATAAATTGTTTCATAAAATGTAAATATATTTCTGGTTAACAGTGCCAACTTTTTTTAGGAGATAAATTAATATTAATCTTACGCGACAAAAAACAGTGTTTACACATAAATAACCTAACACAAACTCACAAGTGGATTGTTATTAAGCATAAGCGGATAGTTACATACTATATTGATAATTGATGATATTGAAACTTTATGATTTATACCATTTAATTTTATCTTACAATCAAAAACTCGCTTCTCCTGTTTAAAGCGTGTTGTTTTTCGGTACAATTAGTACCACAATTCTCTTTAGGTTCTCTTTCACCGAATCCTTTCCCTGAAATTCTATTGGCTGCAATTCCCTTGGAAATTACATACTGTGCAGTTGATTTAGCTCTTCGGTCTGACAATGACAAATTGTATTTGTCACTTCCTCTATTATCCGTATGCGATTTGGCAAGGATAACCAAGTCTGGATTGTCTTTCATTATTTGAACTAGTTTATCCAGTTCAAATGCTGCCCTTTGAGTGATATTGCTTTTATCAAAATCAAAATAAATAGGGTTCAAGACAATTTCGGTAGCAGTTGGTTCAATAGGTTTAATCGGTTCTAAACGAGCCTCAATTTTGACTTGAGGCACTTTACTTTTTGCAACGGGAAAAGTGTTGCTTTCATACTTCTCTTTTGACACTTGAATGACATATATTTTTTCACAGCCAACTTTGTATCTAACTTTTCCCCTAGCATCAGTCATTTCAGTGCGAATGAGATTTCCTTTATCATCAACAATTGACACTTTTGCATTGTCTAATATGACACCGGTTTTGGCATCGGTAACCAACGTCACGATTTCTTGTGCACAAACTGGGATAACAGTGAAAATATCGTCATTCCCGTCTCGATTACTGGACACGAATCCAATTTTTTCAGCATCGTTGAAAGTAAATGCAAAATCATCTTTTCCGGTGTTTACCGGCTTTCCTAAATTAATGGCTTCTGAACCATTGCTCAAATCTATTTGAAAAACATCCAATCCTCCTAATCCCTGTCTCCCGCTCGAAGCAAAAAATAAAGTTTTGCTGCCATCGGCAATAAAAGGGAAGCTTTCGTCTCCTTCAGTATTGACTTTGAGTCCCAAATTCTCTGGATTTCCATAACTTCCATCAGCATTTACGACCACTTTCCAAATATCAATTCCCCCAATACCGCCTGGTCTGTTTGACGAAAAATACAGGGTTTTACCATCTCTACTCAAACTAGGATTGCTGGTGGAAAATTCCTGACTATTGAAGGGTAATAAACTTATATTTGTCCATTTATCATTTTCCTTTATAGCTTTATACAGACTATTTTTGCTGAATTTTAATCTATAAGAAGTATTCTTTTCAAACTTTTTATCCCTAAAACTGTCACTCGAAAAATACATAGTGTTGCCGTCTGTACTAATGGTAACTGGCCCATCGTGATATTCCGAATTCAACTCAACAATTGCGACTGGATTTGTGACGGTGCTGTCCATATTAAAACTGGCCTTGTAAATGTCTAAATAAGGTTCTCCAATCCATCCGTAATTTTTACCTGAATTGTTTCTGGAACTCGAAAAATAAATCGAATTATCAAATAAAACAGCTCCAAAATCAGATTTATCGCTGTTACAATCTATTTTTTTTAAATCGTAACTTTTGGATTTATCCAATAAACTTGGAATGTAATTTGGATTTTCCTTAAATGTCTTGGCACGCATATCATTCGGGGCTACATCAGCAAATTTCTGCATTTGCACATTGGCTTCATCATATTTCCCATTAGCCTTAAGCATCTGTGCATAACGAAAATAGGTTTCTGAATCTTGTTTCACCTCAGTGGCTTTGGTATACCATTTCTCAGATTCAATAGTATTGAACATATTGTAATAGGCATCAGCCAATTGTTTATAAACATAGGTGTCGGCTTTTCCTTTTTCGATCAGTTTAAGATATTCCTCGACTGCAGAAACAAATTCGTATCGCTTGAATAATTTATCTGCTTTTTTGGTGTCCATATTTTGCGCTATAATTGAAATACTTCCAAGAATAAAACATAGGACTATAAAAAGATTTTTCATTTTTTAAGTAGCTTTTGGATTAGAAATATCTGGATGATTGGGATACTTTTTTAAGGAATTTTAAATCAAACAACAAAATCACTTCGTGAGAAGAGGGTGTGGTCACATTCAATTCGGAAATAATATGGTCGTATGCGTATCCAATTTTTAAATTAGGAGTGATGGCAAAATTAACCATTGCCCCATATGAATCTTGCAATCTATAAGTTATCCCAATTTCAAATTTTTCATTAAACAAGAAATTGGCTGATAAATCAAGAGAAGTTGGCGCATTGAATGCCGATTTCAACATAGCCGATGGTTTGAACTTTAGTTCTGGATTCAAATCAAACACATAACCAGTTGTCAAAAAATAATGTAGATATTCTGAACCAAATTGCCTCCCTTGAACATCCAAATAGTTAGCTTTTAACATATTGGGAACTGAGAAAGCAATATAATACTTGTTTGTATAATAAAACAAACCCGAACCTATGTTCATAAATGATTTACTAGTATCTTCCTGAAATCCTGGATCATTGGGATCTGGAACGTGACCATTTCCTATATCACTAAATAAACCAACTTTATGGAAAGTAGCTCCGCCTTTGATTCCGAATGCCAATCGATGTTCCCCTCCTAAATTAAGTGTATAGGAGAAATCCCCATAAACATTATTTTCTTCGACAGGACCAATTTTATCCGAAATTACAGACAACCCCAGCCCAACATTTTTCCCAACTGGACTATGCATAAAAAAGGTGGCAGTCTTTGGAGCATCTTCTATCCCAATCCATTGTTTTCTGTACAACAACCCTGTTGAAATTGTTTCCTTTAATCCTGAGTAAGCAGGATTAACTACGCTCATATCATACATATATTGAGTATAATGTGGATCTTGTTGGGCGTGGATATTCATTATTATAGACAAAGCTACTAAAACAATGATATGTATATTTTTCATTTTTTTCCTTTTTGTGTTCCTAATTAAATTATCAAATTAGTTACTTATTTTTCTCTATTAATATAAATCCACCCAGTTTTACTAGTTAAACAATTATTGAGTTCATCAATGAAATAGTAATAAGTACCATCTGGTAGTGCATCCCCATTATCAGATTGTCCAACCCATTGATTGCTGTAATTAGTTTTGCTATAAACCTTTGTTCCATATCGATTGTAGATGCTTAAATGTTTAACATC